>Ga0207433_10003799_pt1 | contig 28558 bp, 26 predicted proteins | sample YelNatPaOPGAMG01_FD_187559 | JGI IMG/M metagenome (GOLD analysis project Ga0207433, IMG submission 187559) | Hot spring thermophilic microbial communities from Obsidian Pool, Yellowstone National Park, USA - OP-RAMG-01 (SPAdes) (version 3) | ecosystem: Environmental > Aquatic > Thermal springs... | reverse complement strand
TTGTCGTATTTCAGCTTCGTTGATAAACAATATATCTATCTTTTTTAACAACTTTTTCAACTGAACAAATTTTTTTTCTATCCAATAATTCATTGTATCACAAGCAACTATTTTTGGATTCTTAACCTGTTGATAAACACTCAATTGAAGAACCGGATCTATATTGCCCAAAAATACAAACTTTACATTTTTTGCTTCTGAAGATAATTGTGGATTAAATTTTGAGAAAACATTAAGTTGTGTATCAACAGTATGTGCAATATTTAAATCATAGTCGTAATATCCCTCCCAATGAAACGTTTTCCCTTTTTCAATTTTGATATGAGAAACGTCTATATTATGTTTTTTTAACAAATCAAAATATTTTTTTTCAAAATCTTCACCTACTACACCAACTATTGTTGGACGGACAAAATTACTTGCCGCAATTGACGAATATATAGCTGAACCACCTAAAATTTTGTTCACTTTACCAAAAGGTGTTTTAATATTATCAAACGCTATTGATCCTACAATCAACAAATCCATAAATTTACTCTAAAGAGAAATTTTTATTACTAAGATATTTAACTGTCAAACTCGCAAATTGTACTGCTTTAGCAGAATACTAAAAAAGTAGTATATTTTTAAAAACATGTAAAAAGGACTTCCTAGTCCCAATGAATTCCGCATTCTGTGGTATTGTCGGGATTTGGAAACTCCTTCTGCAACAACAGAGTTTTTTCTTCCATATTGTTAGAACATACATAGTTTTTTAAAAAATCTATATATTGCAAAAAAGATTACACACTATAAATACTTACCAATTAACAACTTTAATTTTTGGTATGTTTGTTTTTTGATATTTTCTTTCTTTGTCAAAATAGCATATTTCAATGCATCTTTACAAAAACATTGTCGTTGTGAAACATCTATTTTTTTAACAACTAATTTTATCAACTTTTTACATTTTTCTGTGTTTATTCTCATATTTTCTAAAACTTCTTCAACAGTAACCTCGTGGTTTTCTTTCCACACATCATAATCTGTCACAAGACCTATCGTTACATAACACATCTCTGCTTCGCGGGCAAGTTTTGCTTCAGGTATTGCTGTCATACCTATTATATCAAATCCTAATTTGCGATAAACATATGATTCAGCTTTTGTTGAAAATTGTGGCCCTTCTATACAAACATAAGTGCCACCATAATGAGCGTCTATACCTAATTCTTTGCAACAACTGTATACCAACTCACGCAAGTTTTTGCAAAACGGTTCTGCAAAAGATATATGGCATACAATACCATTACCAAAAAATGTAGGTTTCCTAAATTTTGTCCTATCATAAATCTGGTCTGGTAAAACAAAATCACGAGGTTTTATTTCTTCTTTTAATGAACCACATGCTGAAAGACTTATTAAAAACTCTACACCTAAAAGTTTCAACGCATAAATGTTAGCATGAACATTTATCTCTGTTGGTGATATAGTATGCCCACGGCCATGTCGTGGTAAAAAGGCAACTTTTTTACCTTCAATTTCTCCTACTATTATATTATCAGATGGTTTTCCAAAAGGTGTTGTGATACTATATTTTTTGACATTCTGTAATCCTTCTATATTATATACACCGCTTCCACCAATAATTCCTATTTTTATATCAGATGGTATCTTTTGTTTTTTCATATGTTTTTACCTCTTTTTTGTTTGAATAATATTAAATTTTGCAACGGGGCAATCCCGGAAGTTGCTGGACAAACTGAAGGATTAAAATACGACACTTTGCAAAACCTATCTACCCATTCACTCATTATCACCTCCACACAATATTATTCTCCTAAAACTTTCACCCAAACATTTCTATGTCGTGGTCCATCAAATTCACAAAAATAATTTCCTTGCCATGTACCTAACTTAAGTTTTTTATTATTCACAAAAACTTCTAATGAAACACCAATAACTGAAGATTTTATATGTGCATCAGAATTACCTTCCATATGGTTATAATAATTTTCGTTTTTAGGTATAAGATTGTTAAGTTTTGCAATTATATCAGCTACAACATCAGGATCAGCATCTTCATTAATTGTTACAGCAGCAGTGGTATGTGGTACAAAAATGTAGCATATACCATTGCTTATTTCAGATTCTTCAACTATTTCTTCTATTTTATTTGTTATATTGACAAACTCAGTTCTTTTAGTGGTCCTTATCGAGAATTCTTTTTCATAAATTTTCATAGCTGTTACACCAAATATTCATATTTTATCTTTTTCAAACTATTAAATATATTCTTTTTAATATTTGGCCAATATGTTTGAAGTTGGTTTATAAGTTCCATAAGATATTTTCGTCTTTGGAAACTTTCGTCAGTTTGATAGGGACAGTTAGAATTTAACAATGGCAAATTTTTATATCCAACATATTTATGTATTTCATCTTTTGTGAGATACACCAAAGGACGTATTAAGATTATCTCTCCTTTAAACATTTCTAACTTTGGCGGTATTGTAGAAATCTCACCATGGTAAAACAAATTCATCAAAAATGTTACAACTATATCATCTAAATTATGTCCTAATGCAACTTTTCTACATCCAAGTTTTTTCGCTAAAAGAAAAATTTCTTTTCTTCTATTCCAACTACACCAAAAACAATTAAATTTCTTTTTTGTAGATATTAAATCTTTTTTAACAACAAAATATTCTACCGAATTTTCTCTTAAGTATTTATCTAAATCAGCATTATAGTTAGAATTAAAAAAATCTACATGTACTGCATACAAAGAATATTTATATGGAAGATATCTTTGTTTCTCCTTCAATACATCAAACAATGTTATACTATCTTCACCACCAGAAATTGCAACAAGAATTTTATCATTGTCATCTATCATTTGGTAATCACCCAACGCTTTGCCTACTTTTTTATGAACAACTTCAAATATTTTTTTATCTTGCATATGCATATGAATATTTGTTTAAAAAGTTTTTAAAATTATACAAAAATTTTGTTTTTTATACAACAATTAAAGATAACTTGAAATACAAACTTAATTTTTTATATTATAGATGTTCTATGAAAAAATATAACACGATAGCAATAATTGGAACACAATGGGGAGATGAAGGTAAAGGAAAAGTTGTGCATTATCTATCTCGTAATGCTGACTATATTGTCCGTTATCAAGGTGGTAATAATGCTGGCCATACTGTTGTTTTTGATAACAAAGAATATATTTTACATCTCATACCATCTGGTATATTAGAACACAAAAAATGTGTAATAGCGAATGGTGTTGTTGTAGATCCTGAAGCATTGTATAATGAAGTACAACTTTTAAAATCAAAAGGGTTTGAAGTCACACCTGAAAATTTATTTATTTCTGACCGTGCACATGTAATCTTGCCATACCATAAATACCTTGATGTTGTTCGAGAGAAAACACAAAAAATTGGTACTACACAAAAAGGTATTGGTCCTTGTTATGCAGACAAATATTCAAGATCAGGTATTCGTATAAGTGACTACCTTGAAAAAGATATTTTTATTTCGTTATTAGATAAAAATCTTGATGAAAAATATCCATTGATAAAAAATTTTGTCTCTATATCTAGAGAAGAACTTAAAAAACAAATTATTCTACAACATAAAAAATATTCAAAGTTTTTAAAACCTTTCGTTGTTGATACAACAAACTTGTTGATTGATGCTATAGAACAAGGAAGAGTTGTAATATTTGAAAGTGCTCAAGGTACGATGTTAGATGTAGATTTTGGTAGTTATCCCTATGTAACTTCTTCAAATCCTATTGTTGGAGGAATATCAATAGGTACTGGATTACCACCAAAATACATAACAAAAGTAATAGGTATTGCGAAAGCGTATACTACACGTGTTGGTGAAGGTCCGTTCCCAACAGAAATAAAATCAAAGTTACAAGAAGTTATACGTGAACAAGGGAAAGAATACGGTGCCACAACAGGTAGGCCACGACGTTGTGGTTGGTTTGACAGTGTAGTTGTTCGCCATGCAATAAAAATTAATAGTATTGACGAACTTGTTTTAACAAAGCTTGATTGTTTAAAAGGTATTAATCCATTAAAAATTTGTATTGCATACAAATATAAAGAGAAACTTTATTACGATTTCCCATCTTCAAGAAAAATTCAATCTTTAGCACAACCAGTATACATTTCTACAGCTGGGTTTAATGAAGATTTATCAGAAATAACTAACTATGATGATTTGCCAAAGAATGTTAAAAAATATATTCAATTAATAGAACGTTATTGTGGAATAAAAATAAAAATGTTTTCCTTAGGCAGGGAACGAGATAAAACTATTTTAAGATAATTGATGAAAAAGATTTATTTTCCTTTTTTTCTAAAATTCATTTTAATTTTTATAGTTTTATCTGTTTTACCTCTTGTATTTTTATCTGTACAGTCTAACAAAATACTTTATCCTTCCCTGTCAACATTATATAGAGAATTACACACAAAAACTATAGAAAACATAGCAACAAAGATCAACGGATATTTTGAAACAATTTATCAAATTCTACCTTTGATAGAAGAAACTATAGTTCGTAAAGATCTCTCTTGGGATAGTAAACAAACTATGCTAAAATCTATAATAGACACCAACGACAATATTGTAGCTGTATCTATTCTTGATTGGTTAGGCAAAGAAAAAGTAAAAATTTATAAGGAACAATTTTTATCCTCCCCTGTTTTAGAAGATTTTAGTAAAACTAATTTTTTTTTAACTTTCAAAAACTCGCCTGAACAACAAAGTATATTAGCTAATTTTCGTTACGAAAATAATATTTATCAAATTGACACTTTCTATAAACACAAAGATTTTTTTATTCGTATTACATTATCGTTAAACTCATTGTTTAACCAATTGGAAGGTTATTATATTGGTAAGACAGGTTTTATAACTATAATTTCCCCTAAAGAAAAACTTTTAGTTTATACAAATGCTAGAAATAAAAAACTTGCAGAAAAACTGTTTGCTAACCCCATAGTTGAACTTGCACAAATTTCTGCTACAATTGGTTCAAAAGGATTTAAAGAAAATAATATTCATTACATTGCTTCATATATTTATCTTCCATTAACTAACTGGGTAATAATTCTTCAACAAGATCGTGATGAAGCGTTTCTACCTGTGAATTTATTGACAAATCGTATTACTAAAATTATTTTACTCTTAATTTTTATCTCAATAATAATTTCTCTTTTAATTGCAACAGGTATCTCACGTCCTATATTAAAAATTATTGATGCAGCTAAAACTGTTGCAGCAGGTAATTTTAATGTTAATATTAAGATAAAAACTTTTGACGAACTTGAAATTTTAGGTGAAACATTCAATCATATGGCACAAAAACTTAACGAATATGCAGAAATACAACTTGATAAACTTATTGCTGAAAAAACAAAAACCGAAGCTATTATTTTCTCAATACAAGACGGAATCATTTTAACAGATTACAAAGGAAATATATTACTTATTAACAAAAAAGCAAAGGATATTTTAGGAATAAATAATGGAATAGAGAATAAAAACATTTTTGACATACTTGATGAAAAAATACGTCCTGTCTTTGAATCAGCAATTAATCAACCAAACAAAATTTTTGAGTTAGATTTATCCCAAAACAATTTTGCACGGTATTACCAAACCATGTCTTTACCAGTAACCACACCTAAAAATGAAAAAATTGGTATTGTAACTGTACTACACGATATTACTTTAGAAAAAGAAATTGATAAAATGAAAGATGATTTCTTACATTCTATAACACACGATTTACGAAACCCAATGACATCAATCCGTGGGTTTATAAAATTTTTATCAGATGGTATTGCAGGTCCTCTTACTGAACAACAAAAGAGAATGTTAGAAACAATGGATAGAGCATCGTTTAAGCTGTTGAACATGATAAACGATATCTTAGATATTTCAAAGATAGAATCTGGCAAAATGGAACTTGAGATAGAAAAAGTCAATATTGTAAAAATAGCTCAAAGTGTAATAGAATTACAACAGCCTCAATACGAACGAAAAAACATAAAACTTGTTTTTGAACCTGAGAAAGAAAATATTGAGATTGAAGCTGATAGTAAACTTTTGGAACGTGTATTTACAAACCTCATTGGCAACGCTATAAAATTTACTCCTGAAAATGGTACTATAACAGTAGGCATAAAAGACAAAGATAGCTTTGTTGAATGTTTTGTACAAGACACTGGTGAAGGTATACCAAAAGAATATCTTGAAAAAATTTTTGAAAAATTTAGTCAAGTGAAAAACAAAGCAAAAGGTGGGACTGGATTGGGTTTAACAATATGTAAATATGTTGTTGAACTACATAAAGGAAAAATTTGGGCTGAATCTGAATATGGCCATGGCGCAAAGTTTATCTTTTTATTACCCAAAAAACAATCAACGGATACTACAATAAACAATGAAGCCATTAATATCAATTAAAATTTTGTTTATAATTCTTATTTTTATAAACATTCTTATTTTTATAAACATTTGTCTTTCACAACAATACAAAATTCAAGAAGCAGAAGAAAAAGAAATTTTACTTCAAGAAATAGAAATTAAAGAAGGACAAACTTTATCACAAATTGCAAATTATTATTTAAAAGATCCAAAACAATGGCCTGAAATTTTAAAATATAACAAACTAAACATTTCAGATATATACGCTCCTTTACCAGGTATGAAAATAAAAGTACCTGTTGTTATGGTGAAAGAAAAATTTCGTCCTGCTTATTTAGTGTACATTCTTAACAAAGTGAAATATAGAAAACGCAGTTCTATGATATGGGAAGATCCAGTGATTAATATGGAACTTTACAACGATGATGCTATTTCTACACAAGAAAATTCACGTGCTAACATAAAATTTTATTCTGGAGAAATAATAACTATTGATGAAAACTCGTTTGTAACAATCCGTCCCGAATTAAAACAAGAAGAAGTAAGGTTACACAAAGGTAGTATAAGAGCTGCTACAGCAAAAGTTATTACTGACTCAGCTGAAATTTTACCTAAGATTGATCCAAAACTGCCAAAAACTGATTTTAAGACCAAGTTTCGTGAAGAAGACAAAACAACTTTAGTTGAAGTATACGAAGGCGCTGTTGATGTTACAGCACAAGGCAAAACTGTATATGTTCCTAAAGGATTTGGTACAGAAGTAAAATTTTTATCACCTCCGTCGGAACCTAAACCTTTACTTCCACCACCTGAATTAACTCTTAAAACACAAGATATAAAACTAACAAAAGATAACGAAATTGTACTAAGTAAAAAAATGTCTACGATCTCGTTCCAATTCAAACCATTACAAATTGAGCAAAAAGAATCTTTGCCTTTCCTTACAGAAAAAAAACCACAAAAAACTGTTGTTTCTGAAACAAAAGAAAAACCTTCTACAGTACAAGAAGAAAAAACAAAGGTCGTAGGACAAATAATAAAAAAATATCGTATTCAAATTGCAAAAGATAAAGATTTTAAAAAAATTGTTTATGAAGAAACAAACGAACTTAAACCAAATCAAACAATAAATTTTGACTTATCAAAACTACAACTTCCTGATGGAAAATACTACTATAAAATTTCTTATATTGACGAATTAGGTTTTGAGAATTCTTCGGCTCCACAACCAATTGTTATTGACACAACACCACCTAAACTTGAAACAGATTTAGTAAATATAACAAAAATAGATAAAGATATAATAGAATTCAGTGGTACAACTGAACCTGATGTTATTCTTTTAATCAATGGTAAGAATGTTGACATTACAAGAGATGGTAAGTTTAGCTATTCTATAGTTTTAAAACCTGGTATAAATAATATCACTATACTTGCAAAAGATCTGTATGATAACGAAACAAAAATTGAACATCAAATTGAATATGTTAAACAGTTGTCAAAAGAAGAAAAAGAAAATTTACAAAAAATAAAAAAGAAAAGTGAACAAAGGATTTCTACTTTAGGGACCGTTATTGCTACAATTTCTACTGCAGCTGTGATAACTTTAGTCCTTTTCTTTTTCGTTAAATAAACCAATTTTATTTGTATACAACTTTATTTTCGTTCGTTTCTTTTACTTGTTGTTTTACAAAAGACAACAATTCTTTTGCAAAAGTTATCACTTCAGCATAATGAGTATACTTTCCCTCTTGTACTTTAACCACACTAATTGCTAATTTCAACAACGGTGATTTCAATTCAACATCGTCAAGATTGTAAACAAAATATCCATGTTTTATTGTTTCTTCATCAAAAATTTGTGACAACAACGCGTTAAATAACGAAGTTATGTTTTCTATAATAGGTTCAATTTTATCAGTAAAAGAAAGTATACAAAAATCGTCTGCTTCTAAATGATAAACTATATCTTTGTTAGTCCCACAACTTTTCACTACAGAACGTAATATACCTGCAAAAAGTTTGATCACACGATCACCTTGTTTAAATCCATATTTTAAATTATACGGTTTAAAGTTACATATGTCAATATATACTACACTAAAGTTTTGTTTAGAAGAAATAAGTTCTTTTATTTGATTCTCTAAAGAAATAAGCCCAGGTAGTTTTGTAAGTTCATCAACATTATCATAATATTTCTTTATTAAACTTTCCACATGAGCAATAAGTTCGTATGGTTCTACAGGTTTTACAAGATATTCATCAGCACCAAGTTTTACACCAGTAACTTTGTCTCGTGTATGGCTTAAAGATGTTAACATTATAACTGGTATCAAACATATTTCAGGATCTTTTTTAAGTTCTTCTATTACTTCGAAACCATTCATTTCTGGCATTATTATATCTAAAACAATAATATCTGGTAATACTTCTTTAACTTTTTTTAAACCTTCTTTACCATCGTATGCTTGATAGACATCGTATCCAAAATGTTGAAATGAAAACTTTAATAATTCCTGTAGTTCTAAATCATCATCTATTACTAACACTTTCTTCATTGTTTTATAAACGAGACGAACATTTGTTTACCATTACGTATTATATCAAAGACAACTCCTTTTTTAATATCAACAGTTTTTAAAACATCTTTTAATTGAGAAATATTTTTTATTTCTTTTCTATTAATACTTACTACTACATCCATCTCGTATAATCCAAGTTCTTCATAATTTTTATCTTCATAATTAATTTTTTGAACAACAACACCTTCAACATCAGCTTCAATACCAAGTTTTTCTCTAAGTTCATCATTTAAATTTACAAATTCATGCCCTAACCAAGTGTAACTTTCTTCTTTTTTCTCTTTTTCTTCTTCAATAACTCTCTGTGGTTCTTCCGGTAATTCTCCAAGGACAACTTCTACAGTTTGTTCTTTTTTATTTCTTATAATTTTTAATTCAACTTTTTCTTTTGGTGATAACGAGAAAATCACATCTTGTAGCTCTTGTGGTGAATTAACTTCAATTGTTTTATCTTTTGTTTTAACTGAAATTATGATATCTCCTCGTTGTAGGCCAGCTTTTTCAGCAGGTGTGTTTTTCAACACACGATTGATTAAAACACCTTGTTTTTTAGATAACCCGAACTGGTTTGCTATAGCTTCATCTACTGGAACAATTTCAACACCAAGCCATCCACGGGAAACTTTACCTTTTTGTATAAGAGTATCTAAAATACTTTTTGCTTGGTTTATAGGTATAGCAAACCCTATACCAGAAAACACGCCTGTAGGAGCATATATTGCTGTATTTATTCCAATAACTTCACCATATATATTGCACAACGGTCCACCTGAATTACCTCTATTTATTGCAGCATCAGTTTGGATAAACTCCCTATATTCTCTTCCTTCAACACGAACCCTTTGTCTTAATGCAGAAACAACACCTACTGTAACTGTTTGTTCTAACCCAAATGGTGAACCAATTGCTATTACCCACTCGCCAATTCTTACTTTATCAGAATCACCAAGTTTTGCATATGGCAAGTTTTTAGCATTGATTTTTACAACAGCTATATCAGTTCTCGGATCTTTACCAACAATTTTCCCTCTGTACTCTTTTTCGTTACCATCAATATTAACAATAACTTTTATCTCAGTTGCATCTTTTACAACATGTTCATTTGTAAGAATATACCCGTCAGGAGAAATTATTACGCCAGACCCACCACCTTCAGCTTTGTACTGTTGATATCTTTGTTTCTGACGTTCTTTTTTCGGATATGGTAACTCAAAAAATTCTTTAAAAAATTCTTCAAACGGATCTCCGAAATAAAATTCTGGCATCTCTACTTTATATGTGTATACTGTTACAATACTAACAACAGCTGGTCTTACCCGTGCAATAACTTCTACAAACGCTTCCTGTAGAGACAATGCGTCTTGTATAGAAAAATTTTTAGTAAGAACAATACTATCAGAATTTTTTGTAGTAGTAAATGTTTTTATTACTGGTTTACCAGAAATTAAAATAATACCTAACGATAAAACAATTATTATTGCTATAAGTTTGACAAATTCTTTTTTCATTTTCAATCCCCCATATCACTTGGTTTTGTTATATAATTATAAGCTCTTTTTTAATTGCTTCAACTACAATTTAAACCTCGTTAATTCCGGAAATAACAATTACAGGTATATTTTCATCAAATTTCCTAATTTTTTCTAACAACTCAACTCTTTCAACATTAGGAAACCTGATATCAAGTAGTACAAAATCAGTACATTTTTAATAGACTTCTTCCAACCCTTCCTCACCTGAAGTTTCAAAATAAACAATCCAATCATTTTTTCTAAATGTTGCTATATATTTTTACTCTTTCTTCATTAAAACTTTTTATTTTTTATAAATTACAAAAAAAGGGGCATAAAATCAATATGTTAAAACTACATTAAAAAACACGTCTTGGTGTCCAACATGGATAATAACAATTACCTTTAAGTTCTTTTACTCTCCTTTGATTAGAACCGTCTAAAAACATTGTATATAGTTCGTATTTACCGTTTCGGTTGGATACAAAAACTATGAATCTTCCATCCGGCGAGAAATAAGGATTTTCATTAGACCCGCTGTCTTGTGTTAACCTGTAATATTCGTTTTTTGTGATATCATAAAGATATATGTCAAACAGACCATTTTTTTGTTGGATACTAAACACAATCTTGTCTCCTTTTGGAGACCACATTGGCGATGTTGTATATCCCTCTGTAGGCAATCTTCTAATATTGCTCCCATCAATAGAAGCTATATACATCTGTGGTATCCCAGAACGGTCTGAGATAAACACAAACTCACGGTTGTTAGGTGAAAAAAAACCTGAAATGTCTATATTGTTACCAAAAGTTAACCGTTTGAAACTTTTTGTATTTAGGTTTAAAATATACAAATTCGGCGAATGTTTAGCTTTTGTCATAGTTATAATAAGTTTTTCTCCATCATAAGACCAGTTTGCTGTAACATTAAGCCCTTGGAACAAAGATAAAGGGTATTTATTACCACCATCAATATCCATTATATACAAATCTGGGTTACGCTCTTTGTATGTAGTATAAACGATCTTTTTCCCATCAGGAGAAACACGAGGATAAATATTTATACTTTTATCATTTGTAAGTTGGACTAAATTGTGCCCATCATAATCAATTTTATAAATTTCTTTAAAACCAGTCATATCATTAACAAAGACAATCTGTGTTGTAGCAATACCGTACTCGCCTGTGAACACTCTCACAATATTGTCTGAAAACAAATGCGCAACAAATCTTAGATCTTTTGAAACGAACTTTTCTTCATAAATCTTTTGTGTTGAACTTACATCATACATTTTTCCTATTAAAACATACTTGTCAGCTTCAAAATCAACTTCACCACAAACAACAACGTCTATCCCATATTTTTGCCATTTCTCAGATATAAATTTATCAGGTAAATACTGCCAGCCAGGTTCAACAACATTAAACAATCTTGTAAACAACAGATCATCTCGGACAACCTGTTGTATTTGTAATGCTGCATTCATTATTTGTGTTTGTTTAGTAGAAAATTTTGAGATACCTAAATTTATTCGTTTCCCACTTTTCACTGCTTGGATATATATATCTATACCTGCAAATCCTAAATTGTATAAAAATAAAATCAATACTATAATTTTTTTTTTCATATTCACTCCTTATATTTAAACTCAAAATAAACACCTAAATACTCTTCTGTAAACCCTTGAGGTAATGGTGGGAACGGTTTCGCAAGTTCTACTGCACGAAGACAAATATTATCGTATAATTTGTTATTTGATGATTCTTTTATCCTGAGATCAACAACTTCTCCTGATCTCAATATTTTAAAATAGACAACTGTCTTTAACTCACCAGGATAATTTTGTGACCACAACCAGTTCTCTACAATTTTTTTCCTTACTTGGTTCACATAATAAGTGAACGGAAATTTAGCTGTTTCTAAAGACAAAGATGGCAATGTTGTGGGTTGAGAAGTAACTTTTTGTTCTTCTTGTTTTTTATCTTCGGTCTCTTTTTTCTCAACTTGTTTAACAACTTTTTTTTGTTTTTTTGGTAAAACAATTTCTTCTTTTTTAACTTGTTGTGGGGCAACAATTTCTTCTTCAATTTTTTTCTCAGGCGTAGGTAAAGAAATGAGTTCTACAGGGAAAGAAATTACAATTGGTTCACTTTTAGGAATTATTCTTAATCCTATAAGAAGGAAAATATGTATCAAACAAGAACATAAAAATGCTATTCTTATCCTTATAGAATCCATACATAATTATCTACTCTCCAGAAAGCTCTCTTGCTTCTTTACTTGTCGGATAATTTTTTTTGATTAACTCAAAAATTTCATCAGCTTGTTTTTCTAACCCAAGTTGGACAAAACACAACCCTTTTTTATACAACATTGATGGCACAAACTCATCTTTTTGATATTTCGACAGATATTCGTCAATTATTTTTATACATTCTTGGTATTGTTTTTTAGCAAAATAAGAGTCAGCTAAATAATAATATACTTTATTTGCGAGTTCGCTATCTGGATATCTTGACAAATAATCTTTAAACCCTCTTATTGCCAAATCATACATACCACGAGAATAATCGTTGTATGCCATGTTAAAAAGTTCTGTTGGCAAGGGTAGCATTGGCATATCTACCTTAGGAAGCTGTTTTGACAAAATATCCATTCGTTGTGATAAACTTGAATGTATATCATCCATACGTTGTGCTAAAAACGACATTTTGTATTTGTTTTCTTCAAGTTTTTCTGTATAAACTTGCAAGTTTCTGTCAAGTTGTTTCATTTGTTGGTTAAGTTCAGCTTGGTTTCTTCTGATAGAAGCCAATTCTTTTCTTAATTCAGAGATTTCTTCTTTTAAAGAAACAATATCATCAGAAGTTGCTATACAACCATGGAAAAATAAAGAAGAGGAAAAAATATATATAATAAAAAAACTAAAACAAGAAAGTCTTTTCATATTTTAATCTGTTTTATTTTTTAACACGAACTTTTGTCTCACCTCTGCGGTTAGGCTTGCAGAGAGGCGAATCTGGTGGACCAGCGTTTTTGTTAATAGGTTTTTCTTCACCATAAGATATTGTCGCAATCCTATCTGCTGGGACACCTAAGGAAATATAATAATCTCTTATCGTAGAAGCACGTTTTTGACCCAAAGCAAGATTGTATTCGTTTGAACCACACTCACAACAATGTCCTTCAACAAGTATTTCATACTGTGGATTTGCTAAAAGAAACTCAGCATTCTTTTGTAATATACTTTTTGCTTCTTCTGTTAAATCATATCTATCAAATTCAAAATATACAGTTTTAAGTTCTGGTACTGAATGAAATTCTTCCTCTCCACGAATTGATGGTTCTTCCTTAGTCTGCGGTTGTTCAGGAACAATTTCTTCTGGTTGTTCAACTTTTGGTGGTTGAACTTTTTTTGGACACGCAAAAAATAATAGAGACATTACAACTAAAGTACTGACAAACATTTTTTTATAGTGTTTCATATTAACCCCCATTAGTTTACTAAAAATCAAATTTTTTATAAAAATTAAAATTTTGAAAATCAATAGTTGACAAAATTTTTATTTTTCAAACCTTCGTCCCTGGCAGGATTTGAACCTGCAACCTTCTGCTTCGAAGGCAGCCGCTCTATCCAGGTTGAGCTACAGGGACTTTAAAAATTTATTCACTTTCTGCGTTGTAAACAACATCTATTTTTGTCCCCATTGGCACTGTAGCCCCTGCTTTTGGCGATTGAGAAATTATAATATCAAACTCTTTATCTTCATCACAAACTTTTTTTATATTACCTAAAACCAACCCTGCTTGTTCTAACAATTTTTTTGCCTCTATTAATGATTTATTAACAATATTTGGTACAACAACTTTTTTAACTTCTTTTTTTCTCTGTTGTACAACAGGTTTCCCTTTGCTTATATTTATATTCACAACAGTCCCTTTTTTAACTTCAACATCATTTTGTGGTTCTGTTGAAACAACTTTACCTTTCTCAACCTCTTCGGAATCAACTTCTTTTATTTCACCGACTGTTAACCCTGCTTCAGCAAGTATTTTTTTTGCTTCGTCAACAGATTTTAACTTAACATCTGGAACTTTAACCGTTGGAACACCTTTTGATAACACTAATAACACCTCTGACCCTTTTTTTACTAAAGTTTTCGGTAAAGGTTGTTGTAAAATAACATATCCAGCAGGGATTGTGTCAGATTCAACTTGTTCAACAATTTCGTATTTTAAACCTATTGATTCAAGTTTTTTTGACGCTTCAGCAACAGGTAATTTTCTTATATCAACAACACGAACATATGTTTTTTCCTCAATCTTTGGAAAGATATAAAAATGACTAAAATAACTCACTAAAAAAGAAATAATAAGAGAAATAAGTATAACAATTATTACACTTACACCTTTTGGTACTTGTGTAATATTTTCTTCTGCCATAATTGTTTACCTCCGATAATAATTATTTTGGTATAATAATTTCTATCCTTCTATTCTGTGCACGGCCAAGTTTTGTTTTATTTGACGCTATAGGTCGTTCTTCACCCAAACCTTTAACTTTAAACTGTGCCCCATCTAAACCTAAATTTTTAACAAAATACGAATATACTGCCCATGCATACATAGACGATTTCTTTTTATTTTCTTGTTCATCACCTACAGAATCAGTATGTCCTTCTATAAAAATTTCTTTATCACTATATCTTTCTTTTATTATCTCAGCTAAAGATGATAACGATTCGTATTTTTCTGGCTTAATATGTCCTTCTTTATCAAATAGTTCGTCAGTAGAAAATATTACTACGATACCACGTTCGTCAAGGATAATTTTTGCACCTTTTATATAAAACAATTTTTCCTCTTTTTCCACAACAACCTTAGGTTTTTCTTCAGTATAAACATTAAAACTTGCCTCTTTAACAGTTTTATTACCAGCAACATCTTTTGTATTTATTACTAATTTATATTTCCCATTTGGAACAACTTTGTTATAAATTTCGTCTTTACCATCCCATGAAAGTGTTAAGCTCAAACTTTTTTGTATTGTGGAAACATCAATTTTGTAAGAATATACTTTTTTATCTTGTATTGTAAAGATATTTGCATCTAACTTATCAATATATGAAAGGTTATCATTGATATTTATATAAAATTCTATAGTATTATTAACACCGTCGTTGTTAGGAGAAAACGTTCCAGTAGAAACTTTTATTTCAACATCAGGTGGTTGTGTATCAACAATAAACCATTTCTTTTGTGATTCATATACAACAAGTTTATCTTCTTTTTGGTCTTTAAGTATAACCTCTGCTGTATACACACCATCAGGTAAAACTTTACCATCTAATGTTTTACCATCATATACAAAAAATTTGTTAATTTCTGTAGTAACCGCAGATGATTTTATTACAACCATTGTATCTCCATTTATATTTTTAACTATATAACTAATTTCAACAAGATGTGTATATGTTGACACATTATGACGGAAAAATATGTTATCTAAATACCCGTCGTTGTTCGGCGAAAACACTTGTGGTTCAACAACAAGTTCACAAGGTAACGAGATTGTCTTTACTTCTTTTTTCTTGCCCATAAACCTTAAGTTAACACCTATATTATGTGTTGTACCTAAAACAGAATTTGGTGAATATGTATAATCAATCCCGAAATTACCTAATTTTAAACTAAACCCAGCAGTAAAATATGAAATCTGGTCAAAAATTTTTGATTCAATCTTATCTTTATCATAAACATATCCAAGACGGACACCCAAAATTTCTGACTCCCAATGTTCTATACCAAAATTGTAAACAGGTTTGTTAGTATGATAATCAATTTGTGTTGATACCAAAAAACTAATTTTCGTTTGTTGTGGTAAATCAAACTTAAATTTTATCCCAAGGTTATAATTGATAGGATATAATTCACTGTTTGAAAACGAATAGTTCAATAACGAACCTGCTATTGAGAACATATCGTTTGTAGTTTTTATTACAACACCAGTATCGTATAACAACGCAGATTCATTCTGTGTATATATTGATTTTTCAACATATTTTGCAGAAATACCAAAAGATATGTTTTTAAAAAGTCTAACTGCAAACATACCACCACTTTCTATCATTGTTTGTTTAAATTTATCCCCAACCTCATAATTTTTTACAACTTCTAACTCTGGCATAAAAAACATTCTTCCAACAACACCAAAACCTATACTTCCCAAAGGAAAACTGCAAGCAAGATCTTGCAACGAACTGTTAACATAAAACATATTATATCCTAAAGTTAATTCACCATAAGGAACCATTGTTGCTAACGACGGGTTATAAAACAACCCTTCAGCAGTATCATACATAGAAACAAAATTTTTCCCACAACCTGTTGCACGAACACCTGCTGGTATCAAAAGTTCTTCATATTTATAACTTGCATTAACTTTAATAATAAACAACATAATTATATATACTACTGAGAACAATTTAATTTTTTTCATCTACTGTCTATTATCCCTATAAATTTTGCTACAGGTGGTGTATCATCTAATGGTTTAACAACTATAATATACATCCCTTGAGGTAAAATTTTACCATTTTTGTCTTTCCCGTCCCAATCTATTGTATAAATAACATCTTTTTGTGCAACAGATTCGTTAAGTGTCATAATATACTCGCCTGATATTGAGAATAAATATATTCTAACAGGTACATCTTTATTTTTTACCATATATCTTATTTTTGTAATCTCACCGATTTTTGAGCAAAACGGGTTGTTATAATCAATTTCTAACGAAACATTGTTTTTTAACATAACAGCAGATTTTGTTGTATAGAACCGGTCTTCTACCGTTTTACTTTCACCATTAATATCATATACAAAAATTGACAAATAATATGTTGTCTCTTCAACAAGTTGTGTCCCAATTTCAACACGTGTTGCATAATTTATAGTATTTTGAGTACTTGTTGTTGATAAAACATACCATATTGTTGTATTAGGTAGAAGTTGTGACTGTGTTGAAAGTTTTATTTCAAAATATGAAACAACATCTGATTCTCTGTATTTAAAAAACACAATTGGATTTCTATTTTTTATTACTACATTAACATTATTTGATGAACCGTCAACACCATAGGAAAGAAGTTCTATAGATGATAAAGGTGGTACAATAAAAAGTAGTGTTAAAACTAAAACTATAAGAAACATAATTTTTTACTAACCAAGAATTTTTATAGTAAAAAATATGAAATAATAAACTAAAAAAGAAACTGCTGCAGTTGTTGGTATAGTTATTATCCAAGTGAACAAAACATTTCTCCCCACACTCCAGCGGACACCTTTGAGACGTTCCGCAGCGCCTGTCCCTATAACCGATGTTGTTATAACATGCGTAGTCGACAACGGCAGCCCCACTGCTGAAGCAAGATAAATCACTAAAGAAGCAGAAAGTTGTGCTATGAATCCGTTAACATGTTTAATTTTATAAATATTCATCCCGATTGTTTTTATCACAGCCCAACCTCCAAACATTATACCTAAAGTAATACATATCGCACAAGCAATTATCACCCATTTTGGTGCAAAACTTGTTTGTGCTGGTGTATATATTCCTAAAACAATTAATGAAAAAGTTATGATACCTATAGCTTTTTGCCCATCATTAGAACCGTGAGAAACTGCGTAAAAACACGATGCTAAAACTTCTAATGTTTCAAACAACTTATTTATCTTTCTTGATGCTGACCTTGTCAATAAAAAAACAATTTTTGTCAAAATAAACGCACAAATTAGTCCTAACACAGGTGCTAATAATAATGCCAAAAATATCTTCGTTACATTGTTCCATTTAACAGCACCTACCCCTGCAATAGCAACAGCACTGCCTATGAACCCGCCTATTAACGCATGTGAAGCAGATATTGGAATTCCTAAAATAGTACAAATAACATTCCATAAAGTTGAAGTTAAAAGTGTAGCGAACAAAATTATAACTGCGTATTTGTTTCCAACAAAAATACTTGGGTCAACAATACCTGTTGCAATAGTTTTTGCTACTGCTTGACCAAAAAAATATGTACCAACGAATTCAAAAATACCTGCAAGTATCAACGCTTTAACAGGAGCTATTGCTCTTGTACTTATAGGTATAGCGATGATATTAGCAGAATCGTTGAACCCGTTAGAAAAATTAAATGCTAATCCTAACAAAACAACTATTATTGTTAAAATTAATGTTGGTGTCATTTTATTTTCCATTCAACAACAAATTTTTTATTGTCTCTGCGAACTGTTTTGCAGCATGTGGCCCCGCAGCAGTAACAATTTTACCATCGACTTCTACATCTTTAGCTGTATAGTTAACATTATATTTTTTAAGTTGGCCAGATTCAGAAGGATAAACAGTTGCATTCTTTCCTTTTAAAACACCCGCTTTTGCTAAAGTAACCGGTGCAATACATATCGCAGCTAAAACTTTATTTTGTTTCACAGCTTCCTGTATAATTTTATGTGCGACAGGATTGTCCCAATACTCGCTTGAACCTACACCACCTACAAAAACTATTGCATCATAATTGTCAACTTTCAGTTGATCTATAGTTTTATCAACTTTTACAGTAGCACCAAGCATTCCCTTTGCAATACCAGTTGAACTACTATAAGTATCAACTTCAAAGTTTGATTTAACAAACACATCTTTAGGTTGTAAATATTCTTCGTCACGGAAACCATCTTTTGCTATGATCATTGCTATCTTTATTTTTTTAGTCACCTCCTGTGACACAAATTTTTTCTTTTTTGCAGAAATAATTGTTAGAATACAGAAAAAAATTGATAAAAGAAGAATTATTTGCTTAAATTTTTTCATAGCCTTCCCTTCTTATTTTAAATTTTTAACAAATTTTTTCATTAATTATTTTCACAATCCGTTCAGATGATTTTCCATCTCCATATGGATTTTTCTTTTTTGCCATCTTTTGATACAAATTTTTGTCAGTTAAAAGTTTAACAGAGTTTTTAACAATACTTTCTTTCTTAACACCAACAAGTTTCGCAGTTCCTGCTTTTATACCTTCAATTCTTTCAGTAACCTCACGCATTACTAAAACAGGTTTCCCTAACGATGGTGCTTCTTCTTGTATTCCACCAGAATCTGTAAGAACAAAATATGATTTTTCTAACAACCACACAAGATATGGATATGACAATGGTTCTATCAAATGAATATTTTTTTGTCCAGAAAGAATATCAAATACTGGTTTTCTTACATTAGGGTTAAGATGTACAGGATAAACAATTTCTATTTCATCTTCAAACTTTTCTGCGAGTTCTTTCAATGCTAAACATATTTGTCTAAATGGTTCACCAAAACTTTCTCTTCTATGGCCTGTTACAAGGATTATTTTTTTATTAAAATCTAAGAATTTAAAAAAATTTTTATATTGTTCTTCAGATTTTTTCACATTTTTTAATGCTAAAAACAACGCGTCAATAACTGTATTTCCTACAACCCATATATTTTTTTTAACACCTTCTTTTAACAAATTTTCTTTTGCTTTTTTCGTAGGTGCAAAATGGTAATCTGCAATATGTGAGATCAACACACGATTTATTTCTTCAGGAAACGGAGCGTATTTGTTATACGATCTTAACCCTGCTTCCACATGTGCAATTTTTATTTTTTTATAAAACCCTGCTAACGCACCTAAAAATGCAGATGAAGCATCACCCTGAACAAAAATTAAATCGGGTTGAAACTCTTCAAGTACAGGTTCAATTCTCTCAATAATTTTTGATGAAATTTTAAACAAAGTCTGGTTGTGTTCCATTATAGAAAGGTCATAATCAACACGCAATTGAAAAAAGTTAATTACTTGCTCCAACATTTCTCTATGTTGTGAAGTAATACAAACTTTTGTTATAAACTTTTTTTGTTTTTTAAATTCTAAAATAAGTGGAGCAAGTTTAATAGCTTCAGGTCGTGTACCAAAGATAAAAAGTATTTTTTTCATTATTACACTTTATAATAACTTCTATACCATTCAACAAAATTTTTTATTCCAACTTCAATTGGTGTTTGTGGTTTAAATCCTGTATCTCTGACTAAATCATCAATATCAGCGTATGTTTCAACAACATCACCTGGTTGTAACGGCAAAAAATTTTTGATAGCTTTTTTACCTAAACATTCTTCAATAATTTCTATAAACCTTAGTAATTCAACAGGTTGGTTATTCCCAATATTATAAATTTTATACGGTGCAAAAGAAGTTGCAGGGTCTGCTTTAATAGCATCCCAGTTCGGGTTTTTCTGTGGTATTTTTTTCATTACACGTACAACACCTTCAACAATATCGTCAATATAAGTAAAATCACGTTTCATTTTACCATAATTATACACATCAATAGGTTTATCTTCAAGTATGTTCTTTGTAAAAATAAACAATGCCATATCAGGCCTTCCCCAGGGACCATACACAGTAAAAAATCGTAGTACTGTAACTGGTATTTCAAATAATGCCGAATATGTATGTGCTATAAGTTCAGCAGATTTTTTTGTTGCTGCATACAAAGAAATAGGATGGTCAACATTGTGGTGTACTGAAAATGGAATATTTTTGTTCGCTCCATAGACAGAACTTGTTGATGCTAAAACAAAATGTTTAACCGGGTGTTTTTTTACAGCTTCGAAAAGGTTTACTGTTGCAAGGATGTTGCTGTCAATATACTGATAAGGATTTTTAAGTGAATATCTTACACCAGCCTGTGCTGCCATATGTAAAATATAATCAAACTTTCTTTCATTAAACAATTTAAAAACCTGTTCTGTATCTTTTAAATCAAGTTTTATAAATTTGAAATTCTTATAATGTTCTATTTGTTTGATCCTGTCAAGTTTTAAGTTAACATCATAATATGGGCACAGATTGTCAACCCCTACAACTTCATAATTTTCTTCTACTAATCTTCTAGCCAAATGAAAGCCAATGAACCCCGCGGCGCCTGTTACTAAAATTTTCATATTATTTTCCTTCTTTGAATTTAAAATAATCTTGTAAGATTTTTTTATGATCAAAGACAAGGTTGTATTTCCCAGACAAAATTTCTTCTTTTGTTGCAACAACAACATTTTTTGCATCAGACGCTGCTTTAGGAAGAGAATCAGCTTCTGCAATAAACACAGTTGATATTGTATGGAATCTTGGATCACGACCTGGTTGTGAATAAGTATGAAATTGTCTTAAGTTTTTTATCTTAAGACCAGTTTCTTCTTTAGCTTCCCTTACTGCTGCTGTTTCCAAGGATTCGTTATATTCCACAAACCCGCCTGGTATTGCCCAACCATACGGAGGATTATTTCTTTCTACTAAAACAATACCTTTTTTATGTTTCGTATTAACTTCTATTATTATGTCCACTGTGGGAATCGGATAAAGGCCTATTTTTCTGTTTATATAACCAACATGGTCAGGAATGATTTTGGAAAAGATATTATAAATTTTTTTATCTCTTAAAACAATAGATATTTTTTGTATAATCAAATTTTTATTTTCAAGAACAAATCTTGTAATTTCTTCAACAACAACTTTTGCTGCTGAAACAACTGTATTTTTATCCAACTTATCTTTTGGACTGACAAAAATTGATACAAACTTTGTTTTCTCATTTAAACTTCCTAAAAACTTTTTAAATCTCAATCTAACATTTTCTAACTCTAAATTATTAAGCACTAAAACTTTTGTATTTTTGTTTTTTTTACACCCTCGGGAGAACAAAACTTCTATTTCAGTATCTTTAATCTTTAGAATTTTGTTTCTCATTTTATAAATACACAATTTCAGATTTATAAGTTCTTATACATCTTGTACATATATAACCTTTATAAATCTTACCTTCAAACTTAAACACTCTCTTTTGAACATTAGGTAAAAACCGTCTTGGCGTTGTTTTTTTAGAATGTGCAACATTTTTACCTGCTTTTGGTCCTTTGTTACATAATAAACATCTTCTCGCCATAAATTTACCTCCTAATATAAAAGTTACGACTTGAATTGTATAATTAATTTATTCAATTACTTTTTCTACTTTGAAATAATTATGTATCCTCTGTGGCGCATTTTGTAATATTTCTTCCCTACACACACTTTCTTTTGGTACATCTTCTCTATAATACGGTTTAACTTCTACATTTTTATATAACATAATTATACTTGAGACAGGTTCAACATTTGTTGTGTCAATATTGTTAAGTTTGTCCATATACTCTAATATAACTTCCAATTGTTTTGAATAAAGTTCTAGTTCTTCCTCAGTTAATGCTAACCGAGATAAATCTGCAATATGTTTTACTTCTTGTTTAGAAATTTTTTTCATTACTCCACATTATATCCTTTAAATTTTTTAAGTTTTGCATGTTGTAAACTTAACTTTTTCTTTTGTCCATTTTGAAAAACAACGACAATTTTATCGTATGGCGGTTCTTTCAAAATATCAACAACTTTGCCTATACCGAATTTGTCATGAACAACATATTCACCAGTTGTTAAAAAATCAATTTTATCCACCTGCTGTGTCTCAGAAGAAAAATTAAACTGTGTATGTTCTAACTTTGTACATTCTTTTAAAATCTCTTCCAAAAATCTTGATGGAAGACATTTTTTCTCTTCCCCCCATAAAGAACGTTTCAAATAATATGTTAAATACAACAACTTTTTAGCTCTTGTGATACCAACATAACACAACCTTCGTTCCTCTTCTATATCAGAATTATCTAATTCATAGATTTTGTTTTTATTATAGAGCAAACTTTTGTAGCCATCATTTTCTTCTGTCACCCACCAAATAGGTAGAATTCCCTCTACTAACCCAACAATAAATACAACATCAAACTCAAGTCCTTTTGCTGAGTGCAAGGTCATTAAAACGACCTCTTTCAACCCACGGTTTTTAAATTCAATTTTTTCTTCGGTATCTATTGCGGTATATAATGAAATACAATTTAAAAATTCCTCAATTGTAGAAATATGATTTTGTATCTCTAAATTTTTAGCAAGATCAACAAGTTGTTCAAGATTAGCGACCCGCTCGTTTTTATTTTCAAATCTATTATTTTCCTCTATCATTTCAATATATTTAATCTTTTCAATCAAAAATTTTATAAACTCAGAAGGATACATCGTATCCTTATATTTTTTTAACAAATCGTACAGGGACAAAAATTTCCACACAGCATTTTTTACTTTTAAAGAAAGTTCTGTATCATCAATTTTAACAATTTGTTCCCACAAAGATGTCTTATTTTCCTTAGCCAAAGTTTCAAGATAAAGTATAGTTGTTTCTCCGATACCTCTTGGCGGTATATTTATAATACGTTTTAACGAAATACTATCTTCAGGATTAACTAACACACGTAAGTATGATATTATATCTTTTATCTCTTTTCTTTCATAAAACACAACTGAACCAACAATTTTATATGGTATTTTATGTTCAGAAAATACTTCTTCAAAAACACGGGATTGTGAGTTTGTCCTATACAAAACAGCTATTGCAGCATTTTTAAACTCTTCAGTTTGTTGTAATTTAAGTATTTCTTTTGCTACAAACTTTGCTTCATCATATTCGTTATGACATTGTTTTATTTTTATATCCTCTTTGAAATTACCTTCAATCTCACTAAAAAGATCTTTCTTTACTCTATTTTTATTATTGTTGATAAGTTTATTAGAGACTTCTAAAATTGTCTTTTTAGACCTATAATTTTGAGTAATTTTAAATTCTTTAACTTGTAAATCTTTAGTAGAAAATTCTTTCTTAAAATTTAACAAGAATTTAACATCGCTGCCACGCCAAGAATATATTGTTTGATCATCATCACCTACCACACATACATTATGATGTACGGAAGATAAAATTTTTAATAACACAACTTGTGCATAATTTACATCCTGAAATTCATCAACATGAATATATTTAAACCTTTCAGCATATTTGTTTTTTATCTCAACAAACCTCTCGTCTCTAAAAAACTCAACAGTTTTCATTATTAGATCACCAAAATCAAATGCATTATTATATTGCAATTTCAACTGATATTTTGAATAAATCTCAGATATTATCTCCCTATGATATTGTTGAAAAACAATAGTGTTAATTTTGTATGATTCAGGATCAATTAAATTATCTTTTGCTCTACAAATCATTTCGTAAATATCATAAGCTGAAAGACCAGTATGTGTGATTGACATTTCTTTAATACATTCCTTAATAAGTTTAACAGAATCGTCTTCATCGTAAATAACAAAATTCTTTTTTATACCAAAATTTTCAGCCTCTGTATACAAAATCTTAGCACATAAAGAATGAAAAGTTGAAATCCATACTTTTTCAGCTTTATATGGGAACAATTGTAACAACCTTTCTTTCATTTCCTGTGCAGCTTTGTTTGTAAAAGTAACAGCTAAGATGTTGTAAGGATTTACTCCTAAACTTAACAAATATGCTATACGATATGTTATAACTCGTGTTTTCCCTGTACCAGCTCCGGCAAAAACTACCATGGGTCCATCAATATATTCAACCGCGGCACGTTGTTGTTCATTAAGTTGTGATAATAATTCATTCATATTTCTACTCTACATAATTTATTTATGTTCCAACACACAAACTACTTCAATATGTGGTGTATGAGGGAACATATCAATTGGGACTATCTTTTTTATTTTATAAAATTTAAGAAGAATTTTCAAATCTTCATAAAGAGTTTTAGGATTACAAGAAATATAAATTATTTTATTTACAGATAAATCTAGAAGTATTGACTTCACTCTTTTACTCAACCCAGGTCTCGGTGGATCAACAACAATTGTTGAAAGATTAGTTAGAAATTTTGACTTCCACAATTTCTGTACAAACTCTTCTGCTGTAGAACAAACAAATTCTATTATATCTTTATTACAATTATTTAACTCACAATTTTCTATTGCTGTATTAATATTTTCCTGTGAAGAATCGATCCCAATTATTTTATCTATAGAAAGTTTATGCTTAACAATCTGTAAAGTGATACCTCCGCTACCACAGTATATATCCAAAATATTCCCTTCTTCAACTTCATCTAAAACTGTTTTATATAACAACTCACAACATTTTGTATTAGTTTGTAAAAAAGTTTGTGGATAAATTTTATATAAAACACCATTAATTTTTTCAACAATATATTTTTCACCGTATAGATGTAAAATTTCTTCAGCAACAGCATTATCAGATAATTTGTTGTTTATTGACAAATATATTGAACTAACATAATTTAATTTTTTGTATCGTTCAACAAATGAACGGTATAAATCATATTCGTTATTTTCAACTTGATATTTTGTCCCTGTAACTATAAGGTTTAACAAAATTTTGTTGTTAGTTTTTGATTCTTTTACTACAAGATATCTAACTTTACCTTTATGAGAAACAAGATCGTATGGTTCAATTGAACTTTCTTTAACCCAATTTCTAAGTATATCAAGAATTTCTAATGTATTTTCAAAACTTATTTTACATTCTTTAAGATTTATTATTTTATAAAACTTACCTTTTTGACGAAGACCTGATACAATTTCGCCAGTTTTTTCTTTTCCTACAACAAATTCCATTTTGTTTCTATAATACCATACCTGTGGTGACGGAATTATATCACAATATTGCTCAACTGCAAAATCTTTGAATTTTTCTTTAATATAATTTTGTTTTTGAGAAAGCTGAATGTTGTAATCCAAATTTTGTGACTCACACCCACCACAAAGACCAAAGTGATTACATATATTCTGTTGTTTCATAAACTTATTCCCTCATTTTTTTTAAGTAAACAATAGCCTTTTCGTTATTTGGATCAAGTTCTAACACTTTATTAAACTGTTCCGCAGCAAGATTCAATTTCCCTTCGTAATAATACAAAATTCCTAAGTTCAGCCTTGCATCAATCTGGTTAGGATTAATTTCAATAGATTTTTTATAAAACTCAACTGCTTTTTGTTTATTCCCAGTAAGAAACATAATATTGCCAAGATTATTATACGCAGAATACGAATTCGGATTAAGTTTTATTGCAACTAAATAGTTTTCAACTGCTTTTTGAAAATCCCTCTCTTTTGCATAAACCCAAGCTAACTTTTCGTATATTACAGCTTTGTTAGGATATTTTTGTTTAAGTTCTTCTAACTCTTTTATAGTATTAGCTACATTTAAAATTTTTTCATCAAAAAAATCTTTTTCTTGTTTAAGTTTATAATGAGCAATGTATGGACGTAAAATTTGTTGTAGTAACCCACTACCTACATCATTAATTTGGATTTTAACTCCGTCTTTAGTAAAATGTAGCAAACTTATAAAGCTCAATGTCTTTTGTTTTACTGAATATGAGAAAATACCTAATAGAAAAAGAAATATACATAAAGCAGCAATTTTAATAACTGGTGTAGTAAAAAACAATTTTTTTTCTTCAATTTCAGATGTGTAACCAAAAATAAATCCTAAAGTAATAAAGAGATACACATTAGAAATAACAAATCGTAAATCAACACTAAAAAAATTTTGTACTAAAACAGCAATAGCAGCACATAATAAAGAACTGATAATTATTTTCAATTCATATACAAACCTAAATTTTTTAACATCCAAATTTTTTATTAACTTAATTACGAAACGAAAGAAAAAAACTAGCCACAACAAAAAAAGAGTAAAACCAAAAATTCCATTTTCAACAAGTAGTTGAACATATTCATTATGAGCATCGTTTATGATACATTGTTTTTCAGGCCAAATTTTTCTTAATTCTTCTGACGCAAAATTTACAAATTCTATATGAAACTTACCAGGCCCTATACCAAAGAACGGTTTTGAATACCACATTTTTAAACTATCTCGCCAGATTAAAAAATGTGCTTGTTGTCTCAACCATATATTTTTTGTTAACCAAACAAAAATTAAAAATAAAATAGATAAAGAAACTAAATATTTAATTTTTTGTTCCTTTGATAATAACAAATAAACGAATATCAAAATTGCTGTAAATAGTCCAATGAACGCAGCACGTGTCTTTGTATAATAAAGTGTTATTAACGAAACAATAAAAATTGTTAAATAAATTATCTTATTAAAAAATTTTTTTGACAACAAGAACCTTCCAAAAACTAATGGTGAAAAATTTATTATATGTGCCGCAAAAAATATTGGGTTGCCAAACATACTCATTACACGGTCAAACTTTGGTACTTGTATTCTGTAGAATCCACCTGTGTGTTGTAATAATCCATACAACACAGATAAAAAACTCCCGACAATAAAAAATGTTATTAAAATCTTGTAGTTTTCACTACCGAGAATACTTATTAAATACAACAACCAAAAACTTAATAACCATCTTTTAACCTCGTTATATGCAAATGCCTTATCAGAAAATAAAAAGTATCTTAGCAAAACATACAACAAAAATATATACATCAAAACAAGAACTTTGTTCTTAGGATATAAAACTTTGTTTTCAAAAATCAAAAAAATAATATAAACCGTTAACAAAAGAAAACTTATGATTTCTATCCCCAACAGTTTAGGTCGTGAAATTTGCACATCGGGCAACAAAGGTACTAAAATAAAGAAAAAACAGAATAAAATAACAAAAATTTTTTTGTATATCTCTCTCATAATTGAACTTAATAACAAAATTTTATATTGGAAAACAACTGTTTAAAAGAAATTTGCAATCAGCAGAAAAACTAATATAATGAAAAAAGAATATTTATCAATTTCCTTTTGGTTTGTTGTTTTTCTAACTATATTTCATATTTTCTCTCTCAGTTGTAGGCGGGAACAAAAAAATGTTTTCTCTACAATTTTTGTGTCAAAAGAAGAAAAAATTATTGTATTTGATGTAGAACCTAATTTCTCGCCAAAAGAAAAATATTTTTTATTTTATTTCAATGGTTATCCATGGCTAAAAGATTATTGTATATTTGTATCATCTTCTT
>Ga0207433_10003795_pt1 | contig 28580 bp, 26 predicted proteins | sample YelNatPaOPGAMG01_FD_187559 | JGI IMG/M metagenome (GOLD analysis project Ga0207433, IMG submission 187559) | Hot spring thermophilic microbial communities from Obsidian Pool, Yellowstone National Park, USA - OP-RAMG-01 (SPAdes) (version 3) | ecosystem: Environmental > Aquatic > Thermal springs... | reverse complement strand
GGGGAGCTGAGAAAATAGGCGCTTGCGTTATTCCAGTGGGACCAGGCGACTCGGAGAGGCAGATTCTCATGATAAAACAGCTCGGCACAACGGTTCTGTATGGAGTTACAAACTTTCATTTCAGAATCCTTGAGGTTGCAAGGTCTCTGGGTGAAGATTTGAGAGATTACAACTTGAGGATGGGCATATGCGTCGCTGAGAAACCTAGCAAAGAGCAGATTTCCATGCTTGAGAATGGTTTTGGCTATGAGAAAGTTGTTATTGACTATGGGGCTACAGAGTTTCCAGGATTCTCCGCTCACTGCGAAGAAAATAGGGACTTCCATCATGTGTGGGCGGACTTATACCTAGTTGAGGTGGTTGATCCTGAAACGCATGAGCCTCTTGGAGAGGGAGAGCGGGGCGAGCTTGTTATTACAAGTTTGCAGAGGGAGGCATTCCCATTAATAAGATACCTTTCAAGAGACATAACACATTATTTGGGCTTTGAAAAATGCACCTGTGGGATGGCTCATCCCAAAGTTGGAATAGACATCGACAGGGAAGACTTTATGACTAAAATTCGGGGAGTAGTTGTTTTCCCAGGCCACGTAGAGATCATACTCGGCAAATTTCTGGAACTTACTGGAAGATGCCAGATCATCGTAGACAAACGCACACCCAAACAGGAAGCCACTTTAAAGGTAGAGACTGGCCGAGCGCTTTCCAGCATTGAACAAAAATCTATTAAGGAGAAGCTTATAGAAGAAGTTAAGAATAGAGTTGGCGTTACTTTTAATGAGGTTATTTTTGTTCCAAGTGGAACTTTTGAGAGTAAGTTCAGGAAAACCGTAGTCATAACCTAGTTTATTTTATGCTGAGGTGAATTTATGCTCGTTTGTCTTTCAGCCTCTCATAAGAGGGCAAGTTTGCCCATACTTGAGGCTGTGAACATTCCAGACGAAGAGAAATTCATGGGGGGATTTCGTTCTGAGGGTTTAGTTCAAGAATGCACCCTTTTACAAACTTGCCACCGTGTTGAAATTTACATAGTTGCAGAAGATTCGGTTAAAGAGGACGTTATAAATAGGATATTGAGATTTTGGAGTGTTAAGGCTGGGGTAAGCCTTGACATCCTAAATAAAATTGTTGAGATCCATAAAGGGAGAGATGCCTTAATCCACCTTTTTAATTTGGCTTCTGGGCTAGAATCTATGGTTTTGGGCGAGGATCAAGTTCTCGGTCAAGTGCGTTCAGCATATGTAAAGGCGAAAAAGTTGGGTTGTGTGGGTCTTGTTCTTCAGAAGGCGTTTATGAAGGCGGTGAACATTGGCAGACGCGTGAGAACGGAAACAGCCATTAACGAAAAACCAGTTTCCATAAGCTCTGTAGCTGTTGACCTTGCTGAAAAAGAGCTTGGAAATCTTCGTTTTGTAAAGGCTTTAGTTATAGGGGCTGGTGAGGCTGGCTCAATGGCGGCGGAAGCCCTTAGAAAAAGAGGCGTGGAAACCATTATCGTTGCTAATAGAACCTTTGAAAGGGGTTTGGAGTTGGCCTCTAAAGTTGGCGGCAAAGCAGTTAAGCTTAACCAAATATGGCAAGTTTTGCCTGAAGTGGATTTAGTCGTCGCGGCTGTTTCAGTTAATAGGCCCATTTTGAAATCGAAACAAGTGAGGAAGTTGTTGACCGAAAGTGTGCAAAGGAAGAGATTGTACCTGGTGGATATATCGCAACCTAGAGCTATCGATGAAAGTATTGGGTTGATTCCTGGAGTAACCCTTAGGAACATAGACCATTTGAAGGCGATTGTGGATGAAAATTTGAGAAGTCGGCTGGCTGAAGCTGAAAAGGCGAAGAAGATTATTTTTGAGGAGCTTGAAAGGTTTGAGCGTCAACTTGCCAGGCTTTTTGTTGAACCTATGGTTTCTGAGATCTATAGAAATGCGGAGGCTATAAGGCAGAAGGAGCTTGGGAGGGCTGTCCGCAAGATGGGAGAAAAGGATGAGAGGAAAATTATGATTATGGACAGGTTTTCAAGGGAGCTTGTTGAAAGGATTTTGCAGGTTCCAATTGAGCAGCTTAGGGAGGCAGCCCTCAAAAATAACAGTTCGCTGCTTTCCGCGGCTGAAGAGCTTTTTGGATTAAAAGCTGACAAAGGCGAAAAAGTTGTCTAAGTCAAGGGAGCTCTTTGAAAAGGCGAAGAGGCTTATTCCAGGCGGGGTAAACAGCCCTGTCAGAGCCTTTGAGCCCTATCCGTTTTTCACTAAATATGCTAAAGGTTCAAGAATTGTGGATGTGGATGGGAAAGAGTACATTGACTATTGTATGGGTTATGGCCCCCTCATTCTTGGACACGCGCCTGAACCTGTTGTTGAAGCGGTTAAAGAACAGCTTGAAAAGGGAACCCTGTATGGAACGCCCACTGAGCAGGAAGTAGAATTAGCCGAGCTTATTTGTGAGGCTGTGCCATGCGCGGAAATGGTTAGGCTTGTGAATACTGGAACTGAGGCGACTATGAGCGCTATCAGGGCGGCTAGAGGCTTTACAGGGCGGAAGAAAATTGTGAAGTTTGAGGGTTGTTATCATGGAGCCCATGATTATGTGCTTGTTAAAGCTGGATCCGGCGCCACAACCTTTGGAACGCCAAACTCACTTGGTGTTCCGGAAGAAACAACGCAGAATACGCTAGTTTTGCCCTACAACAATTTTGAAAGTTTCGAGAAGACTGTTGAGCGGGAAGGCGAAGAAATCGCAGCTGTTATTATTGAGCCTGTCATTGGAAATGCAGGTGTAATTCTTCCTAAAAAAGGATATTTGGAGTTTATTAGAAAGTTAACAAAAGATAGGGGTATAGTTTTAATTTTTGACGAGGTTATAACTGGTTTTCGCTTAGCTTTAGGAGGCGCACAGGAATATTATGGTGTAGTGCCGGACATGGCGACGCTGGGCAAAGTGTTTGGCGGAGGGTTCCCGATAGCAGCCTTCGCTGGGAAAAAGGAGATTATGGAGATGGTTGCGCCTTTAGGCAAAGTTTATCAGGCTGGAACCTTCAGCGGAAACCCCATAAGCGTTGTTGCTGGGCTAGTCACGCTTAAAACTATCCGTGAAAAGAAAAGTTCATTTTATCATGAGTTGGCGATGAAGGGGAAAATGATTTGTGATGCTGCTCGGGATTTTGTTGAAGATAACTGGTTTTCTGTTCAAGTTAATGGTGTTGCCTCAATGTTTCAGTTGTTTTTTGTTGAAGGCGAAGTTTATGATTATGAAAGTGCTGGGAAAGCGGATAAAGCTAAGTTTATGTTGTATATGCGTAAACTTTTGGAGAAAGGGGTTTTTGTTCCCCCCTCACAGTTTGAAACATGTTTTATCTCAAGCGAGCATTCAAAAGAGGATATAGAAAAGACTATTGAAGCCATTGAAGATTGTTTGAAAAGCGTGATGCGTTAGGAATGCTTTCGGTTGTTATACCTGCTCTAAACAGCGCCTCAACTATCCACTTAACTCTTTCATCCATTTTCTCGAACAATTTTCCAAGGGAACTTTTCGAAGTTTTAGTAATAGACAATGGCAGTTCTGACGGAACGGTTCATGTAGCGAAAAGGTTTCCAGTTAAAATTTTTCATTGTACTAAAAGAGGTATAGGTCCTCCAAGAAATTTTGGCATTAAAATGGCTAAAGGCGAAATCATTTGCCTCACTGATTCAGACTGTATAGTTGAAAAAGATTGGTTGGAAAAAATTTTCAATTTCTTCGAACAAAACCCAGAAGCGGACGGTGTTGGCGGACCAGTTTTGCCATATCCATATAGCCAAAATAAAATTCAGAAGTTAACTGGAGAGCTTTTTGTGGAAGACCAAGGCTATCCTAAGGAAGTTGTCAAAGTTCAGTTTGGCTCTTCATATGGGATAATTTTCGGTTCAAACAGTGCATATAAGAAGGAGGCGCTTTTATCTGTTGGGAGCTATTCAGAGCCTGGCGGTTCAAACCTGGAGCTTGCGTGGAGACTTACATCAAGGGGTTGGAATTTGTTTTTTAATCCGGACATTAAAGTTTATCACATTTTCCCTGCGAGCCTCAAATCAATTATTAGGCAACAATTCAGATGGGGAGAGCAATCCACGCAAATGAAACGCGTACATGATGTAGATATAAGCGTTATAGAGTTTATTTGCATTTTCTATTTTCCTCTCAAGTGCATATTGTCTATAGTTTCATTGGCTAATTTAGATAAGAAACTTTTACACTTTGTTCAGATGGCATTTTATAATCTTGGAAGAATCTATGGGTTTGGTTCGGGCCTTTAGGTGAATGTTATTTCATGTTTATTTCAGAGAAAAGAACTAGAGGGGTTATGCGAATTCTGTTTGGGCATCAATTTCTTCCGAAAGAGACAAAATATCTTTCTGAACAGTTTTTGGGTAGGTTAGCCACTTCCGTTAATGATGAGCCCCATGTAACTCCAGTTCGCTACGCGTTTGAATCTGGAAAGATTTACATAAATATAGCCGTAAATTCCAAGAAAATGCGAAATATCCTAAGAAACAATAGAGTTGCCTTTGTTGTAGATGATTACTTAGAAAAAGGAGGCGTCAAGCGTGCGCGTGGAGTATACGTAAAAGGGGAAGCAGAAATTCATGAAAGTGGTGAAATTTACGAGTTTGGCATAAAACTTATACGTGTAAAATATGAATCAGCAAAGGGCTTTCAAAGAGGCCCTAATGAAAACAGGGCGATAATTTTGATAAAGCCTAAAAAAGTTTTGAGTTGGGGGCTTTAAGTGGCGTTGGTAATCTGCGCCAATTTTCAGGAAAAACAGGAAGTGGCGAATATAAATGATTTATATGCTAAAGTGACTCATAAAGAAGCGCCGTTAGAAGGTTGTGAACCGTCAATTGAACGTCAACAAATTCTTTCGAAATTTGTCTCTTCAAATATTCTTTTCTTAGATGTGGGATGTTGGGATGGTTCTTTTAGTCAATTTCTAAATGGCGTCGAATACGTTGGAATAGACATAAACAGACAAGCCATTGAAAAGGCCAAATTAAAAAAGCTTGATGTTGTGTTGGCTTCATGTGATTATTTGCCATTCAAAAATGAAATATTTGATATGTGCTCTATGATAGAGGTAATTGAACATCTTTATTTTCCAGAGAGAACACTAAAAGAGGCTAACAGGGTTCTGAAAAAGAATGGGAAAATTATTTTAGCTACTCCAAACTTTGTCAATTATATCGACCGCGTTAATGTGTTGATAGGTAAACATCCCATTGCTGGAACAGGGCATCAGCATATAAGATTTTTTACATGGGAAACATTAAATGTTTTAATGAAAAAATGTGGATTCGAACTTGAAAAAAGAGAAACATGGTTTATACCGTTTCCCACGAGAACTATAGCCAAAAAGTATCCGTTATGGCGAAAACTCATGTGCTTTGCAGCAAAAATGTTTCCCAACATTGACGAAGGCTTATTGGGTTTATGGAGAAAAAATGTATAAGGGAAAACAGTTGCATGCGAACCAAGCTAACTTGAAAATGTTGCGATAAAACCATGAGGCACGTAAAACTTGTTACGGTTTTCTTTGACTTGGAGGCTCCCTTTCTTTGGAAAAAGTCGCCTATTTTTGATTTGGAAAGCGTCTTAAATGATATTCATCATGTTTTAACCGCAACTAAGATTAAAGCTGTTTTTAACACTTGCGGTGATGTAGCCGAAAAGTTTCCTGACTTAGTTGCTAAATTACATCGTGATGGGCATGAAATTGCGTCACATGGATATGCACATGAAAATTTTGCCAAAATAAGCATGACCAAGCTTGATAGTGTGTTAAAGAAAACAGAAATCGTTCTGGAGCAGATTATAGGGGAAAAACCTATAGGAATAAGGTCTCCGTGGCTCATAAGGAACAAGCAAATATACGCTGTGTTCAGAAAAAGAGGTTACGAGTGGGTGAGCAATTTAGACTTGTCCTATCCAAGCAAGCCACTGGTATACAAGGCAATTCGCATGGTTAAATTTATGTTTAAATCAAGGAAACCTTCGAATATTCAAGGTTTGCTAGAGATTCCTTTGCTCTCACCATTAGACATTTTTTGTATTCAACCATTTCCGGAGATACTGAAACCTTCGCCCGAAGATTCTTTGAGGCAAGCGTATCAAACATTGATTACTCACTATATGATATCAAGGAAGTTTTTTAACCTGAACTTTCATCCTCAGATAATAGGAACCATGAATAGACTTTCTTTGTTGAAGAAAATTCTCCGTTGGGTGTCTAGTCAACCTTGTGTAAAATTTGTATTATCAAAGCAGATATGTGGCGGCTTTGATGCAAAGAAACTGGATAGTTAGACAATTCTCTGAAAGGGATGAGGCTGAAGTTATCGAATTGTTACGTTTAGTTGGATTTAGCACTTCCACGCATGAGATGTGGAGATGGAAGTTTAAGGAGAACCCAAAAGGGTTCATTGGAACTGTAGGCGTGTCTGGCGACAAGATTGTTGGGTATATGGGTTTAATTCTAGTTGATATGAAGATTGGAAATACTATCTTCCAAGGTGCTCAAGCAGTAAGTCTCGCTGTTCACCCAAATTTTAGGCGCCAAGGCATGTTTCTAGAAATAGGAAAAGCCTTAATGAAGGATGCTGCGCATAAGAATATACCTGTTACCTATGGAGTTCCGAATGAACCTGCATTTCATGGCCATTTAAAGTACGGATGGTTTTTGGTGGGGGAAATTCCAGTTTTAACAAAGTTTCTTTCTAGGAAGGCATTAGCCAAGTTTTTGTTAAAGAGACTATTTTGTTTTAGGGCTCTTATGAAACAGCCCTTCAAGTTTTTGAAAACATTCTTTGGCTGGTTCTGTTATCTGTTTTCTAAATTCGGGTGGAGACAAATTAAACCACAAGAGGGAGTAAAAATTTACGAGCTCACATTGTTTGATTCAAATGTTGACATGTTGTGGAAACGTGTTTCTGGCAACTATAATGTCGCCATTGTACGAAGCCGCAAATATCTCAATTGGCGGTATTTTGATCGTGCAAATTCGCCTTACAAAGTATTTGCCATAAATATAAACAATAATCTAGAAGGATACATTGTTTTGTCTATACAACAATCCCCCGGTCTTGGTTATGAGGCGTATATCGTCGATTTGCTCGCGAGTTCAAATGCTGCTCTCGAGAACTTACTTATATTCACACTAGATTACTGTCAAAAATATGATGTAAGTAAAGTGAGTTGCTGGATGCTCCAGCATCACCATGCATACAGTCAAATGGTCGATTTAGGCTTTAAACTTGATAAAACCAACGATGTCGTTAGATTAATTGCCAGAATTAACTCGCATAACCAAGAATTTATGAAGCTACATAAAATTCAAAATTGGTTATTTATGATGGGCGACTCTGATATGATTTAATTGTCGACATTACACGCGTCATCTTTAGAAGATGGAAAATTTAGTGTAAAAATCTCTCTTCGACACGATGGAGATATAATGTTGAAAGTTAGGTTTAAGGAAAAAATTGGTAACATTTTTTTGTATCTAGGTATTCCGAGGTTTTTAAGACTTGTTCCTTTGAATCCGGAATGGGTTAATATTAACGTTACTGAAAACTGTAATAGTAGGTGTATTACTTGTTACGCATGGAAAAACAAGGTGTTAGATGAACTAACAACAGAAGAAATAATTGACGCATTACACCAACTGAAAAAAATTGGAGTAAGAAATGTAATCTTTATTGGCGGAGAACCACTTCTCAGAAACGATATTGGAAATCTTGTAAAAGAAGCGACTTTACTAGGATTTGAAACAAGGATGCTTGTCACTAATGGACTTCTCCTTGAAGCTAAAGCGAAAGAATTGTTAGAAAACGGACTCACACACCTGAGCGTCTCAATTGACGGTGTTGGACACACAAATGATTTGATTCGAGGTGTTCCAGGCAGCTACGAAAAATCCATTAAAGGTATTAAAGCTGTTAAGAGATTAAAGAAAAAAAATGGTTTAAACATTCACGTTACAATTTTAACAACTATTTTGCTGAATCAAAATGTCGATGACATACCTAAGTTAATAGATATTTCACGAAGGTTAGGTGTACACTGGACTTGCAATCTACTAGACCCCAACCTCCCCATTTTTCAAGGAATATCTTTTTCCAACCTCATCATAAAAGATAACGAGAAAATTGATAAGACAATTAACTATCTAAAGGAAACCAGGAAGAAATATCCTCAGTTAATAACAAGTTGCGATCATATACTTGAATATGCTCGATATTACCTTAAAACCCATAGATTTTTTCCCCGCCGTTTTCATTGCGTTCACGGATTTAAGTTGATGTGGATAGACTCGCATGGCGACGTATATCCAGGATGTTGGCTTATGAAACCCATTGGAAACCTTCGAAAGAACAAACTACGTGACATCATAGAATCTGAGACGTATAGAAAGTCTGCGGAAAAAATGTATATGAATGATTGTCTTGGATGTACAAATCTTCACTCATTTAACATTACAACATGGCGTTTAATATCTCACCAAATCCATTGTAATAAGAGACCCGAATAGAGAAGCATCTTCCTTATACTTGGTGACGAAATTGGTTGAAAGGGTAAGACTTGGTGTTATTGGGTGCGGTGTTGTAGCTACACGAGACACCTTACCAAATTTAATCCAACCACAAATCGCTAAAAAAGGAGTTGAACTTGTTGCAGTTTGCGATACAGTTGAAAGCCGTGTTAAAGAAACGATGAGGCTTTTCAAAGCAAAAGAAATGTATACGGATTACAAAGAGATGCTTGAAAAATCGGATATCAATGCCGTCGCGGTTCTTACACCAATAAACTCGCATTACCAAATAGCCATGGACTCAGCACGGGCGGGTAAACACATATACGTGCAAAAGGCTATGACAACAACCCTTCAAGAGGCAAACGATTTGTTATCCACCGTTAAGAAGATGAAGGTTAAATTGGTGGCTTCGCCTGGGCAAATGCATAATCCAAGTCTAAGACTGACAAAGAAAATGTTTGATGAAGGGTTAATAGGTAATCCTCTTTGGGGATACATCATTACAAGCAGCAGCGGACACCTTTACGAGCCAACCGACCCCTCATGGTACTATAAGCCTGGAGGTGGTCCCCTTTTCTCCTTCCTAGTATATTACGTGACAACTTTCTGTTGGATTCTCGGATCGGTTAAGAAAGTAACGGCGTTATCCGGAATTGCCATTCCAACTCGATGGTGGAAACATAAACAGATAAATACTGAAATGGACGATTCCACCATGATTCTCATGGACTTCGACAATTCAACTTTTGTAAGCGCAATCTCAAACTTCTGCGCAAAGGATGTTGCGGCAGATAGCGCAATTTATGGAACAAGAGGAGTTATAAAAATTCCACTTGCAGCATACCGTTCAACTCAACATTCCCTCATACAAGTAGCCATATACAACATAATCCGCCAGATACGAGGCAGAATTAACCTCTCGCGACTAAAGACAAGAGAATGGGTCGAATGGACACCACCATTGTTTAAGACTCCGCAGTTTTTGGCTACACCTTCTGGCGCCCACATCATTGCAGATATCCTTGAATTTGTGGATTGCATCATTAAAAACAGAGAACCAACCGTCGCCACTGGAGAACACGCTAGACATGTGATTGAAGTTTTTGAAAAAGCCTATATATCCGCTAAAACTGGCAAAACACAGCTGATAGAAACAAAATTTGAATGAGGATTATTCTTGAATGTAGGATTAATAGGCTGCGGCCGAATTGCTGAAGGCCACATGACAGTTTATCAAAATATAAAAAATATTAGAGTGATAGCCGCGTCCGACATAAATTTTGAAAAAGCCAAAGCTCTCGCCAACAAATATAAAATTAGTCATGTTTTCAAGAATTATACGGATCTTTTAGAATTTAAAGAACTTGATTTTATTGATATATGCACTCCAACATCGTCTCATGCTTCCATATCTTGCGATGCTGCAGAATACGGTCACAATATTCTTTTAGAAAAGCCTATGGCCTTATCAAGCAATGAATGCGAAAAAATTATACATGCTGTTAAAAGACATGATGTTAACCTTTGTGTTTGCCATAACCAACTGTTCTTCCCAGCTATGCAAAAGGCGAAAACTATGCTGGACTCAGGGCATTATGACATGGTCTCATTCCGCACCTCCATACGAGAAAACCCTGAAATGTTTAATGTTCCAGCTTGGAACGTAAGCCCTGAAGAAAAAGGGATAATCTGGGAAGTAGGATGCCACCCAGCATATCTCCATCTAAATTTCTTAAAGGAGATAAAGGAAGTTTACGCCATAGGCAAAAGAATAAAGTATCCGGTTATAGATGAGTTCGCGGTTTTTCTCCTTTCTTCTGGCAAGACCTATGGAATAATCGAGGTTTCATGGCTTTCTAAAGAAACTGAGAAGGTATACGAAATTAACTGTTCAGATGGAAAACGTGCATTTATGATAGCATCTCCACCATATGCTAATCAAGGCTACGAAACTTTACTAGAAAAAACTGGAATAGCTGAAAGCAGTTTCTACTCAGATATCAAAAAGGTTCTACAGCATTTCAAGAAGACTGGGAATAAATTAGGCTATTATATTGGCCACTATTATCTAATCAATGATTACATAGAAAGTTTGAAAAAGGGAGCGCCTACACCTGTGCCGCCAGAAGAAGGAAAGAAAACGATAAAGCTCTTAGAATGCATCGAGGAATCCTTAAATACAAATAGAACTATTTTAGTGAACTAAATTTCACAAATGTTAATTATGTATGAAATGACTTTAAAATGGTGAATTAGATTGCATTTAACTACGAGGATTAAAAAATCAAGGCAAATGATTTGCATGGTTAGACCTTTCGATTTGTCAACCAGTGATTTGATATACCCTATCTTTATACGTGAGGATGGTAAAACTTTTGAGATTCCTTCTATGAAGGGGCAAAGGTATTATTCTTTGGATAGTTGCGTGGAGGTTTGCGGCGAAGCTGTTGAGTTAGGGATTCCCGCAGTCATGGTTTTCGGCGTTCTGAAGAAAAAGGATGCTGACGGTTCTATAGCCCTTCGAAAAGATGCCTTTCATCCCAAGATTTTTAATAAGCTGAAAAAGGAGTTCGGCGATGACTTAGTGCTTATTTCCAATGTTTGTTTGTGTGATTATACAGCTGATGAGTTTTGCGTTTACACCGATGAGCGTGGAAAAGTTCTGAACGAGAAGACTGCCGAGATGCTTGGGAAGATTGCGGTTGTACACGCTGAGGCTGGGGCTGATGTTGTTGCACCTGCTGCTATGTGTGATGGACAGGTTAGGCATATGCGTTCAGCATTAGATGATGCGGGTTTTGATGATGTGGCTATTATGACCTATGTCAAAACCGACAGCTGCCTTTTCCAACCCTATTTTGAAGCTATGACTTTGGCTGAAAAGCCAAGACGTACGGTTGATCCGAGCAGGTTTAGGACTGACGTGATTAATGAGAAGATGTTTATGCAGAAAGTGGACTTAGACATTGGCGAAGGGGCTGACATGGTTATTGTTAAGCCTGCTTTGACTAATTTAGACCATGTATTGAGGGTTAAGGAGAAATATCCAACGGTTCCTATTGCGGCTTATCAGGTGAGCGGCGAATACGCCATGATTAAGCTTTTAGGTGAGTATGGGCATGTGGATGAGAAGGTTTTGCTAATGGAGACTTTGAGTTCTATTAAGAGGGCTGGAGCGGACATGATTTTAACTTATTACGCTGTTGAGGTTGCTAAAATATTGCGGGGCAAGTAATAAGGTGTTTCTACTTTTGTTGAAAAGGTTCTATTCAAATAAGGGTTTGGATAGGCTTTGGATAAAAAGCGAGTCATAGTGTTTGCTCCGCATCCGGATGATGAGACGTTTGGATGTGGAGGCACAATAGCCAAGAAAATAAGTGAAGGATACGAGGTTTTGGTGGTTGTTATGACTGATGGGCGGTACGCCTTTCTTAACGTTTTGGGTCTAGATGCTGATCCCACGCCTGAACAGTTGAAGAAGATTAGGCAGGAGGAGGTGAAAAGGGCGACGAAGATTCTCGGTGTTCCAGAGGACAATTTGGTGTTTCTGGATTTTGTTGATGGGACATTGGAAAATAGCAAGAAAGAGGCTGAAGAAAAGGTTGTTGAAATATTACAGGAAAATCATCCCGATGAAGTTTACATTCCATATAAGCGAGACGGCCACCCAGACCACCGGGCAGCCTACAAAATTGTGAAAAATGCTCTTAAGAAGATTGGGGGTTCGCCTGTCTGTTATACGTATTCGATTACGCATAGGTTTGCACGTTTTGGCCGCTTTATAGACACCTTTCTAGACTTTCTTTTTAGATGTAGGAAGGTGTGTGTTGATGTTTCAGATTTTTTACATGTTAAAAAGCTTGCGATTGCGGAGTTTAAGTCTGAGTTAACTGTTGTCTCGGTCCGGCAACATAAACCCGTCATAGCCAGTGCAGAGAAGTTTGAGAAAGAAAAAGAAATGTTTTATGTGACAAAAATATGATGGGCAAGATGTGAGTAAAATATAAACATGTTGATTTTATGGTCGAAGGTGACTTTAACTATATCGGTTAGATTAGAGGGGTTTCCTTGAGGCAAGTTAATTTGGGAATTATCGGTCTTGGGAATCAAGGTAGAATTCACCTTCGTAACGCCCTTCATATTAAAGGGGCAAAAGTGTTGGGGGTCGCTGATGTTTCCAAGAAAGCCTTGGGTTATGCAAAGAAAATTGGAGTGAGAAGCATCTATGATTCTTATGAGAATTTGCTAAAAAACAGGGACATTGATGGAGTAATAATCAGCTTACCTAATTTCCTTCATCTCGAATCATCTATAAAAGCTGCTGAGGCTGGAAAGCACATTTTCCTTGAAAAGCCTCTTGCAAGAAATGTTCATGAAGGGGAGAAAATTCTGACATGCATCAAAAATAACGGTGTAAAATTTATGATAAATTTTCCTTTACGATTTAATTCAACTGTTAAGGAAATTCGTGAAAAAATTGCAGAAGGTATTTTTGGAGAGGTTATGATTGTTGAGGCAACTCATGTTAGTGGCGGTCCATTTTCTTCACGAGGCAATAAGTTTAGACCAGTTCCTGTGTCTTCGTGGTGGTTTGATGAAAAGTTAGTTGGGGGTGGGGCTCTCTTGGATTTGGGTTCGCACATGATTGATTTATTAACTTGGTACTTTGGAGAGGCCGATATTATGGAAAGTTACTTGGGATATGTTTTTAAAATGGAGTTAGAGGATGTTGCAACCTGTATGTTAAAATTTAAGGATGGCCCTATAGCGACGGTTAAGGCTGGTTGGTTTTCTAAAGACCATATGGTTTCTATTCAAATTTGCGGGACGGCCAAGAATATGTGGGTGCGGATTTCACCGCAAGGTACTTTTAGAACTGTTTGGGGTGATATTAAAAGGAAGATTAGTAGGAGAAATAATGACTCTTTTTATTTGGCATTAGAATATTTTGTTAGGTGCTTGCAAGAAGATGAAGATCCGCATCCTTCAGTTGAGGAAGGGTTACAATGCTTGCGTATCGTTTCAAATGCTTACGAAAAAGCATTAAAAGTAAAAGCTTAATGGGCGTTGAATTTTGAGCCTTGTAAGTTTTGTGCGCGTCGAAGACAACAATCATAAAAAGTTAAAAGAGGCTATTGGTAAGTCTCTGATGTTAATAAATTTCAACTTTGACAGAAATGTGAAGAAGATTGTAATAAAGCCGAATATGTGTTACTATTATCATCCATCAACCGGTGAAGTCACCGACCCACGGTTTGTGGGAGTTTTAATCGACGTTTTAAGAGAAGGTTTTGGGAAAGATTCCGAGATTTTTGTTGTGGAATCCGATGCTTCGGCTATGAAATGCGAATATGCGTTCAAAATGCTTGGATATGATAGAATGGCCGGGGAGAAAAATGTCAAATTAATCAATTTGGCGAAGACGAAAAGCAGAATTGTCGATATTACAGTCAATAATGTAAAATTTGAATTTCACGTACCTGAACTTTTTTACGAAGCGGATCTTGTTGTAAATGTTCCGAAGATAAAATATATGAGTTATGTAAAAATAACTTGTGCACTAAAAAACATTTTTGGATGCAACGCTTTTCCACGAAAATACATTTATCATAAGGCACTTAACGAGGCAATAGTCGGCATAAACAAGTTAATTAGAACCAACCTTGTAATGGTTGACGGTTTAATTGTTAGCGGAAGATCTACTAAGCGGTTAGGTTTAGTTATGGCAAGCGAAGACCCTGTTGCAGTTGATACGGCAGCGGCTAAGTTAATGGGACTTGACCCTAGATCAGTGAGGCACATTACCTTAGCTTTCAAGGAAGGCCTTGGAAAAATGAGCTATCTTCCCATGGGTGAATTTTCCTATTTTAAAGAAAATTTTCCTAAAAGAAATCTAAAAGATAATTTACGGAACATAATAGCCGCCGTTTATCTCAAAGTTTTTCAAGAAGAATGAATTTATCATTTAAAGTATAGCTTGTGGTTTAGATGACCATTATATTTCTATGGCTGCTTTTTGGCTTTTTCTCACTGGGCATTTTAGGTTTAAATTGGCTCTTAATGAAAAGAGCGGCAAAGAAACCTTCGTGTCTTAAAATCGATGAAACATTTAGACCTAATGTTTCTATTATTGTTCCCACGTATAATGAGGCGCAAATTATCCGCTTTAAACTGGAAAACTTGGGCATGCTTAATTATCCGAAGAATTTAACACAAATAATTGTTATTGATAGCAAATCTGAGGATAACACCGTCGACATAGTAAAAGAATTCGTAAAGCAGAACTCTGAAAGCCCCATTGAAGTTCTTATTGAAAGGGAGAGAAAAGGTAAATCTGCTGCCTTAAACACCGCTTTAACTTATTGTAATGGGGATGTTATTATTGTCTCGGATGCTGATTGCTTTTGGCCCTCAGATATCCTTACGAAGGCGTTACCTTACCTGGCTGATCCTACTGTTGGAGCAATTTCGGGGCCTAAAGTATTATTAGAATTTAATAATACTACTAACATTATTGCTTTGGAGAGTTCTTATTTGAATTCAATGAATTTAGTTAAGCTAGGCGAATCAAAGGTCAGTTCCACCTTGCTTTTTGAGGGAGGGTTTAGCGCCTATAAAAAGGATATATTGAAAGGTTTTGATCCGTACAGGACCGGGTCCGATGATTGTGGTACCGTCATAGACGTTATAAGACAAGGATATAGAGCTATCATGGTGCCTGAAGCTCAATTTTACACAGCTTTCCCTGTAACATGGGCGGGAAGAATTGAAATAAAAGTTAGAAGAGCGGTTCAACTTATCAAGGTTATGAAAACATATGCTAATCTTTTGTTAAAAAATAAATTGAAGAAAGGAAGGGAAATCATCTTAAAGAACTTATTTATATATCTTGTCGCTCCTTTTGCATTTGTACTTTTTGTGGCTTGTACCATTTATTTGTTTTTAAATTATCCACAGATGATTCTGCTGCTTTTTATTTTTCTTATTCCGAAGTTAAGGTTTTATTTGGTTGAAGCTATAACAGGATACGTTACTTTAATGGTCGCTATTATTTTAGGGATTTTTGGAAGAAACTTTTTGGTCTGGAGAAAACCCCAAGATAGAGCTTTAATAACAAGAGAAATGCTTGTTCAAAAACATTTAATTTGAAGTGGAAAGGCGAAATGCGTTGGATGAAAGCAATATTAAGCAGAAAATTTTACTACAAATTGAAGAAAGAGTTAGAAATAAGGTGGTCATGAAGAGAGGGTATAGAAAAAAATTAAAGAAAAACCTTGAGCGTTTCCTTCGCAAAATTTTATCCACCATTTTTTCGTCGTCTAATGTTGAAGTTAAACGATTTAATGGAGATTCAAGTTTTGGATGCGACGAATTCGGTCGCGACATAGAGGATGGGCTTCACAAATATGTGAGTGTCTTAGAAAACAGGGGTTTAAAAGTACATACGGTAATTGTGCTTGGTTCAAGAGCAAAGGGCTTATGGACGCCTAGAAGCGACGTTGATGTAACAATTATTGCAACAAACTTGCCTAAAGAAGGTAGAAATTTTCTCTCAAAACGGTTGCTTAATCTTAAAAGGCGCATTATTTTATCTGATAGGCCGCTTTATCTCGGAATAGAACCAAGTGGATGTTGCTCTAGAGATGAATTTTTAGAGAGATTAAGAAGTTTTGATATACAGGCATTAGACGCAATTTTTTATGGGCGAATAATATATGATGATGGTTTCTGGAATATAGCAAAGACCCAGTATACTGAAATTGAGCGTAAATACGGGTTAAATCCCTCATATTTAAAGAAGCTTCTTTTGCAACTATGATCAGTCAGTTATGCTTTTCACCTGGTATAAATGATGGAGAAACCGAATAGCATAGCACTTGTATCAGCCGGTTATCCCCCGAATATGTTTGGGGGAATTGATACGCAAACTTATGATTTGGCTCATGCGCTGTCAGCGGAGAAAGTCGCTGTAACGGTTTTTTGCGGTGGAAGTTTAAAATCTCCTACATGCATACCGGAAAATGATTATCTGACAATTTACAGGTTGCCGATGGCTGAAATCCCGCCTCGCGTGGTTTGGTTTCAATTACAAAACATCAGTTTTTTGAAAAATAAGTTATCAGATTATGACATTATTCATACTCAACACTCTTCCGGGTCAGTTTATGGCCTACTAAAAAGAAAAGTGGGAAAGCCGTGGGTGGTCTCATTTCATGATCATCAGCTTAGGCGATTTATTATTCCTTTTAAGTTAAAGCCTTGGAACTTGAGCCCAATGGATATCGCTTATTATGTGGCTGGATACCCATTATTTGAGTTACTCACTAAAATGGAACTTAAATGGGCTGACCACTATGTAGCTTGCGGGGAATCTGGTTTTCTAGATTACGTCCGCTTTAGTGGCATGAACCTTTCAAAGACTACTGTTATACCGAACGGTATAGACCTTGGAAAAATTTTTTCTATATTGCAATCCTTTAAAAGCAAAGAAGAAAAAGATACTGAGGATTTTATTACTATTTTCACTTGCGGAAGGCTCTATGCCTCCAAAGGAATCCATTTTTTATTAAAAGCCATGCCTTTGGTGTTAAAACGTTTTAAAAATGTTAGGGTGAAAATTTTTGGAAAGGGACCAATGTATACAAAGCTTATGGATTTAATTAAAATTTTAGGTCTTCAAGAAATAGTACGATTGGAAGGGCATGTTCCCTATGAACGTTTAATATGCGAATTAGATAAATGCACACTAGCTGTATTTCCATCAATGGTTGAAGTTGGTCCAAGTTTGGCTGTGATGGAGGCTATGGCGTGCAAAAAAACGGTAGTTATGTTTAGATATCCTTTTTCGACAGAGGTGATCGATCATTTACAAACGGGTTTTCTTGTACAACCTCTCGATATTAGAGGGCTGGCTGACGCTATATGTCTTCTTATCGAGGATGAAAAATTAAGAAGGAATCTTGGAATGAAAGCGTATTATAAGATTTTAGAAAAACATGATATTCGAAAAATCGTGAAAAAATATATCGATGTTTATTTAAAATGTATAAATAATTCTTAATTTAGGAAGCTAGCAATCTTGAAAAAGGGTTTTATGATTTGTTTTACGGGTGTCGATGGTTCTGGAAAGACAACACATGCAAGAGCGCTATTAAAATTTCTTAAACATAACGGGTGTTCATGCGTGTATGTATGGGGCGCTTTTCGCCCCATACTTTCTTATACTTTCTTTGCGTTCACGAGGCTTTTCGGTTACTGGAAGATAATGAGGAAGAACGCTTTTACTAACCCGCTAGAATACGCTCCTGAAAGAGTTAAGAAAAACTTTGCATCGCTAATGCGTCTCCTTTTCTTCATCGATTTTCAAATAAAAACATCATTAAAAATACGGTTACCTTTGCTACTTGGGAAAAACATCATTTGCGATAGATATTTCTATGATCTTTTGATGGAACTTGAACTTAACAATCTTTCTTCAAAAAATTTTGTTTATTTAGTGTCAATAACCTTACCACAACCATTAATCACCTTTTTAATGGACGCTAACGAAACAGCAATTAACAAAAGAAGAAATTTTTCATTAAAAGAACTTCAATCCAAAAGGAAGATATTTCTACGAATGAGCAAGTCTTTTAATTTCGCCGTAATAAACTCTCGACTAGACTATTCATATAATCAAAAGAGGATTCAAGAGTCAACTTTTGCCCATATCCATCAATCTACCAATTTAATAAAAGTCGTGAGGAAAAAGGAGTCAACATGAACATTCTTCTGGTATGTGAGGGGATAAACGAATCCTCGATTGTTGCTCAACCATGGAAGCACGTCTACGAATTGGCACGAAGGATGATTGAGTATGGGCACCAAGTTAAAATATTAACAAACCATGAGGGGAAAAAATCCATTAGTAAAGAGGAAATAAATGATGTGCCTATTCACAGAATTAAAAAAGGCAAGTTTCTTTTCGATTCAGATGATCTTTTGAAACATCTTAACGACTATCAAGTAGATGTTATAAATTGGCATGGAAGCGATGTCTGGTCGATCATTCACTTGTGGCGCATAAGAAGGAAGCTTAAAAATAACGTTGTCTGGACTCTTCATTCTGGTCCTCTGTCAATTCACGACTTCAAAAACCTAAAATTTACAGAACTTTTCACTTTACATAAGTTTTGGAACAACATCTTGAATGCTCTATTTCCATCATGGATTGTTAAAGAATGGATAAATTTGCCGGAAATCAAACAAGTCATCACATTAAGCCAACGTCTCAAAGAATATTTGATCAAAAATGGAATAAAAAATGAAAGCAAAGTTAAAGTTATCCGGTCTGGTGTAGATATAGAAAAGTTCAATCCCTTAAACCAAAAAATGATGACTTTAGAAAATGAACTCTTTGAAACTAACAATAATGATGACAAAATAATCCTCTACTTTGGGCCTTTATCCACATTCAGAGGAGTAGATACCCTGCTTGCGACCATTCCAAAAATAACCAAGAAAATTCCATCGGCAAGACTAATTCTGCTTGCAAGGGGTTTTTTAAGCACAAGAGAAGAGAGAAAGCTAGAAAAGATGGCAAAAAATATTAAAAGTGTACAGGTTATAAAGGGAATTTTAAAATATGAAACATTGGTGAGCTATTTAGGTTTAGCGAACGTCGTAGTCCTGCCTTTTAAATTTTGGCCTCAGGTAGAATGCCCACTTACACTGCTTGAGGCGATGGCTATGGAGAAACCAGTAATAACGACGAAGGTAGGCGCTATACCTGAAATAATAATCAATAAGGAAAACGGAATATTAGTACCACCCAAAAAACACGAAGTTTTGGCGGAAGCCATTGTGGAACTTTTAAATGATAAGGAGTTAGCATTAAAAATTGGAGAAAATGCTCGTAAGTATGTAGTGAGATTTCATTCTTGGGATGTTGTTGTTAAAGAAACTTTAGAGACTTTCACCGACGCACTCAGTCATACAGACATGGACAGGTTGTAGGTTTTCGCGATGAAACATAATCCTTTATATTTTGTTATGACGGTAGACGTTGATCCTCCTCCACCGTCAGCTCCAGACTTAAAAATAGATGAAGGAATACTCACTCTTCTTCAAATGTTTAAGAAAAATGAGATTAAGTCCACTTTTTTTGTAACTGCAATAATGGCTGAAAAGTTTCCAGATTTAATGCAAAAGATTAAAAAGGATGGACATGAAATTGCGTGCCATGACCTTGACCATTCCCCGATGGTGGACAAACTTAATCTTACAAGGCTTATGTTTAGAATAAGAATTGCAACGCAATTGATAGAAGACTACGTAGGTGTACGACCCTACGGTTACCGTGCACCCTTGTTTAAAATAAACAGAGATCAATTAGTTGCGCTTAACAAAAACGGCTATGTATATGATTCCTCTATCATATTTCCCCCTTTTTTCCGTTCTCTACGAATATTTTTCTCGAAACCATTTTTCGTTCCGATCAACAAAAATGGTTGGATGATAGAGATACCGCTATCAACCAATCCAATGATGCCATTTCCTATTGGTGGTGCTTACTTCAGGGTCTTTGGGGAAAAATGGGCTAAAGCTGGAATAAAAGTGAATTTCCTATTTAAAAATCCACTTATTTTCTATATTCATCCAAAAGATATTATTGTCCGAACAAGCGGTCCTAGCTGGTATTCGTATAAAAATACCTCAAAATGTCTCGATTCCTTGAAAGAAATTATAAATTATGCTAAGAAGACTGGGGCGATATTTATCAAGGCTATTGATCTGGCCTATCTGTTCGCCAAAAATCAAAATTTTAATGATAAAAGTTTTGTGATTTGAAATGTGTAATGTACCCGTTACAATAGGTCTCTGCGTCAAGAACTGTGCAGACACGATTAGGGAGACTTTAAACTGCATAATTGGTCAGGATTATCCTCATGAATTAATAGAAGTGATAGTGGTTGACGACCAAAGTTCAGATGATACAATACCTATAGTAATTAAAACTTTATCAAATTATTCAATCAATTTTAAGGTGCTTTCCACTAACGGCAAAGGATTAGGTTTTGCAAGACAGCTTGTTGTAAAAAACGCTAGTGGAAAATACATCCTTTGGGTTGATGGAGATATGATTTTGCCCAACAATTATATTATGCAACAAGTAAAGTTTATGGAGCAAAATCCAGAAGTTGGAAAAGCGAGAGCAAAATGGGGCTTTCTCAATGAGGATTATTTACCAGCTAAACTCGAGAGCTTCCGAGTGCTTACACATTCATCCGGCAATAAGAACAAATTATTGGTTGGCATTGGAGGATCAATATGTCGTACTTGCGCTTTGAAAGAAATTGGAGGGTTTGATGAAAAAATTCGAGGAGCTGGTGAAGACATAGATCTTTCTGTTAGGCTTGCAATTTCATGGAAAAATGCAATAAGTGATGCGGTTTTTTATCATCGTTTTAGGAAGACGTGGAAATCCTTATGGCAGCAGTATTTTTGGTATGGTTATGGTATTCATTATGTAAACGCCAAACATAAAGGAATAATTAAATTATGGAAATATCTTCCAATTATATCCTTTTTCGCTGGGCTAAAGAATTTTCTATCAACAATTAAGTTAACGAAACAGAAAATCGCCATCTTATTGCCATTTCAATATACTTTCAAGTATAGCGCTTGGTTAATTGGCTACATAAGAAGCCATTTTGACCAATATGGAGACCTAGAAGCAGATTCTTCTGCCAGTACGTAATGGTCTAGCTATAACTTGCTAACATAACATACACTTTGCTTGTAACATTAAGAGTGGAAATGCTGCTTTGCACACGGAAATAATATATTTTACCTTTTTCTAAATTAGTTAGGATAAATTCGTGGGTTGTTGTTGCAGTCACATTTTTGACCATCGTGCCAGGATAATAATCCATATCCCAGTAGTAAATGCCTGGGTACGGATAGGGCGTCGTATACTTAAGCGTTGCATTGAAAAGAGGGTTCAAGCTATATTCTACGCTGCCATTGGTCGGTTTTGTAGTGTTCCATGATATTTTCACTGAAGCATTCAAGTATTGAACTGCTATGTCATACATAGTCCATGGAGGTTCAGAGTTTACTGCTGCTAGGTAAGGTCTAATGTCCGGCCATGGTTCTGATATTGCTGGGTTAACTCCTGGTCCCATATAAGCCGATACCACGTACCCATCACATCCTAGATTCCGAATAAGAGTAATAAATTCAGCAAATTGTGTAACCGTTAGGTTCCAACCTTCATCTTGCGAGTATGTAACAAAGTATGGACATAATTCTACAGCTCCTTTAGGTCCAGCGGTTCCATACGTCATATATGCATTGATATTTCTTTGTATGAGGTCTGTTGTATTTCGGTAATTCATAGGGTATAATCTATCGATGTATCCGTCCAGAATCCACGCCGTTGGGTCTTGTGCAACACACGATAATGTCCCTCCAGGGTCGTCTCCCCAGTATCTAGTGCAGGCTGAGACGGTTATATTGGGCCTTATTGATTTTGCTAAGTCGTATATCTCCTTTACAAGAGTGTTTATTGTGATTATTCTCCACTGCAGGAACTCTTTAAATCTTGAACCGCCGGGGGCAAAATCTCCAGGCCAATTCGTAATAGTTTCGCCTAGGTATTCTTCTAACCAAGCTTTTGCAGTAGCTGTGTAGGGCATATCTTCATCGTCATAACGTATGTAATCGAGGCTTAGGTCATCAATATTGTAATCAGTAACTATTTCTTCAGTTAAGTTAAGAATCCATTCCCTTGCTTCAGGGTTTGTTGGGTCTAGCCAATCTACAACTTCACCATTCGACCTGTTACATTTCCATTCGTTTCGGGGAGACTTGTATAGAATGCAGAATTCCACTCTGACAGTTAAACCGTGCGAATGGGCTGCCTCTATAGCCAAAGCAAGCTCGTCTCTAGGTGACATGTTTGGCACATACTGGCTTGGATAGTAAGCCTTATAATTGAAAAGGAAAGCTGAACCTATTCCGGTGACGTTATAAGCTGCAAGCGTCTCGCAGATTAAAGTCCAGTTGCAGACTTGTCCTCCTCCATACGGACCTATATTAACGACTTCCCTTATTTCACTTTTGTAATTCTGCGGCTCTCTCACAACAAGAGCAACTCTCCCTGACGAAGTAATAACTACCCGTGTTATGTTATAGGAGCAGACAGAGACGCTTAAAAACAGTAAGCAAGTCATTATTAAAACAATGATGCGAAAACCCGCCTTTCTTACATTTGGAATCTTCACGTTTATCAACACCAAATTTTACACTTAATTATGTCACCATGAAAATATAAAAATCTTTTGTATTAAGATAAAATATTTGTTTAATCAAGCGGGAGTTCATTTATGAAGTCTATTTCAGATGTTAGCTGGAAACCTAAAAAATTCTTGATTGTTATATTGTTTGCACAATTTATGTTATGCGTTACTGTACTTTTAGATATACCCATCGCTAGGCAAGTCATCGGATTTCTTTATTATACTTTTGTTCCAGGGTTCATTTTGGTCAAGCTATTTAAAATTGATACGATTAGCAAATCGGAAAAACTGCTATTGTCTGTTGGATTTAGTATCGCTTTTCTTATTATTGGCGGTTTTCTTATAAACGAATTTTGCCTTTTATTCGGTGTTTTGCGACCACTTTCATTAGCAGTCTTATTTATCGCCTCCAACGGCTTCATTATCATAATAAGCATGATCTTAGTCTTTTTGAGAGGTGTAGAGGAGATTTGTAACGGGGGCTTCCTGCATTTTTCCCCACATGCATTACTTCTTTTGTGCCTCCCTATTCTAAGTATTGCAGGGATAACGCTGGTAAATATGGAAAGAGGTAACATGCTGCTTCTCATTATGATTGTAGTGATCGCTATAATATTCCTTAATGCAACCATATTCAGGAACTTGCTGCCTTCCAGATTATACCCATTCGCTATACTTATGATCGCTATTGCACTTCTTTTTCATACTTCTATCGTATCTAATTATATTTTTTCTTTTGGTTCAGATGCTCCAATTGAATATTTCGTTTTTAAAAATACAAAGGACAACATGCGTTGGGATTCAACCTTTTCCTATCGGTGGAATTTACAGTTTGGCAGAATGTATGATATGTTAAGTATTACTATTCTTCCTACGTTTTACAGCAATGTATTAAACATTAGTTCTGAATGCATGTTTAAGATAGTATATCCATTATTGTTTTCTCTTGTGCCTTTATGTTTATATCAAATATGGCGCAAGTATGTTGGAGACAGATACGCTTTTATTTCAGCTTTCCTTTTTATGGCTTATGAAATATTTTATACGGAAATGCTAGGTTTAAACAGGCAGATAATTGGTGAATTTTTCTTAGCTTTATTATTATTCGTCATTTTGGATGAAAAAATGAAACAATCTATTAAAACATTCGGCTTTGTTATTTTTAGTTTCGGATTAATTACGTCGCATTATGGACTTTCATTAATTTTTATGTTTTTTATAAGTTTTTATGTTTTTGTTTTATTTATTGCTAAAAAGTCTAGCAGAAATATAACTGCGAGTATGGCTATCATTTTTTCAGTGTTAATGCTTGGATGGTATGTATTCACTTGTAAGTCGAGTACTTTTGATAGTATTTTAGCCTTTGGAGATCGCGTTCGTAGCGAATTAGGCGATTTTTTTAACCCAGAATCAAGAGGGCAGGTGGTAATGAGGGGCTTAGGGTTAGAGAGACCTCCGACTTTTTTGAATGCAATTAGTAGGATATTTGCGTATGCTACTGAAGCCTTGATTGTTTTAGGTTTTGTGGGTTTGTTAGCCAAAAAGGTGAAAAACAACTTTAAAAGGGAGTTTTTCTTTTTCATCTCTGAGGCTATTGTTCTTTTGATTTTACTAATAGTATTACCTGGGATGGCGGAGACCATGAATATGACAAGGTTTTATCACGTATTGCTTTTCTTTTTAGCTCCTTTATGTGTATTAGGCGCTGAATTTGTTTCTAAATTAATAATCAAACGAAAGCATGAAGTGGCAACTTTAGTTTTAATGGTATGCGTACTGGTTCCTTATTTCTTTTTCCAAACGCACTTTTTGTTTGAAGTAACTGGCGGCAATAGTTTATCTGTTCCTCTTAGCGGATATAGAATGGATGTTTTGCAGTTATATGCTCTAGGATACATAGATGCGTATAGTATGCATGGAGCTCAGTGGATATCCAAAAATGTTGACTTTATAGGTTTACGGTTGTATTCGGATGGTTACTCTCGGGAGTATGTTTTGACAATTTATGGTGCGGTTTATCCCGATTATATCGATGAGTTGTCTAATGTTACGATAATAAAGGATAAAGGCGTTGTATATTTGAGTACTATTAACGTTATTGGGGATGTGATTCCATTTGGACGGTTTTCGTGGAATACTAGCGAGCTTTCCTCTGTGTTTGATGACTTGAACATAATATATACTAATGGCGGCAGCGGAATCTATAAACATTCACCTTAGAGCTTGTGCTTTTTGCTGAACTAAGAAAGGAGATAGGTTAACAATTGTCTGATAGACCAAAAGTTTCTGTGGTGATACCAACATTTAAGCGTGCACATTTAATAGGTTGTGTTTTTGAGGCGCTGACTAAGCAAACCTGTAATGACTTTGAGGTTTTAGTTGTCTTAAAACCAAGTGGAGATAATACGGAAAACATCGTAAAATATTTTGAAAAATTTTTGAAAATAAAGTTGATTTTTCAAAATAAAGGCTACATAGTAGATGCATTAAATATCGGGTTCGATTATGCAACTGGGGATATTATAGCCTTTTTAGATGATGATGCTGTTCCTTATGAGGATTGGGTTGAGAAGCATGTTGAATCTTATGAAAGGTATGAGAATGTTGGGGGAGTTGCAGGAAACGTTATACCTGCAAGGTTGTGTGGTGATAAGCTGGTGAAAGTTGGGGGTTATGTGTCGCATGTTATACCCTCTTTTAGGCGTTTAACTTTTCTTGAGAGTGTTTTCCGTAGTGTTTGGAATGTGCCGCTTGAGGGTATGGAAGATTACCTTGTTTACATTTCAAAAGCTGGTGTTGTGGAGTATAATTTAAATGTTTCACGTTTTGCTTGGAACAAACCAGTTAAGTCTCTGTTAGGTATGGGCGCTAACATGTCTGTTTTGCGTGAAGCTGTTGAGGGTTTTAGGTTTCCAAGCCAGTGGGTGCTTGGTTTGGCTTGGGAGCAGTTTTTGGGTTGGCACTTATGGAAAAAGGGATATAACCTCATTTTTAATCCAAAAGCGAGTGTTTACCATATTGTGCAGAGTGAAAGTTTAACCCGTAATGTTAGAAGTGCCAAGAAGGATTTGTTGCGTTGGGTTGAGAATTACCTTTTATTTTACCGGCTGTATGGTTTAGAGCCTAAACTTTCTAGGATGCATAGAATCACATGGCTTATTTTTTCTTCGTTAGTTAGTTTGAAGAAATTGTGTAAGGATAAAGAGTTTCAGCAAATTGTTCGGCTTAAAGGCAGATTATACTCAGAACTCATAGGACAAAAATGGTTGCTATCCAAAAATATAGGCGGCAATTACTCTCCATTAACAGAATTAAATGCGCTGTGGAAGAGTCAAAGATGAGATTTCTCATAACGAATATGGACGGTTTTAGGAATAAAGGTTGTGAGGCTTCACTCAAAGCAATTGTAAATGGGATAAGAAACCTTGATGGTGACGCAGAGTTTAAAATTTTTACCTGGACTCCAGAATATGATGTCTTGTGGGTGGGTGAGAATAGGAATGCTTCTTTCCTTACGGTACCTTTCAGAGGATTTTTCCCGTTACTTGGGAATAAGATTCTCTCAAGACCTTGGCAATATAGATTAATTGGTAAGCTTGGAATGTCCGAATCTATTAAAAATGGCATGGAAGCTTTTCAGTGGGCAGATGTTGTACTGTCGACCGGTGGAGACATTTTTAGTTCAACATATCCCGGTCTTTTCCTGCGCCTTATACCCATTAAAGTTGCTGCAAGCTACAAGAAGCCAGTAATACTGCTTGGGCATTCGATTGGACCATTTGAAAAAGAAAACGAGTACAAAGCATTCAAAAAAGCGATGAAACACGGGAATCTATCAGTTTTAAGTATTTAGAGAATATGAAACTAAAAAATGCAAGAATTGAACTAACTGCTGAACCAGCATTTTGTCTTGAGGCAGACATGAAAAAGATTGGAAAAATTTTGAAAACGTACAATATTGCTAATAAAGAAAACCTTGTGGGGGTAGCTCCTAGTCAGGCGATTGCCAGCTATTCCAAAACTTCCTACAATTACCATTTTAAGACTCTGCAAAACCTTATACAATTTCTAATAGATGAGTTGGAGTGTCATGTCGTACTAATTCCTCATGTCCGTGAGAAATCTGTTGAATATGATGATCGTGTTATTTGTGAGCTTCTTTATCGTAAGCTTGACTTTCCAGAAGATGTAACTGTGCTAAGTTTTGACCACCCAGCTGAGGAGATAAGAGCGTTAATTAGTAAGTTTGACATTATAGTGGCTGAAAGGATGCACGCCGCAATATCGGGTCTTGCACAAAATGTGCCAGCATTTGCAGTAGGTTACAGCGTTAAGGCTGAAGGAATAGTAGGCGACATATTTGGCTTCAACTCATTGGAGGATTACATAATTTCTATTAAAAATTTGGATGTAGAATTGCTTAAGCGACGCATAAAAAACCTTTTAGACAGAAAAAGCGAGGTTGCAAAGTATCTATCGAATATAATGCCACATATTAAAGAAAAGGCAAGACGCAATTTCACCTTAACAATGGAAGTTCTTAGACAAAATACTTAAAGAAAATATCCTTTTTCAATGGGGTCATAGAATGTCGCTCGTTTCAAGGGCATGGAAGATTTATAGAGAAGAGGGATTTTCAGAACTAAACAAGAACTTTAGCAAATATGTTCAATGGAAGATAGTTCCTAAATACTATTCGTTAAAGGCTAAGTATTATCAGTTAAAAGGCATACATACGTTTTCTGTTAGAAATATTAAGACGAAGATGTATACCCGTGAATACTGGGAGGCATTAGGCCTAACGTATGCATACGCAATAGAACGTGCTGTTATAAAAGATCTTCTGAATAATATCAGAAGTGGGGATACATTTTATGATATTGGTGCTGGTTTGGGCGCATATTCATGCCTTGTTGCGAATTTGGTTTCGAAGGTTGTGGCTTTCGAGCCCAACCCAATTGTTGTTGAGAGGTTAAAAGAGAATGTGAAGTTGAATTGTAAGCCAAATGTGGAAGTTTTCAATGTTGCAGTCTCCAACTCAAAGGGGAAGACAAAGTTTGTGCTTTCCAGATTCTACCAGTCATCGCACCTTTTGCGCGCGAATGTTATGAGAAAGGATAAATGTTTGGGGCGCTCTAGCCATCTTATGAGCGCCTATATAGGATTGGATGTGCATAAGGATTGGACTTTCGCCACTGTCCTCGACCAGACTGGTCGAGTTGTCGTTCGGAGAAAGCTTGAGAATGAGCATGTTCCAAGTTTCCTTGAAAATTTTAATGTTGAAAAGATAGGTTTGGAGTCCTCAACCTACGTTGTTCCCCTTTACCGTGCTTTAGTTGATAGGGGCTTTAGGGTTGAGGTTGGCCATCCTAAGAAGACACGCTATATAGCGGAGGCAAGGATTAAAAGTGATCGCGTAGACTCTAAGGCTATTGCTGAGCTTGTGAGGCTTGAAGCCTTGCCGCAGAGTTATATGCCTCCTCCTGACATAGCTGCTTTACGAGAAAAAGTTAGGCGTAGAGCCTTTCTTGTGAGGCAGAGAGCCGAGCTTATGGCAAAGATACGCGTTGTTTTGGCTTATGAGGGCTTAAAGCCTCCTGAAGGCTTAAGCCTCTTCACTCGTAAGGGTGTTGACTGGCTTGAAAGCTTGGGTTTGGAGCCTGTAAACTGTTATTTGCGTTTGATCATGGCTTTTAACGGTGAGATCCGCCGTTTAAGCCTTGATCTTAGGCGTATGGCTG
>Ga0207433_10003794_pt1 | contig 28580 bp, 31 predicted proteins | sample YelNatPaOPGAMG01_FD_187559 | JGI IMG/M metagenome (GOLD analysis project Ga0207433, IMG submission 187559) | Hot spring thermophilic microbial communities from Obsidian Pool, Yellowstone National Park, USA - OP-RAMG-01 (SPAdes) (version 3) | ecosystem: Environmental > Aquatic > Thermal springs... | reverse complement strand
TTTTTTGTTTCGGACCTTTAGATTATCCCTTTAAAAAATTACCTAAAGGAACTCTTCACCCTAAGCGCATTATGAAAGGAGTGGTAAGTGGAGTGAGGGATTATGGTAATAAAATGGGAATCCCTACCATAAATGGAGCAATTTTATTTCATGAAAGATTTATCGGTAATCCTTTAGTTTACTGTGGCACTGCGGGGATTCTACCCAAAGATAAATCTTTTAAACAGCCAAAAGTAGGAGATCTAATTGTTTTGGTAGGAGGCAGAACCGGAAGAGACGGAATCCATGGAGCAACATTCTCTTCCGGAGAACTGACTTCTGAATCCGAAAAGATTTCCTCCGGTGCGGTTCAAATTGGCAATCCCATTGAAGAAAAGAAAATGGTCGATGCCATTTTAAAGGCAAGGGATAAAAATTTATATAATGCTATTACCGATTGCGGAGGAGGAGGGCTTTCTTCTGCAGTGGGTGAGATGGGCAAGGATTTGGGGGTAGAGGTTTATTTAGAAAGAGTTCCTTTAAAATATCAGGGTTTAACTTATACTGAAATCTGGATTTCTGAATCGCAGGAAAGGATGATCCTCTCTGTGCCTGCTAAAAACATAAATAGACTTATAGATATTTTCAAAAAAGAAAATGTAGAGGCGACGGTTATCGGAAAATTTACCAATACTAAAAGACTTAAACTCTATTATCAAAATAACCTTGTCTGCGACTTGGATATGGAGTTTTTACATAATGGAGTTCCCCGCATAGAAAAGAAAGCAATATTTATTCAAAAAAAATATAAAGAACCTCGCTTTATCTGTCCAAAAGACCTAACAGGTTGGCTTCTAAAACTTCTTTCTCATTACGATATCTGCTCTAAGGAATGGGTGATAAGGCAGTATGATCATGAAGTACAGGGAACTTCGGTTTTAAAGCCACTGGTAGGGATAAATAATGATGGACCTTCAGATGCCAGTATTGTAAGGCCAAATTTAGCTTCTAAAAAAGGTGTGATTGTTTCCTGTGGGATAAATTTTAGATACGGATTTATTGACCCCTATTGGATGGCAGGCTCCTGTATCGATGAAGCACTGCGTCAGATTATTGCGGTGGGTGGTTCTTTGAAAGAGGTGGCCCTTTTGGATAATTTCTGCTGGGGTAATCCAGATAAACCCGATAGATTGGGTAGTTTAGTAAGGACTGCTTTTGGTTGTTATGATATTGCCAAAGGCTTTGGTGTCCCTTTTATTTCAGGAAAAGACAGTCTTAATAACGAATATAGAATAAAAAATAAATCTATCTCTATTCCCGGAACCCTTTTGATTTCTGCTATTAGCGTGATGGATGATGTAAGTAAAGCGGTTTCTATGTATGCAAAAAATCCTGGTGATTTAATATATATTGTCGGAGAAACTTATGACGAATTGGGAGGCTCGCATTATTATGATTTATTAGGTTTTGTGGGAAATAATGTACCTAAAGTAAATCCTCAAAAAGCAAAGTTGGTTTTTAATGCTTTAAGTAAGGCTGTTGATTTAGGTTTAATTCAAGCCATGCATGATTGCTCAGAAGGAGGCTTAGCGGTAAGTTGTGCGGAGATGGCATTTTCGGGTGGATTGGGGATGGAGATATTTTTGAAAGAGGTTCCATATTTTCTATCTGCTAAACGCTATCCGCTAAACGCCAAAAGGAATGATTTTATTCTGTTTTCGGAATCTAACTCGCGGTTTATTGTGGAGGTATCAAGAGAAAATCAGAAGGAATTTGAAAGGATTTTAAAAGGGATCCCTTTTGGCTTAATCGGTTGTTTAAATGATAAAAATATTTTTAGGGTCTGGGGTTTAGAGGGAAAAGTCTGTATTGATACAGATATAAAAAAATTAAAAGAGGCATGGCAGAAACCTTTAAGATGGTAAAAAGGAGAAGCGATGAAAGAAAAAGCAAATTTTAATGATTTTACGCATGAAGAAACCTGGAGGATATTCCGCATAATGTCAGAGTTTGTAGAAGGTTTTGAGGTGCTTTCTAAGATAGATAAGGCGGTTTCTATATTCGGCTCAAGCAGAATGAAACCAAACCATAAGTATTACAAATTAGCGGAGCAGACCGCCTATCTTTTAGCCAAAGAAGGTTATGCCATTATTACCGGAAGCGGACCAGGTATAATGGAGGCAGCCAATAAAGGAGCAAAAAGAGCAGGCGGATTATCAGTTGGTTTAAATATCCAGATACCTCAGGAACAGAAGCCTAACAAATATGTAGATATACTTTTGGATTTTCGTTATTTCTTTGTGCGCAAAGTTATGTTTGTTAAATATGCTAAGGCATTTGTGATTATGCCGGGAGGCTACGGTACCTTAGATGAATTTACCGAAGCAATCAACCTAATCCAGACCCAGCGTATCCCTAAATTTCCCGTAGTTTTATTAGGGAAGGATTACTGGGAAGGTTTGATTTCTTGGTTAAAGAATGAGGTATTAGCCAGCGGGAATATCAGCAAAGAGGATTTAGATATATTTACCATAGTAGATACCCCCCAAGAAGTAATAAAAGTAATTAAAAAGTTTTATGCCAAAGATTAAAGTTTGTGTTTTAAGAACCGCGGGAACCAACTGCGATGAGGAAACCGCTTTCGCTTTTTTGCGTGTCGGTGCAGAGCCCGAACTTATCCATATAAATAGATTAACCGAAAAGAACTTTAATTTACTTAACTATGCTATTTTGGCAATTCCCGGTGGATTTACTTACGGTGATGATGTTTCTGCAGGTAAAATTATGGCTAATGAGTTAAAATTTAGGTTCATAGATAAAATTAAAAAATTTATTCAAAAACACAGATTAATTATCGGCATCTGTAACGGCTTTCAGATTTTAGTAAAAGCAGGGATTTTACCCGGAAATAAAGAATTTGAGCAGGAAGCCAGTCTTATTACCAACGATTCGGCAAAATTTGAAGATAGATGGTGTTATTTACTCAATACTCAATACTCAATACTCAATACAAAATCTAAGTGTATTTGGACAAAAGATATATCTGAAATTATCTATTTGCCAGTTGCCCATGCAGAGGGAAAATTTGTGGTAAAAGATAAATCTGTTTTGGGAAGATTAAAGAATAATGGTCAGATTGTTTTTCAGTACTGTGATAAAGAAGGGAATTTAAAAGGTTATCCCTATAATCCCAACGGTTCTTACGAGAATATTGCGGGAATCTGTGATGAAAGTGGAAGAATCTTTGGTTTAATGCCTCATCCTGAGCGACATATTGATTACTTACAGCATCCGCGTTGGCTTAAAGAAAAAGAAGCGGATGGTTTAAAGATTTTTAGAAATGGCGTAGAGTATGCTAAAAAGTTGGGAAGTTAGGGAAGTTAGAAAGTTAGGGAGTTAGGAAGTTAGGTAAGTTAGGAAGTTAGGGAGTTAATTAGTGATTAGTTAATTGAGTTAATTAACGAAAATAACGAATAAATAAGAAGGAGGGATAATGAGTGGGATATTTGGAGTGGTCTCTCAGAAGGATTGTGTAGAAGACCTTTTTTACGGAACAGATTATCATTCTCATTTAGGAACCGAATTTGCCGGACTGGCAGTATATTCGGAAGGAAAAATTTCAAGAAAGATCCATGATATCCGGGGAACTCAATTTAAGGCAAAATTCTACGATGACTATAAAAAATTATCCGGCAATATGGGAATTGGCGTAATCAGCAGTCGCGATGAGCAACCCATCTATGTAAATTCTAAATTTGGCCCTTTTGCTATCGCTACTACTGGTTTTATTGATAACGCTGAAGAACTGGCTTATGAACTTTATAAAAAAGGACAATCTTTTAGCGAGATTACCGATGGCAAAATTAACCTTGTGGAATTGGTTTCTAAGTTGATCCTTCAAAAAGATACATTACTTGAAGGTATTGAATATATGTTTTCCAAAATTGATGGTTCCTGTTCTATACTTTTATTAAACAAAGATGGTATCTATGCGGTAAGGGATAGATACGGTTATATGCCTTTAGTGATAGGCAAAAAAAATAATGATTGGGCAGTAACTACCGAGACCACTGCTTTTTTTAATCTTGGTTATAAAATCGTTAAATATTTAGGTCCGTCGGAGATAGTTTTAATTAATGAAAAAGGTCTAAAGCCAAAGTATAAGTCAGGTAATATTAATCAGATCTGTGCATTTTTATGGATATACACCGGTTTTCCTGCTTCTTCATACGAAGGAATAAATGTGGAAGTAGTGCGGGAAAGATGCGGAAGTTTTTTGGCAAAAAATGATGATGTAAAACCAGATATCGTTGGCGGGATTCCTGATTCAGGGACTACCCACGCAATCGGTTATGCTATGGAAAGTGGGATACCTTTTAGAAGACCCTTAGTAAAATATACTCCTGCTTTTGACCGCAGTTATACCCCTCCTTCACAGGAGGTGCGCGACCGAATTGCCCGATTGAAACTTATTCCTATCCCAGAGATAATCAAAGGTAAAAAAATTGTGCTCTGTGATGATTCTATTGTAAGAGGAACTCAACTTAAAAACTACACTATCCAGAAACTTAAAGATTGCGGTGCAAAAGAGATCCATTTAAGGATCGCCTGCCCTCCGCTTATGTTTCCCTGTAAATTCAACTATTCTACACGTTCTATCCATGAACTGGCAGCCCGCAGGGCAATCAGAGCGATTGAGGGAAAGGATATAAAAGATGTATCTAAATACCTTAATGAAGATTCCTTAAGTTACAAAAAGATGGTAGAATGGATTACACGTGATATCGGAGTTACTAGCATAAGGTATCAGAGATTAAACGATATGGTCTCGGCGATCGGTTTAACGCGGGAAAAACTTTGTCTTTACTGTTGGACAGGAGAGCATCCATGAAAGGCTTAACCTATAAAAAAGCAGGAGTAGATATAAAGGGTTTAGATAAATTTAAAGAGAAATTAAAAAAGATAATCTCTTCTTCCTATTCAGAGGAGGTCTTAAGAGGGATTGGTGGTTTTGGAGGATTATTTCGATTTCCTTATAGAGATTACCGAAAACCGGTATTGGTTTCTTCAGCAGATGGGGTAGGAACAAAATTAAAAATTGCCTCTTTGGTTAATAAACATGATACAGTAGGAATTGACTGTGTAGCGATGAATGTGAATGATATTTTATGTACCGGTGCAAGACCTCTTTTCTTTTTAGATTATATTGCTTATAGTAAATTAAATGCGGATGTGCTTTTAGAGATCAGCAAAGGTTTAAATAAAGGATGTTTTGAGGCAGGCTGTTTTTTAATCGGAGGAGAAACCGCCCAGATGCCCGGAATGTATAAAGCAAACGAATATGATTTAGCAGGTTTCTGTGTAGGGGTGGTAGAAGAAAAAAATATAATCGATGGCTCTAAAATTGAAATAGGAGATTCAGTAATTGGTTTAGAGTCAAATGGTTTGCATTCTAATGGTTTTTCCTTGGTGCGCAAGATATTTTCCAAAAATGAACTTAAAAGATATGCCTTAGAGTTGCTTAAACCCACGCGTATTTATGTAAAACCTGTTTTATCATTACTACTTAATACTCCCTACTCATTACTCAATACAATTAAAGGAATTGCCCATATTACGGGTGGAGCATTTTATGATAAGATTTCGCGAATTTTGCCTAATAATGTGGATGTAATAATTAATAAAAATAAATGGCCGGTTCCTAAGATATTTCGTCTTATCCAAAATAAAGGTGGTATTTCTGATGAAGAGATGTATCATACATTCAATATGGGAATCGGTATGGTTTTAATAGTTTCATCTAAAATCCAAAGAGAGATTATCTTAAGATTAAAGGAATCCAAAATAAATACTTACCTTATCGGTGAAGTGGTAAAAGGAAAAAAACAGGTTCAGATACATTAAAGAAGATGGAAATTATTGTTGTGGGTTTAAAGGAAAAACCAAATATAACTCTTTCGGAGTTAAAAGGTATTGCTAAAAATACATTTGGAAATTTAGTCAAAGCGGTAGTGGATGTAGAAAATAAAATTATGGCAGTGGCAGGAGAAATGCATGCTGATGAGGAGGAATTTTTATTAAAAAGAGGCTCTCAACAGAAAAATCTCTGGGGTATAAATCTTTATCCGGAATTGGAAAATGATGAATTTATTGAGTTTGATTCGGTGATTAATCTCAGGCCATTTCAAGGAAATTTTAGCAGGAATGTAGATAACCCTAAAATAAGAGAAAAAATTAAAGCGATTGTAAAATCGTTAGTTGTCTTATGAACTATCAGCATCAGAAATTATCTAAGGGTAAATGGTTTAAACTATCTTTTATTGAGCAGTTTGCTAATGTAGGCTCAGAAGTAGAGAGGGCAATTAGCTGGAAAAATAAGGGAAATCTAAAATATAGTAAGTTATCTTTTTATAGAGCCTTAGAACTTTTGAGCTTAACTATAGATGACCCTAAAAATAGATTTCGTCTTAAAGAAATCACCAGAATCTATGAACTTCTGGTGGATTATTTTGAAGGCAAAAATATTTATAACTCCTCAGATGATTTTTGGAAAAGATACTTTTATGCATTTTTTTATGCTTTAGGAAATAAAAGATGAGAGTATTAGTTGTTGGTTCAGGTGGCAGAGAACATGCCTTAGTTTGGAAAGTCGCCCAATCAAAGCGGATAGATAAGCTATTTTGTTGTCCGGGCAACGGTGGTATAGCTGATTTAGCAGAGTGTATTGATATAAAGTCAGAAGATATTTTAGGAATTTTAGATTTTGCCCGTAAAGAAAAAATAGATTTAACCGTAGTAGGACCCGAAGCTCCTTTGGCTTTAGGTATAGTTGACGAATTTAAAAAATATAGATTAAAAATATTCGGCCCTTCTAAAGAAGCAGCAAAATTAGAATCAAGTAAAGTCTTTGCCAAACAACTGATGGAGAAATATAATGTTCCTACTGCGGATTTTAAGGTATTTGATAATCCAGAGGAGGCAAAAAGATATATTCAGATAAAAGGTGCTCCTTGTGTAGTAAAGGCAGATGGTCTGGCGCAAGGAAAAGGTGTAATTGTGGCAAAGACAGTTGATGAGGCAATATCTGCAGTAGAACTAATTATGGAAAAGAGGATTTTTGGTGAAGCAGGAAAGAGAATAATTGTTGAAGATTGTTTAGAGGGAGAGGAGGCATCCATCATTGTAATTACAGACTCAAAAGAGATTTTAGAGCTGGCTTCCAGTCAAGACCACAAAAGAGTTTTTGATCATGATCAAGGTCCTAACACCGGAGGTATGGGTGCTTATTCGCCTGCACCGGTAGTAAATGAAAATTTATTTAAGGAAATATTAGAAAAGATAATTTATCGCATTATTGATGGATTGGTAAGAGAGAATATAATTTATCAAGGTGCCTTATATGCAGGGATTATGATTACCAAAGACGGACCTAAAGTTTTGGAATTTAATGTAAGATTTGGTGATCCCGAAACCCAGGCGATTTTACCGCGTATGGAATCAGACCTTTTGGAGGCAATGCTGGCAGTAAGCGAAGGAAAACTGAATAAATTTAAAAAATTTGATAGTTGGAAATGGAGGAGCCAAAGTTGTGTCTGTGTAGTTTGTGCATCTAAAGGTTATCCGGGTAGTTATGAAAAAGGAAAAGAGATTTTTGGATTAGAACAATTAAAAAATATGAAAGATATAATTGTCTTTCATGCAGGCACAAAAAAAGAAGGCAATAGAATTTTAACTAATGGCGGAAGGGTATTGGGAGTAACTGGATTAGGTAATAATCTTAAGGAGGCAATCACCAATACATATCAGGCAGTAAATAAAATTCATTTTGAAGGGATGCATTATAGGAAGGATATAGGTTTTAAGGGATTGAAATATATAGTAAGTAGTAGTTTAGGGAGTTAGGTAAGTTAGGGAGTTAGGAAGTTAGGTAAGTTAGGGAGTTAGGAAGTTAGGGAGTTAGGTAAAGTTAGAGAGTTAGGAAGTTAGGGGAGTTAGGGAGTTAATTAGTGATTAGTTAATTGAGTTAATTAACGAAATTAACGAAAATAATGTAAAAAAGGAGTAAATAATGATCAGGATAATTTTGGGCAGTAAATCGGATTTAGAAACCGCTAAAGAAGCAATAGAGATTTTAAAAGAATTTAAGGTAAAATTTGAAGTGAAGGTTTTATCCGCACATCGCAGTCCTAAGGAATTAATAAAATATATTGAAGAATCAGAAAAAAAAGGCGCAAAAGTTTTTATTGGTATAGCAGGCGGAGCAGCAGCTTTACCCGGTGTAATCGCCAGCCATACGCATCTTCCAGTAATCGGTGTGCCGGTAGAGACCAAATCGTTAAAGGGTTTAGATTCTTTATTATCTATTGTTCAGATGCCTAAAGGAGTACCAGTAGCTTGTATGGCAATAGGAAAATCAGGAGCATTTAATTCCGCTATATTTGCTTTACAGATTTTAAGTTTGCAGGATAAAACTATAGTTTTAAAGCTAAAGAAATACAAAAAAGAGATGGGTAACCAGATTAAAAAAATTAAAATAAAATTATAATTATGAGAACCCCGATAATTAAGATAGAATCTGATCGTATAGAAGAAAAAAAAATTAAAAAAGTAGCGGAGGTTTTGAACAAGGGTGGTCTGGTGATTATTCCTACGGAAACAGTTTACGGAGTAGTGGTTAATTCTCTTGATGATTTGGCGGTAAAGCGTCTATATGAGATAAAAAAAAGACCTCTTGATAAACCATTTACGATAATTTTAGATCGTAAAGAACGTATCGAAGAGTTTAGCCAGAATATACCTCGCTCTGCATATAAACTCATTGATAAATTCTGGCCTGGACCTTTAACTATTGTTATACGCGCAGAAAATAAGACAATAGGTTTAAGGATGCCTGATTATCCCTTTCTTTTAAAGTTAATATCTGAAGTTGGTTTTCCCCTCTATTGTCCTTCCGCAAATATTTCCGGAAGAAAACCACCCTGCACTTTAGAGGAGGCATTAGAAGATTTAGATGGATTAGTCGATTTAGCGATAGATGGAGGACCTACTCCTTTGGGAAGAGAATCTACGGTTGTAGATTTGACGCAAGAAGAATTTTCTATTCTTAGAGAGGGAGCGATACCGAAGGAAAAGATTAAGGAAGTAATAGATAAAAAAATTGTGCTTTTTGTCTGTACGGGTAATTCCTGCAGATCCATAATGGCAGAGGCATTGCTTAAGAAAAAATTAGACCAGATGAATAGACAGGATGTAGAGGTGATTTCCGCAGGGGTGGTTATACCAGGAGGGCTGAAACCAAGTATCGAGACCATAGAATTATTAAAAAATGAAGGCTTAGATGTAAGTGGTCATCTCTCCCAAAGTATCACACCTCTGATGATAAAAAAATCTGACCTTATCTTTGTGATGGAACAGCTCCATGAGAAAAGGATCAGAGAGTTAGCTCCTAATATAAAAAACAATGTTTTTTTATTGAAAGAATTTGCTAAAATAGATATAGGGCAAACTTTGGATATCCCTGACCCTATAGGAAAACCTTTAGAATTTTATAAGTATATTTTTTCTCTTATAAAAGAGGCGATTGAACGCATCGCAAATATAATATGAGAATAAAAAGAATTATTATCGGTTCTGACCATGCAGGATTTGTGTTAAAAGAGATTCTAAAAGATTACCTTATTAAAAAAGGGATTAAAATAAAAGATGTAGGAACATACAGCAATGATTCTTGCGATTATCCGGATTTTGCTTTTAAAGTTGCCAAAGCTATTTCTGAGAATAAATATAAAAGGGGTATACTTATCTGTAAAACTGGAATTGGCAATTCCATTGTGGCTAATCGTTTTAAGGGTGTGCGGGCAGCATTATGTTATAACCTTAAAGCAGTCCGGCTTTCGCGTCAGCACAACGATGCCAACATTTTAGTTTTAGGTGCAGAGTTTGTAAAGATTCCTTTAGCTAAGCGGATGGTTAAGCTTTGGCTTGATACGCCTTTCTTGAAAGGAAGGCATAAACGCAGGTTAAATAAAATTAAAGCGATAGAGGAATGCTATGTATCTAAATAACTTAAAAAAATTAGACCCTGAAGTTTATCAGGCAGTAATGGGAGAGATAAAAAGGCAGAGAGAGAATTTAGAGTTAATCGCTTCAGAAAATTTCACCTCTCTGGCAGTGCTGGAAGCTCAAGGTTCTGTCCTTACCAATAAATATGCAGAAGGTTATCCTTATCATCGCTGGTATGGAGGTTGTAAATATATGGATGCGGTAGAGAATTTGGCTATCGAGCGCGCTAAAAAATTATTCTCTGCAGAGCATGCCAATGTCCAGGCACATTCCGGAACCCAGGCAAATATGGCAGTTTATTTTTGTAGTTTAAATTTAGGTGATAAGGTTTTGGCAATGGATCTTGCCTGTGGAGGTCATCTTACCCATGGGCATCCCCATAATTTTTCCGGTATGTTTTATAAGGTATATACTTATGGAGTGAATAAGAAAACCGAAATGCTCGATTATGACGAGATTCTTTATTTAGCAAAGAAATACAAACCAAAGATGATTTTAGCAGGTGCCTCTGCTTATTCCCGCATAATCGATTTTAAAAAATTCTTTGAGATTTGTAAAAAAGTAGGTGCTTTATTTTTTGTCGATATGGCACATATTGCTGGTTTGGTCGCTGCAGGAATACATCCCAATCCGGTTCCCTATGCGGATTTTGTCAGCTCTACTACTCATAAGACCCTGCGCGGTCCAAGAGGTGGTTTTGTTTTATGTAAAAAAGAGTATGCTAAAAAGATAGATAGTTTTATCTTTCCTGGAATCCAAGGAGGACCTTTGATGCATGTAATTGCTGCCAAGGCAGTTTGTTTTAAAGAGGCATCGACTTTAGAATTTAAAAAATACCAGACCCAGATAGTAAAGAATGCCAAAGCATTAGCAACCGCTTTAGAGAAAAGAGGATTTCGCATAGTTTGCGGTGGTACAGACACCCATATGATTTTAGTGGATTTAACTCCTAAAGGGATTACCGGAAAAGAAGCCAGTATAATTTTAGAAACCGCAGGGATTACCGTAAATAAAAATCTTATCCCTTTTGATAAAAAACCTCCTTTTATTACCAGTGGTATGCGTTTAGGAACCGCCGCAGTAACTACGCGGGGTATGAAAGAAGAGCAGATGCAAATTATCGCAGATTTTATAGATAAAGCAATTAATAATCGAAGCAATCCTAAAAAATTAAAGGAAATAAAAAGGGAGATCCTTGCTTTAACTAAGCGTTTTCCTTTGTATTCTAATTTAAATGAAGAAGCATAGGAAAGAATCAAGACCAAGTTGGGATGAGTATTTTTTAAAGATGGCCAAGCTGGTTGCGGAACGCTCTACCTGTCTAAGAAGAAAGGTTGGTGCAGTAGCGGTAAGAGATAAAAGAATTTTAGCTACCGGATATAACGGTGCTCCTTCGGGACTGGCTCACTGTATAGATATTGGATGCTTGCGGGCTAAATTAGGAATTCCATCTGGACAGCGTCAGGAGTTATGTCGGGCAATCCATGCAGAGCAGAATGTAATCATTCAGGCGGTTTTGCATAATGTAGACTTAAAAGGAGCAACTTTATATGTGACAAATCAACCCTGTGTTACCTGTAGTAAAATGCTTATCAGTTGTGGTATAAAAGAGATAGTAATTCTTGATGGCTATCCCGATGATTTGGCAAGAAAAATGCTTAAAGAAGCAAAGGTTAAGATAAGAAAGGTAAAGTTTAAATAATGAAATGTCCTTGGTGTGGATATAAAGAAGATAAGGTTGTAGATTCTCGTTCTACCGCAGGAGCCTCCGCTATTCGTAGAAGACGCGAATGTCTTAAATGTGGAAGGCGGTTTACTACCTATGAGTATATAGAAGACACTTGGTTGATGGTGATTAAAAAGGATGGTCGGCGTGAACCTTTTGACCGCAAGAAAATCTTAGCGGGGATTATGAAGGCTTGTGAGAAAAGGCCGATAAGTTTAGAAAAAATGGAGGAAATTGTAAGGCAGGTGGAGAGAACTATTCAGCGGACCACTGAACGGGAGGTTTCCTCACGCAGGATTGGAGAGTTAGTAATGGAAAAATTAAAACAACTCGATGATGTTGCTTACGTAAGGTTTGCTTCGGTTTATCGGCAATTTAGGGATGTTAGCCAATTTATGGAGGAGTTAAAATCAGTATTAAAGAAACAAAAACGAAAATAATCAATTATCAATTTAATTAGTAGATAAGTTTTAGAAAGTTTAGGGAGTTAGGTGAGTTAGAGAGTTAGGTAAAGTTAGGAAGTTAGGTGAGTTAGGTAAGTTAGGGAGTTAGGGAGTTAGGAAAGTTAGATAAGTATGTAGTATATAGTATTTAGTATGTAGGGAAAATTTTAAATGACAAAGTAAAAAATTCAAAGCACAAAATAAATCTAAGTATTAAGTATAGTAAACGAAATTAACAAAAATAACGAAATTAACCAATTAACAAGGTAAACGAGGAGGATTAAATGGTAGAGATGGAATTAAGTAAAATCGTTATTGATGAAAAAAGGCATGACCAGTTAATTGTTTTAAAAGAGAGAAACGGAAAAAGAATTTTACCTATCGTTATCGGTTTAAATGAGGCATCCGCGATAAAATTAAAGATCAGCGGTTTTCAACCACCCCGACCTTTAACCCACGACCTTTTACATAACACTATCAAAGAGCTGGATGCGGTAGTAGAAAAGGTAGTAATAGATAAACTACAGGAAAATACTTTCCATGCCAAACTTGTTTTAAAACAGGATGGAAAAACCAAAATCGTTGATGCCCGGCCTTCAGATAGTATCGCTTTGGCGGTAAGATGTAATGCCCCTATTTTTGTAGAAGAGGAGGTTTTGGCAAAATCAGAATTTTTTAATCCGGATAAATAAAATGCTTTTAGGTATTATTTCGGATACCCACGATAATCTTTTAAAAATAAATAAGGCAGTAAGGTTATTTAATAAAAAGAAGGTTGGCTATGTTTTTCATCTGGGAGATTATGTTGCGCCTTTTTCCTGCGCTTTGCTTAATAAATTAAAATGTCCTTGGCAGGGTGTATTTGGCAACAACGATGGAGAGAAGGAAGGATTACTTAAGATCTCCGCAGATAAAATTGCTATCCCGCCTTTAAGGATAACCTTAGATAACAAAAAAATTACTTTAGTCCATGATATAAATACTATCCAAATAGAAAAAGAGAATGCCGACATTATCCTTTTTGGCCACACCCATAAAATCGAGATTAAGAAAAATAAAAATATCCTTCTTTTAAATCCTGGAGAAGCTTGCGGTTGGCTTACCGGAGTAAGTAGCGTTGCTCTGCTTAACCTAGTTGACCTCACCTATAAGATAATTAAGCTTTAATTATGACACGTAAAGAAAAAGATACACAGATCTTACTAAAAAAGATATATTCTTTTTCATTAAAAGAAAAGACGAAACTTTATCTGGTGGGAGGATTCTTGCGTGATTTTCTTTTAAAAATTAACTCCTCTCTGAATTATTACGTTCGGGATATAGATTTCTGTCTTAAAAAGAACGCTATAAAATTTGGCAGAAAACTTGCCAAAATCTTAAAAGCAGGTTTTGTGGTTTTAGACAAAGAGCATGGCTGTTGTAGATTGGTTAAGAGGATAAAGGATAAAACCTATACTTTAGATTTTACCGATTTTCGGGGCAAAGATTTAAAAGAAGACCTTTTACATCGTGATTTTACTATCAATGCTTTTGCTATAGAATTGAAGGATTTTCTAAATAAAAAAGATATTCAAGGATTTATCTTTGACCCATTTTTGGGGATTAAGGATTTAAAAGAAAAAATTCTGCGTATAGTAAATGAGGACGGTTTCAGAGAAGACCCTTTAAGGATTTTAAGAGCTTTTAGTATCTCTTTAGAACTTAACTTTAAAATTGATAAAAAAACGATCTTACTTATCAAAAGAGACCGTAAGATGCTTTCCTCTGTTGCGGGAGAAAGGGTAAGGGATGAGTTATTTAAAATTTTAGCCTCACCCTTTAGCTACAACTGTTTAAAAATGATGGACGATTTAAAGGTATTGGAAGTAATTTTTCCTTCCATAAAAAATATGCGCAATGTCTATCAGGGGCCATATCATCATCTGGATGTATTCGAGCATAGTTTAGAAACGATAAGACAGCTGGAGATTTTATTTAAGGAATTTAGCAAAGATAAGGATTTAGACTTATATTTAGATGAAGTCATCTCCGCGGAGCGTTCCCGTAGGTCTCTACTTAAATTAGCAGGATTTTTCCATGATATTGGGAAGCCAAAGGCAAAACGTTGGCAAAACGGAAAGGTAAAATTTCACGGACATGAAAGGATCGGTTTAAATTTTGTAGAGGAGATTTCCCAATCCTTAAAGTTATCCAACTCAGAAAAAGAGATATTAAAGACGATTGTCTTATGGCACTTAAGACCGGGTTATTTAGCAGATTTAGAAACCATCAGTCCTCGGGCAAAATTTAGGTTTTTCCGTGATACAGCTAAAGAAGCGGTAAGTGTACTTTTGGTATCTTTGGCTGACCAGCGGGCTACCTGTGGGCCACTTACGACAAAAGAATCTCGGATGAAGCATGAAAGGGTAGTTAAATCTTTAATTAAAGAATACTTTAAAAAGCAAAAAGAAAAACCTATCCCAAGACTTATCAACGGAAATGATTTGATTAAGATATTTAAACTTACGCCTTCACCCCTCTTTGGGAAAATTCTTAAGGAGATAGAAGAATTGCAGGCGGTGGGAAAGATTAAGACCCGAAAAGAAGCATTAAGGTGGGTAGAAAAATTTTTAAAACACTACCAATTAAAAAATGGCTAAGTTTTCCATCTATATTTTAGGATTGGTAATTCTTGTTTTCTTCTATGTTAAGTTTATGGAGAAAAAAGGTATATATTTTCCTTATCCAAAGATAGAGCAAACTCCACAAGATTTAGGGCTTAAATATCAGGATATTTATATAAAAACCTCCGATGGTTTTATTTTAAATGGCTGGTTTATCCCTGCTGAAGATTCTAAATATACAATCATTTTCTTTCATGGAAATGCGGGAAATATCTCCCATCGTTTAGATAAGATATCAATTTTCCATAAATTAGGATTAAATACTTTTATCTTTGATTACCGCGGTTATGGTAAAAGTAAAGGAACTCCCAATGAAAAAGGGCTTTATATAGATGCCGAGGCAGTATATAAATATCTACTAAATGAACTTAAAATACCTCAAAATAAAATTATACTTTACGGAGAATCTTTGGGAACCGCCATAGCCATAAAACTTGCCTCTGAAGAAAAGGTAAAGGCAGTAATTTTAGAAGGAGCGTTTAGCAGAGGAAAAGATATGGCAAAGAGGATTTATCCGTTTTTGCCTTACTTTTTCTTCAGCAATAGCTTTGATTCTTTAAGTAGGATTAAAAAGATAGAATCCCCCAAATTATTTTTGCATTCTCAAGATGATGAGATTGTTCCTTTTAGTTTAGCCAAAAAACTATACGATAATGCGCCAGACCCCAAAGATTTAGTTAAGTTAAATGGAAGCCATAATAGTTGTTTTCTGGAGTCGAAGGATTTATACATATCCGCATTAGATAAATTTATAAGGGAATTAAAATAAATGGATATTCTCAAATTAATTAAAACCAGACGTTCTATCCGTAAATATAAAGAAAAAATACCTTCTGATAAAGAGATTAAAAAAATCTTGGAGGCAGGTCGTTGGGCGCCCTCGGGTTTAAATAATCAACCTTGGAGATTTATGGTGATTAAAGAAAAAGAGATTAAAGAAGAAGTTGCTAGTCTAAGTAAATATGGCTATATTATAAAGAAAGCACCCGTAATAATTGTGGTCTGTTTAGATAAGAAGAGTAGTTATCATTATCAGAAGGATCTTATGGCTATGGGTGCCTGTATTCAGAATATGTTGCTAGAGGCGCATTCTTTGGGTTTGGGTGCCTGCTGGTTAGGTGAGATATTAAATAAAAGATTAGAACTTCAGGCATTGTTAGGATTGGATAAAAATCTTGAAATCACCGCATTACTTACCTTAGGGTATCCTCGAGAAAGACCTTCTTCTGTACGCCTTCCTTTAGAGGCTCTAAAAATAAAAAGGGACGGTTCCTTATAAAATAACTTTTTGCTGAATAATAAGTTATGAACATGCATATTAAAAATAGATCAAATAAAATCTTTAAGGGAAAAAGTTCAAATCTCTACTTGACCCTTTTGTTTTTATATTGTATAATTTAAAATCTATCTATTCAAAAAAGGAGAAAGGCGATGTATGCGATTGTACGCTTAGGAGGCAAACAGTACTGGGTTAAAGAAAATGAAGTAATTGAAACAGAAAAACAGGATGTAGAGAAAGGCAAAACCTTTACCATAAAAGAGGTTTTGTTTTTCTCTGGCGATGATGGGAATATTCAGGTAGGTAAACCCATACTTAAAAATGTAAAGGTAGTGGCAGAATCTTTAGGTGATTTTAAGACAAAAAAGGTAATTACCTATAAGTATCGCAGAAGAAAAGCTTCCAGCCACACCAAAAGAGGACATCGTCAGACTTTAACTAGACTTTTGATAAAAGAGATAAAGTTAACTTAAAAAGGGTGAAATTTTTAGACCAGGCAAAGATATATGTTAAAGCAGGTAAAGGTGGAGATGGTTGCAGGAGTTTTTACCGGGATAAATTTACACCCCAAGGCATCCCTGATGGAGGAGACGGTGGAAAAGGCGGTGATGTAATTATTAAAGTAGACCCTTCTCTTTATACCCTTTTAGATTTCAAATACCGTTCTTCATTCTTCGCGCAAGCAGGCAAAAACGGTTCAGGGAAGAATAAGACTGGCAAGAACGGTGAGGATTTAATTATTCGCGTCCCTCAAGGTACATTAATTAGAGATGCAAAGACCGGTTGTATCTTAAGGGATTTAGTTGGACCTTCTGATTCAGTAATTATAGCCAGAGGGGGAAAAGGCGGTAGGGGTAATCAATATGGGAAAGAAGCACAACCCGGAGAACCGGGCGAAGAAAGAGAATTAATTTTAGATTTAAAACTTATTGCGGACGTAGGTTTAGTCGGTTTTCCTAATGTAGGAAAATCTACTTTGATTTCTAAAATTTCCAATGCCACTCCCTTAATTGCGCCATACCCTTTTACTACCAAAAAGCCGGTTTTGGGGGTAGTCAATTTTGGTGATTTTAGATTTGTGGTTGCGGATATTCCCGGATTAATTTCCGGTGCGCATCAAGGGAAAGGCTTGGGAGATAAGTTCTTAAGACATATCGAGAGGACAAAACTGATTCTTCATATTATTGATATTTCTGGACAAGAAGGAAGAAACCCGATAGAGGATTATTACCAGCTTAATCAGGAATTGGGACTTTACGATAAGACCCTTTTAGAAAAACCGCAGATTTTGGTGGCAAATAAGATGGACCTTGAGAATGCTTCCGAGAACCTTAAAGCATTTAGGAAGAGAATAAGAAAAAAGATATATCCTATCTCTGCTTTAAAAGGCGATGGTCTTAAGGAGTTAATTAGAGATGTTGTCTCTAAACTTCAAAAGATTGGTAATTAAAATTGGGGCAAGTCTTTTTTGTTATAAAGGGGTATTAGAAAATCTTTGTAACGAGATTATTTCTCTTTATAAAGAAAAGGAGATTGTTTTGGTTTCCTCCGGAGCCATATTTTGCGGGATGAATATGTTAGGGCTTAAAAAAAGACCCCAAGAATTAACCCAACTTCAGGCAACCGCAGCCATTGGGCAAAATCAGTTAATGCAGGTCTATCGCAGTTTTTTTGATAAATCTAACATAAAATGCGGGCAGATCCTTTTGACTTGGGAGGATTTTAATCAGCGCTCGCGCTATCTGAATGCCAAAAATACCATCCTTATGCTTTTAAATTTAAAGGTAATTCCTATCATTAATGAGAATGATGCGGTTTCTACCGAAGAGATAAAATTCGGAGATAATGACCGACTTTCTGCTTTAGTAGCAAATTTGATAGATGCGGATCTTTTAATTATCCTTTCTGATGTAGATGGACTTTTGGATGAAAAAGGAAAAATTATAAAGGTAGTAGAAGAAATTACCCCTCAGATTCAGGGGTTATGTAAAACTACGGATAAGCAGACCTCCGTTGGTGGGATGGTTTCCAAGATTCAGGCAGTCAAAATTTCCGTTGACTCAGGCATTCCCTGTATAATCGCCAATGGTAAAAAGAAAGGCATTCTTTATGAAGTTTTGAATTCACCCTTTGAAGCAGGAACTCTTTTTTTGCCTAAAAAAAAGAAACTTTTGGCATTTCAACGCTGGCTTGCTTTTGGAGCAAAACCCAAAGGAAAGATATTTGTGGATGAAGGAGCAAAACAGGCACTTTTAAACAAAAAGAGCTTGCTGGCAGTAGGGATTGTAAAATTGGAAGGAGAATTTAAAAAGGGTGATATTGTAAGTGTTTTGGATACAAAAAATAATGAATTCTCCAGGGGAAAAGTGGAGTTAGACAGTAATCAAATTCAGAATATAAAAGGTAAGCGTTTTAGTCGAGAAGTAATCCATCAGAATAATCTGGTGATTCTATGAAGATAAAAGATAAAGAAAAAATTTTTGATATTTTAAAGAAAGCAAAGGAATCTACTTTTAAATTAACCGAGATTTCTTCGGATACGAAAAATAAAATTCTTTCTGCCTTATCAGATAGCCTTGATAAAAACAAATCCTTTATTATGAAAGAAAATCAAAAGGATATAGCTCTGGCAAGAAAGATGAATTTAACTTCTGCTTTTATTGATAGGTTAACTCTGACGGAGAAACGCATTGAAGGGATGAAGCAATCCCTTTTAAATTTAATAAAGCTTGTTGACCCAATAGGTGAGGTAATTAAGGAATGGACCACAATTTCAGGTTTAAAAATAAGAAAAGTAAGGGTTCCCATTGGAGTGATTCTGATTATCTATGAATCCAGACCTGATGTGACCTCTGACTGTATTGGTTTATGTCTTAAATCCTCCAATGCGGTGATTTTAAAAGGAGGCTCTGAGGCACTAAATTCTAATTTAGCCATATTCAATGTATTTTTGAAAGTATTAAAGGAATTTAATTATCCTACTTCTGCCATAAATTTCATCTCCGTTCGAGAAAGAGAAATTTTAAATCTGCTTTTAAAAGCGGATGAGTATATAGATTTGGTAATACCGCGGGGTGGAGAAGGTTTAATTAAAAAAGTAACTTCCCTTTCACATATTCCGGTAATTAAGCATTACAAGGGAATCTGCCACATCTATGTGGATGAGTATGCGGATATAGAGATGGCAAAAAAAGTATGTTTTAATGCCAAGGTACAAAGACCTGCTACTTGCAATGCGATGGAATCGCTTTTGGTAAATAAAAATATTGCGGATAAATTTTTACCTTTGATGCTTAAAGAACTCATTGAAGCAGGAGTTGAAATAAGAGGCTGTGTTAAAACTTTAAAGATTGCCCAAAAAGAGGCTCTTAATAAAAAAATGTTTAAAAAAGCAACTGATGATGATTATCGGACTGAGTATTTAGACCTTATTTTATCCGTTAAGGTAGTAAATGACCTTAATGAGGCAATAAACCATATTAATAAATACGGCTCGCATCATTCTGATGCTATTATAACGGAAGATAAAGCAAGGGCAGAGGAATTTTTAAAAAAAGTAGATTCTGCCTGTGTTTATCATAATGCTTCTACCCGCTTTACTGACGGATATCAATTTGGTATGGGTGCAGAAATCGGTATTTCTACAGACAGAATCCATGCACGTGGACCAATGGCATTGGAAGAACTGACTACCTATAAATATGTTGTTTATGGAAACGGACAGATAAGAACCTAAGTATAGTAGTCAGAGGTTAGGGAGTTAGGAAGTTAGGTGAGTTAGGTGAGTTAGGAAGTTAGGTGAGTTAGGAAGTTAGGGAGTTAGGAAGTTAGGTGAGTTAGGAAGTTAGGAAGTTAGGTGAGTTAGGAAGTTAGGAAGTTAGGTGTTTAGGTTTTTAGGTATTAAGGGATAAGAGAAAAAATTTAATAAAAACTATACGCTAAACGCTATACGCTATCCGCTATGAAAATTGGGATATTAGGCGGAACATTTAATCCTATACATTTGGGACACTTAATCTTAGCCCAAGAGGTTATGGAAAAACTAAATTTAGAAAAAATTATTTTTGTGCCTGCTTATCTACCACCGCATAAGGACAATTCCGATATTGCACCTGCTTTGGATAGATTTAAGATGGTGAAGTTGGCCATAAAAGGTAATAAGAGATTTTCTGTTTCAGATATCGAAATAAAAAGGAAAGGTCGTTCCTATACTATCGATACCGTAAAAGAATTTAAAAAGCTATATCCCAACGATGAACTCTATTTTATTATTGGTTCAGACCTGCTTAATTATTTAGATTCCTGGAAAGACCTGGATGAGATTTTAAAACTTATTAATTTTGTGGTGGCTACCCGACCCGGATACCCCTTAGAGAAGATCCCTGCACATATTTTCCGTATAGATATAAGGGCAATAGATATTTCGGGTTTTGAGATCCGTCAGGCAATAAAAAATAAAAAATCTTTTCGTTATCTGGTGCCGGAGAGTGTTTATAGATATATAAATAAAAGAGGGCTTTACCGATGATAAAGGTGGCTGCTTCCATACTTTCTGCAGATTTTAGTAAGTTAGCCGAGGAGATAAAAAAAGCAGAGAAAGCAGGCGTAGATTTAATCCATATTGATGTGATGGATGGGAATTTTGTTCCCAATATAACCTTTGGGCCACAACTGATAAAAGATATCCGCAAGACCACAAGACTTCCCTTTGATGTGCATCTGATGATAAATAATCCTTTAAGATATATTGAGGATTTTATAAATGCGGGTTCAGATATGTTAACTCTCCATATTGAAACTGCTACGGTATTGAGTTTTAAAAGATTAAAACCAAAACTATCTCCAAAAAATATAAAACTAGGTGTATCCTTAAATCCTGCTACCTCTTTAAAAACGATTGAACCGGTTTTAGATATTGTGGATTTGGTATTAGTGATGACGGTAAATCCTGGATTTGGAGGACAGAGATTCATTCCACAAGTTATCTCTAAAATAAAGAAATTGCGCAGTATCTATAATGGGATTATTTCGGTAGATGGAGGTATAAACGATAAAAATGCTTATGTTTTAATTAAAGCAGGAGTAGATATATTGGCGAGTGGTTCTTATCTTTTTGGGGCGAAGGATATAAAAGAGGCGGTTAATCGTTTAAGGTCAGCATATAGAAAGGAATAAATATGGAAGAGATTAAATTCGGTACCGATGGTTGGCGGGGTATAATCAGTGATAACTTTACTTTTTCTAATGTTAAGCGGGTAGCGGAGGCAGTGGCGGATTATTATAAAGAAAAAACCAAACCCCCTTATAGAATAGTCATCGGTTATGATACACGTTTTCTTTCTTCTACCTATGCAAGGCTTGTGGCAGAAGTTTTAAGTAGTAGAGGAATAGAGGTATTTTTATCTAATAGATTTGTTCCCACACCTGCCTTAAGTTTTATTACCCGTCAGAATAAATTTAGTTGTGGGATTATGATTACCGCCAGTCACAACCCCCAAGAATATAATGGCATAAAGATTAAAACTAAAGAAGGAGGAGCAGCGCCTCCTCAAGTAACCAGTGAAATTGAAAAAAGGTTAAATAAAAAAATCTCTACTAAATATAAAACCAAACCTGCTACGATCAATATGTTTGATTTTATCCCTGATTATATTAGATTTTTGCGTGGTTATGTTAATTTAGAAATTTTAAAAAATAAAAGATATAAGGTCTTGGTAGATGCGATGTATGGAAGTGGAAATGGCTTTATAAGTGAAGTTTTAAAAGATACAAAAATAAAGCTCGATTTTATCCGCAATGAAATAAATCCCAGTTTTGGTGGTTTTAGACCTGAACCAGTTTTAGAAAATCTTTTACCCAGCATCCAAAGACTTAAAGAAAAAAAATACGATTTGGGAATAGTTTTAGATGGAGATGCAGATAGGATCGCAGGATTTTTAGGGGACGCTACATTTTTACATCCCCAGAAGATATTGGGGCTTTTAATCTTACATCTGGTAAGAAATAGAAAACTTAAAGGGAGTGTCGTAAAAACCATCGTCGGAACCACCTTGATTGATAAGATAACTCAAAAATTAAAACTTAAGCTCTATGAGACACCTGTAGGTTTTAAGTATATCTCTGAGATTATGCAAAAAGAGGATGTTTTAATCGGTGGAGAAGAAGCAGGTGGAATTGGTTTTAAAGGATATATCCCTGAACGCGATGGGACTTTAGCAGGTTTACTTTTAATAGAGATGATGGCTTACGAAAACAAACCTATGGGAGAAATTTTAAGAGATATGGAAGAAGAATTTGGAAGATATTTTTATGCCCGCCAAGATATAAAGTTAGAAAAACCTCTCTCTTCTAAATTGTATCAGAATTTTAAAAGGATAAAATCTGTCTTGGGCAAAAAGGTTGTTGCGGTAAAAGATTACGATGGGATAAAATTAATCTGCGAGGATGAGAGTTGGGTAATGGTAAGGTTATCCGGAACAGAGCCACTTATTCGTTTTTATGCGGAAGCTTCTGATGCGGATAAAACTTATGATTTAATTAAATTTGCTAAAAGATGCTTTACTATCTCTTAAGACCGTTGGCAATATTACTCTGTAAGATTCTTTTTCGTATCCAGATAAAGGGCAGAGAAAATATTCCTAAAAAGGGAGGGTTCATTTTAGCCTCTAATCACTTAAGTTATTTAGATCCTGTAGTCTTAGGGGTGGCTTCTCCGCGTAAACTTAATTTTATGGCTAGAGATGATCTTTTTGATGTTCCCATATTTGGTAGTTTTATTCGCAGTCTGGGTGCTTTTCCGGTAAAAAGAAATAGCCCTGATATCTCTGCTTTTAAAGAGACATTTAAGAGGATAAAGCAGGGAAAACCGGTGGTAGTTTTTCCTGAAGGAAGAAGAAGTCCAGATGGAAAGCTACTCAACCCTTTGCCGGGGATAGGATTCCTTGCTACTCATCTATCAGTTCCGGTAATCCCTTCTTATATCAGAGGCACAGATAAGGCATTACCGATGAATAGTTTTCTTATTAGACCAAAAAAGATTAAAGTTTACTTGGGTGAGCAAATTTTTATAGAAAGGAGGAAGCCTTATAACTATCCAGAGATTGCTCAACAGATTATGGAGGCAATTAGGCGCTTGGAATGCCAGTCTCATTAATTGGAAATAACAGTTTCTTTCTAACAATTTTTTATTTAAGTAAAACAGAAAATCCTGCCCAAATCGTTATTCCTTATCAGAAAATTAAAACATTAAATTTAACTTTATTGAATAGATTATTTAAACTTGATAATAAAATAAAAAGGGGGAATGAAAGATGGATGAGAATAAAGAACAGGTTTCTTTAGAGGAGCTTTACAATCAAAGTATCCGAACTCTTAAAGAGGGTGAAATTATTAAAGGCAAAATCGTAAAGATAAGGCCAAAAGATGTATTTGTAGATGTAGGGTTTAAATCTGAAGGGATAATTCCCATAAATGAATTTTTACCTGAGGAGTTAAAAGAGGGTCAAGAGGTAGAATTGGTAGTAGATTCGGTTGAAGATGAGAACGGAATGATTATTTTGTCTCGAGAAAAAGCAAGGCGGATAAAGAGCTGGGATAGGATATTAAAACTTTATGAGAGTTCCGGTCTTTTATCTGCCACGGTCACCCGTAAGGTAAAAGGTGGTTTTATGATAAATGCGGACGGCGTGGAGGGGTTTTTGCCTTCCTCCCATTCGGGATTTAAAGGAATTCCTGATAATCAGATAATCGGCAAGGATTTTAAATTCAAGATCTTAAAATTGAATAACCTAAGGCATAGTATCATCGTCTCCCGCAAGGAAGCGATACAGAAAGAGAAAGAAGAGGCAAAGGAAAAATTGCTCTCCAGTTTTGAGGTAGGCAAAGTTGTTTCCGGAACTGTAAAAGCCATTACGGATTACGGTGCTTTTATTGATTTGGGTGGAATAGATGGGCTTTTACATATTACGGATATGTCCTGGTCAAAGATAAACCATCCTTCGGAAATCCTGGCTTTGGGAGATAAAATAGAAGTAATGATTTTGAGTATAGACAAAGAACAGAACAAAATCGCCTTAGGTTTAAAACAGCGTTTTCCTGACCCCTGGCAGGATATTGAAAGCAAATATCCCGTAGGCAGTCGGGTAAAAGGAAAGATCGTAAACATATTAAACTATGGAATATTTGTGGAACTGGAGAAAGGGGTGGAAGGGCTGGTTCATATTTCGGAAATCTCTTGGACAAAAAGATTAGATAATCTCAAAGAGGCATTTGCTATCGGTGATAGTGTAGAGGTGCAAGTAGTGGGTATTGATAAAGAATCGCGCCGGATTGCTTTAAGCATAAAACAACTGGAGGCAAATCCCTGGTTAGAAGCAGAAGCAAAGTATCCGGTGGGTTCAAAAGTAAAAGGGATTGTGCGGGGATTTACCAGTTACGGTGCTTTTGTAGAGTTAGACCCCAATTTAGAAGGGATGATTCATATTTCGGATATGTCCTGGACAAAAAGGGTAAATCACCCTCAGGATATACTTAAAAAAGGACAAAAAGTAGAGGTAGTTGTGCTTTCCGTGGATAGCCGTAACCGCAGGATCTCCTTAGGATTAAAGCAGGCACAACCCAATCCTTGGCCAGAAATCGCTCAGAAATATCCTTTAAATACGATTTTGGAAACCGAGGTAGTTAGTATCACTGAATTTGGAGTATTTGTAAAGATAGAAGAAGACTTAGAAGGCTTGATTTATTCCAGCGAGATAGATAAAGAAACGATGGCTAAACTAAAAGTAGGTGATAAAATAAAAGCAAGGATTATAAAGGTGGATATTGAGCAGGGGAAAATTGGGTTATCCGCAAAATTAGAGACTAATTAAATTATAAAGTTAAAAAAGGGATATGCAAAAATTGGATATTAAAAAACAGATTGAGATTATAAAGCGTGGTACTGCAGAAATCATCTCTGAAGAAGAACTGGCGATTAAACTGGAAAAGAGTATAAAAGAAAAAAGACCTTTGAATATAAAAGCAGGCTTTGATCCTACCGCCTCTGACCTTCATTTGGGTCATACTGTCCTTTTAAGGAAACTGCGTCAGTTTCAGGATTTAGGCCATACCGTTTATTTTCTTATCGGAGATTTTACCGCTACAATTGGCGACCCTTCTGGTCAAGATAAGATGCGTAAGCGCCTTACAAAAGAAGAAGTAAAAAAGAATGCTCAGACCTATAAACAGCAGGTCTTTAAAATATTAGACCCTAAAAAAACAAAAGTTGTTTTTAATAGCTATTGGTTTGAGAAGATGGGGTCAGGTGAGATTTTAGATTTGGCATCGCATTCTACTTTAGCTCAGATTTTAGCCAGGCAAGATTTTAATCAACGCTACAGCCAAGGTAAAGATATCTCTTTATTAGAACTATTTTATCCTTTGCTTCAGGCATACGATTCAGTGTATCTTAAGGCAGATGTCGAGATAGGTGGAACGGATCAGAAATTTAATCTTCTTTTAGGTAGAGAACTTCAAAAAGATTTTGGACAGGCTCCCCAAGTAATCATAATGCTTCCGCTTTTGGAAGGTCTGGATGGTATTCAAAAGATGAGCAAATCCTTAGGAAATTATGTGGGGATTACCGAGCCCGCGGGTCAGATGTTTGGTAAGATTATGTCCATAAACGATGAACTGATGTTTAAGTATTATACCCTTTTGACTGAAGAGGACCTGGAAGCAGTAAAAAAATTACATCCGATGCAGGCAAAATTAAGGCTTGCCGAAATTATTACTTCCCAATATTGGGGAAAATCCGAGGCGAAAAAAGCCAGAGAAGATTTTGAGTTAATTTTTAGAAAAAAAGAAATACCTCAAGAATTACCTGAATATAAGGCCAAACAAAAACCCATAAAACTTATTGACTTATTGATAGAAAGTAAACTTGTTTCTTCGCGCAATGAGGGACGTCGTCTCCTAAATCAGGGAGCGATAACTTTAGATGGTAAAAGAGTAAATGAACCGGAATTTCTTATAGAAAAAGAAGGGGTTTTAAAAGTAGGTAAGCGTCGTTTCCTTAAGATAATCTTTGAATGCGACAAAAAAAGCGACGCTTAAAATGTCGCATATTTAAAAAGGAGATGTATGGCTAAAAAGGCATTGATTACCGGAATTACCGGCCAGGATGGTTCATATCTGGCAGAGTTTTTGCTTAATAAAGGTTATGAGGTCCACGGTATGGTCAGGCGCGTTGCCTTAGAAGACCCTGAACATCATCTCTGGCGGATAAAGCATATTTTAGATAAAGTAGTTTTACATTCTGCTTCTTTAGAAAGTTATGCCAGCATATTTAAAGTGGTGGAAGAAGTAAAACCCGATGAGTGTTACCATTTAGCTGCCCAGAGTTTTGTCAGTTATTCTTTTGAGGATGAGTTTTCTACTATTAATACCAATATCAACGGCACACATTTTGTTTTATCTGCCTTAAGACAAAAAGCCCCTAATTGTAAATTTTATTTTGCCGCCTCCAGTGAAATGTTTGGTTTAGCCAAACAAAGCCCCCAGAATGAAGATACACCATTTCATCCGCGTTCTCCTTATGGGATTTCCAAAGTTGCAGGTTTTTATCTTACCTTAAATTATCGTGAGGCATATAATATGTTTGCGGTAAGCGGTATCTGTTTTAATCACGAATCTCCCCGGCGGGGTTTTGAGTTTGTCTCTCGTAAAATTACAACAGGAGTGGCTAAAATCAAACTGGGTTTAGCCAAGGAATTAAGATTGGGAAACCTTGAGGCAAAACGTGACTGGGGCTATGCGGGTGATTTTGTGGAAGCAATGTGGTTGATGTTACAACAACCAGAACCTAAAGATTATGTAATTGCTACCGGAGAAACCCACTCAGTAAAGGAGTTCGCTGAACTTGCCTTTGCTTATGTAGGACTTAACTGGAAGGATTATGTAGTAGTGGATGAAAGGTTTTTTAGACCCAGTGAGGTTTATGAGTTAAGGGGAGACTATTCCCGCGCAAAAAAAGAATTGGGATGGCAACCAAAAATAAATTTTAAACAACTTGTAGAGATGATGGTAGAGGAGGATTTAAAAAGATTAAGAAATAAAATATAATGAAAACTCTCTACCAGATTGATAATCAAAATAATCTAATTATCAAAAGAAAAAAACAAAAAATTATCCCCCGAGGAAATTTTAAAATTACTGCGGATAATCGACTTAATTTCTGGCTTAATGAACCAACTGAATGGGTAAGGAAATATAACCTACCTAAAAGATTAGAATTTTCTGGTAAATGGAAGCTCAATTCTAACTATGACTTAGAACTTTATCTTTATGAAGATAAAAATCTTTTACAGAAAAATCCTTTGGTTTTAAAAGGAGATATTATTTCTGCCCAACCAGAATCTTTATCTTTTTTGATAAAAACGGAAAGCAAAAATGGAATTCAAGAATTTAAGATATTAAAATTAACCGGGTATTGGCAGGCAGATGAATATAACCGGATAAATTTTTTAGTCGAGAAAAAAGACAATCCCGATACGCTTGTTTTTAAAAATAGTTGGCAGATTAATCCGAACCAAAAGATCACTTATACTTACCAAAAAACTAACCTGCTTACTAAAACCAAAACCCAGCACACAATAGAATTCGAAGGCTTCTGGCAGATAAGTTCCAGAGATAAACTCACCTATATCCTTTCAGGTTCTAACAAGTCCTATTTTGATTTCCGCATCCAAAAAGAATCTTTAGACCTTTATCCTGAAGATGGTAAAATAAAATATCGTATAGGGGTAGGGATAAAAAAAGAAAAAATGCAAACCATTTATTTATACGGAACCTGGAAGTTTTCTAAAAAGGGAGCGCTTCTGTTTGAGATGGATTACGGTGAAGGTAAGATAAAAGCAATAGAATTTTCTCCGGTATTAAATATAAACAAAAAGGATACCGTAAGTTTTTCGCTCTATAATTTTAAAAATGAACCTTTAGGGATAACTATAAATTTTTCGCATCGTTTTTTAAAAGAATTGGATGCAGAGTTCTATTTAAAAATTAAAAACCAGCTTAAAGAAAAAGCAATAACTATAGGAGCAAGTATTCCTTTTTAAAAATGAATCAAGAATTTCTAATTAAATTAATTGGAGTGTGGCTGGGAGTTTTAGCGCGGATGACCCTTCCTTTCTGGCGCAAACTCTATAAAGGAAAAACTATAAAATTTAATTTTAAATATTTAAGAAGAACGCTTGCCAGTTTAGTTTTAAGCACTATCTTTACCATTTTAATTTTTCCCAAACTTGAGACAGCAGGCGAAGGCATGCTTAACTTAGAGTCAGGTTTTAAATTATTCTCTTTAAGTTTTGGCTTTGGTTTTGGGCTTAATGCCCTTTTATTAGAATTTGCCAGTTGGTTTGATAAATCCTGAGGGACGGTTCCTATTAAAA
>Ga0207433_10003793_pt1 | contig 28581 bp, 28 predicted proteins | sample YelNatPaOPGAMG01_FD_187559 | JGI IMG/M metagenome (GOLD analysis project Ga0207433, IMG submission 187559) | Hot spring thermophilic microbial communities from Obsidian Pool, Yellowstone National Park, USA - OP-RAMG-01 (SPAdes) (version 3) | ecosystem: Environmental > Aquatic > Thermal springs... | reverse complement strand
GCCTGGGCAGTAAGAAGAGAGATTCTCGAAGGATTAGGTTTTTTTGATAAATGGATTGTGGGAAGCGCTGATTATATTTTTTATTCAGCTATGTATGAGTCAACGATAAGCAATGAGATTAGGTCGCATGTGATATTATCCACAAAGACAGAACCAGAAGTAGCCAATTGGATAACAAAGATGCATCAACGTTGCAGGGGTAGTGTATATTTTGTCAAAGGAGAAATATTTCATTTGTATCACGGCTCTATAGAAAATAGACAGTACTACGAAACAGGGAAAATGCTTCGGTCTTTAGATTTTGACCCTTCTTCTGATATTAAGTTAAACTCTGATGGATGCTGGGAATGGGCTTCGGATAGACCTAGATTGCATAAATTTCTAGAAAATTATTTCTATAATAGGAATCCTGATGATAAGATGGTTTTAAGATTTATCTTACTAATTAAAAAGTATTATCGAGGAGCCATTTCACAAATTAAAAGGTATTACCGTGGAGGTTTAAGGAGATTAAAGAATTTATCAGAGACATGTTAAACAAAAAGAGAAAGCAAAAATTTTAAGTTGTGCTTTTTAAAATATAGGCAATTTGAACTTTTGTATTGACAAAAAGAGCACATGTTATTATAATAAAAACGTTTAATTTTAAACAGACAAAAATATGAAAGAAATCCGTATTCACGCGCGGGCAGGTCAAGGAGCAATTACCACCGCTACCATTTTAGGTTATGCTTATTTTTTGAAAGGTTTTTATCCTTTTGCTTTTCCTCACTTTGGCGCAGCACGCATGGGTGCGCCGATGAATGCCTTTTTAAGGGTAGATAGCCAGCCGGTGCGATTGCGCAGTCAGGTTTATGAACCTGATTATATTTTGGTAATCGACCCTACGCTTCTGAAAGGTTTTAACTGTTTGGTAGGTTTAAAGAATAAAGGGGTTGTCTTAATTAACGAGACCAAAGACCTGGATAAAACCCGTTTAAATTTTAAAAGAAAAATTTATACCATCCCCGCTACAGAAATTGCCTTAAAAACGATAGGTCGGCCTTTGGCAAACACCGCTCTTTTGGGAGCTTTTGCTGCGTTAGATAAAGATTTAAATTTGGATGTGCTTGCCGAATCATTAAAGAAAAGATTTTCGGGTGATACCTTAGAGAAAAATATTTTGGCGGCTCAAGAGGGTTTTAAATTTATCAAAGAGAGGATTTAAGATGTTTGGACCGATATTTACTAAACCCTTAACCAGTAAAAACAATAAAACAGGTAGTTGGCGGACTACCCAGAAGCCTAAATTTTTACAAAAGAATTGTATTGCTTGTAAAATGTGTGTTTTGATTTGTCCGGAAGGTTGCATTGAAGGAGAGCAAAAAAATACTTATCATTGTGATTATGATTATTGCAAGGGCTGTGGTCTTTGTGTAGAGGTTTGCCCTAAGCAAGATATAATTATGGTAGAGGAGAGTCAAAACTTATGAGGGAATTTTTAGAAGGTTCGCAGGCAATAGCAAGGGCCGTGGCATTATGCAGAGCGGGTGTAGTTGCCGCTTATCCTATTACGCCGCAAACTCATATACCAGAAGGGCTTTCTGAAATGGTGGCTAACAAGGAGATCTCTGCCCAAATTGTAAATGTGGAAAGCGAACATTCCGCTGCTTCCGTAGTTTTAGGCGCGGCGGCAACAGGGGTGCGCGCTTATACTGCTACGAGTTCGCAAGGGTTGCTTTTGATGTCTGAGGTGCTTTTTAATATCGCTGGTTTAAGATTGCCGGTGGTGCTTACCTGTGCCAATCGCGCGGTTTCTGCGCCTATAAATATCTGGAATGACCAACAGGATTCCATATCGTTAAGGGATAGCGGATGGATTCAACTTTATGCAGAGAATATTCAAGAAGCGGTTGATCTGCATATTATTGCCTATCGGGTTGCCGAAGAAAAAAACGTTATGCTTCCTGCGATGGTATGCGTAGACGGGTATACTCTTACCCATGGATGGGAAGCGGTGAATTTACCTGAGCAACAAGCAGTAGATAAATTTTTGCCTCCTTATAATCCCTTATATAAATTAGATATCAACAATCCCTTAACCTTGGGATTTTTGGCAGATAGTGATTATTATATGGAGACACGTTTTGCAATTCAGAAGAGTCATCAAGAGGCTTTAAAGGCGTTGTTGGAGATTTTTCAAGAATTTAACAAATATTTTTCCCGCGATTATCAAAACGGTTTAATTGAGACTTACCGCACGCAAGATGCAGAAAAAGTAATTGTGGCGATGGGTTCGGTTTGCGGAACTATTAAAGATGCAGTGGATGTCTTAAGAAAGAAAGGCAAAAAGGTAGGACTTTTGAAAATCATTACTTTCCGGCCCTTTCCGGCAGAAGAAATATACGGGGCGTTAAAAAAAGTCTCTAAGGTGGCAGTTTTAGATAAAGCACTCTCTTTAGGAGGGCAAGCGCCTTTATATTCAGAAATAAGGTCGGTATTTTTTGGCAAAAAATCCGCCCCTAAATTTATCCGTAGTTTTGTTGCAGGTTTAGGCGGAAGGGATATTACTTTAGATTCCATAATAAATATTTTTAATAAACTTTCACTTAAGGAAACCAAAGAGGAATTTTTAGATTTAAAACCCGAGTTATTACAGGAGAAATTATAATCATGCCAAAACAGATTCTTTTTGCTTGCGGACATACTGCTTGCGCCGGTTGCGGGCAGGCAATTGCCGCGCGTTTAGTAATTGAAACCGCAGGTACTAATACCATGGTGGTAAACAATACCGGATGTTTAGAGGTTTTTTCCACTAAGTATCCTGAATCAAGCTGGGGTGTGCCTTGGATTCATTCTCTATTTGAAAATGCCGCAGCAGTTGCATCAGGGATTGAAGCGGCCTTAAAATATTTAGGCAAAGAGGATATTCAAATAATTACTCAGGCTGGAGACGGAGGAACAGCGGATATTGGATTACAGGCGCTTTCCGGAATGTGGGAAAGAGGGCATAATATTCTTTCTATTTGTTATGATAATGAAGCGTATATGAATACCGGGGTTCAAAGGAGCGGCTTAACTCCTTTTGATAGCGATACCGCCACCACGCCTTATGGAAAGCAATCTTTTGGTAATCCTACTTTAAAAAAACCTGTTCCTGAGATTGCCTTAGCGCATATAATTCCTTATGTGGCTACTGCTTCAGTGGGGTTTCCTCAAGACCTGCAAAGAAAAGTAAAAAAGGCCCTCTCTATAAAAGGGCCAAAGTATCTTCAGATTCACGTTCCCTGTCCTTTGGGTTGGCGGCATACCCCAAACCTTACTTATAAAGTTGCCCGCTTGGCGATAGAAACCGGTCTTTATCCTTTAATTGAATATGAGAATGGAGCACTTTCTTCTGTCCGCAAAATCAAACCTTTGCCGGTAGAAGAATATCTAAAGCTTCAAGGAAGATTTAAACATATTTTAAATAGTCCTGAACAGATAAAAAAGATTCAAGAGATCGCCAATAATAATATAAAACGTTATAATTTATTAATTCAGGAAGAGACACCTAGTTCCTCTATTTGATTAAGGAGGTGAAAATTATGGGAAAACAATTTCGCAATATCGTTAACATTAATTTAAAGGAATTGGTAAAAGATTTGCAAAAAGCTTATTGCGATGAATGGTTGGCGTTTTATCTTTACTGGTATATGGCGCAGTTAGTATGCGGAAGATTTTATGAGGATATAAAGGAATTATTAGAAAGGATTGCCAAAGATGAGTTAGAACATGCTAAGGAACTGGCGGACCTGATTATTAAATTAGGAGATATACCCTTAGCCAATCCGATGGATTTGGAGAAAAACGCTAATTTCGCTTATTTGCTTCCTCCTAAAAATAGCGCCGATGTAAATCGTATTATCCGCGTAGTTTTAGAAGCTGAAGCAGGGGCAATAGAAGTTTACAATAAAATTGCCCAGAAAACTTACGGCAAAGACCATATTACTTACCAGCTTATTACTCATATTCTTGCCGAAGAAGCCAATCATGAAGAATTATTTGAGAATTTACTTGAACGTTAATAAGGGGGGTAAATTATGTCTAAGGTAACAGTGGATAAAGATAAATGCATAGGTTGTGGATTATGCGAACAATCCTGCCCGGAAGTTTTCGAGGTGAAAGATGATGGGGTTGCCCATGTAAAGGCAAATTCCTGTAGTCTTCATAATTTGCAAGAGATCGCTTCTCAGTGTCCGGTCGAAGCAATAAAGATAAGTTAAAATGAGGTTTTAATACTCGCCTTATCTCTTAATTGCCATAAAAAGCGCGAAAAATACATCTCTTTTACTTTTAAAAGGAGGTCTTTGCTGAATTTATCCTTTTCTTCTTGGTATTTTTTTTCATCTATGCCAACATAATTTTTAATCCGGACAATAAACATTACTTGTTCTGTTTCAATGATTTCTTCGGCAATTTTGCCTTCCTTAAATTCCTTAAATGCCATAAAGAATCTATCTGAAGAACCCAGCTGGGGTATGTAACTGTTGCGTTTGAATAAATCCGTGGTGCCGTTTTTTATATTATACTTCTGCGCGATGGTTAGAAAATCTATCTCTTCGTGTTTTAGTTGTTTTATCTCCTGCATTGCCTGACTAAGTATCTGTTTTGCCAATTTTTTGGTTTCCGATTTTATAAACTCTTCTTTTATTTTTTCTTTTATCTCTTCAAAACTGGGGATATAGGTTTCTTTTCTTTCTTTTAGATAGAATACAAAATAACTATCCTTTATTTTTAAAGGGGGGCTGAATTCTCCCACTTTTAACTTTTCAATCCAAACAGGTAAGGCCAGTGACCATTCGATACCGGGGATGGGTTGGTCTAAACTAAAAAAACCGGTCTCGTTTATTTTGTATCCCAGATCTTTTAAAATTTTAGTGGTTTTCTTTTTTCTCAAATTTTTATAGAGTTTTTCTATTCTTTTAGGGTCTTTTTCTTCTATATACTGGAGATTAAAGGTAGTAGGTTTCCTAAAGTTTTGTCGGTTTTCCGAATAATAGCTGAGCAGACTCTCATCATTATAAGAAATATTATTTTCCAAATCTTTTAGCAAGATCTCTAAATAATCAATAGAAAGCATCTCGTTTTCTCTTAGGTAGGCTAGACGGATTTCGTCTTCGGTTAGTTTTATATCTTGAGTTATCTCGTTATAGAGTTTATACAATAAAAGATTTTGGCGAATCTCTTCTTCGAAAGTACGCGTATCAATTTTAAATAGTTCCCATATAACCCTTCTATATAGATTAAAATTAAATCGGTTGTTCTGTTTAAATAAGGATTGCTTCTGGATAAAGTTTATTATTTCTTCATCGCTTACTTTTATTTTTTTGCGTTTTGCTTCTTTCAGGAGAATGATCCTATCCCATACCTGTGAACTGATATCGAAAGAGGACGCTTCTTTTAAGGGGTCTTCTCCAGTAGCAAGGATTATCTGGTGACGCAAGGCATTTAAGGCATTGATGAATTCATCTTGGGTTACTTTTTTCCCGAATACTACGCCCACATAATTTTTAGAAGAGAAGTATTGCAGAGTTACTTCAGAACCCCAGATAATAAAACCCGGCAAGATAAGGCAGATAAGGATGATCCAGTACGTTTTTAATCTTTTCGTATTTTTATTCTTAGGCATAGGAATTATTATAAGTTAAAAAATGCAAAAAGTAAAACATAATGTTAATCTAGCAACCAATACAAAAAAGTTGATAAATTTATTCAACTATTATATAATAAAAAATATGCGTGTAAATAAAAATATCATATATAGTTTATCCTGTTTGGTTGATATTGCTAAGGCAAATGAAAAGCCAGTTACTTTAAGGCAACTTTCCCAACGCTGGAATTTATCGCGGGATTATCTGGAACAGCTGCTTTTAAAACTAAAGAGAAAAAGGATAATCCGTAGTATGCGGGGTATAAGAGGAGGATACCTTTTGAATAAAAAACCCCACTCTATCAGTTTAAAAGATATTATAGAAGCGCAGGATGAAAAGATTTTGGATATTCTTTGTTTTAAAGGAAAGGTTATTGGCTGTAATTTTAAAGAATGCGATATAAAATGGGTTTGGATAGAATTTAAGAAAAAATTAGAAAAACTATTAAAAGATTTTAAACTTTCAAGTCTGCTTAATAAAATTAATTAATCTATGTCTAAAAAAATAATTGTCAAGTTTGAAAAACTAAAAAAAATTTTAAAAAAGATGGGTGCGGTTATGGTCGCTTATTCCGGTGGGGTAGATAGTAGTTTTCTTTTATGGGCTGCCAAAAATGTTTTAGGCGATAATGTTTTAGCAGTAACTGCAGTTTCTTTTACCTATACAAAATCTGAATTAAAGGAGGCAAAGGAATTCACCTGCAGAGAAAAGATAAAACATCTAATTGTTCATACCTATGAATACAAAAATTATTTTTTTCAAAAGAATAGTATTTGGCGTTGTTATTGGTGCAAACGCGAGCTCTTTTCAAAATTGAAGAAAATCGCAAAAAAATACGGAATAAGATATATTTTAGATGGCACGAATGCGGATGATGCTTATGATTTTCGTCCCGGAGAAAAAGCAAAGAAGCAGTTTGATGTGCGTTCGCCATTAAAAGAGGCAGGTCTAAATAAAGAGGAGATCCGTATTTTAAGCAAAAAATTTTCCTTAAGCACTTTTGATAAACCGTCGCGCGCCTGCCTTGCTTCGCGTTTTCCTTATGGTAAAAGAATTAACCCTGCGGGGATTAAACGCGTAGAAAAAGCAGAAGATTATTTAAGAAGATTGGGTTTTTTTCAGGTAAGGGTAAGGGATTATGGAGATTTGGCCAGAATTGAAGTGGAAAAAGAAAAAATTAGCCAGTTGGTAAAAGATAGAAAAAGAATCGTTGGATTTTTGAGGCGGTTGAACTTTCTTTATATAACTGCGGATTTAGAGGGATACCGCACAGGAAGTATGAATTTAATTTTAAATGGAGGAAAAAATGAAAAGAATTTATCTTGATTACGCTGCCACCGCTCCTGTTGACCCCCAAGTATTTGAAGCCATGCAGCCATTCTTTTTTGAGAAATTTGGCAACCCTTCCAGTATTCATACGGAAGGCCAAATTGCCCGCAAGGCGGTTGAGGAATCACGGGAAAAAGTAGCCTCTTTTTTAGGCGCAAAACCGGAGGAGATTATTTTTACTTCCGGAGGAACCGAATCCAATAATTTTGCTTTAAAGGGGATTGCCTTTGCCAACGAAGAGAGGAGTAACCATATTATTATCAGCGCCATAGAACACCACGCTATAATAGAGCCGGCAAAATTTTTAGAGAAAAGGGGATTTAAAATAAGTGTTCTCGGCGTAGATAAATATGGAATAGTTGACCCTCAAGAAGTAAAAAAAGCGATTACCGATAAAACCATCCTTATTTCTATTATGCATGCCAACAATGAGATCGGTACAATCCAGCCGATTAAAGAGATTGGAAAGATTGCCAGAGAAAAAGGGATCTATTTTCATACGGATGCGGTGCAGACAGTAGGGCATATACCGGTGGATGTAAATGAGTTGGGGGTGGATTTACTTTCTCTTTCCGCACATAAATTTTATGGACCAAAAGGAGTGGGAGCAATTTACATAAGAAAAGGGACGCGCATTCAGAGATTTTTAGACGGAGGAGATCAGGAAAAAGCAAAGCGCGCCTCCACCCATAATACCGCAGGGATTGTGGGCTTGGCAAAAGCATTAGAGCTGTGTGAAGAAAGGATGAAAGAGGAGGCAGGATTCCAAACAAAAATGCGCGATAAACTTATTACCTATATATTAAAAAGTATCCCCGAAGTTTACCTAAATGGGCATCCTCAATTGCGTCTGCCCAATAATGCTAATTTCTCTATCCGTTATATTGAAGGAGAATCTCTTATACTTAATCTTGACCTTTTGGGGATCGCTGCTTCCACGGGTTCTGCCTGTACTTCTAGTTCGCTTGAACCATCCCATGTGCTTTTAGCGATTGGTTTACCCCATGAGATTGCCCATGGTTCAGTAAGGTTTACTTTGGGCAGATGGACGCAGGAAGCAGATATCGATTATGTATTAGAGCATTTGCCAAAAGTGGTAGAAAAACTCAGGAGTATGTCTCCTTTATACGAAGATAAAAAATGACCATACATCCTATCGCAGAAAAGATCCTTTTTTCCCTTAAAAGTTGCACGGATTATATTTCTGGTGAACAGCTGAGTAATCAGCTCTCTATTAGCCGTTGTGCCATTTGGAAACATATTCAAGAATTGAGGAATTTAGGCTATCTGATTGAAGCGGTTCCCCATCTGGGATACCGTATAATAAAAACGCCGGATAGACTTTTATCTTATGAGATTAAGTGGAAATTACCTGCAAAAATTATGGGTAAAAAAATTTATTATTTTGATACAGCCGCTTCTACTATGGATATCGCCTATAACTTGGCAAAGGAAAATTCTCCGGAAGGTACCGTAGTGGTTGCTGAATTTCAGACTAAAGCGCGGGGCAGGTTTAACCGTCCATGGCTTTGCTGGCGTTATAAAGGCATATATTTTTCTTTTATTTTAAGGCCAAAAATTCATCCCAATCGTTCGGCTATTTTTAGTCTGTTGACTGCGGTGGCTTTGGTAGAAGCGATAAATAATGTCACGCAAATATATACCGAGGTAAAATGGCCTAATGACATTATTCTGGAAGGAAAGAAATTAGCCGGGATACTGACGGAATTGGAAGCGGAGATGGAACAGACACATTTTATGGTAATCGGGGTAGGGATAAATGTAAATAACCTTTCCCATCAACTTGTTGAGAAGGCTATATCCTTGCGTCAATACAAGAAAGAAAATATAGACCGCGTAGAATTAATGCGCCAGATACTAATAAAGTTGGAAGAGCATTATCTTTTATTTAAACAAAAGGGTGCTGATTTTATATTATATAAATGGCGCATGCATTCTAACACCTTAGGTAAGATGGTAAAGATAATCCAAAATAATACTACCATAACCGGCATAGCGGTAGATGTGGATAACGATGGAAATCTGCTTTTAAGAAGAGAGACCGGTTTAATAGAGAGGATAAATGCGGGAGATTTGATTTATTGCGACTAGTTTTTTTTAATACAATTGTTAACTAAAAAATAATTTTTGGTTGACATATTACTAATTTATTGATAAGATATCCGTGTCATGTATAAAAAAATTATTTTTTGGGGATTTTTATTTTTTAATATTTCGGTTTTTGCCCAAGCGGATATAGAATTTAAACCCATCGTAGTAACAAAAAAACATTTTTATCTCCTTAAGGATTATACAGTCGATACAGAGCTATTAAAAATTAATTCCGCCGATGGACTTTTAAACAGCGCAAAATATAGCCCTTTAGAGTTAACCTCGCGGTCAAGTTTTGCTGATATCCAGCATGATTTTTCTTTAAGGGCAAGCAACTTTGAAGGGGTAGTTGTTCTTTTAAATGAGAGAAAAATAAACGATCCCCAAACCGGCCATCATAATAGCGATATACCACTAACCGTTTTAGATATTGAAAGAATAGAGATATTTCCTGCCGGTGGCTCTTCGCTTTTTGGTCCGGCAACCATCGCCGGAGCGATAAATATTGTAAGCAAAGAAGAATTTGATAAGAAAAATACAATTGAAATAAGCACAGCAAGCAATGCCTTAAAATCAATCTTATTTGGTCTTTCTGATATCAATTTTGGTAATCTATGTATGAAATTTTCTTCAGAGGTAAAGGAATCAGACGGTTTTTATTACGATACTGATTTTAAAAAGTATACCTTCAATATTGATAGCAGAGGGGATTTAAATTTTGCTAAATTTGCGATGTTTTTGGGCTATCAAGAGAAAGAGTTCGGCGCCTACGATTTTTATACGCCTTTTAAGGGATACCCTTCAAAAGAATGGACAAAAACTTATCTTATAAATACAGATTTTGATTTCTATATAATAGAAGACCTTAGTTTGCGGCAGAACTTTCTATGGCGCAGGCATTACGATAAATTCCTTTTAGATAAAACCCTTTTGCGCAGCAAATATTTAAATCACCATCAGACCGATACGTTTTCGCCGCTAATTTATCTTAAAGGCAAAGATTTTTTGAATGGCCAGTTTGGTTTGGGTTTTGAGTATAATCAAGATAGAATCGTTTCTACCAATTTAGGACTACACCAACGCAATTATCAGGGGATATTTCTGGAAGAAAGGAATGATTTGGATAGTTTTTCTTACGGTATCTCTTATCGGAGCGATTATATAAATAAAGATATCTTATCTAGCGGATTACTGAATATACGCTTTCCTCTGGCGGAGAATAAGAGATTATCTTCGGGACTTTCCCGTTCCATAAGGATGCCTTCATTTACAGAATTATATTATAATGATCCTGTTACCGAAGGAAACCCTGAGCTTAAGCCAGAAAACGCATATAAATACGAACTGGATTATGAATACGATGATAAAGAGAAAGAACTCTTTTATTTTTTATCCATATTTTTTAGAAAAGAAGAAGATTTTATCGATTGGGTAAAGCAAGATCCTGCCCAGTTGAAATGGAAAGCAAAAAATATAACCTCTGCTAAGGTAAGGGGGGTAGAGTTAGGGTGCAAAAGAAAACTTAAATCTTTTTTAAATTTAGATTTGTTTTATACTTATGTGGACAGAAAAATAGAAACCAAACAGTATAACTATAAATACGGGTTAAATTATACACGGCATAAGTTTTTTTGTAACTTCGATTTCCTTTATAAAAGGTGTAGATATTTTTTGGGGATAAGTTATTATAAAAAACCGCACCGCGATGGTTGGCTTCTGTCGGATTTAAATTTTATTTATAAAACGCCAAAAGAAAATATGGAAATATTCTTTAAAATTTCCAATCTCTTCAATAAAGAATATCAGGAGATAGAAGGTATTCCTTCCCCTAAAAGAGTCCTGAATTTAGGCCTGCGTCTTCGCTGGTAGTTTATTTGCAGTTATTCCAAAATTGTATTATAATTAATTTCTATGAAAAGAGTAATAGCGGCAATGTCAGGCGGAGTAGATTCTTCGGTCTGCGCTTATTTATTAAAAGAGGCAGGTTACGAGGTAATCGGCGTTACTATGTGTTTCAATCTAGAGACAAAGGAGAGAAAAAGGCCCATCTGTTGCGATTGGCAGGCTATTGAGGATGCGCGTCGGGTGGCTTATCAGTTAGGGATAAAACATTACGTATTAAATTTTTCCGATATTTTAAAAGAAAAAATAATCAAAAGATTCTGCGATACTTACCTTATTGGCAAAACTCCTAACCCCTGCGTAGAATGCAACCGTTATATAAAATTTGGCACACTTTTAGAGAAGGCGCTTAAATTAGATGCGGATTTTTTGGCTACCGGCCATTATGCACGGATAGAAAAAGATACAAGGGGAGTTTATTATTTGAAGAAGGCAAAAGACCCCCAAAAGGACCAGAGCTATTTTCTTTATTATCTAAACCAACAAAAGCTTAGAAAAATTCTTTTTCCTTTAGGAAATTATCTTAAAAGCGAGATAAGGCAGATAGCAAGGAAGATAAAATTGCCGGTGGCTGATAGACCGGCAAGTCAGGATATTTGCTTTTTACCCAAAGGGGATTATCGTGAATTTTTATCTTTACATTTTCAGGATAAAATTAAGCCCGGTGAAATTGTAGACAAGGAGGGCAGGGTTTTAGGCAGGCATAGAGGCATATGTTTTTACACCTTAGGGCAAAGGCAGGGCCTTGGATTAAGTGGAGGACCATTTTATGTAATAAAGTTAGAGAAAGATACAAATCGTATTGTGGTAAGCAGAAAAGAAGATACTTATCTTAAAAAATTATTTGTTAAAAATCCCCATTTTATCAATGAGCCGATAAAAAATAAAATTGTTTTAAATGTAAAAATAAGATATAATCACAAGGAAACTCCTGCTGAGATTATTCCCCATAGAGAGGATTTAGAGGTGATATTTTTAAAACCACAATCCGCGATTACTCCTGGACAGTCAGCAGTTTTTTATAAAAATGATACGGTAATAGGCGGAGGAGAAATTGATACGGAATAGCTTAGAAACAAAAATTAAAGATTTAAAAAAGAAACACCAAGCGGTAATTTTGGCGCATAATTATCAACTTCCGGAAGTACAGGATGTGGCGGACTTTTTGGGTGATTCTTTAGAGTTAAGCCGCATCGCTTCTCAGATAAAAGCGCGGATAATTATTTTCTGCGGTGTCCATTTTATGGCAGAAACCGCTTCTATTCTTTGTCCGGATAAAAAAGTAATTATGCCGGATATAACTGCTGCCTGCCCAATGGCAAATATGATTAATGCAAAACAGTTAAGAGAATTTAAGAAAAAACATCCTAAAGCGCTCGTAGTTGGTTATGTGAATACTTCTGCAGAAGTAAAGGCAGAATTAGATTACTGTTGTACCTCTACCAATGCGATTAGGGTAATTGAACAATTAAAGGATAAAGAGGAGATAATTTTTGTCCCTGATAAATATCTGGCAGATTATGTGGCTAAGAGTATAAATAAGAAATTAATCGTTTGGGATGGGTATTGTCCTACGCATATAAAAATACTGCCTCAGGATATAGAAAGGCAAAAAAAATTTCATCCTCAGGCAAAAGTAATGGTACATCCGGAATGCCTTCCGGAAGTAGTAAAGATGGCGGACGCAGTGCTTTCTACCAGTAAAATGTGTGAATATGCTAAGAATTCAAAGGCAAAAGAATTTATTGTAGGCACAGACGTGGGAATAATTTATCGTTTAAAGAAAGAGAATTCGGATAAAGAATTTTATCCAGCGAGCGAGAAAGCGGTTTGTCCGAATATGAAAAAAACCACACAGGAGAAAATTCTTTGGGCTTTGGAGGAATTAAAGGGAGAAATAAAGGTTCCGGAAAAAATAAGAATCTCCGCTATAAAATCCATCGATAATATGCTTAAGATAATATGACAAAGAGATGATTAAATTGTCCGCTTCAAGTTTAAATCTTTTATGTGAATGCCCACGTTGTTTCTGGCTCTATGTAAATAAAAAAATTGAGCGTCCCCGTATCCCTGTGGCGACCATTACTACTGGCCTTGATCGCGTAATTAAAGATTATTTTAATTTGTACCGTGTTAAAAACCTGCTCCCCCCTTTTTTAGAAGGAAAGTTTAAAGCAAACCTTGCGCGTTCTCTCCCTAAAAATGGCTATTTGGAATACGCAGATTTGAAAGAGGATGCTAAGCTGGGAGGATATTTAGACGATTGTTTGGAATTTTTTGATCATCATTACGCAGCTTTAGACCATAAAACGCGCGGATTAGCCCCGGATGAAATACACCGCAGTTATCAGCTTCAGATGGATGTTTATACTTTTTTATTAGAAGAGAATGGCTTTCCTACGCATAGGATTGCTTACATTGTTTATTATATTCCCAAGATGATAAATGCCGATAGCAGTTTTAATTTCGATATCCTTTTAAAAGAGATTAAAACCGACCCGGCGATGGCAAAAAAGGTTTTTTACGATGCGATAAAAATTTTAAAAGGTCCAATCCCGGATTTAAATGAATCCTGCGAATTTTGCAAGTGGATTAAGACAAAAGATATCAAATGATAAAAACAATATTTGAAGATAACTATTTAAAGATTATAGATAAGCCCAGCGCAATGCTGGTAATACCGGCTCCCAACAAAAGGAGAGACCTTACCTCTATGCTGAATAAAGATTTAAAAATAGGAAGAGCGGATTTTCGTTTGCATCCTTGCCATCGTTTAGATTATTCTACCTCGGGGTTGGTAATTTATGCTAAGGGTAAATCTATTCAAAAGAAGATGATGCAGTTATTTAAAGAAGGCAAAGTAAAAAAAACTTATATTGCTTTTGTGCATGGTATACCGGATAAAAAAAACGGCAGTATCCATATTCCCATAGAGAACAAACCCGCAATCACAGAGTATAAATTATTAGAAAAAAGAGAAGGTTTTTCTGTATTGGAAGTTAAGCCTTTGACCGGACGCAAAAATCAAATCCGCATACATTTTAAAAATATCGGCTATCCTGTTGTCGGTGAAGATAAATTTGCTTTTCGCAAAGACTTTAAACTTAGGGCAAAAAGACTTTGTTTGCATGCCAAAAAATTGGAATTTATGCATCCTATTACCAAAGAATACATTCGTGTAGAGACAGACTTACCTTTAGATATGCAGAATTTTTTGCAAAAACATCTATAAATGAAATATATAATTTTAGGGATTATTCAGGGGTTTACTGAGTTTTTGCCCATAAGCAGTTCCGCCCATCTTTTATGGGCACAAAATATAATGCATCTTAATAAAGGAATTTTGGAGATTATTGCTTTTGCGCATTTGGGAACGCTTCTGGCGCTATTGGTTTATTTCTTTAAAGATATTCGCCAGACATTAAAGTCTTGGCGTCTTATAGGTTATATTTTATGTGTTACTTTTGTTACCGGTTTGTTGGGTATTCTGTTTAAGAAGTTTTTTGAATCTTTGTTTTTTGTAGGAATAATAAAATTTACTTTGCTCATCAACGGAGCCATTATTATCTACAGTTATTTTTCTTATAAACCGCTTAAAAAGATATCTTCTTTAAATTTAAAAGATATGTTAAGATTAGGTTTTGTACAGGCATTAGCAATTATTCCGGGGATTTCACGTTCAGGAATTACTATCAGTTATTTTTTATTGAAAAGGTTAAATATTAAGGACGCTTTTAAATTTTCTTTTTTGGCAGGGATGCCGGCTATTTTGGGTGGTTTTATCCTGGAGGCAGATTTTTCCCATTTAAGTGACTTAAGATTGACCAGTCTTTTTATTTGCTTGGGAGCAAGTTTTTTAAGCGGAATTTTTGCTTTAATGGTTTTAAAAAGATTAATGTATAATGCGAAATTTTATTATTTTGGATATTATTGTATATTAGTAGGTTTAATTTTATTTTTTGTAAAAATTTAAACTCAAGGAGGAACTATGCTGGAAGAGAAAATTTTTACGGATTATCAAAATGCCTTAAAAGAAAAAGATAACTTTAAAGTTTCGGTTCTGCGATTTCTGCGTTCGGCGATTAAAAATATGGAGATTGATAAAAGAAGAAAATTGGAGGATAACGAGATAATTGCTATTATAAGAAAACAGATAAAGAACTGTCAGGAAGCGATTGAAGAGTACCGTCGGGGGAACCGTCAGGATTTGGTAGAAAAAGAAGCCAAAGAGTTGGCGGTACTCAACGATTATTTGCCCGCTTCTTTATCAGAGCAGGAAATTCTAGAAATAATTTATGAAGTTATCCGTGCAGAATCTGCCGCAGGGCTTAAGAATATGGGAAAGGTAATGAAAGGCGTGCTTGATAAAGTAGCCGGCAGGGCAGACACAAAAATAATAAGCGAATTGGTAAAAAAGGAATTATCTAAATGAAAAATATTCCCTTAGCAGTTATCCCGCGACTGTCGCTTTATTATCGAGCGATCCTTGAATCGAGGAAAGATTTTTTGTCTTCGCAGGAGTTATCGCGACTTACTTATTTTAACGCTTCTCAGATAAGAAAGGATTTGGCTTATTTTGGTCAATTTGGGGTACCTTCGCGCGGATACGATACCTTAAAATTAAAAAATATAATTGAGAAGATTTTAGGTTTGGATAAAAAATGGGAAGTTGCCTTAATTGGAGTAGGGAATTTAGGAAGCGCTTTGCTTTCTTATAAGGGATTTATGAAGCAGGGGTTTTATATCCGTTATGCTTTTGACAAAGATAAAAGAAAAATTAACAAAATAATAAACGGTGTTTTAATTAGGGATATAAATAAGATGAAAACGGTACTTAAGATAAAAAAAGTTCCTTTGGCAATTTTGGCAGTGCCTAAAGAGGAGGCGCAAAGTATAGTTGATGATTTGATTGAGTGCGGGATAAAGGCTATTTTAAATTTTGTTCCTTTGCGTCCTTATACTCCTAAAGGGGTGGTGGTTTTAAATATCGACCTTTCTATTGAACTGGAAAGGTTGGCATATTTTTTAAAAAATCTTTAAAAATATGAAAGCGTTAGCCCTACTTTCAGGCGGGTTAGATAGTATTCTGGCGGTGCGTTTGATTTTGGAACAGGGAATAGATGTAGAGGCGGTTAATTTTTTGACAATATTTTGCGATTGTATGCATAAAGAAAACAACTGTTTATCGGCAAAATTAGCCGCGGATAAATTAGGCATAAAACTACAGATTTTTGAAGTAAACGAGGAATATCTGGAGATTGTAAAAAAACCAAAATACGGTTATGGTTCGCAGATGAACCCTTGCATTGATTGTCGGATATTTATGCTTAAGAAAGCAAGACAATATATGAAACAGGTTGGTGCAGAGTTTATTGTCACCGGAGAGGTGCTTAATGAAAGACCAATGTCACAGAGATTACCGGTTCTAAAACTTATCGAAAGAGAAGCAGATTTACAGGGGCTTATTGTAAGACCACTTTCCGCCAAACTTTTTGAACCTACTATTCCTGAAAAAAAAGGATTAATTGAAAGAGAGAAACTTTTAGCCATTTCAGGCAGGTCGCGTAAACCACAGATATTTTTAGCAAGGAAGTACCATATTACTGATTATGCTTGGCCGGCAGGGGGTTGCCTTTTGGCTGATCCGGGCTTCTCTGGGCGTCTTAGAGATTTAATGAGATACGTTCCCGATTTTACCCTTAACGATGTAAAATTGTTGAAATTAGGCAGGCATTTTAGATTAACAGATAAAGCTAAGTTAATCGTGGGTAGAAATGCTAAAGAAAATGAGATGATTTTAAGTCTTGGGAGAGAAAACGACTATTTTTTTTATCCTTTGGATGCCAAAGGACCTATAGCATTAGGAAGGGTAGAATTTAATAGCGATTTGATTCATCTCAGTGGCGGGATAATTGCTCGTTATTGCGATAAAGAAAATAATCTTCCTTTAAAGATTGTCTATAAAAAAAATTTACCTTATGAGAAAGAACAGATTTGGGAGGACTTTGCTTTATCCGATTTAGAAATTAAAAGGTTTATCATATAAAAAAATAGAGATTTGAGAAAACTTTTATAATATATGTTAAAGAAGATCCATCATCAAGAAAATAATAAACAGAATTATTGTTTTGCTTTCGCCTCTTTGCCGGTAGAAAAGGTTTTAGAGAAATTAAAATCCTCTTTAAAAGGGTTATCCGAAGAAGAGGCAAGCCAAAGGATTCAAATTTACGGTTACAATGAACCTGCCAAAAAGAAAAAAAGAAGAATTCTTTGGCAAATCCTGCTTAAATTTACCAATCCGCTGGTGGTAGTCCTTATCATTATCGCCAGCGTTTCTTTTTTTCTTGGTGAAAAAATAAACGCTTTTATTATTAGCCTGATGGCGGGGATGAGTATCTTTATGTCTTTTATTCAGGAATATCGGGCGGGTAAAGAAGCAGAGCGTCTAAGCGAAATGGTAAGGGTTTCTGTAACAGTTTATCGCAATGGAAAGGCAAAAGAGTTAAAAATTAATGAACTTGTGCCCGGCGACATAGTGGATTTATTTGCCGGCGATATGATCCCTGCAGATTTAAGAATAATTCAGGCAAAAGACCTCTTTGTTAATCAGGCTTCTCTAACCGGTGAGTCGCTTCCGGTAGAGAAAACTGCCAATACTTTATCTTTAGAAAAACCTGTACCAATTACTGAACTTAACAATATCGCCTTTATGGGTTCTAGCGTCGTCAGTGGTACGGGATTAGGGGTGGTGATAGCTACAGGGTTGTCTACGCAATTTGGTGTTCTTGCCAAAAGGTTAGAAAGGCAATCCGCTGAGACCGCTTTTGATAAAGGGATCCGCAGTTTTACCTGGATGATGATCAGGATTATGTTACTTTTAGTTGCCACCATATTTTTTATTATTTTCTTTTTTAAAAAAAGCAGTACTTTAGAGGCGTTTTTGTTTTCCATTTCGGTGGCGGTAGGGCTTACCCCTGAGATGCTTCCGATGTTAGTTACCATAAACCTTTCTAAAGGCGCCATAAGTATGTCTAAAAAACAAGTAATCGTGAAAAGATTAAATGCTATTCAGAATTTTGGCGCTATGGATGTCCTCTGTACGGATAAAACCGGCACGCTTACTTTAGATAAAATAGTTTTAGAAAAACATTGCGATGTAATAAGAAGGGATGATGAGGATATCCTGCGTTTTGCTTATATAAATAGTTTTTATCAAACGGGGCTAAAAAATATTTTAGATAGAGCAATTCTTAAACATGAAAAGATAATGGTTAAACAATTTAAAAAAATAGATGAAGTTCCTTTTGATTTTTCCCGTAAGATGATGTCGGTAGTGGTAGAATTCGATTCGCGCCATCGGATGATCACCAAGGGAGCACCTGAAGAGGTATTTAAGCGCTGTTCAAAGTATGAGCTGGATGGTGAGATCCTCGATATGGAACAACTTATTCTTACTGATTTAAAGGAGGAATACGATAAATTAAGTGCCGAGGGATTTAGGGTTTTAGCGATTGCTTATCGAGATTTTCTGGAATCCAAAGAGGTGTATTCTAAAGAAGATGAAAAAGAACTTATTTTGAAAGGTTATGTGGCTTTTTTAGATCCTCCTAAACCTTCAGCGCGCAAAACAATTGAAAAATTAAAAAATTTAGGTATAGATTTTAAGATATTAACCGGGGATAACGAACTGGTAACTAAAAAAATTTGTGCAGAGATCGACATACCCATTCAAAATAGTCTCACTGGGGAAGAATTGATGCTTATGAGCGATGAAGAGCTCAAAGAAAAAGCAAAATACGCTAATGTTTTTACCAGATTGTCTCCCTTTCAAAAAGAAAGAGTAATCCGCGCTTTGCACGCCAATGGCCATATTGTAGGTTATCTGGGTGATGGCATTAATGACGCTTTAGCGTTGAAAGCGGCTGATGTGGGGATATCTGTAGATAACGCTACTGATATCGCTAAGGAATCCGCGGACATTATCCTTTTAAAGAAAAGTCTTTTAGTTTTAAGTGACGGCGTAATTGAAGGCAGAAGAACCTTTGGCAATATCCTTAAATATATTAAAATGGGCTCTAGTTCTAATTTTGGTAATATGATAAGCGTTACCGGTGCCAGCTTATTTTTGCCGTTTTTACCCATGCTTCCCATACAGATACTTTTAAATAATTTTCTTTACGATCTTTCTCAGGTAGCTATACCTTCGGATGAGATAGACAAAGAATACCTGCTTAAATGTCGGCCTTGGAATATAAATTATATAAAAAGATTTATGTTATTTTTGGGCCCGGTTAGTTCTTTCTTTGACTTTCTTACCTTTGCAATACTTTTGTTTATCTTTAAGGCAGGTCCGCAGGTTTTTCGTACGGGATGGTTTTTGGAATCTTTATGCACGCAAACTTTAGTTATCCATATAATCCGCACTGGAAAGATACCTTTTTTTGAAAGCAAGCCGAGCCAATTTTTGGTATTTACCTCACTTTATATTATTACTTTAGGGGTATTTATCCCATTTACGCCTTTGGGAAAATACTTTAGTTTTGTTGTCCCTCCCGCTAGTTATTTTTTAGTTTTACTATTGATTATTACTTTTTATCTTTTATTGGCGCAGAAAGTTAAGATGTGGTTTATAAAAAAGTATGGCTATGAATAAAATTATAAGGTAAAATATTACACTATTAAAACAGAGCGCGGGTGGTGGAATTGGTATACACACAGGCCTGAGGAGCCTGGCTCAATTTTGAGCGTAAGGGTTCAAGTCCCTTCCCGCGCATAAAAAATTAAAGGGTGGTATGCAGAATTTACAGCAGACCACCCTTTTTATTAAACTAAATTATAATTAAGATTCCTTTCTTTTATCCTTTATATAATTGGAGCGTTCCAAACGTTTGGCTAAACTTTTTAATTCTGCGCCGATCTCTCCGATCTGTGCCACGTGTTCAATTTTTCTATATTCGTTGGTTACCACGCCGATAGAGATAGAAAGCAAAGGGATTTTTTCTTCATTACCTTTCCTGTCTTTGGTAAGGATATACCCTTTTTGTCTATCTTCTTCGTTGTAGAAAGTGGGGGAGATTTTATCAAATGTTTCGATTATTTTCTGACAGAGCAAGTCAACTATTTGTGGCTGGGTAATCACTACGAAATCATCGCCCCCAATATGGCCAATAAAGTCAGAAGGCGTGCCAAAATTTTTTACGATATTGATAATAATACGGGCGGTAGCGCGGATTACCTCGTCTCCCCGTTCAAAACCATATTTATCGTTATAGGATTTGAATTTATCCAAATCCAAATAACATACTGCAAATAATTCTTTTTTGTCCAAACGCAGGTTTAATTCTTTTAAAATAGAGACATTGCCGGGAAGGTGGGTTAAGGGATTGGCATCTAAGTCCCTTTCTGTTCGTTTTAATATCATCTCTATGCGGGCTAACAATTCTTTTGGCTCAAAAGGTTTTACAATATAATCGTCTGCTCCTGCGTGTATTCCTTCTACGCGGTCATCTAAATCGCCTTTTCCGGTAAGCATAATTACCGGTAAATATTGAAGCAAAATGTCGTCTTTTATTAATTTGCATACCTGTCTTCCGTCTAATTTAGGAATTTTGTAATCTAAAAGCACTAAATCAGGGTTATCTGTGCGTACAAGTTTTAAAGCATCCTCTCCATTATCTGTTTCGATAACCTCGTATTTTTCTTCTGAGAGGATAATTTTTAGTATATCCCTAATATCCGCATCATCATCCACAATTAAGATCTTTTTTGCCATTTTTAGGTAGGTTTGGGAATGGTAAAACTAAAAGTTGTGCCTTCATTCAATTTGCTCTTTACCCATATAGAACCCCCATGCGCCTCGATAATTCTTTTTACCAAAGAAAGCCCTAAACCTGTGCCTTTTAGTTTTTGGTTTATAGGGTTATCTACACGGTAAAATTCTTCAAATATATAATTTAACGATTCTTCGGGTATTCCAATTCCGGTATCGGCGATATCTATCTGGCACTGGTCATTAAAAGGTGAACTTTTTATAGATATTGTACCATTAGATGGGGTGAATTTAATCGCATTGCCGATTAAGTTTATAAACACTCTTTCAATGTGTTGGCGGTCAGCAAATATATATTCTGCTCCCGGCAAAATTTGTCTCGTTAATTGAATATTTTTTTCTTTTAATTGTATTGTTAATAAATCGGCTATCTTATCGATTATTTCTTTAAGACTGCATACTTCCTGTTTCATGGTTATTTTCCCCGATTCAATCCTTGAAATATCTAACAGGTCGTTTATTAAGTGGACTAATTCATCGGTGTGGTGATTTATCTTTTCTAAACGTTCTTTTACCGAAGGGGGAATCCCTCCTAACTTTTCCGACAAAAGGATAGAAGTGTATCCCTTTATCGAAGTAAGAGGGGTTCTTAATTCATGAGAAACCGCGGAAACAAAATCAGTTTTTCTTTTGCTTATTATTTTAATATCTTCTAGGGCTTTTGAAAGTTCTTGGGTCCTTTCTTCTATTTTCTTTTCCAGTTCTTGCTGAGTCTGCCAAGTCTTTTCAAATAAACGCGCATTTTCTAAAGCTTGAGAAATTTGATTCGCTAAAATATTAATTAATTCCTCGCTGCCCTCGCTTAAATTTGCCTCCGGATATTCTGTGCCGACCAAAAGGAAACCTTTATCTCCTTCCGTGGGCAGCAAAGGCGCGATTATAAACGACTGTACTTTAAAAATTTCTTTGATTTTTTTATTTAGCGATGCATCGGATAATGTGAAAGAAGAAACAGTATATTTGTTTTCTATAATTTTTAGATAAAAATCATCATTTAATGCGGCAATGATATTTTCTATTTCCTGCGGCGTATAGCCGATATTTAACACAAGAATAAACTTTTCATTCATTTTTTTCCAGAGAAAAGCCAAACTCTTTTCAAACCCCAAGTCTTCTAAATGATAATTCTTTATGTGCTGGAAAATCTGCTGTTCATCTAAAGTGGTGGTTATCTCTCGAGAGATATTTTGTAAGGCGTAAAGAGAAGTGATCTTTCTATCCAAATCTTCTTGAGTTTTATTTAATTCTATATCGGTGCGTAGAATAAGTTTTGCCTGTTCGTCTATTTCGTCCAGAGACTTTTGAAGCTGTTTAATTTGCATGTGTAATTCTTTATTTTTTTCAATTTTTAAGAAAAGCAGCACAATCAATATGCTAAAAAGCAATACTAAAATAATTGTAGGGTATAACATCTATTCTCCTACTGCGGTTAAAACGATACTTTGGTTATGAAAATATGTTTTCCCTTCATAGGTAATTGCTTTTAATGGCGCCTGTTCCCCATAAGTATAAAGACCAAATAGATTAATTTCTTTGGGAACGGTTTCTTGTATAGTTTTTAGTTCTTCTTCGGCTGATCTCTTTAATAATATATACCGCGATACAGAATCAAAGATGAAGATCACATCTATATTGTTTTTTGATAAAGTGATCGCAGGCGATGCTTTTACTAAATCTTCGGCTGTTTGGCGTGTAGCCGAAAGGCAGGAATCTTTTGTGCCAATCATTATCCGGATAATGCTATCCTGGGGGACATCGCCTTGACAGATTAAAGAACCATCTTCTTCTATGGCAATGATATTTCTTAAAATATATTCTTTTTCTCCTTCTAGATAGAGACCAATGGGATAAAGGGTGGAGATATATTTAAGGTCTTTTTTTAAAAGAGGCATTTCTTTGGCGAAGTATTCTTTATAAAAATTTGCTGCCGGCTGATTGTCAATCTCTATCAATAAATTACCTTTACTTTTGGTTACTCTTCGGGTTTTGCCTAAGGGTTTCCAGCCATGGTGGATAGACATATTAAATTTAATTTTTCCTCCCCAAAGAATGCCTACCGCTGCATCGGTAATTAATTCGTTGTTGAAATATAAGTAAGTTTGCTTGAAGCGTAGGTTATCGGATGCGGAAGCGCCTGCAATAGGGAAACTTGTCCCTAATTTTTCCTGCAGACCCGCTAAAAATTTTGAACCTTCCTCTAAGAGTCCATCACAGAAAAGCATAGCAAAATTTCTTTTTTGGTAACCGAAATTCTTAAGAAGTTGTATGCCTAATTCTTGGCCGGCAACAAAAGCAGTCTTTTTTTTGATATCTTTCGCCGCCGCTACCGCCACTTTTAGATTTTCCGAAGAAATAAGGCATAGGATTAAACTACGGCGATAGATACGGGAATTAAAAGGTATTGCTAAAGTGGTAGCTCCCACAATGGGTACTTGCGGAAAATAAAGGTTTAGCGTTTTTAAAATTACTGGCGAAGCGAATTCCATCGAAGTGAAAATGAAGCCTATATTCGGCCTTTCGCCGGTAAGTTGCTTCTTCGCCTGTTTAATTACCTCTTGTAAGGCAGAAATTATATCAGATTTTTGACTTATACCGATTCCTATGCGCATTTTGATAATATTTTATATTAAAAATAAACAAAGTGCAAATAAATAAAATTTTTAATTTGCATTTTTTATAATTCTAATAATATAATAGATAATAGTCAGTAATCATAAATATAACCAAAATGCAAACACAAATAAAACATTATTGGCGGATTAGGTATAGTTTAATAATTTTTAAGACCTTTTTCCTTATTTTCCTTATTTTTATTTTTTTAAAAAGCGGGATTTCTGAAAGAATTTATCTTAATGTTTTAAACTTTTCTTCTTCCCGTATTGCTTTGATCGCGATTTATCTGGCGATAATTTATTTTCTCTATTCCATTATCTTTTTCCCTTTAGATTTATATTTTTCTTTTATCTTGGAGCGCCGTTTTTTGCTCTCTTCCCAAAAATTTTTTGATTGGTTTGTGGATAAGATCAAATCAGATATATTGTTTTATTTGTTTAGTTTGATTTTTGTTGAGTTTTTTTATTTTTTCTTGAGATTAAGTCCTCAAAATTGGTGGATGCTTATTTGCGGGTTTTGGATTTTTTTTGCTTTGTTAATTTCAAAGATCGCCCCCGTCTTTCTTGTGCCTTTATTTTTTAAATATAAGAAACTTTCTGATGAAGAATTAAGAAAGTGTATATTTTTGCTGGCTGAGAGAATGAAGATAAAGATTCTGGATGTATATGAGATAGACTTTAGCAGGAAAACCAATAAGGCAAACGCAGCTTTTTTAGGAATCGGTAAAACCAAAAGGATGGTGCTTAGCGATACTTTAAGAGGGAAATATAATCTTGAAGAGATAAAGGTGATCCTTGCCCATGAATTAAGCCATTATCGCCTTGGGCATCTCTTTAAACTTTTAGGGATGGAAGCGCTATTTATTATTTTTAGTTTTTATCTTATCTTTATCAGTTGCGGTTATTTTCTTAAAAAATTTGGGTTTACAAGTTTAGAAGAAATAGCCAGCCTTCCTTTGGTTTTCCTCTATCTGATTGTGCTGGAGATATTTTTTACTCCTTTAAAAAATTTTGTAAGCCGTTTTTTTGAAAGGCAAGCGGATAGACTTGCCATTGAAATAATCCAGGCAAAGGGTCCTTTTATTTCGCTTATGGAAAAATTAGCTAAACAGAATTTTACTGATACTTCGCCGCACCCATTAATAAAATTTTTTTTCTTTGACCATCCGCCCATCGAAGAAAGGATCCGCCGAGCAAAAGACTATATTTAAATTATTTTTTTCTCTTTTAAAAAAGAAGAGATAATCTCTGCAGATTTAGGGATTGCTCCTAGTGTGCCTAATTGGGATTTTATTTTAAGGAGTTCTTCTCTTTGTTGGTTTAATTCTTCTTGTCGGTTAAACATCTCGATTATATAGGAAGCAATGGAGAATGGTTTAATTTTATATTGGATAAATTCCGGCACAATCTTTCTGTCTGCAACGATATTTACCATCCCAATATAAGGTATTTTTATCAAAGGCCTAATTATTAACCAGTTAAACAGAGAGGTTTTGTAGATAATTACCATCGGTACGCCTAAAATGGCGGTTTCTAAAGTAGCAGTACCTGCGCAGACCATAGCGAAATCCGATATGGATAATCCGTTATAAGTATTGTTTGAGATAAGATAAATAGGTAAAGGGTAACTTTTGATATTTTCGTAATATGTTTCAGATAATTCAGCAGGTTTTAATATGAGAAATTTTACGTCTTTAATTTTTTTATAAATATAGGAGGCGGTCTTAAGCATCAACGGCAGGTGCATCTTTACTTCGGCACGGCGTGAACCGGCTAATAAAGAGATAGTGTAATTGGTGGCGGGCAAATTGAATTTTTTTAAAAAATCTTCTTTCCCCAAAGCAGGCTTGACGATTTCTAAAAGGGGATGGCCTACAAAGGTTGCATTGATACCTTCTCTTCTGTAAAGTTCTTCTTCAAATTTAAAGAAGACCAGCATAAGGTCAACGTATTTTTTTATCTTTTTTATTCTTCCTTTTGCCCAAGCCCAGATTTGCGGACTGATGTAATAGATTACCGGGATGCGTTTTTTCTTAAGCACCTGTGCTAATTTAAGGTTAAAGCCCGGATAATCAACAAGAATAGCAGCAAGGGGTTTTTTGTTCTCTACTTCCTTGACGGTTTGATTAAAGATATTTTTAAATTTTCTAAAGTTTTTTAATACTTCCCAAAATCCCACACTCGCTAAGTGAGTTATATCTTGGATATCTTTTTCTTCTTTAAGCATGCGCGGTCCGCCTAAACCAAAAAATTTTATCTGTGGGATATTTTTTTTCAATTCTCTTATTAAATGTTTGGCGTATAAATCTGAAGAAGATTCCCCTGCTATAATTAAAATTTGTTTTTCCGCCATATTTTTCTCTGGATTTTTAAGGCTACTATCAGGGCTTCTTTGGCTGTCTCTGCGCAAACCAAAGGTTTTCTCTTATAGAGGATACAATTCAAGAAAGAAGAGATTTCTTTTTTTAAGGGTTCTTTTTTTTCGATGGGGATGGCTTTTTTTTGAATGGTAGAATTTATTTTTTTATAAATAAAAGCCTCTCTATTACGGTAATCCAGACTTATATAAGCGTCTTTTAAGAATATCCGTATTTTGCGCACGGTTTCTTCGGAGATCCGAGAAGCGGTGAGATTACAGATACAGCCATTCTTAAAATAAAGCCGTGCGTTGGCAATATCCTCTTTTTCCGTTAAAACATTCGTTCCTATTGCTTCTATGCGTTGGAGTTTTGCTTTTACCAAACCAACGATGATATCTATATCGTGAATCATTAAGTCCATCACTACGCCCACATCTAATCCTCGGCCGGAAAATGGACTTAAACGATCGCATTCAATGTAGCGCACATCCTTGATAAGTTTGAGCGTGGCATTAAACGCCGGGTTAAACCTTTCGATATGTCCAACCTGCAAAATAAGTTTATTTTTTTGGCTGAGTTTAATTAAATTATTCGCATTTTTTAAACTCAAAACAAAGGGTTTTTCTACCAACACATGGATACGTTGTTTTAGAAAATCTTTGGCGATTTCATAATGTTGTTGTGCGGGCACAGCGATACTTACCGCTTCTACATAAGGAAAGAGTTTACGGTAAGAGGTATACCCTTTTACTTTGAGTTGCTGACATACCTCTTTAAGCCGGCGAGGATTAATATCGCATATCCCTACCAGTTGAGCATTCTTTAAATTCTGATAAATTTGGGCATGCCTTATGCCCAGATGCCCAACCCCGATTACCGCTACTTTTATCTTTCTCATTTTTAAAAATCATACCAAACCACTCGACAAAAGTCAATTAATATGATATTATAATTTCATTATGTCAAAAAATATAAACGAATATCTGAAAGTTCTAAAGTTTATTAAGCCTTATCGGGGATTGTTTGTGATAGCGGCATTGTTGATGTTATTATCCAGTATTTTTGATGGGGTTTCGCTTTCTATGATTATTCCCTTGGCTGATAAAGTTTTAACCAACAAAAAGATAATTATCCCGGTTAAACTTCCGTATTTTTTAGAACGCTTCATCCAAAATATCAATTATACCGAACCCCTAAAACTTTTAAATATACTTTCTATTTTTATACTGGTATTATTCTTGCTAAAAGGGCTGATTAATTTTTTGCAAAGTTATATAATGTCGGATATCGGCCAGAGGATTATGCGGGATGTGCGGATGAAACTCTATGCTAAAATTCAGGAACTTTCTTTAGATTATTTTACACGCGCCCGCAGCGGAGAAATAGTTTCGCGTATCTTTAATGATCCCGGATATTTAGAAAACGCCCTTTCCTACGCTTTAACCGATTTTATTTACGAAGGTTCAAAAGTAGTCATATTTACTTTTTTGATTTTCTTTATTAATTTCCGCTTGGCTTTTGTCTCTCTGGTGATTCTGCCTTTGGTGATTTATCCCATTATAAGGATAGGCAAATTATTGAAGAAAATCTCTAAACTCCGTCAGGAGAAGTTGGCAGATATAAATACCCTTGTGGTTGAGACAATTACCGGCGCGAAAATAGTAAAAGCATTTTGCAGGGAAAATCATGAGATAGGTAGATTCCATCAGCATAATTACGGGTTTTATAAGATAACCATGAAATCGATAAAACGCGCCCTTCTATTAAATCCGATAACAGAGTTTATTGGCGTGTTGGCAGGGGTGTTCATTTTTGTCTGGGCAGGCAAAGAAGTTATTGCCGAGAGGATGTCTTTTGGCGTATTTGGTCTTTTTTTAGGCTCCCTTCTTTCTCTTTTGCGCCCCTTTAAAAAAATAAGTCAAGCAAACGCCCTGTTCCAACAGGCGCTTGCTGCTAATAATCGCATATACGAAGTGCTTGAACTTAAACCCAGTATTTATGAAATACCTCAAGCAAAAGAGCTTCTTTTTTTTAAAAAAGAAATTGTTTTTGAAGACGTTTGGTTTAGTTATAATCATGCCCCGGTTTTAAGAGAAATAAATCTAAAGATAAAAGCCGGGGAAGTGATAGCGATTGTGGGTGCTTCCGGAGCAGGCAAGAGCACGTTTTTAGAGCTTATTCTGCGGTTGTATGACCCTCAAAAAGGAAGGATTCTTATTGACGGCTGCGATATTAAAGAAGTTAGTTTATTATCTTTACGCAGGCAAATAGGGATAGTTACCCAGGATACTATTCTTTTTAATGATACCGTAAGAGCAAATATTGCTTATGGCAATCCACGGGCCACATTAGACGAAATAGAAGAGGCAGCGAGAAAAGCAAATGCTTTAGATTTTATTACAAAACTTCCCTTAAGATTTGATACTATTATTGGCGAACGCGGGATGAGTCTTTCCGGTGGAGAAAGGCAGCGGATTGCGATTGCACGCGCGATCATTAAAAATCCGCCCATCTTGTTGTTAGACGAAGCTACTTCGCAGTTAGATTCCGCATCTGAACGTATAGTTCAACAGGCATTGGAAAAAGCGATGATAGGACGTACGGTAATAATGGTTGCGCATCGACTTTCTACAGTACGTAATTGTAATCGGATAATCGTTTTGGATAAAGGCAGAATAGTTGAGGAAGGAACGCATCAGCAACTGATAGAAAACAACGGTTTGTATAAACGTTTGTATATGATGCAGGAATGTCTTATTTAAGAA
>Ga0207433_10003792_pt1 | contig 28585 bp, 32 predicted proteins | sample YelNatPaOPGAMG01_FD_187559 | JGI IMG/M metagenome (GOLD analysis project Ga0207433, IMG submission 187559) | Hot spring thermophilic microbial communities from Obsidian Pool, Yellowstone National Park, USA - OP-RAMG-01 (SPAdes) (version 3) | ecosystem: Environmental > Aquatic > Thermal springs... | reverse complement strand
CACTTTTAACACGACTCCGTGTATCATAGATATTAATTAAAGAAGACCGTATAGCAACAATAAGTTTTTGCCGAACTGCTTGTACTGTTGAAGAAGAAGCTTGAAAGCGAGCTTGTGCTTGCTGTACTGCAGAGCTTGTTGCCCACCCCTGGTAAATTGGAAATGAAAGACCAATTCCAACATTCCAGTTTTTGTGCCCTGGTGGAATCTGGCTACTTTCCCAATTATAAATTCCTTTCAGAAACACTGTAGGATAGTAATCTGAGCGTGCTAAACTTACTTCTACTTCTTTACCCTGTGCATCTACTCTCGCTTTCTCCAAATCAGGATGGTATTCAAGAATTGTTAACAGAGAATCTTCATTATACATTTTTTCTTTTTCGTGCTCCCACAAAGATTCAACGAAGTCTACAGTCTGAAAAGCGAATGTACTGTCAATTCCCATAGCTCCTAACAACTCATGCCGCCGAATTGTTACAGCGTTTTGTGCTTTTACAAGTTCTTCATTTGCCAGTGCGAGTTGAGTTTGAGCTTTGAGTACGTCAAGCTGGGAAACTTTTCCAGATTGATACAATAGATTTGCCATAGCCGCATGTTCCCGCAAATTAGCCACAGCAAATTCCTGAACTTTGACAAGACGTTCAGCTTTCAATAACAATAAATACGATCGTGTAACTGAAAAAGCAATTGATTGCTGCAGGCGCCGATTGTTTAAACTTTCAAGTGAAACATTATTTTGAGCAATGTCATATTGAAGAGAAGTTTTTCCGCCACTATAAATTAACTGTTGCAAAGAAAACTCAGCATAAATATCGTCAAGAGAATTGCCCAAAAAAATGCGCTTATTAGGAAGTATCCAATCCCAACGAGTGTACGAAGTATTGAAAATTAATTGCGGAAAATATCCGCTTTTAACCTGCTGAACTTTAAACCGAGCAGCATCTACAAGATATTCCGAGCTCTTCAATATCGGATGCTGTTGAAATGCTGTACTGACCGCCTCGCCAAGAGTAAGCGTTTTTACAGATTTTTCTTCTTGGGAATAAAGAAAATTAATACTTATAAGAAGACCTATCGCTATAATTGATGCTTTCATAAGAACTCTTTTCATAAATAGTTTTGTGTAATATTAAAAAGCATAGATTGTGTATACTCCACCTAATAAAACTAAAAATCCTGCTACACGTTTTGTCCATAGTACTGCATTGGATTTATTCGACCAATCGAGATAAGCCTGGATTCTCGACGCAAGCCCGCCTGCTGCAACAATAACGCCACAATGTCCTAATCCAAAAGCAAGCAGTAAAAGAATAGCAGCAGGTATATTCGAAGTAGAAAGTTGATAAACAATACCGAGGATAGGTGCCATGTAAGCAAACGTGCATGGACCTAATGCAATACCAAAAATTAAACCAAGCGCAAAAGCTGAAATGATAACTGAGCGAATGCCAGGAACCCGTAAGCCAACGCCGGTATCAGGCAATCGGATAATGTCCATTAAATATAAACCGACGATGAAAAATATGATAGCGACAAACCATTTGCCATAGGGACCCACATCGCCCATTATTCTGCCAAGTGCGGCGGTAATTGCTCCAATAACTGCTATCGTAACAAGAATGCCAAGAGCAAAGATAAATGACAAAAGTACTGCGCGTGAAGTTTTCTTTTCACCTTGTGATGTAAGGAAACCAATAATCAGCGGAATGCTTGAAAGATGGCAGGGACTTAGCAGTATGCTCAGAATTCCCCATGTAAAAGAAGCAAACAGTGCAAGTCCGAAACTGCCGTATAAAGATTCAGTTAGAAATGTGAAAAGATTTTCAAGCATACTTCCTCCAGTTAAAGTGAAGGTGAAAGGGAAAGATGGAGGAGGTTACTTTTTTTTCTTCTCCAATATTTCTATAGATTTTTTTATCATATTCACTTCACTTGTCCCTTTTACTTTTTACTTTTAAACCCTTTGATTGCAAAAAATCATCCAATTCTTTTTCGGGGAAATAGCCCTCGTGTCTAAAAATTTCCTTGCCGTCTTTGTCCAGAAAAACTTGAGTCGGAATAACACGTATATTGTAAATCTGGCCGTATATTGCTTGTTCTTCTCTCCATACATCGTAGAATACCACTTTAATCTGGTCGCCGTATTTTTCTTCAACGGACTTCATTACAGGCTGCATCATTCTGCAAGGAATGCATCTGACTGACCCCAGCTCAATAAATGTTATAAGAGGTTTTTTATCAACTGCTACAGTGTCTTTTTTCGCAATCTTGCTTTTCTGTTTTGATTTTGTCTGTGATTCTAGATTATCTACATTAATAAAAAGGAATAATATTGCGAATAATATTACTTGTTTTATCATATTCATCCTCCGTTTAACCATTCGAGAATATGTTCATCCTTGGGTATGTAACCGACGCTTTTAACTTTGCCATCGACCACCAGAGCTGGAGTCATCATGATACCATACTTCATCATTTCGGTTATATCGCTTACTTTTTCTACTTCTACAGGTAGTTTATTGTCTTCAACTAATTTCCGCACCTTTCTTTCAAGTGCCAGACATTTTGAACATCCGGGACCTAATACTTGTACTTTTCTCATAATAGACCTCATTTATTTGTTTCAATTTTTAAAGCTTCTTCTAACCAATGTTTTACAGTACTTTTAGTGGGGATTTTACCACTGCTGACCAACCTACCATTGATAACCAATCCAGGTGTCAACAAAACTCCGTATTCTAGAAATTTATTTCTGTCTGTAATCTTTTCTATATTCGCGGGAATATTTAACTCCGCACACACATTCCTGACTATTTGTTCCACTAACTCGCAATATCTGCAACCAGGACCAAGAACTTTGATATCAATCATAATATTTTTCTCTTTCTGATTAATTTATCCTTTCTTCTGTTTCAGTCGTTCCATTAGTTCTTTTTTTGCCTGTACTAATATTTTTCTTTTTTTAATAAGTTCTTTTATAGACATTGGATCCGGAAATGTAATTGCATCAAAATAACACCATACCGCGCACGAAGTGCAGCCAACCATACATTGAAGAGGTCGTGCAACAATGGCGACATTCTTTTCTTTATCAAAATCGAACACATCTCTTCCACAGCTTACAACGCACATTCCACAACCGATACATTGACTTTCATCTATTGTAGGATTCCAGTTAATTTCTCCACGAGGTACACCTTTCCATTTTGCATATTTTGGATCTAACGTTTGTTGACTCATAATTATTTTCTCCTTATTAAGTTTTTATGTTTAGAAGAATGTTCCAAAAATTATCCCTGTAAATGTAGACATCACAACAACAAGAGATACGTATACCACTGTTTTCTGTGTTCCGATAACACTTCGAATAACAAGCATATTCGGAAGCGAAAGCGCAGGACCTGCTAACAACAAAGCAAGTGCCGGACCTTTTCCCATTCCACTATTAAGCAAACCTTGAACTATTGGAACTTCGGTAAGCGTTGCAAAGTACATAAACGCGCCTACAACTGAAGCAAAAAAATTGGAAAAAAGAGAATTTCCGCCTACAAGAGTCACAATCCATTCATTTGGAATAATTCCCTGTTTTGTTTCAGGTCCGCCAAGAAAAAATCCTGCAATAAGCACTCCGCCTGCGAGGAGTGGGAGAATTTGTTTTGCAAAAGTCCATGTTTCGGAAAGCCACTGCTCAGATTCCTCTCCGCTTTTCGCCAGAACTATGCTTGTCGTAATCACAGCAGTAATGAATGGAATAGTAGGTTGATTCCAGAACGCTAATGCAGCTGCAACGACAGGAATCGAGGCAATGAATACGGAGAGAGCCTTAATGCGAAGAATGAATATCAGAGACAATGCGAATGCAATACCAAAGAACGCTGTAATGAACCACTTGTTTGCAAATACTGCATACCAGAAACCTTCCGTTGTATCTGGTTTTCCCCAATTGGCAAATACAAGAATAGCAACAAGAATGAAGAAGTGAGTTGCCGTTTGCCAAAGCGGACGCTTCTCTTCTGGTTCTGGCATTGCAAGCTGAGCTTCTGCGCGTTCGGCTTCTTCTTTTCTATAAATAAAAGCCATTATTACTCCGATGATGACACTAAAAGATACTGCGCCTATTATACGTGCAACCCCTAAATCGAAACCAAGTATCTTGGCAGTCAAAATAATTGCAAGAATATTGATGGCAGGTCCGGAATATAAAAATGCAATTGCGGGTCCTAAGCCAGCTCCTCGCTTATGAATTCCAGAAAACAGCGGCAAAACGGTGCAAGAACAGACAGCAAGGATCGTTCCCGATGCCGATGCGACGAGATAAGCTAACCATTTCTTCGCCTTAGCACCAAAGTATTTTATGACAGCTGCCTGGCTGACGAATACTGCAATCACTCCAGCTATAAAGAAGGCTGGAACAAGGCATAGTAACACATGTTCCCTTGCATACCAGCGTAAGAGCTCGAGCGACTCTTTTACCGCCGAATCAAATATCGGAGATCCAACGGGTAAAAAGTAAGCCACTAAAAATCCGCCAACAATGTAAGCAAATGACTTTAGCTCATCCTTCCAGCTCATACATTCCCTTTCATATCAATTCGATAATTAACGAAATAACCATCCAAAAAAATTTAGCGAGTATGAATTTTGATTCTATCAATCTTTTTAGCAATTTCGATATCGCTTTTTGCCTCATCACACATTTTGAGTTGTTTTATACACTCAGTGAACAGTGCCTTTTTACAATCTTCAGCTCTTGGGTTAAGATAATAATTCATCCATTTACCGTCTCTTTCTTGTTGAATCAATCCTGCTTCGTGTAAAATGCTCAAATGATTGGACACGGTTGATGTTGCCAGACCAAGAATTTCTGTTATTTCACATACGCACAATTTTTTTTCTGCAAGTAGAAGCAAAATTCTGAGTCTATGAGGATCAGAAAGCGCCTTGAATAATTTTGCTATGTCTTCGTAGTTTTTCATTTCGATATCTATCGAAATATAATACATAAAACAAAGTAAGTCAAGTTAAAATTTTTTAGTTACATCATCTAACGCTCTTGAATTTGTATCACGCCAGTTTCGATAAAAGTAAGCTATTTATAGAGTGTTGTATATCAGACAAACACAACATTGATTAAAAAAGAATAGTTTTAAGAAGAAGAATTTTGGTTATATTTATGTAATTAATTTAAATGGAATATTATTATGCCGATCAGAATTTTAATACTCTGCACAGGTAATTCTTGCCGAAGTCAAATGGCAGAAGGTATTTTGAAAAACATTGATCCCTCTCTTGAGGTGCTTTCGGCAGGAGTTTTTCCTGCGCCAAATGTTAGTTCAAAAGCCATTATTGTTATGAAAGAAATTGGAATCGACATTAGTAATGCTTATCCAAAAAATGTTGATCAGTTTTTGAACGAGTCATTTGACTACGTGATTACGGTGTGTGATAGTGCCAAGGAAACTTGCCCTGTTTTTACTGGACAAGTAAAGCACAGGTTGCATATCGGATTTGAAGATCCAAGTTATGCAATTGGAACAGAAGAAGAAATTCTTGAAGCACATAGGAAAGTAAGAGATGAGATGAAGAAAAGGCTCATGGAGTTTTATGAAGTAAATATCAGGTCAGGGAGATAATCGGCAAATGAATTTCATTTTAAATATATCTAAGTTATTACGCTAACTACTGTTTTCAGTTCTGGTAACTTATTAATAAGTGAATATTACTTATCGTATTAATGTTTTAAATCTTAAGTATTTTTCTATTATATTTTCTACAAAAAAGGAAATCCATGATAATACTAACGGGCGGAGCAGGATTTATTGGTAGTTGTTTTCTCACCAAATTGAATCACGAGAACGTGGATGATATAATCATTGTTGACGATTTAGGTTGTTCTGATAAATGGAAGAATATTCGTGGGAAAAAATTTACGGACTACATTCACAAATCGAAGTTTCTGGAATTGATACAGAACAATAAGATTAATAAAGTGGAAGCTATTGTACATTTAGGTGCAAATTCATCTACAACTGAGAAGAATGTTGATGAATTATTAGAAAATAACTATCGTTATTCAAGAATTCTTGCCGAGTGGTCGCTTCGGAGGAAAATAAGATTTATTTATGCTAGTAGTGCTGCAACTTATGGTGATGGATCTTTAGGTTTTTCTGATGATGAAAGATATCTTGATAAGCTTAGTCCGTTAAATCCTTACGGTTATTCAAAGCATATCTTCGATCTATGGATATTTCGGAATAGACTCACAAACAAAGTGGTAGGACTGAAATTTTTCAATGTTTATGGTCCAAATGAGTATCATAAGGGTTCGATGCGCAGTGTGGTATGCAAGGCATACGACGAAATACAGATATCTGGCAAGATCCGGCTGTTTAAATCATACAATCCAAAATATAAAGATGGTGAGCAAGAAAGAGATTTTCTCTATGTAAAAGACTGCACTGAAGTAATGTGGTGGTTACTAAATCACGATGAGGTTAACGGAATTTATAACCTTGGCACGGGAAAAGCACGTACCTGGAATGATTTGGCTAAAGCTGTCTTTTCTGCTTTAAATATACCGGTAAATATCGAATATGTTGATATGCCTGAGGAACTGCGTTTATCCTATCAATATCACACTCAAGCAGAAATGGAAAAGCTCAGAAAAACTGGATATTTGCAAGAGTTCACCTCTCTTGAGGATGGTGTACGAGATTATATTCAAAACTATTTACACCCTATAAAGAATTATCATTAAAAATGAGGAACAATAAAATGGGCAAAAAGAAGAAACTGTTCTTGAAGGAACCAATTGAACACATCGATGGTACATCATTCGACGCAACACCGATTATAAAAGCAATGAGCAAAATGTCATTTAGCTCACGTGAAACTGCTCGTGCTGCTGGAATAGCGAAGAGGATGATCGAGGAAAAGGGATGCACTACTTTTTTAATACTTGCGGGTAGTACGAGTGCGGCTGGATGTATGAAGATTTATGCGGATATGATTCGTTATAAAATGATTGATGTTGTTGTCGCGACCGGTGCATCAATTGTTGACATGGACTTTTTTGAAGCGCTAGGCTTTAGACATTACAAGGGCACTCAGTTTATAGACGATAAATTATTACGGAAGAATTATATTGACCGAATTTATGATACGTTTATTGATGAAGAAGAGCTTCAGCAGTGCGATGAAACAGTTAAGAAAATAGCAGATTCACTGAAGCCAGGCTACTATTCCTCACGCGAATTTATCAGAGAAATGGGAAAGTGGCTCACGAAAAATGCTAAAAAAGAAGGCTCACTAGTGCAACTTGCGTATGAAAATGATGTGCCGGTTTTTTGCCCTGCATTTTCGGACTCAAGTGCAGGGTTTGGATTAGTTAAACATCAGCACGAACGAATTAAGGCAAACAAACCTTATGTAGGAATAGATTCTGTAAAAGATTTTTATGAGTTAACACAAATAAAAATAAACTCGAAATCTAGTGGTTTATTTATGATAGGCGGTGGTGTACCTAAAAATTTTGTTCAAGATACCGTCGTATGTGCTGAGGTTTTAGGATACAAAGTGCCAATGCATAAGTACGCTATTCAAATTACCGTTGCAGATGTACGCGATGGAGCTTGTTCAAGTTCAACTCTTAAAGAAGCTAGCTCGTGGGGAAAAGTCGACACGGTGTTTGAGCAAATGGTCTATGCCGAGGCTACGACAGTTGTTCCATTAATATTCAGTTATTTGTATCACAATGCCAAATGGCGCAAGAGAAAATTGCAAAGATGGGCGAAGTATTTTGAAAGAGTATAATAAGATGCAAAGAGTTCTGATAACAGGTGGTTCAGGTTTTTTGGGTATTAATTTAATACGCTATTTTTTTAAAAAAGGGATAAGGGAAATCGTGGTTCTTGACATAGCGGAATTTGACTATCCAGAAAAGAAAGATATAATCTTTTTACAAGGGGATATTAGAAATACAGAAGCAGTAACCCAAGCAATGCAGGGTGTTGATGCTGTCGTGCATTGTGCAGCTGCACTCCCGCTTTACAATGAAAAAGATATTCTTTCTACAGAAGTTGATGGTACAAGAATTGTGTTGGAAACTGCAAATAATCTAAATATTAGAAGGGTTGTACACATTTCCTCTACAGCGGTCTATAGCGTGCCAGACCATCATCCCATTCTCGAAACAGACAAATTGGAAGGCGTTGGACCTTATGGAAAAGCCAAGATATTAGCCGAAGAAGTATGCCTGGAATATAGAAAAAAGGGACTATGCATACCTATTTTAAGACCCAAGTCATTCATTGGTCCGGAACGCCTTGGCGTTTTTGCGTTGCTCTATGAATTGGCAATGTAAGGTCATAATTTCCCAATTCTCGGGAAAGGCAATAATCGTTATCAACTACTTGATGTTGAAGATTTGTGCGAAGCTATTTACCTGACTCTTACAAAAGATGAATCTGTAGTCAATGATAATTTTAACATTGGCGCAAAAGAGTTCACGACACTGAAGGAGGATTTCCAAACAGGTCTTGATCATGCTGGTTTTGGACGTAAAATCATAAGTTTACCTGCAGGGTCAGCAGTAATTATACTTCGCATACTTGAATTTTTTGGTCTTTCTCCATTATATCAGTGGATTTACGAAACTGTGTTTAGAGATTCATATGTATCCATAGAAAAGGCAGAAAAAATCTTAGGCTTTACTCCAAAATATTCAAACAAAGATGCACTTATAAGAAATTATGGATGGTATTTGGACTATTATAAAAATTTTGTTGAAAAGGTTGGCATTTCTCACCGTGTACCATGGAAACAAGGCGCGCTAGAACTAGCAAAGATATTTTTCTAAGTCAGCCTTTTTCCAAATTTTTCTGATCCTTTTGTATTTAGACTTGAACAAGAATGTTGAGTTCATTAAAATTTATATATGACCCTTGAGTCTCATAGTTATTAATTTTAGACTTTTCAGAGAATAAAGGTGATAAGAAGGTAGTAAATAAATTTATGAAAGTTGTTTAGAAAAAGAGCCGAGTTAACGTCAATAGGTGTGTAAAAATATTTAAGTGACATATTACACCTTGTAGCGGTGTTGGTATTTTTTCATTGGTTATTTCATAAAGGTTGTGATCTTACTTTCCTACTAAACATTCAGTTGATAACAATTATTCAATAAGGAGCGTAATAAGTTGTTCTTTTTTTAAATGAAACTCTATAATCAATCGAGTTAATAAACCCATTCATCAAAATAGTAAACTATTAAAGGAGTTTTACTATGAAGGGCAATATGGGAACCCTTGATAGGGTTTTAAGAATTCTTGTTGCACTCATATTAGGTGCACTCTACTTATTCGATGTTGTTCAGGGCACGCTTGGGATCGTTCTGCTCATCATCGCTGGGATTTTGCTAGTAACTGGACTTATCGGGTATTGTCATCTCTATACACTTCTTGGGATATCAACACAATGCAAGAAGGAAAGTGCCTAGAAGGCAAGAAGTCACAATTGCATAATTAGCCAATAGTTGTTTGTAATCAATTTGAGGGTACGAAGTGCTAGTGTTTGGATTTTGGAAAATCTCCAAACCTCGTGTATATTATACTAAAAACGAAGTTAAGGAGAGGTTATGGAGAATGCCCTTCTTCTAGGACGGTTGCAATTTGCATTCACAATAACATTCCATTATCTCTATCCTCAACTCACAATGGGTCTTGCCTTACTCATCGTTGTATTTAAGATACTCTCGCTGAAACGGAAGGACGAACATCTTAATACAACAGCTCGATTCTGGGGCAAGATATTTGGAATTTCATTCCTGTTTGGTGTTATCACCGGGATTCCAATGGAATTTCAATTTGGAACAAATTGGGCTCGCTTCTCTACGTTCGCAGGCGGTGTAATTGGGCAAACACTTGCAATGGAAGGTGTATTCGCGTTTTTCCTTGAATCGACGTTTCTTGGAATTTTCCTCTACGGCGAACAACGTTTTGGACAGAGGGTTCACCTTGCTAGCGCTGTTCTTGTCTTCTTCGGTGCATGGTTATCGGCGTACTTCATTGTTGCCACAAATGCATGGATGCAACATCCCGTTGCATATACCATCGGTTCTGATGGATCTGTTCACCTCACCGATTTCTTCGGATTACTCTTCAATCCATGGCTACTCTGGCAGTATACACACACAATGTGTGCATCAATGGTTACTGCATCGTTTCTTGTTGTTGCTGTTGGTGCATATTATCACCTTAGGCAACGTTTTACAGAGTATGGCACAACATTTTTACGCTATGGACTTTTCTCAGCAGCGCTTTTCTCAGTTTTCGTTGTTTTTCCAACCGGGGATGGTCAGATCAAAGATGTGTACAAACATAAATCGCCACAATTTGCTGCAATGGAAGGTGTCTTCAAGACAAAACAGGGCGCTGATTTTGTGCTCTTTGGTGTTCCTAATGTTGATTCGCTACGTGTTGACTGTAAACTCTCGCTCCCATACGTGCTAAGCATAATGACACATTTAGATCCAAATGCTGAAATTAAGGGTCTTAATTATTATCCTCGTGAACAATGGCCTGCACACATAGAGCTTGTGTTCTACAGTTATCGAACAATGATTTTATTGGGTATACTTTTTGTTGCACTTACGCTTCTTTCATTATACTTTCTCTGGAAAAAAACATTAATTTCCCGGCGTTGGTTACTCTGGATATTAACACTATCGTTCCCATTGCCGTACCTTGCAAACACAGCGGGCTGGATGACTGCAGAAGTTGGTCGGCAACCGTGGCTTGTGTACGGTCTAATGTTAACAAGAGATGGGCTATCACCTCTTGTTTCAACTGAAGCAAACCTTTTCTCGTTCATAGGTTTTGTTTCGCTATACGCAGGTTTTGGTATACTCTACCTTGTACTCATTGTCAAGAAGGTGCAAAAAGGTCCTGATAGTGATCGTACAAATGCATACACAGAACAATCCTAAAGGTAATGTATGGAAACGATCTGGTTTATCAATGTAACATTCATGTTTGCAATGTACGCTATTCTCGATGGGTTCGATCTTGGAGCTGGTATGCTTCATCTTTTTATTGCCAAGATCGATAGCGAACGTCGTACAATTCTCAATGCAATTGGACCATTATGGGATGGAAATGAAGTCTGGCTCCTTGCTGCAGGCGGTGTACTCTACTTCTCATTTCCAATTGCGTATGCTTCTCTCTTGAGTGGTTTTTACATCCCTTTAATTCTTGTTCTGTGGCTTCTTATGTTTCGTGCACTTGGTATCGAATTGCGGCATCAGTCGCAAAAAGCTGGATGGACAAAGATTTGGGATTTCGCGTTTGGAGTTGCAAGTATTTTTCTCGCGTTCTTGTTTGGAGTTGCAGTTGGTAATGTCCTTCGTGGCTTTCCTCTCACAAAGGAAGGGTACTTTAGTCTTCCATTGATTGCTTCATTTATAGGAAGTGAATACCCAGGTGCATTCGACTGGTTCACCATTATTTTTGGACTTCTCTCAGTTTCTACGCTGACTGTTCACGGTGCTCATTACCTTGCTTACAAAACAGAAGGAGAAATACGTGCCCGTGCAGTAATAATAGCTGAACGAGGCTGGTTTGTCACGATCATGTTGCTTGCTACTGTAAGTGTTTCGCTTGTTTTTGTTCGTCCGACAATCTATTCAAATTTCGTACGATTCTCATGGGGTAACATTTTTCCTTTTGGTGTGCTTCTCTCATTTGTTACTGCTATGCTTTTTACCAAGTACAGAAATTTGAAATTTGCATTCATGAGTTCGTCAGCATTCATCTTGTTTATATTTTTTTCTCTTGCATTCTGTTTGTATCCAATTCTCTTACCATCTCTCTCACCCGATGTACCAAGTATAACAATTGAGAACGCTGCTGCTCAGCCATATGGACTCACCGTTGGTCTTGCATGGTGGATTTTCGGCACCGTCCTCGTTGTAGGATATTTCTTTTACATTTACCGAGTGTTTCGAGGTCCAGTGAAACTAAGTGAGCACGAGGACTATTGAGCATCAATTCAAGAATTTCAGTATCACATACATAAACAGCACATGATATAGCTGTTTCAAGGAGCATTGGTGTCGATATAGTTTTTAAAACATGTTTCTTGGGAGAAAACTAAAGAATACTTATAATAGGTCCTTCGTCGACCTGTAGCGCTTATTCTTTTCACTTCGTGTGGCTGTTTGTATTACTGCTTTTACACTATGTTGCATTGATATAATTTGGTGTAAAAGTCATTGAAAATACTTGCATTGCTTCTTAAATAAACAATCAGAACAAAAAAGCTCCTTGCGAGGTAATTCTGCCGAACAGCGTGGGCAATGTAATAGGAAGGGATTTTCGACTTCATAGTCACAATTAGGACAAATCCTTTTTTCGCTTTTAACCTTTTCTTCAAAAAGGTTGTCTTTTGGATTTTTATTTTTCCAAAACATTGCAGTTAATTCAGTTTAATATATGAGATAGAATTCCGCCAACAAGGAAAGCAATTATCCATGTGCCAATCCAAATCACAAAAGCTTGCTTTAAACCGCGTTCCTTTATCATTATCATGAATGAAGCTATGCATGGTACAAACAAAGTTATCGTTACGAGAGCCACTACAATTTGATTTGGTACCAGCTTAAGTTGATACAAACCCGCAGCGCCGAAATCGCGTCTGACTAATCCCATAACAAATGCAGTGGATGCTTCAGCTGGAAGTTTTAGCCAACCAGTTACAAGTGGTGTCAAAAGGTCTATCCATACATTGAGTATACCTGTTACTTGAAAAATACCTATTCCCAGAGCACCAACGAAAAACCATGGGGTAGCTTCTTTCATGAATGCGTACGAACGAAAAGTTGTTTTTCGTACTATATTATCCAGCTTAGGCAAACGCATCGGTGGTAAATCAAGTAATAAAGTGCTGGACTCACCAGGCAAAATTTTATTCAGAGCAGTTCCAATGATCACAAGCACAGCAAAAATTGTAGTGATGTAAATCAGTAACGATTCAAAACCAGCTCCGGCTATTAGAGCAGCAACAACGCCGGTTTGAGCTGAACATGGAATAGCGAATTGAAGAATTGCTGTAGCTATGGTTCGTTCACGACTTGTGCCTAGAATGCGAGTAGTGATTGTCGCTGCAGTTACACATCCAAATCCAAGCACTATGGGAATAACAGCGCTTCCGTTCAAGCCAACAGCGTTAAAACTCCTATCCATGAGTACTGCTAGTCGCGGTAGATAGCCACTATCTTCAAGCAATGAAAGTGATAAATAGAAAGCAATTACTAATGGCAAAAGCAAGAAAAGCAAATAGGTAATTGTCATTGTAAGAACGCCAAAATCACCTACCAATATAATACCCAGCCAAGAGTCTTGCGATATAAATTGCGAAACCAGACCGCGTATCCACATTTCCCATAAATCTTTACCAACATTCTGCACTAAATAATCAACTACTCCACCTGCAATAAATTGCCCTACAAAAGAATAGACCAGATAAAGAACTACTATGACCAAAGGAACTCCAGTCCATAAATTCATTGCCAACTTGCCTATGAAGGTTGATATCCGTCTTTTTATCTCGCGTTCGGTAACTACTTCAGTTATAATTTCATTTATCCGATTTCTTCTCTGTATATAGATTGATTCGCGATCTGTTCCTGCCTTTACACCATGCTTTCTTGCTAATTCTTCGTCGCCTTCCAGTATAAGTAACGCTTCTGCTTGAGAGCCGACCTCACTTAGCATAACATGAAGCCTTGAGTGTAATTCAGGATCAATATTACCAGGGCTTGCGTTTTTTATTGCACTTTCAAGTTGTTCTAAACCCCTTTTGTTAACAGCCGACGTTAGATAAACAGGCACACCTAATAAAGAACTCAATTTTTCTGTGTCAATTTTTATTCCATGCTTTTCTAATTCGTCCTGAAAGTTTAAAATTATTGAAACTTTTTTCCCCATGTCTATTAGTTGCTGGGTAAGAAAAAGATCCCTTTCAAGGTGTACTGAATCGACAACGTTAATCACAACATCTGCTTCAAGCACTATATCTCTTGCAATACTTTCCTCAACGCTTAATGATGAAATACCATAAACGCCTGGTGTGTCATAAACTTCATAATCATTGAATTGACCTTTTACTACCTCAACCGTAGTCCCTGGGTAATTTGAAACCTCCATGTAAAGGCCAGACAAATAATTAAATATAATCGACTTGCCCACGTTAGGATTACCAACGAGCGCTATTTTGCCACGTTTACTATCCGCCTTATGGATTTTTTCACTTATGTGTTTATGATGTTCAATATGTTCTTTCATAGAAATCTGTTTAAATAAATTTCATGAATCCAAATCTTAGTTTCCATCTTTTTCTCTTTCTGTTGCACTGTCCATCAACAGGTTTAACCAGGATAGATTGTGCAAGTTTGGCGCCTATAGCAATCTCTCGCCTGCCCTTTCTAACTACAACTGTTCCACCCGGCAAATGCTCCAAACATTGTACAATTTCTCCTTCTAACAGCCCTAATTGTATCAATCTGCTTTTTTCTTTCACTTTTGATAGATTTACAATTTGCACGCATGTCCCTGCCGAACATTCTTTTAATGAGACAATTTTGTCAACTTTAGAATTTATAATCTTATTACTCATATACAAAATTTCTAATCAACAGATTGAGGTTTTATATTCAACATACGTTCCAGAGACATTTTTGCTTTAATACGTATTTCTTCTGGCACTTCTACTACGTATTGTGTTTTCATTAAGGATTCGAGAGTTTGTTCCAATGTTATCTCATTCATATGCGGACATCTCACGCTGCATAGTCTCAATATATTTTTTTCTGGATTGCTGGCAATTATATTATCTCCCATCGAGCACTCGGTTAAAAGAAGATAAGCGGGCGCACTTGTTTTTTTCACATATTCAATCATTCGACTTGTGCTACCTGAGGAATCTGATGCTGAAACAACATCGACATTGCACTCGGGGTGAGCAAGAACGGAAACACCTGGAAATTGTTTTCTTGCATTCCTTATATCATCAACAGTAAATTTTTCGTGCACTTCACATCGGGCTCTCCAACCAATTATTGTTTTCTTGAGATTCTTTAAATCTACTTTCTCATCATCCAGTGATGGGAAAATTGTTTTCCTATTCGTCTCGTTGGCAACGTTTCTGGCAAGATATTCATCAGGCACAAAAATCACGGGTTCATCACCAAGAGATTTTACTACTGCAACCGCGTTGCTCGATGTACAACAAATATCAACTTCTGCTTTTACTTCAGCTGTTGTATTTATATATGCGACCACAGTAATGCCAGGGAATTTTTTCTTTAATTTTCTCACATCTTCAGCTGTAATACCATCTGCAAGCGAGCACCCAGCTTTTGGAGAGGGAATTAAAACAGTTTTGCCTGGAGCCAATATTTTAGCGGTCTCAGCCATAAATCGTACCCCACAGAATATTATAATGCTCCTATCGGTTTTCGCCGCAATTCGGCTAAGCTCGAGAGAATCGCCAACATAATCCGGTATCGAATGAAACAGCGCTGGTTCCATGTAGTTGTGACCCAGTATAAGTGCATTGCGTTCTTGCTTCAATCTGATGATTTCGTATGCAATCTCAGCCTTATATCGAAGCTCAGATTCCGGTACGAGCTTTTGCAGTTTTCTAGAAAATTCTTTGTAAAAATCATCGAAATTCATAATGATTCCCATCTATTATTATACTTTGGCTCATCCACAAAAATAAACAAGTTTATCGCTGTTTTTGTTCCTGATGTTCCATTACTAACACCAAGCTATTAATTAGTCCAAAACCTTCTCAATAACACCACCTAATAAAATATCTTCATCATCATAAACAACGACCGATTGACCTGGCGTAATAGCTCTTTTAGGTTCATCGAATTTCACCATAATTTTATTATCCTCTATCATCGAAATTGATGCACTTTCAGCTTCGTCTTTATATCTTATTTTAGCTTTTCCTTTTATTTCACTAATGATTTTGGGAATTTTTATCCAGTTAACATCTTTAGCTATGAGACATCTTCTATATAAATCTTTGTCTGTTCCGATGTATACCGTGTTCGTATCGGGATTGATTTTCGTAACATACATTTTTCTTCCATAAGAGCCCAAATCACGTCTTTGCCCTATAGTATAAAATGGATACCCTTTGTGAGTTCCAACTTTTTTCCCGTCCAAGATAATTTCTCCACCTTGAATTTTTTCCTTAAGTCCAGACACTTTTTCGGACAGGAATCTTTCGTAATCATTGTCCGGAATAAAACATAACTCAAAACTTTCCTGTTTCCTTGCATTTTGCAAATTAAATTCGACAGCGAGGTTCCTTACCTTCTCCTTTGTAAGTTCTCCGAGTGGAAACACGGACTTACTTAATGCATCTTGAGTAATAGCCCATAGCATATAAGACTGGTCCTTCTTTTTGTCTTTTGCGCGCGATATCACGAACCGTCCAGTTTGTGCGTCTTTATAAAGACGTGCATAGTGCCCTGTTGCAAAGAAGTGTGCTCCCATTTCAAAAGCTTTTTTCATTAACAAATTAAATTTTATTGCTTTATTACATAAGACGCATGGATTTGGAGTTCTACCATCAAGATATTCATCTATAAAATTCTTAATAACAATATCGTTAAATTCATCTCTTAAATTTACGACATAATGTTCAATATTCAGTTTCTCGGAAATTTCTCTGGCAGTTAGAACTGACTTCATATCGCAACAGTTTGTATCCCCATTAACGTTTCCACCCACTTCGAAGAAATCATATGTCTTCATGGTAATTCCAAAAACCTTAAAGCCTTTTCTAACTAACAGCGCAGCTGCAACAGATGAATCCACGCCACCACTCATCGCTACTGCAACGGTAATATTTTTGCTGTTATACATACAATCAACTTCTATCGTAAAAAGAATATTATTAATGCCAAGTAGTTAAAATAAACTAAATTAAATGAAAGGTGCAAATGTTGTTTTTCACAAAAACTAATTAAGCGAGTTTTTACCGTGATTATAGAAATGTTATGTATAAATGACTAAAGAACCAAGTCCTAAGGAAAATTTAATATTGCCTTTGCCGAATCGGACATCATACTTGAATTCCAGGGCGGGTCAAAAACGAGTTCAATCTCAACGTTATTGACTCCATCCAACTGCTGAATTCTTCGTTCTACATCAGCTAGCATGTAAGATGCCAACGGGCACCCGGGAGCGGTCAACGTCATTCGAATCTTAACGTTTACCAAACCTGATTTATCTTCTACTTTTACATTATAAACAAGTCCAAGGTCAACAATGTTTACGGGAATTTCAGGATCATAGCATTGACGTAATATTTCCCAGACTTTTTTCTCGATATCATTTCTATTTATATTTTCAGCACCGCTTGTATATGTTTCTTTAATAATCATGACTGTTCACTCCGTTGAAACTGTTTGCTTTTTGTTTTCGATTGCATTCTTCAAAGTATGCCAGGGCAATATAGCACATTTCACTCGGGTAGGGAATTCACTTATTTCTGAAAATGCTTCCAGCCTACCCAGCTTTTCGAAATCTTGCGAATTTATATTTTCTCCTTTGACGAGCTTGTGAAAGATTTCGAATAATTCCAGAGCTTCGAGCTTGGTCTTGCCTTTTACCATTGTTGTCATTATAGAAGCTGAAGCCTTTGATATTGCACAACCAGAACCCTTAAAGGTTATTTGAGCTACTTTATCATTATCAAACTTAACATATATTATGTAATGATCTCCGCAAAGTGGATTGTATCCATCAACTTCTATATCTGGATTTTTCAACTCACCATAATTGCGGGGGTTTTTATTATGATCTATAATAACTTCCTGGTATAATGATTTCAAATCAACCATGCCCTAATATCTCCCTTGCCTTTTTAATTGCTGAAACAAGTCTATCAATTTCATCTAGTGTATTATAAAGAGCCAGCGAAACTCTAACAGTTGCAGGAATTCCAAAGTGCTCCATTACCGGTTGTGCACAATGATGACCTGTCCTTACAGCAATGCCTTCTCTATCCAGTATAGTGCCGATGTCGTGAGGATGAATATTATCTACAATAAATGAAACTATGGGAACTTTTTCTTTTACATTGCCAATTATACGAAGACCATTCATTTTAAATAAAGATTCTGTCAAATAATTCAACAAAATATTTTCATGTAGTCGAGCCTGTTCCAAGTCGATCGAGTTTAAATAATCTATTGCAGATCCAAAGCCTATAACCCCTGCAATATTGGGCGTGCCTGCCTCAAACTTATATGGCAAGTCATTAAATATGGTCTTTTCAAATGTAACTGACTTTATCATATCTCCGCCACCTTGATACGGAGGCATTTCATCCAATAGAGCCTTTTTACCGTACAATACGCCAACGCCTGTAGGACCATAAACTTTATGTGAGGAAAAAGCATAAAAATCTGCACCCAGCTTTTGAACATCAACCTTAAGATGAGCAACTGCCTGAGCTCCATCTACCAATACAGGTATATTGTTTCTATGTGCTAATTGTATTATCTCCTTGATTGGATTGATAACACCTAGAGAATTCGATACGTGAGTCACTGCTATTATTTTAACTTTTTCAGTAAGGTTTTTTTTAAATTCTTCAATCTCAATCTCGCCGAAATTGTTAATTGGTACAACTTTGAGCTTAGCTCCCTTTTCTGAGCATAACATTTGCCATGGAACAATGTTAGAATGATGCTCCAAACCTGTTATCAAAACTTCATCATCTTTTTTTACTCTAATCTTTCCAAAAGTAGAGGCAACCAAATTAATTGCTTCGGTAGTTCCACGAACAAATATTATTTCTTCTTCATACTCTGCATTTATAAATTGTTTCACTTTCTTGCGAACTTCTTCATATTTTTGAGTAGCTATTTCACTCAAATAATGTATACCGCGATGAATATTTGCGTTCTCATAACTATAATATTGCAACGTCGTATCAATAACACTTCTAGGTTTTTGTGTTGTTGCTGCATTATCCAGGTAAATTAAAGGTTTGCCATACACTGTAGTGGAGAGTATTGGGAAATCCTTGCGAATTTCGTTAACTAAAAAACCTTTATTTACGATATCAGTTTGCCCATCCAAATATTTGTCTTTCACAGCTATCATAAAGATATTAATTTCTTTAGTTTATTAGCTATAAATTTTTGTGCAAAATTGTGCACCTCGTGATTCGATATGCTCTTTAGTATTTCGCTTGCAAATGAATTAATTAACATAAACTTCGCTTCTTCTAGTGATATACCCCTAGACCTTAAGTAGAATATTTGATCATCATCCAATTTTCCAACAGTAGCTCCATGGGTACACTTGACATCGTCATTGAATATTTCAAGTTGTGGTTTGGTGTTAATCTTCGCATCATCTGAAAGAACTAAAGTCCTATTGGTTTGCCTTGAGTCCGTCCTTTGAGCATTTGGTAGAACAACAATCTTTCCATTAAAGATACCATGGGAAAGATCAGAAAGTATAAATTTATAAACCTCATCGCTTGTGCTGTTAGCACCGCTATGAATAATACTGGTGTGATCGTCTAGCACCTGTTTATCAGTCCCAATTGTTAATCCTTTGAGTCCGCATTTAGCTTTTTCTCCATCTATGTTGATATTCAATTCATTTCTTGCCAAAGAGCTTCCCAATGATATAGAGTTCGCAGCGTATCTACTAAGTTTACTCAATCTTACCACTCTATTTTCTATATGAAAACCATTTGTAGCTTCAATTTGAATTTTATTGTGTTCTACATGGCTTTCTTTACCAATAAAAATTTTTGTAACCGAATTGGTCATGTAATAACTTTCAGAAATTCCAACATAAGTTTCAATCAATTTTAGTTGAGATGAATCCTGCGCAATAATAACATTTCTTGGATGTGACACAAAGGGATAACTCAAGCCATTTGATACAAATACAAGCTGGATTGGAACCTCTACATCAACACCCGGTTGAACCAAAATAAAAGCCCCATCTTGCCAGAAAGCTGTATTAAGTTGAACGAAGGCATTGTCTTTTTCGAAAAATCTTGAATTTGATTCAATCAAATTGGAATAATTCTGTATCGAATCCAAGATATTGCAGGCAATTACACCTTTGGGTAATAAATTCAAATTGGATAACTCAGGTGCATAAATCCCATTTACAAATACTATATTAACAGCATTTGGAATAATGGCGAATTCGATATCCTGCTTCAGTATGACATTATTCGCTTTAAATCCCAATAGAAATTCAAAATTCAAAATTGGTGATATATCTGTAAATTTCCATTCTTCATCTTTACTAGTTGGAAAGCCAATTTCAGCTAACTTTTCGATTGCATCTTGCCTTGAATTATAGAACAATTTAAGAATAGCCCCATCAGAACTTCTTTCAAGCTCGTAAAACTTAGATTTGTACCAATGTACAATTTGCCGGTTTTTAATGAATAAATTATTATTTATTGATTCGATCCTCATTTTGCATCCTGGACTTTTAACCAATCGTACCCTTTATCTTCAAGAACCAATGCTAGATTTTTGTCTCCCGATTTTACTATTTTACCATCAATTAAGACGTGAACATAGTCTGGCATAATGTAGTTTAATAAACGTTGATAATGAGTCACAATTACAATTGCGTTACTATCTGAGTGCATCTTATTAACACCCTCGGCTATAGTTTTGAGAGCGTCAATATCTAATCCAGAATCAGTTTCGTCTAATATCGATAATGTTGGTTGTAATATTGCCATTTGTAAAACTTCATTTCGCTTCTTTTCACCGCCAGAGAACCCTTCATTTACTGGTCTGTTTAAGAAACTTTCATCCAAACCTACAAGTTCTGCTCCATTTCTAACTACGGAGAGGAATTCCAAGGTATCCACTTCTTCCAAGCCTCGATATTTCCTTATCGCATTAAATGCTGATTTCAGAAAATACAAATTTGTAACACCTGGTATTTCAACCGGGTACTGGAAAGCCAAGAATATTCCTTCTCTTGCTCTTTCTTCTGGCGTCATCTTTGACAAATCTTTATTCTTGTATAAAATCTGTCCAAGTTTTATTTCGTATTCGTTTCTTCCAGCAATAACGCCTGCTAATGTACTTTTCCCAGAGCCATTCGGTCCCATAATGGCATGAACTTCTCCAAGGTTTACTTCGAGATTGATTCCTTTAAGAATATCGTTTCCGTTGATACCTGCATGCAAATTTTTTATTTCTAATAAGCTCATATTTCTCTCTTTGTATTTTTTTGTTAAAAAATTATCTATTTAACCAACACTGCCCTCCAAGCTTACGCCGAGAAGTTTTTGAGCCTCAACTGCAAACTCCATCGGAAGATTTTTAATAACTTCTTTGCAAAATCCATTGACTATCATGTTAACTGCATCTTCGATTGAAAGTCCACGTTGTTGGCAATAAAAGATCTGGTCTTCGCCAATTTTTGATGTTGTAGCTTCGTGCTCAACTTTTGCAGTTGAGTTCTTCACTTCGATATATGGAAAAGTGTGGGCGCCGCATTTATTTCCAATTAACAAAGAGTCGCATCGAGAAAAATTCCTTGCATTTTCTGCACTCTTTTTGATAGATACTAATCCTCTGTATGAATTTTGGCCATATCCAGCAGATATTCCTTTAGATATTATCGTGCTTCTTGTATTATTGCCTAAGTGAATCATCTTTGTACCTGTGTCTGCTTGTTGATGGTTGTTTACTACAGCTACTGAGTAAAATTCGCCTATGGAATTATCGCCTATTAATAAGACGCTTGGATATTTCCAAGTAATTGCAGAACCTGTTTCGATTTGTGTCCATGAGATTTTAGAGTTTTTTCCCAAGCATTTTCCTCTTTTTGTGACAAAATTGTAAATACCCCCTCTTCCTTCCTTATCGCCTGGATACCAGTTTTGAACTGTAGAGTATTTAATTTGTGCATTATCAAGTGCAACCAATTCCACAACAGCAGCATGCAACTGGTTTTCATCACGCATGGGAGCTGTGCATCCCTCTAGATAGCTTACATAAGCTCCTTCATCAGCTATAATTAAAGTTCTTTCAAACTGTCCCAGCTTAGCAGCGTTAATTCTGAAGTAGGTAGATAATTCAACTGGACACTTAATGCCTTTGGGAACATAACAAAAAGTACCATCACTAAATACTGCTGAGTTTAGAGCTGCAAAAAAGTTGTCGTTAGCTGGCACAACTGAACCGAGATATTGTTTTACAAGGTCAGGATAATTTCTTATCGCTTCAGAAATTGGACAGAAGATTATTCCCAGTTCTTTCAACTTTGCCTTAAATGTAGTTGCCACAGACGCGCTATCAAACACAGCGTCTACAGCTACACCTGCAAGAATTTCGCGTTCCTGCAGAGGAATACCAAGCTTTTCGTAAGTTCTTAACAATTCAAGATCTATACCGTCTGAGTCACCATTCCGCTCTTTTCGTTTAGGTGAAGAATAATAGTATATGGATTGATAATCTATTGGCTGATATTTGACATTAGCCCAGTGAGGTTCCTTCATAGATAACCAATATCTAAAAGCTTTAAGTCTCCATTCAAGGATCCATTCTGGTTCATCCTTTTTTGCCGAAATCCATTTTATGATTTCTTCATTAAGTCCAATCGGAGAAGTCTCTTCTTCTATTTCTGTATAGAAGCCAAATTTATATTCACGGTCTATAAAGTTAGACAATATGTTTTTAACTTCATCCATAGTTCACTAAGTAATTTTGAAAATTAATATCATGTTTGCCTAAATCTTTCCAACAAGATCCAGGTTTGGTTTTATTGTTTCTTTTCCTGGTTTCCAGCTAGCCGGACACACCTCGCCGTTATGTTCCCTTACGAATATTGCTGCCTGTAATTTTCTCAAAAGCTCTTCTATATTCCTGCCTATGCTATTGTTATGTAATTCATAAGCTATAAGCGTGCCATCAGGATCGATTATAAAACTTCCTCTAATCGAGAGTCCTTCTTCTTCATCATAGGTGCCAAATTCACGGCAGAGTTTTCCGGCAGGATCAGCCACCATTGGAAATTTGATTTTCTTGATTGCAGGTGAGCTATCATGCCATGCTTTATGAGCATACGCTGTATCTGTGCTGACGCTAAGTATTTCAACATTTAACTTTTTGATCTCGTCGTAGAAATCGGCTGCTTGAGAGAGCTCCGTTGGACATACGAAAGTGAAGTCTGCCGGATAGAAAAGCAGAAGTAGCCATTTTCCTTTATAATCAGATAATCTTATTTTTTTTATCTGATTATTATGAAATGCATCAAGTTCGAAATCTGGGATCTTTTGATTGATCTTTATCATGTTTCTTCTCCTTTACTTTTACATACTTCCTTAATAAATAAGAACAAGCTCGTAAATGATTAAGTTCCTTAAATTGAATAAAGACAGGTAGCTATATAAAGATTTACTTCTTAGTTCAAAAGGAAAATGATCAATTTGCAATCAATTCTTTTTTACTCTTTTTATATATTTATCCAGACTGATGGAATCAGATTCAGAACTTATTATGAGTAACAGGCCGCCTAAAATGGAAACATTTTTCATAAACATAATCATTTGAGTTTGATCTGAAAGATTTGCATGAAAAATTATTGTAGCAGGAATTAAAAATATTATCAGAAAAATAGCTCCCCACTTAGATTTGTATCCTAACAATATTGAGAAAGCACCAACAATTTCCAAAAAAATTGCACCCACAAGGAAGCAATCTGGAAAGGGCATACCATAATGAGCCATATATTCCTTAGTACCTTGGAAATTGGTTATTTTACCAAATCCAGATATCAAGAAAATTCCTGCAAGTAACACCCTGCCAAGCAATTGAATAACTTTTTTCATTGGAATGTCTCCAAATTAGAAAAACATCTGGTTCTCAAGAAACACCAGTACTTAAACGACAAATTACCAGGCATAAATTCCATCACAGTAACCTTTTTTCTCCTTCAAGCTTTTTTATATCGGTAATATCTTGAGTAACTTCAAGCGTTCCAATGTACTGCCCGTCCCTGCGTAATGCAAAGTATCGAATATGCACAAATCTGTCTTTAAAGTTAATCCAAAACTCTGCAACATCTCGTTTATTATCCTTGAAGTTTCTTAAAATTTGTTCGACCTTATCCAAACTTTGCGGAGGATGACAATTTTGAACCTTGCGCCCGATCACGGCTTTCATTCTGGGGAAAATTCTGTCCTTTGATTGATTGAAATAACGCACGGTATCATTCTTATCTACAAAGGTAATATCTACTGGAAATGAATTAAGAAGAGTTTCGAGTTCATCTTTTGAGAAACTTCCTGTCTCAAACTGTATTTCTTCTTTCCCGGGTTTAACTTCGCTGGCACCAGATTTTGTGCTTCCATGTTCAGGGGAAAAACAGCAATAACCAATCTCATCAAATTGACTTTTAATCTCAAGCCATTCATTTTCTGCAAAGATATTCAATGCAGTTGGAAAAAGCACATTATTTTCTTTATAAAAATGGGTCTGGAGCATTTCGCTTAGATCCTGTGCAAGAATGGACAACCTTTTTACAAATTCGTCATAATCAATGCTATTATATTCGGAGATTAATTTGTAGATTCTCTTTTTTATATCTCGAATTTGATTATGCTCAGCCCACATAACGGATGGCGGACCGGTAACTCCGTGTTTTTCCAGATAAGGGAACAGTACATTCTCTTCACGAACATAATGACTCTCCGAAGCTTTTAATCTTTCAATAATGGCATTCAATTGATTAACCTCTTCTGTTCCAATTTCTGCACCCTTCTTACCCTGTAATTTTTGAGCTACATTACTAAGGTCGTGTACAAGTTTCAATAATATCTCATGTTCTTCCATAAGTATATGGATTGGATGATTCTTTGGCACGATTTCATTTCTATAATTACTATTAAAATTTTCATAAAATACTTCACTCATAGAAATCTCCTTGATTTTATTTAAATCATGTATCACCATAAAGCTGTCTAGATACATTATGAGCTAGCAATTTTTAATCCTTCGTCGAGAGCTTCGATTATATCGTCTATATGTTCAAGGCCTATTGACAGACGTACAAGATCAGGTGTTAAGCCACCAGCGCGCTGTTGTTCTTCTGAAAGCTGTGAATGTGATGTAGAAGCTGGATGAAGAATTAGGCTTTTTGCATCACCAACATTAGCTAAATGAGAAAAGAGTTTTATATTATCTATAAGCTTTACAGCAGAATCGTATCCACCTTTGATACCAAAAACGACCATCCCACCAAAACCATTTTTTAGATATTTTGATGCTACAGGATATGAAGGATCATCCGGTAATCCTGGGTAACGAACCCAAGCAACTTGCTTATGATTTTTCAAGAATTGAGCTACTTTTAGGGCATTTTCTGAATGCTTTTGCATTCTTAATGGCAAAGTTTCGATACCTTGAATGAATATCCATGCATTATCAGGAGAAATCGCAGCACCCAAATTTCGCAATGGAACAGTTCGTAAACGTAATGCAAAGGCAATTGGTGCTAATTCTTTAGGTAAATCATGTGCCCATCTTAAACCATGATAATTTGGATCTGGTTCGGTATAAAGTGAGAACTTTGGATTCTGCCAGTTAAACCTTCCTGAGTCAGTTACTATCCCTCCAATAGCCGAACCATGACCACCGATCCATTTGGTTAAAGAATTTATCACAATATCAGCTCCATATTCAATTGTCCTTAACAGATACGGGGTCGTAAAAGTTCCATCAACGACAAGTGGAATTTCATATTCGTGTGCAATCTTAGCAACTTCACTTATATCTGTGAAATCCAAAACCGGATTTCCTATAGTTTCAACAAACACAAGTTTTGTTTTTGATGTAATCGCTTTCTTGAAGTTACTTGGTTCCTTTGGATCGATAAACCGTGTTGTAATTCCAAATTGTGGAAGAATTGCATCAAACATTGTGTAGGTACCACCATATAGATTATTTGCTGAAACAATTTCATCTCCTTGCTTCGCAATATTTATTACCGTATAAAATACCGCGCTTGTACCAGAAGCCAATGCTACCGATGCAGCACCAGCTTCTAGCGCAGTTATTCTTTTTTCGAGAATGTCCTGTGTAGGATTCATTATGCGGGTATATATATTCCCCAGCTCTTTCAAAGCAAAGAGATTTGCAGCATGTTGTGTATTTTTAAAAACATAAGACGTAGTTCTGTAAACAGGCACACCACGTGAAAGAGTCGTAGGATCTGGGACTTGACCCGCGTGAATGCTTAGAGTTTCAAATCTGTATTGTTTATTTATCATTGCTTTTTCTCCTTAAGAAAAATAAAATCGTGAACTTTTTTGATTGCTAGTCAAATAAATCAGTACTTAGATATCTTTCTCCAAAGTCAGGTAAAACAACAACTATCACTTTACCTTCATTTTCTTTTCTCTTTGCAACTTGCAAAGCAGACCAGAGCGCTGCTCCTGAAGATATACCAACCAAAATGCCTTCTTCTTTTGCCAACGCCTTTGCAGTTTTTTTCGCATCATCATAATAGACCTTAATTATTTCATCAATAATTTTTGCATTTAAGACTTCAGGAACAAAGCCGGCTCCTATTCCCTGTATTTTATGTGGCCCAGGAGTTCCACCTGAAAGCACAGGAGAATCCGCTGGTTCTACACCAATAACCTTGAAAGATGGTTTACGGGATTTTATTACTTCGCCTACTCCTGTAATTGTCCCGCCTGTACCTACGCCACCTACAAATATATCAACTGTACCATCAGTGTCTCGCCATATTTCTTCTGCAGTTGTCTTCCTATGTATTTCAGGATTTGCAGGATTTTTGAATTGTTGAGGCATAAATGAATTTGGCATAGTTCTGGCAATTTCTTCTGCCTTCTCAATAGCACCTTTCATTCCTTTTGAACCATCAGTCAAAACGAGTTCTGCACCTAGAGCTGAGAGCATTTTTCGTCGCTCAATACTCATTGTTTCAGGCATCGTAAGAATAAGGCGATAACCTTTTAAAGCAGCAATAAATGCTAATGCAATTCCAGTATTACCGCTTGTTGGTTCAATAATGACACTGCCTTTTTTTAAAATACCTTGCTTTTCGGCGGCTTCAATCATGGCAAGTCCAATCCTATCCTTGACACTTGAAAATGGATTAAACGATTCAAGCTTGGCATATATCTCTGCTTTGCCTTCTTTGTTCAACTTATTTATCCGTACCAAAGGCGTATTACCAATAAGTTCAGAAATATCTTTTGCTATCTTCATTTTATTTATCCTTTCTATGATTAAACTCTTTGCTATATAGAATAATTGATTACATTTTCCTCAACTTTATTTTTGTAATTATCGATTACGTCACTTAATGTTACCTGTCCAAGAAATTCTGTTATAACATTTGTTAGATTTACCCAAACATCGCGGGTTGGACATACAGAGGAGCGACAACAAGATTGTGGATTATAAACACATTCTGCAATAGAGATTTTTCCTTCTAAGGCTTCAAGAATTTCCTTTATTGTGACTTTAGATGGATCCTTCGAGATTTCATAGCCACCTTTGAATCCACGTGCAGAACTTACCAAACCAGCACTTTTTAGAGGAATTATGAGCTTGCTTAGGTATTTCTCTGAAAGCCCCTGATTACGAGCTATATCTTTTAGAAGAACCAATCCGCTATTTTTTCTCAAAGCAAGTTCAAACATAAGCCTTGTGCCATAACGAATATGTGTAGATAGTTTCATTTTTATTTTCCTTTTAAAATTACTACCATTACGGTCTTATTTGTAGTATATTAAAATATACGAACAAAAGCAAACTAATTTCTTAATTTTTTTGTTTTATATTTTGTCATCAAATTATAAGGAGACGATATGATATATTAGTTGGTTGCAAACTCCGAGAAGATGAAATATCTTGTTGAAACGGAGTAGATGGGTCTAAGGCTGGATCATAGACGTGGGTCGATGAACCCGTAAAGGAGACTGGTCATACCTTAGACCGAATGGTCCCCATAGGGCATTTGACCCTGGATAGGAGAATGGCAGCAACCGACGGAAAGACTCTACTCTGAGAAGAGCAACAACAATCATAAATAATAGAGGAGTAGAGTTATGAGATACATAGGTGTAGATTTACACAGGAAGATGTTTGAAGTTTGTGTCATTAGCGGCACAACAAGAAGTCATCGGCAGTATCAGTTAGAAGAAGACAGACTGGCGAGATGCTGAGACATTAGCGGTATATTTAGAGAAAGGATTATTACCGGAAGTACGAATTAAAGAAGATGTATATAGTCAATTGTCAAGCATGGCGCATACGAGGGAGCATTTGGTGAAGTTGCGTACGATGCTAAATAATAAGATTCAGGGACTTACATAAAATTATGTGTCTGTTCAGGGAATCTGGTAATAAACAGTTGATTAATTTCGTAGATACAATGGCTAAAAGCTTGCATAGGTTTAAACCATTTGGTGTTTTTTAGTTTTTCTGCGATGATAAATATTGATATTTCAGCTGTTTTAGTTGATTGGA
>Ga0207433_10003791_pt1 | contig 28590 bp, 27 predicted proteins | sample YelNatPaOPGAMG01_FD_187559 | JGI IMG/M metagenome (GOLD analysis project Ga0207433, IMG submission 187559) | Hot spring thermophilic microbial communities from Obsidian Pool, Yellowstone National Park, USA - OP-RAMG-01 (SPAdes) (version 3) | ecosystem: Environmental > Aquatic > Thermal springs... | reverse complement strand
TTTCAACTTTAGTTGATGAAGTAAAAGATCCCGGGAGATATCAGGTTAAGTTTTATGCTTCAAGCTTAACTGGTGGAGTCTATTTTTGCCGGCTTAGTGCTGGAAGCTTTGTGAAGACTAATAAGTTAGTCGTAATTAAATAGTATAGAAGCCATGACATGACAAATCAATCTCGAGAGATTGTTGGATTGTCAAATGTCGTGCAATTATCATTACAAATCATATACACCAATGATGTACGAAATGCGGTGGTCCTCTCAATGAAGATATTAACTCGTCTCCCGTTTCGAGGATTTGACGATAGGGGGCTGAAGGGAGGCACAATAAAACCATAGTGATTATAAATGCTAAGAGTAACTGATGGGTCATTAAAGTGAACCGGATTCCTAGAAAGAAGAAAGCGCCAAGATACCGCATTGCTTACCACAAGGGTGGATATTAAGATGTGTATTCGGAAAAATGACAGCTTGGGTTCGACAATCGATGGCATTCGAATGAGCTGTCTTTTTTGCACCTCCTGCTTACTGAAGGCTCCTCTTCTCAAAGGTTTTGAATTTGGCATATCAGTTGCAAGTATTTTTAACCGTATGGGTCGTGCATAAGAGGATAATAAATAAAAAGGAGAAACAAATGCGAAAATCAACATTTATCAACTGTTTAGTCGCTGCTTCTTTAGCGATGGTCTTAATTAGTTGCGGTGGATCAAAGACCCTTCAGTCGGTCGGAACTGGCGATATCCCTGAATGGTACACTAATGTACCACAAGACCCCAACTTCTTATATGCTGCAAATAGCCAGGCTTCACAGGATATGCAGCTTGCCGTGGACAAAGCTACTGCCGGTGCAAGAGCTGACATTGGCAGGCAGCTCGAGTTAAAGATACAGGGATTGCAAAAGAGATTTGTGGAGGAGACTGGAACAGGGAATGACGCGCAACTCCTCCAAATGTTTACGCAGGCTGAAAAGACGGTTGTATCTACAACACTAAACGGCAGCAGGGTAAAAAATCAAAAATTTGTAAGGGATGGCAATTTGTGGAGAGCATATGTGCTTGTAGAGTACCCCATAGGAGCTGCCAATTCAGCATTGATGCAACAGATTAAGAGCAATAACCAAATGTACACGCGGTTCAGAGCGTCTCAGGCCTTTAAGGAACTTCAGGACGAAGTTGACAAATACGAAAAATTTAAGCAGGGAGAGAGTTCCGTACCTCATTGATGCTGAAGCGTCGATTTCTGCAATATTAAGTTTTGATGTAATCAGTTGCCTTAAGAAGAGAGGTTAGTATGAGTCGCATTTCCTATGCAATCGTTCTTACTATTTTATTTTTTGGCTGCTCTTCGACCAGACAGGTTACCAGAGTGTCTACTGACACTGTGAAGGACTTAAGTGGTCGGTGGAACGACACAGATTCCCGCCTCGTTGCTGAGCAAATGGTTTCGAGTATGTTATCAGGAGGATGGTTGACTGATTTCGTTTCGCAAAGCCAGCGAAAACCCGCTGTCATTGTTGGAACGGTCGTCAATTTAAGTTCGGAACATATTGAAACTGGGACATTTATCAGCGACATAGAGAGAGAATTGGTTAATAGTGGAAGAGTGGTCTTTGTCGCAAACAAGCAGGAACGAAGAGAGGTTCGAGAAGAGAGGCTTGACCAGCAGTCAAATGCTTCCGAGGAGACAGCCAAGAAATTGGCAGCGGAGACAGGGGCCGATTATATGCTAAAGGGGAGTATCAAGGACATAGTTGATCGATCTGAGGGAACGGAAGTCAAATTTTATCAGGTTGACTTACAATTAATAGACCTTCAAACCAATCAAAAAGTCTGGATTGATACGAAAAAGATCAAGAAGGTAATTGAACGAGCAGGATACACCTGGTAAATGCTGGTTTAAAAATTGGTAGTCGGTCAATTGAACTAGTACAGGAGTTAAAATAAGTCCGTAAAAAGCAACAGCTTGCTAAAAGTCAAATCATGGAGGCGGGTTATGGGTGGTAAGTTACTGAGGCTCCCCTTAGGGGTTGCAATAACCATTGGAATCCTTTCAGGATGCAGTTCGATGCAAACTCAAAAGAAGCAGTTTGTCGAAGTAGACAAAGCATTTTCAAATAGGGAATATGGAACTGCTGCATTGCGCTTGGAGTCATCGAAGAATGAATACTATTCCGCAAAGGATCGGGTTCTCTTTTATCTTGACTTAGGGATGCTGTACCATTACGGAGACAGAGGAGCAAAAAGCAATGAATCACTGACCTTTGCTGAGAATTCAATTGATGAACTATATACAAAGAGCATCTCGAAAGCCATAGCTTCGATCTTGTTGAATGATAACGCACTTGATTACAGTGGGGAAGCTTATGAAGACGTATACCTGAATGTATTTAAGGCATTGAACTACATTAAAATGAAACAATTCGACGACGCTTTTGTGGAAGTGAGGCGGGCAAATAACAAGTTGGCACAACTTGAGGATAAATACAGAAAAATAGCAGACGATCTCAATAAGCAGGATACCACAGGACATAAATTTAAGGTAGAACACAATCGTTTTACAAACTCTGCCCTGGCTAATTATATTAGCTTCTTGATGTATAGGTCACAGGGGAAGTGCTCTGATGCAGAAATTGATGCACGCAGAATAAGAGATACCTGGAAAGTGGAATCTGACTTCTACAATTTCCCGATGCCATCTTTGGAATCTTGCCCTGAAGACAGGCCATCGGAAGCCCGGCTGAACATTGTAAGTTTTGTCGGAAGATCGCCTGAGCTTTTTGCCCGAACTCTCAGTATATACACTTTCAAGGATGCAATCGGAATATATCAATCTGACGGCAAGAGTCAGAAACAAATTGACCTGATTCAGTGGCGTGGAATGGAGGCAAGCTACCATTTCAAGTTCTCACTTCCCTACATGCAGAAAAATGGGACAATTGTTTCAAGGGTAGCACTTGAAGTTGACAATAGAGAAGTTTGTAGCTTACAAACTATCGAGAGTCTGGAAGATGTGGCAGCCGAAACATATAAGCTGCACGAGGGAATTACGTACCTCAAAACTATCATTAGAGCTGTGGCGAAGGGACTTGCAAATGAGGCAATGAACAAGGAACTCGATAAGAAGACAGGTGGCGGAGTATGGGGGAATCTTACTCGCCTTGCAACGGGTTCTTTGATAGATGCCACTGAGAATCCGGATTTAAGGCTATCGAGGTATTTCCCAGCAAGGGCATTGATAGGGGAAGTGAAAGTTGGGCCTGGAATACACAATGTCAACATAAAGTACTATGCTAGTGATGGCCGCCTTCTTTATGTAGATAACAAAGGCCAAGTTACAGTGAGCCGAGACGGCTTGAATTTGATCGAGTCTTCTTATTTGAACTAAATAAATGATTTAAATTTTTGACAATGCTTCAGGTAAGATGGAGAATTACACAATGGTACGCATAATCTGTTTGTTTCTTGTTTCGTTTCAATTGATTGCTAATGCGCAGACCCGTAAACCAGTTTGGATTGATCATCCTGAAAAGGATTATCCGGTTTCAGACTATCTCGTAGCGGTTGGAATTGGTGATTCAAGAAAGGAGGCCGAAAACGCAGCATTAGCAAATCTCGCCAAAATCTTTGAATCAAGTATCAAACTCGACGAAACCATAAGTTCACGATACACCGAACTGATGAAATCTGAAAATCAGTCATCTCTTGAAAGCAGAACAGATGTCAGCAAGAAAATTACGGTATCTTCAAATCAAATCTTATACAATGTGCGCTACCCGGAAGCATTCACAGATGAGTTAGGCAAGGTCTATGTGCTTGCTATTCTGGAGCGTGAGCCGACAGCAGAAATATATATTAAGAACATAACAAACAATGACAAGCGCATTTCTCATTTGATCGACATGGGAAACGACAATAGAGACCCGATAAAAAGGTATGCTTACTACCAAGCTGCGAATGTGATTAGTCAAATGAATAGTCGCCTTATTAGCCAGCTCAGAATTATAAGTGCTGAGTATCATTGGGTTGATACATTGAACCGGGTAGATCGAATAAATGAAATGTGCAAATCTGCACAAGAAAAGATTCCATTTGTCATCAATGTTCATGGAAGTGACAGCGATAAAGTTGTGTCCGTGATCAGCGACGCCCTAAATCAGCTTGGTTTTCCAGTAGCTCAAAAGGGAGCTCTCAGGTTATATTGCTCCGAGTCAATCGAGGAAATCGACCTGAAAAGGCCGGAAAAGTTCGTACGATGGAGCTACCAATTTTCGGTTCTGGATACATCAGGGAATGTTGTCATATCTGCATCAGAAAATGGAAGGGAGGGACATATCACTTACGGCGAAGCTGTGGCGCGGGGTCAAAGGACGATGAAGGAAAAAATTTCCACAAGACTGAAGCAGGAGATCATCAGATATTTTGACAGACTTGTGGAAAGTTAAAATGCGTCATAACTATTCTTTGTAGATGCCTCCAGGCATATCATTCTGACAAACGGACGCTAATTTATCCTTTCCGGCATCAAAGTTAAACCTAATTCTTCGGTTGCCATTTTACCTCCTTTCATTTGATTAAGGAAATTTGCTCCATTCCTATAGGGATGCCTGGAGTCCTCGATATACGCTTATTTCTCGGCCTGAATTCCCAAAATTTTCCTTTTGGGGTATTAAGAAAATGATTGCTATTTGTTCCACCAAATTGTAATTTTTCACGAATGAAACTCGCAGTTTTTGTGTCCGGTAAAGGCACAAACCTCCTTAATATCAGAAAGAAGCACGAAGAGGGATTTCTCAAGTCCGAAGTTGTTTTAGTCATTTCGAACAGAGAATGCGAGGCAATAGCTGAATCCAGAAAGGCTGGTATCGTAACAGCAGTGATCGATCCAGGTTCGTTTCAGGACCAAGATGCCTTTGCCAGCTCCCTTATCGAACTGCTTTTGCAAAATGATATAGATCTGGTTGTACTTGCGGGTTATCTGGCAAAAATTCCTGAAAGAGTTGTGAGTATTTTTCAAAACAGGATCATAAATATTCATCCTGCTCTTTTACCTGCCTTTGGTGGAAAGGGAATGTATGGAATGAAAGTTCATCAGGCTGTAATTGACTACGGATGCAAAGTCAGTGGAGCAACGGTTCACATAGTCGACAATGAGTACGACCATGGAGCTGTTGTTTTGCAAAAATGTGTTCCGCTAGAAGAAGACGAAACACCTGAAACTCTTGCGCGAAAAATTCACACTTTGGAATACGAGCTTTTACCTTATGCAATAAAGCTTTTTGAAGAAAGTAAACTGGAAATAACAGGAAGGAAAGTACGGGTTTTACAAAATTGAAAATAAGTCGAGCACTGATCAGCGTTACTGATAAAACCGGATTAGATGAATTTGCAAAGTTTCTTGAAAAGTATGGCGTAGACATATTTAGCACCGGGGGTACTCTGAGGTTTCTTGAAGACAGGGGCGTCAGGGCAAAAAGCATTACAGACTTAACCAAGTTTCCTGAAATTCTTGACGGCCGTGTGAAGACTCTCCATCCTGGTATTTTTGCAGGGATATTAGCCAAAAAAGGGTCGGCTGAGCACTTGAGCCAAATGGAAGGACTTGGTCTCGTTTTGTTCGACCTCGTGGTTGTAAACCTGTATAAGTTTGAAGAAGCTGTTCGTTCAGGGGAGAGTTTAGAGAACTCCATCGAAAATATAGATATTGGTGGCCCTTCATTGATTAGAGCAGCAGCAAAAAATTATGAAAGTTGCGCAGTTGTTGTTGACCCCTCTCAGTATGCTCAAGTTATGTCCGAAATGGAAAACAGCGGAGAAATTTGTTTGAGGACAAGAGAGCAACTGGCGACTCGAGCATTTGAACGAGTAGCTGAATATGATATTGCAATCGCTCAATATTACCGCAAGGAGTTTTTGCCTGATCGAAAAATTCATAATCCGCTCTTCGTATGTGCCAATGTGTCGATGAATCTCCGCTACGGGGAGAATCCACATCAGATTGGGGTATTTTATGGAAATTTTGAAGAGTTCTTTGAAAAGCTTCATGGGAAGGAACTGTCTTACAACAACCTTGTCGATATAGACGCCGCTCAAAAACTCATTCAAGAATTTGAAGAACCTGCCTGTGCAATAATTAAACATACTAACCCGTGCGGAGCAGCCACAGCTGAAAATATTTTTGAAGCTTACCAAAAGGCTCTGACGGCTGATCCCAAATCTGCATTTGGCGGTATAGTGGCGTTCAATCGTGAGGTTGATGATAAACTTGCAGAAATCTTAAATCAAATTTTCCTTGAGGTTGTAATCGCACCTTCTTACACCGACTCAGCTCTTCAGATTCTTAAAAAGAAAAAAGACAGGCGGTTGCTCAGGCGAGTCAAAGAAATCCAACCACACCTCGAGATAAGAAGCTCATGTGGAGGTTATATAGTGCAGGACTCAGATTCAGCTTTGCTCGACAGCAACGCCCTAAAAGTTGTAACGAGACGACATCCGACAGACGAAGAGATGAGAGATATGATTTTTGCTTACAAGGTTTGTAAACATGTAAAATCTAATGCAATAGTATTTGCAAGGGATCGAGTAACGTTAGGGGTAGGGGCAGGACAGATGTCAAGGGTGGATTCTGTTAAAATTGCTAAGTCAAAGGCGATGGAAGCTGGCCTTAGTTTGCAAAATTCTGTTTCTGCCTCTGATGCTTTTTTCCCCTTTGCAGATAATGTCGAAGAAATAGCATCTGCTGGAGCAACTGCGATTATTCAACCCGGGGGATCTGTCAGAGATGCAGAGTCTATCGAAGCAGCCGACAAACATGGAGTTGCAATGGTCTTTACAGGTATTAGACACTTTAAACATTGAGAGAAGAAGATAAATGGGAATTTTTGGATTATTATCTAACGATCTTGCTATTGATTTGGGCACTGCTAACACGCTGATCTGGATGAGAGGTAAAGGCGTTGTTCTCAGGGAGCCATCAATAGTTGCTTTTGACAAAAATACGAAGCGGATCGTGGCAATTGGTCACGAAGCAAGAGAAATGCTTGGTCGAACTCACAGAGATATTCAGGTCATCAGACCAATGCGGGATGGTGTAATTGCTGATTTTGAAATTGCCGAAGGAATGCTTCGGTCTTTCATTAAAGCGGTCCACGCTGGAGTCCTCCCAAGTCGAAGAATAGTGATAAGCGTGCCGAGTGGTGTAACAGAAGTTGAAAAACGTGCTGTTCGTGATGCAGCTGAGCATGCCGGGGCAAAAGAAGTTCATCTCATAGCAGAACCAATGGCTGCTGCAATTGGAATTGGTTTAGATGTGGACGCGCCTGTGGGAAATATGGTTATAGATATTGGTGGGGGGACGACTGAAATAGCTGTCATTGCTCTATCTGGAATTGTCAACGAAGAATCAATTCGAATTGCTGGCGACGAAATGAACAACGCCATTATTCAATTCTTCAAGAAAAATCACAACATTTTGATAGGTGAACGGACAGCTGAGGCCATAAAATGTGAAGTGGGATCGGCAATGCCCCTGAAAGAGGAAATTACTATACAGGTCAAAGGGAGAGACCTTGTTGCGGGAATACCAAAGACTACGGAGGTAAGCTCGGTAGAAATCCGTGAAGCTCTAAATGAGCCTATTACTGCAATCGTAGATGCTGTCAAGATTTCCCTTGAGAGGACGCCTCCTGAGCTTTCTGCTGATATTCTGGACAGAGGGATAATGCTTTCTGGAGGAGGCGCACTTTTGAAAGGACTTGACGAGAGGATAAGGATGGAAACAAATTTACCTGTCCATGTTGCTGAGGATCCATTAACAGCAGTTGCCCGAGGTGTCGGCAAAGTGCTTGATAAAATTAACGAATACTCGAAGGTATTGATTAAAAGCAGGAGATATTGACGGCAATTTGAATGTGGTCATGGATTTCTGAATTTTTTCGCTTTGCACGGAATTACGTAACATTTGCTATACTTGTTTCGATTTCTCTATTTCTAGTTGCTTCAAACGGTGGATCGAAATTGGGGGATTTGCAAACTGTTGGTCTTGTGGCAACAGCGTATCTTGAGTCGGCACTTAACGGAATAAGGTCTTATTTCGGACTTGAAGCAAAGAACAGAGAACTGGAAGATGAGAATGCCCGACTGATTGACGAAACTGCGCGGATACGTCATTCATTGCTTGAAAATGATCAGCTGCGCAAAATGCTTAAGCTCCAACAAACTTCAGAATATAAATTACTTCCTGCTGATGTTATCGGTCGAACTTCAGATGGGGGTAGAAGTTTAATGACACTCGACATTGGTTCAAAGGATAGTGTGCAGGTCGACTATCCTGTGGTTTCAGGTGATGGGCTTGTGGGAATTGTAATTGCAGTAAGTCCTCATTACTGTCTGGTTCAGACATTGCTCGACAAGGAGAGTCGTATAGCTGCTCGACTTGTAGGCGCATCTGCTGATGGCATTATCGATGCTGGTGAGTTTGGTCTCCTGACTATGAAAAACGTACCCCGTCGTTATGAAGTAAAAGCTGGTGACGTTGTCGAAACATCAACCTTAAGCAGTCTGGTGCCTCCAAATTTGACAATAGGAACTGTTAGCAAAGCATTTGACAGACGTGGTGACATTTTTAAAGAAATTGAGGTCGTGCCAGCCGTAGACTTTTCCTCTATTAGCGTCGCCTTTGTGATGAAATATAAGAAGCCGCCGGATGCAGAAGAATTTTCCAGTGTTGGCAGGACAAACAGGGCGAAATGATTACCCGTTTTTTGAGGTATACAATATTTGGTGTCGTTGTGCTAATAGCTCAAAAATTGGGAGATGATTTCTTTACAATCAGTTCTGTCGCTCCTCAATTCATACTTTTGTTTATCGTTTATGTATCTTTGAAAGAAGGACAGATGGCTGGAATGATAAATGGGTTTGCTGCCGGGCTTATGAACGATTTGTTCACCACCCATTTTATCGGATATACTGCATTTGTTGGGGTCATAGCGGCATTTGTGGCAGGCTTCTTTTATAAAGAGAATGATGTGGAACTGGTTGGAAAGACTCTAAGTTTTTCATGGGTATCTATACTGTCTATATTCATTGCTCAGTTTTTTTCCCTTCCGCTAATTCAGAGCGGCTCGGACTTGAATTACTTTTATGTTTTTCTAAAATTTACATTTGGAGTTACAATTTATACAGCTGTCTTTTCACTCATCGTAATATTTAGCATAGGTCGAAAGACCAGGTATGTTTGATCCCGATTTTGGCTCGAATGTTCGCGCCTTTGTAGTAAGGATGGTGATAGTTGCTGCTTTCCTTCTAATCGTCTTTAAGTTGTGGGATTTACAGCTGGCAAACAAAATTTCCTACGGTAAAAAATCGGAGCAAATTACTACACGGGTAATCATCCGTCAACCTTTGAGGGGTCAGATTTATGATCGAAATGGGAATGTTATGGTTGAAAATGACCCTTCCTATACAATTTCAATAATTCCTCATGAGTTTAAACGCAGTCAGGTAGCTGAGTTGGCTCAACTTCTTCAAATGGATACTCTTGACATTGAAAGAAGAATAAAAACAGGGATGGAAATATCCCCCTTTTTCCCTGTGAAGTTAAAAAGGGATATCCCTTTTTCTGCGCTGACTACAATCGAAGAAAATTTAAGACAGTTTTCCGGGGTGTATTTTGATATTGAACCAAAACGGGTGTACGTTGGAAAGGCAAGGGCTTCTCACATACTTGGTTTTACCAAGGAAATATCGGAAAACCAGCTTGCAACAATGGGAGACTACTATAAACCTGGTGACATAGTCGGTTACAGCGGGCTCGAAGCCAGTTATGAAACGATCCTGCGTGGAGAGAAGGGCTATCAGTTTCTGGCAGTAAATGCCCGCGGGCAGGTCGTTGGTGATTTTAATAATGGGAAAGATGATATAGCCTCAGAAGATGGGTCTGATCTTTACCTTACCATTGATGAAGGGCTTCAGGCAATGGCTGAGTCACTTTTAGTTGGACGGCGTGGAGCTGTTGTTGCACTTGATCCCGATAATGGTGCTGTCTTAGCGATGGCAAGTGCTCCCGACTATGACCCTTCAATTTTTTCGGGCTATACCTCTCGAGAGGACTGGGACAGGCTAAATAACGATCCTGATCACCCACTCTTTAACCGTGCAACTTTAGCCACCTTGCCCCCCGGCTCGACTTTCAAGATGGTCCTGGCGAGCGCAGCACTTCAAAACGATATAGTCAACGATGATTGGACAATACACTGCACTGGATCTTTCCTTTATGGGGGGAGAATATTTAAGTGCCATGGCGCACATGGGACAGTCAACATCATTGAGGCTATTGAAAAATCGTGTAATGTTTTTTTCTACAACCTCATGCTTAAGGTAGGATTTGATGACTGGACAAAGTTTGGCTCTTTGTTCGGTTTTGGTCAAAAAACAGGAATAGATTTAAAGGAGGAAAATCCTGGCGTCCTTCCTTCTCCAGAATATTTTGACAGAGTATATGGCAAGAACAAGTGGACAAATGGGTATTTAATAAGTCTAGCAATAGGTCAAGGAGAGGTCAGCGCTACGCCACTTCAGATGGCTGCTTATACAATGGCAATCTCTAACTATGGAAAATACTTCCAGCCTCATCTTGTAAATTACATCCGCGACCACAGAACAGGCAGAATTTACTATACACGTTATAGTGAACGCCAGATACCTATTAGCAAGGAGGTCTTCGATCAGCTTCGACAAGCTATGTATCTCGTGGTCAACGGACCTGGTGGTACTGGGCATGCTGCTCAAATACCTGGAATTGAGGTTGCAGGGAAAACAGGCACAGCCCAGAACCCTCGTGGAAAGGATCATGCATGGTTCATTGCATTTGCCCCATACGACCATCCAAGGATTGCGATCTGCGTTATGATTGAAAATGCAGGCTTTGGAGGGGCAGTTGCTGCACCAATTGCTGCAAAGCTCATTAAATACTACTTAAGTGAACCAGCAATGTCACCACAGCAAAATGAGTTAAACGGAGCAGTTGCTGCAAATGCGGAAATTGCAAACTAATGTTCGACTTTTTTAAAGAATCGTTTGACCTAAAACTATTTCTTATAGCAGTCGCACTTGGCATCCTTGGTGCGGCTGTGGTCTTTAGTGCGACTTTCAATTCAGGTCTTCATGAATATTTTGTCAGGGACGTCATATGGCAGATCAGTGGGATGGTAATTGCTCTGGTTATTATGTTTCTTTCAAATAGGTACTTACAGTCATCGGCATATTTCATTTATGCAATTACGATCTTGCTTCTTGTATTTATTCTGGTTGCCGGTAAAAGAGTTGCGGGTTCGACGAGCTGGTTAGGCTTTTTTGGAATTGGTGGTCAACCGTCTGAGTTCGCAAAGGTTGCCACAATCCTTGCGCTTTCCAAGTTTTTGTCAGAAAAGGGGAACGATCTTCAAGAATGGCAGGTTGTGGTATTGTCGACAGCAATCGTGGGATTTCCTATGTTATTAACACTGGCTCAACCAGATCTTGGTACGAGCATAGTTTACATGGCTATTTTATTCCCGATTTTATTCTGGGCAGGGCTACAGCCTGTGATAGTTGTAGCTCTTCTGGCTCCAATTGTGGTTGTAATAGCAGAGTTTACCGGCACCGTGCCAATGATTGTCACGGTTGTTGCATTTGGCATTCTGTTCCTTGTGCTGAGCCAGAGAAAGCTCTTTGCCGTTACATTGAGCTTTGTAATTGTATCGTTTGGATTGTTTATGGAATATTTTTATAAAAAACTCCTGGCTCCTCATCAGCAGAAGAGAATTCAGGTGTTTTTAAATCCCAACATAGATCCTCAGGGAGCGGGATATAATGCACTTCAGGCAAGAGTTGCAATTGGCAGCGGCGGAATCTTTGGAAAGGGATATCTACATGGAGCGCAAACCCAGCTACGGTATGTGCCAGCACAGTGGACTGACTTTATTTTTACAGTTATTGGAGAGGAATTTGGTTTCGTGGGGGCGGTCTTGACATTGCTTTTGTTCGCATCATTGTTATTTAGAGGTGTGAGAATTGCTGAACTGGTGAAGACAAAGTTTGCAAGTTTATCTGCAATTGGAATTGTGTCTGTTTTGTTATTTCATGTTTTTATAAACATAGGCATGACTATCAACCTTGCTCCAATAATTGGAATACCACTCCCATTTGTGAGTTATGGTGGCTCGTCAATACTTTCGGATTGGGTAATGATTGGGATTCTTTTGAACTTTTATGCGAATAGAAAGGAACACTGACAGATGATTTTAACAGACGGACGCATACTTGAGGAGATTGACAAAGGAAGAATTGTAATTAAACCATTCAATAGAAAATATCTCGGTTCAAATTCGTATGATGTACACCTGGCATCCACTCTGGCAATTTATCGTGAGGAGATACTCGATGCACGTCAGCATAATTCATTGAGTTATTTCAAGATTCCAGAAGATGGTTTTATCTTACTGCCCGGGCGTTTATATCTTGGTGTAACAGAAGAATACACGGAAACTCATGGCTTTGTTCCATTTCTAGAAGGCAAGTCGAGCATCGGGCGTCTCGGAATCGACATTCATTCTACTGCAGGTAAAGGTGATGTTGGTTATTGTAACACATGGACACTGGAAATAAGTGTGAAGCAACCTGTGAAGATTTATGCTGGGATGCCAATAGGGCAATTGATATACTTTGAAATCAGTGGAGATGTACTGGTGCCGTATAACCAGAAAAAATCAGCGAAGTACAATAAGCGGACAACTCGACCTGTTGAGTCCATGATGTGGAAAAATTTTGACAAAAAATTTCGAAACACAAAATGAGTTTTGATAAACTTTCAAAGGCAATACTTGACCAGCACTCCTTTTTATGCATCGGGATGGATCCATCTACTGAAAAGATTCCCGAGTTCCTATTTGAGTTCGAGAATCCTGTTCTGGAATTTAACACACGAATAATTGATGCGACAAAGGACATTGCCAGTGCGTACAAACTAAACACGGCATTTTATGAAGCATTAGGTGAAAGAGGGTGGTCTACGTTTGCCGAAACAGTTGCTCATGTGCCAGACCATTTGTATGTAATTGCAGATGCTAAAAGGAGTGATATTGGCAACAGCGCAAGGTATTATGCTAAAGCATTTTTTGAATATTTCAACGTAGACGCAGTTACGGTTAACCCATACATGGGCTATGACTCCGTTGAGCCTTTCCTGTCGTATGACGGTAAAGATGTTTTCATGTTGGTGCTTACCTCTAACAGGGGAGCGAAAGACTTCCAGCTTATTGACATATGTGGGAAGAAATTTTACGAGGTGGTTCTCGAGAGGCTGGTCGAGTGGAACAGCAAAAAAAACATAGGTGCAGTTGTCGGAGCAACAAATTTCGAGTATTTACTCGATATAAGAAAGAGATATCCTGATATTCCTTTACTTGTACCTGGTGTAGGAACTCAGGGTGGAGGAGTGGAAGAAGCTGCTTTGGTCGCCCGCAACGGAGAGGCTCCAATCTTAGTAAATGTCGGCAGGGACATAATATTTTCAGGATCTGATGAAAATTTTGCAGATAAAGTCAGAGAGAAGGCACTTTACTACAGCACTATTCTTAAAGAGTAAGTTGTGTTTTTCAAACGAGTAGTTGGTTGGATTGTTTATCTTGTTTTTACGGCTGCATTCTTTAGTTTGCCCATCTTGTTGCAGGTCAAAACTGAAATCGGAGAGAAGAATGGTTTTGAGAATGAGTTGATGACTTATGGAACTGGCAGGAATTTAACGACTGAGGTCAATTTACTTGTCAAGTCAGTCTATGACACTGTCTCAGTTGATTCTACTGGAATAATTGTAAGTGTGAGTGGCGACACTTCGAGAAAAATGTTGTATCTTTATGTAGGGAATGAAAAACAAGATGCGGCTCTTATTTATGGCACAGGGAACATTGCGTTTAATAGAATTTATCTTCAACCGGGTTATAATAAGTTGAAACTTGTTTTAACGGCTGCTAGTGGAGAAACATTGGCAGTAAAGGAAACTAGAATTTTTTACAGAGGTGTAAGGTGAATTTGAGTAATTCTATTTCCGAAATTGAACTGAAAGAGCTTTACAGAGCAGAAAAGTATTCAAAATCAAATCTTCGTAGCACGACTGGAGCAACTATTGAAATTATAAAGGCAGGTGAAACTAATAGTGACAGCGGACCCGATTTTAGGAATGCTTTAATTAAGATCGACGGCAAAACATTGAGAGGTGACATTGAGTTTCACAGGAAGTCATCTGATTGGTATAGCCATTCTCATCACACCGATCGTAAATACAATGCCGTTGTTCTTCAGATAGTGGGGATCAACGACAGCAAGGAAGAATCAAAAACTGAATCGGGTAGGGTCATTGAAACTCTTGAGCTTGGTAGATTTTTATTGCCTGATGCTGAAAGTTTCTTGAAATCACGGAGAAACAGTGAAAGTGAGTTTAAATTAAGGTGTTCGGAAAAGAACGGAGAAGTTTCCCGTGAAATGAAACTTGAGTATCTCAAACACTTAGGTGAAAAGAGGTTTCTGCACAAAGTTGGGAGATATGAGGAGAGGTTGAAAGATATAATTGATGAGAACCGTCCAGTAGTTTTTGAGACAAACCAGAGATATTTTAAGGATTTTTCTGAACTGGCAATTGAACACAGGACATATACAACTGAGGAACTCAAGCGTGAAGAATACTGGGATCAGCTCCTGTATGAGGGCATCATTGAAGGTCTCGGGTACAGCAAGAATACGATTACCTTCAGAAAGTTATCTCAAAATGTTTCGTTGAAATTTTTAATTGAACAGTCAAAGGGCAAATTACTTGCCACAGAAGCAATCTTATTTGGTGTTGCAGGGTTGATCCCCGGGTCATATGAAAAATACGATGATGAATCAAAGTCATACATTAGAAATCTTTCCTCGATTTGGCAGGAGTCTAAGAAAGATTATAAACGTGAGCATATTGACGAAACGGAATGGCTTTTTCATCGGTTGAGGCCACAAAATTTCCCCACTGTACGGCTGGCAGGTGCAAGCGTGTTATTTTCAAGAAGACTGAGATTTTTTTCAGCGCGTCTGTTGTTACAAGATGCAGCGGAGAGAGACGATGCTGGTTTCTTACGCACATGGCGTGATTTCTTAATTGTGCCGTCAGGTGGATACTGGGCAACTCACTACGTCTTTGGAACAAGAGCTGCCTCCAGACTTCGAATGTTAATAGGTGCTGGAAGAGCCAATGAGATAATTGTCAACGTGGTTTTGCCGCTCCTTTACTTGAGGGGAAAGATTTTCGACCTTCCATACTTTCAGGATAAGGGGATGAAGATTATGGAGCAGTTCAGGCCTCTTGAGGACAATAACTTAACTATGGCAATGAAAGAACAGCTTTTTGATGGGGATAATGTTTTTGAGACTGCCCTTCATCAACAAGGAGCTATACAGCTCTACAGAACACTTTGCTCAGAGCGGCGCTGCTCGCGCTGCAAGATTGGAAAGCTGGCATTTGAAAGGAACGACGTAAAAGCATAAAGGCTCCATATTCCCCTTCTTGCTTTTAAGCTGAGCCTATGGTGTTTTTTCAGCCCTTCATTACTTGTTCTTAATCTCCTGAAGGAGTTTTGCAGCTTCGGCTTTCATCTGGTCGTCATCTTCATCTCGTTTGGGGAGTTGTGGGATAGCTTGAAGCTGCACCTTTGCCTGCTGAAACGAGTCCTGTGAAATGTAAGCCTTTGCAAGATCGAGTCTGAACATTACGAAGTTTGGATCAATTGACACAGCCTTATTATAAAATTTTATTGCGTCATCAATATTTCCCCATGCCAATCCAAGCGGCCATCGAAACATTTTGGGCTTCTCTGCAAGCTTTGCGTGGGTTCTTCCCAGAACGTAATAAGCAATTGCGTTATTTGGATCAAGTGAGATAGCCTTTTCGCAATCCTCTCGAACTGAATTTACAATTCCCGATACGCTGAACACTCCTTTAAAAAGAGCGATTTTCCCATTTGCAACAGCACGATAAGTATAAGCCATGGAATTTTTTGGGTCGGCCTTCACCGCCTCATCTGCATAAGAAAATGCTTTTTGGTACTCAGCAAGCTGAGCATCTTTTTCTGATCCTGTGGAAGTTGGCATGTGGTCAGCAATGTGATATACTACCCGTGAGAGGCGCCACAGTACCTCGGCATTGTTTGGATATTTTTTTTGAATATCAAGGAGCAAGTTGTACGCAGCTTTGTTATTAAAAGAATTGAAGAGTTGATCACTTTTTGCCAGTTGCTCCTGAAGGTCCTGTTGAGCTGTAAATAAAAAAATGCTGGATAGGATGAGGAGAAAGGATTTCATCTTTGCCTCCTTTTTAGTTTAATCTCCCATTTGAAGCCGTCTCAGTTCGTCCCTTAGTTTTGCTGCCCTCTCATAATCTTCTCGTGCGACAGCATCGTTTAAATCCTTCTGAAGCTGTTGTATCTTTGCTTCTTTTGAAAGTGCTGGTGACTTCTCCTTGGATTTTTTTGGGCGCTCTTCGGATTTTGAGGTGGGTGGCGGGACATCCTCTTCGTTTTCCGGGATGAACGATGCCTCTTCCATAACCTCCTCGCTGACATATATTGGCACGCCAAATCTTATTGCAACTGCAATTGCGTCACTCGGTCTGGAGTCTATTTCATGAGATCCACTAGCACCTTCAACAGCAAGCCTGGCATAGAAAGTCCCATCACGCAATTCATTTATTACAACTTCTGCAAGCGAATTACCTAGGGTTTCAAGTACGTTCTTTACTAAATCGTGTGTTAGCGGGCGAGGAGGTTTTATCCCTTCCAATTCCAGCGCAATTGCTTGTGCTTCGAACTGCCCGATGATAATTGGAAGACGGCGTTCTCCATCGGCCTCCTTCAAGATGAGAGCGTATGCCCCTGGACTGGATGGGCTCGGTGAAATCCCTAGTATGTCTACTAAAACCTTATCCAAAGTACCTCCGGTACTTTAAATTGACAATTCCCTGCTACTACGTTTGCACTTCTATACATCATCGTTACGCTGTTTTTCACATTACAATTCTCAGTCTGAAAAATATTTTAAACCAAAGGTTACTCTTTTCCAAGGGCTTTTTTTAGTTGCAGTGTGAGCTCGGGAACTATCTCAAAAGCATCACCAACAATACCGTAATCAGCTACCTGGAAAATAGGAGCTTCTTTATCCTTGTTAATTGCGACTATATATTTGGAAGAAGACATCCCTGCAAGGTGCTGTATTGCACCAGAAATAGCCACTGCAACATAGAGAGATGGGGATACGGTTTTTCCTGTTTGGCCAACCTGATCTTCGTGTGGTCGCCATCCAGCGTCAACAGCGGCACGGGATGCGCCAACGCCTGCACCGAGAAGGTCGGCAAGTTCCTCAATCATTTTGAAGTTTTCTGGTCCACCAAGTCCTCTACCACCCGAAATGATTATGTCCGCCTCAGTCAAGTCTGGTCTTCCTGCTTTCGCTGTGGAAATCGAGGTAACCTTCGAAGCAAAATCTGAATCTTCAAGAGGAACATTGACCTTTTCTACAGCTGCTTTTTCCATGGCAGGATTACCTGCGCTGAAAACATTTGGCCTTAGAGTAAAGATCTTCCTAGTTGAATTTACTCTTACATCAACAAGAGCTTTTCCTGCATACACAGGCCTTGTTGCAATAATTTCGCCGCCATCATATCTGAGCTGGGTGCAGTCTGCTGCAAGTCCAGCTCCTAATTTAGCTGATAATCGAGCTGCGAGATCCTTCCCCATCGCTGTTGCAGGAAGGAAAAGTATATCAGACCCTGTTGATTCAACCGCAGCGGCAACAGCCTTGGCATACGCTGTTGACGAATAATAATGGAGCCTGTCGTCCTGTACAACATAGACCTTTTTTGTTCCGTACGCGCCTAATTCAGGTGCAATGCCCTCCACATCCTTACCAACAACAAGTGCTGCAAGCTCGGCTCCCAGCTGTGACGCTGCCTGATGTGCGGCATGTACAACTTCGTAAGCAACCTTCTTAAATTTTCCATCTCGCTGTTCTGCATAAGCAAGTATTTTCATTTTGCCACCTTATAAGTTTAAATAACTTTAGCTTCTTCGTGCAAGAGTCTAATTAGTTCTGGTACCGCTGTCTTATCTGTCCCGAGGATCTTTCCAGGCTGCTTCGCAGGAGGTTTTCTCATTTCGAGCACCTCTGCCAGTGGAGCAATAGGGGCCGGCGTAACCTCGGTAATTGGTTTGGATTTTGCTGCCATTATTCCCTTGAGAGATGGGTAACGAGGTTCGTTCAAACCTTTTTGTGCAGTTATTACACATGGCAACGTAAGTTCCACAGTTTCTTTTCCCCCTTCAATTTCTCTTTCGCAAGTTACAACATTTTGAGAAACCTCAAGTTTTACTACAACAGAAGCCGATGGCAGACCCAAAAGTTCAGCCACCATTGTGCCCACAGAAGCATCGTCATAGTCGATTGACTGTTTCCCAAAGAAAATCATATCAGCACCAGAATCCTTAAGTGCTTCTGCTATTGCTTTGGCGACCGAGTATGAATCACCGGTTGATTCTGTCTTAATTAAAATTCCTTTGTCGCCTCCCATTGCGAGGGCTTTTCTAATGACTTCCTTGTTGGAATCTCCGCCGACTGAAACGTAAGTGACCTCTCCGCCAAATTTTTCTTTTAACTGTAGTGCAGCTTCGACTGCAAATTCATCATACGGATTAAGAATGAGATTGACGTCCGACCGGTCGATCGTCTTTCCATCAGGAGAGACTTTAACTTTTGTTTCGGTGTCGGGGACCTGGTTAACGCAAACGAAGAGTTTCATTGATCACCTCATCAAATTTTTAGTGGCAAGTGATTGGAAAAATTTAGTGTTAAGTATGAAGAACTTCAAGTGAGAATGTTACCAGGTCAGGCAGATGAAAATTTCTCTTTGTCCGTGAGAATTTTCTCTAATTCCTTCATCTTTACTTTACCCAAAGGAGTCCTCGGTATTGATTTCACCATAAACAATTTCCTGGGGTGTTTGTATGGGGCAAGACTTTTCCTCAAAAATTCTTTGAGATCCGTGAGTGTGATTTTTGTCCTTTGCTTTGGAACCACAACTGCTGTGACAACTTGTCCCCATTCAGGATCTTTGAGACCCAGGACAGCTGCGTCTTCAACTTGTGGGTGGCTGAGAATAGCTGCTTCAACTTCGCGTGGGTTAACTTTTTCACCACCGGATATTATGAACTCATCTTTTCGAGCTGTCACATACAAGTACCCGTCGTTGTCAATATAGCCATAGTCTCCTGTATAATAGATTCCCTTTCTGAACTTTGAAGCTGTCAGTGCATCATCGTTGACATATCCCTTTGCAACAGATGGACCTTCAACTGCAATCTCTCCAGACTCATTGGAGCCTAGAATATTCTTTTTGTCATCAACAATATAGATTTTGTTTCCTCTTAACGGTGCCCCGGCTGACTCAGGTTTCTCGTCAAAATGTTCTGGTGGAAGGACTGCTATAAATGATGCGGTTTCTGACGATCCATATGATTTTGCAACAGGCCAACCTGCTTTAATTGCATTCCTGACCAATTCACTATCGATAAATCCGCCACCAAGAAGCACCCTTCTTAATGGAAGTTTGAGTGGGGAATTCCTCTCCAGAAATCTTTTTAACTGCGTTGGAACAAATGATGCAAACGTAGGGTGGTATTTCTCAATGTAGTATGAGATTGTATCCTGGTTGAGATCAGTTGGGATAACAAGCTCAGTCCCAAATAAAAGAGACCTTGTAATAACTGAAAACCCACCAATGTGGTAAAAAGGGAGACTGGCAAGCCACTTGTCTTCTGTTCTATGTTGAAAAAATTCATCTCCTGCTAATGCGCTCTGAACGAGATTTTTGAAAGTCAACTGGACCCCTTTCGGCATTCCGGTAGAACCTGAAGTTAAAATGACAACAGCGGTTTCGTCTTTCGACCTTTCAATGGTGTCACTCACTTTTTTCGTATTTTGTTTTGACAGTTCCATAAAAGAAAGAGAACGAACTCTGTTTGTAATATTTCTACTTGCGTTACTGAGGTCTGTCAACATTGTAGAGCATGGAACCGACGAGAGCACCGTGGAAATTTCGGCATCCGTGAGCCTCGTGCTGATTGGCATTGGGATAGAACCAATTCTCCATAGTGCGAATATTGAAATCACAAAATCAATTGAGTTCTCACTCAAAATTCCTACAATTTCTCCTCTCCCTATTCCCACAGAGATTAGGTTTCCGACGAATTTAGATACAGTCTCTTCCAGACTTTTGCCAGCAACTATCCCACCATCATGCGAAATTCTGAAAGTTATCGAAGACAAATCAAAAAAATTTTTGAGCATGTTTGTCGGTTATCTTCTTGAAAGGATTGGATCTTCAATTTCCAACCTGCCATTAAAAAGTCTATATACCATTGGCTCAATGTCGTCTACAAATAAACTGCCAGTTGAAAGCCCATGGGCTATATCGTTTTGTAAAAGCGAAGCGACATAAAAAACGTATCTTCTCCCTATTGAAGATTCAAAGGCGGACGATATTACAATTTTCTTGCTGCGCTTCTCAGACAGGTCTAAAATTTCAATTGATGGAAGGAGTCCACCTATAAGCGTTGGCTTTAGTACAATCACAGCAACATTTGAAGCCTCCAAAATTGTCCTTGCAGTGGCCTTATCACGGACAGACTCATCGGCGGCTAATGGTACTGAAACTTCCCTGGATAGTGCAATGAGCTCGTCAATTCCTGATACTGGTTGTTCAGCATATTCGATGTCAAATTTTGAAAGTGCCTCAAGGTGCTGAATCGCTTGATCAAAAGACCACTTTCCGTTTGGGTCGATACGAATTTTGGCATTGCTTCCAATTGTATCGCGCACTGCCTTTATGCATGCAAGGTCTTCATGAAAATCATCTCTCCCCATCTTGAGCTTTATAGTCGAGTAACCGTCGTTTACAAGTTGAAGTGCCTGTTTTGCGGCTTCCGTTGGGGGGACAATTCCTATTAATCCGTTTACTGAAACGGAACGTTTTAATTTCCTATTGATTAGACTCGATAGGTCAGTATGCAGCGTATAACATGTTAAGTTTATGAGGGCTTGCTCAATGCCAGTCCTCAAAGCAGGATAGTTCTGATAATTCCTGCATATCTCCCCAATGCTCTGTAACGGGTTTTGGACATCAAAGACGATAGGTTGTGACATGTGCTTCAGGATGTCTATATCCTCTTCGATCGATTCAGACCCAAAGTCCTCTAATGGAGAAACGTCCCCTTTTGCTGTCATTCCTGATTCGGAACGAAAGTTCAGGATCAGACCCCTTCTTTCAGTGAATACCTTTCTTGATGTTACAAATGGCTGGTGGAACTTTAGCTTATATGTTGAGTAGTCACAAGAAACATTCATTATAAAACCAATCCAACAGCAAAGAGAAGTCCGTACAATGCTGATAGTTTTGCTGTCAGCTCAAGAGTCTTGTTGAGCTGCAATCCCTCGAAAGTCTTCAACATGACCATTGTCTTGTATGCAATCGGAATGGTCAGGTAAGGAAGGAATATCCAAGCGGAATAACCAAACCATGCAAAAAGTATTACGGGGACAAGAAATGAGAGGAGTGTCAGAACTACGAACTGATAACGTGTTAAATTTTTTCCTATGATGACCGCAAGTGTATTTTTTCCAGACGCTCTGTCTTCATCAATATCCCTATAGTTGTTTACCACGAGTATGTTTGTTACAAGGGCTCCGATAGGAACTGATGTGATGAATGCGAGGAAGGAAAATTCGTGGGTGTGCAAATAGTAAGTTCCCATTGTGCCTATGAGTCCGAAGAAAGTAAAGACAAACAGATCTCCAAGGCCATGATAAGCCAGCGGAAACGGGCCCGCAGTGTATGCAATCCCTGCTGCAATTGATGCGATGCCTATTATTAGTATGACCAAACCAGCAGCCTTCACAAGATAAAGACCTAAAAGAAACGCCGTGAAGAAGACGACAAACACACCAGTCTTCATTTCATTGACGGAGATCAGTCCAGACGAAAGAACCCTTACAGGTCCTTTCCTTGCTTTAGTATCTGCACCTTTTAGGTAGTCATACAGGTCGTTCACAAAGTTGGTTCCTATTTGTATAAGAAGTGAGCAGGCAAGGGCAAAAACCGAATAAACTAAAACAAATTTGCTCTTGCTAATTGCAAGTGCAGAGCCAACAATGACAGGTGCAACAGCTGCTGGTAGCGTTTTTGGACGGCTTGCCAAAAGCCAGCTGTGAAATTTTGGTTGAATGATTTTCAATTTGTTATTCATTGTAGACCCTCATACTTGTGGAATAACACAAATCCCGACCATTAACGCCTGATTTTCGCATCGGCTTGTGCATTTTCATAAGGTAAAGCATTTACTCCTATGGAAGCTTTGGAAATTTGCGGAAGTCAGGTTTCCTCTTTTCAAGGTATGCCTTCTTTCCTTCCTGCGCTTCTTCACTCATATAATACAGGAGCGTTGCATTCCCTGCAAGTTCCTGGATCCCAGCTTGGCCATCGAGCTCGGCATTGAAAGCTGATTTGAGGAGCCTTATTGCCATTGGACTGTGTTCGAGTATTCGTCTCGCCCAGGCCACTCCTTCATCCTCCAGTTTCTCCACTGGAACAACTTTATTTACCAGGCCCATTTCAAGTGCTTCCTGAGCATTGTACTGATTACACAAATACCAGATTTCACGTGCCTTCTTCTGTCCAACTATCCTTGCTAAATAGCTTGCTCCGAAGCCTCCGTCGAAGCTCCCGACACGCGGACCTGTCTGTCCAAAGATTGCATTGTCTGCTGCAATTGTCAAATCACATACAACATGGAGGACGTGCCCCCCACCTATAGCGTAACCGGCTACTAACGCTATAACAGGCTTTGGAATGCTCCTTATAAGCTTTTGCAAATCGAGAACATTGAGCCTTGGTACTCCATCCTTTCCAACATATCCTTTGTCTCCTCTTATTCGCTGGTCGCCTCCAGAGCAGAACGCGTATTTGCCATCTGCCGCCGGACCTTTCCCCGTCAGCAAAATGACGCCCACAGTTTGGTCCTCGCGCGCATCGCTAAAGGCTTGATACATTTCCATCACAGTCTCAGGTCGAAAGGCATTTCTTACTTCTGGGCGATTTATGGTTATCTTAGCTATACCGTCCATTTTCTCATAAATAATATCCTGGAAATCTCCTGCCTTTTTCCAATTGTAATCCATAGGTACACCTTCCTCATTTTTCATAAAAAAGTTAACAATTGTGCGGTAAAGTTTGAAGAGGATGTGGTCTTATCTTTATTTGAGAAGTCTTCTTATCAAAAAGCCTTTAACGATTCTGGAAAATTCTTGTGGTTGCTCAAGATGAACATTGTGTCCAGCATTTCCAATTATAACATGCTCGGCATTGGGAAACACTTGTGAAATTTTTCTATTTATTTCTGAAAACTTTTCATCCAGTTGGCCTGTGAGGAGGAGAACTGGACAACTTATTCGATAGAGCCTGTCATACAAAGCAGGCATTACTCCTGTCCCAAAACCTTTTAATGTATTTGCAAGTCCAATTGGATTATTATTCAGCCTCGACTGACGTAATTTGTTGAGTTTTGAGATATCAAGTTTTCTTTGCGATTTAAACATCTCTTGATTCATCCATCGATCGACAAACTCACTCATGGTATGACTCTCTATAAACTCAGCCAGTGCTTCATCTGATATCTTCCTTTCCAGCCTTGTTTTATCATCGTCTATGCCTGCGGTTGTGCTCTCGAAGATCAATGCATCAACCATTTCGGGGTGCACCGTTGCAAACATTAAAGCGGCCCTTCCACCCATCGAGTAGCCGAGGAGGGCAATTTTTCTACCCTTAAATCTTTTTACGATTTCATAAATCTGACCTGTGATTGATTCGGCTTTGTAATTTTCAACATCTAGTGGGGAATTACTTTTACCATGACCAATAAGATCCACTGTTGCATATGTTAATTCTTCACCGAGGAATGAAATCGTTTCATTCCAATCTTCTCCAGACCCGGTGAATCCGTGCAGCATGATAAGTACAGGTAAATTGTCCGATGGGTTGTGTATATTCAAGTTAAGTTTGATTCCTGCTATGTCGATTAGCATTTAGTCGAATTTATAATTTTGTTTTAGGACATAGGCAGCGAGTGCATCATCTACTTGCTGCCAGTACCTTTTCCTGATAGCCAGTGATCTCTTTGGATTTGTTTTAATCTCGATGACAGAGAAGGAATTTTTTCTGAATGAAGATTTCAGTGATTGTTGAAAGTGATTCCAGCTTCGTGCCAAAGTGTAGTTCCCCTCGTAAGCGCTTACAACTTTTGAAAAGTCTAAATTATGAGGGGTGAGGAAATAGTCTTTGAAGTACTTCCTGTGCTTTGAAATTGGAAGAACCTCAAAAATTCCCCCACCGTTGTTATTTATCAAGACAATCACTAAAGGGATTCGATATTTTCTTGCAGCAAGGAGGCCATTTGAGTCGTGATAAAAAGCTAGATCTCCAGTTATTAATATGGTAGGGTATTTGTGATCTGAAGCGATTCCTAGGGCGGTCGAAATGATACCATCTATACCGCTTGCACCTCTGTTGTCGAAGACAGTGATCTCTTTGTCCGTGTTAGTTGCGAAATAATCGAAATCCCTAACTGGCATGCTGTTCGATAGCATGATTCGGGAACGGTTAGGAACGGAAGCAATGACCTCTGGAATTACTCGTGCCTCATTCGGGAATGGTGAATTTTCAACTATCTTTTTCCGCAAATTGTTTGCAATTCTTTCAGCAACGATAAAATCTTCTGTCCATTTTCCAGATCGCCTTCTCATGTTTAGTTTTTTCAGGGCCCTGTGAATTTGATCACATAAGATTGATGGCTCACCAGGAATTGCCTTAATTGCACCACGAGATGGATCAAACCAATCTCCATATTTGTTAATGAGGAAGCGGTTTGCATGTGAACGTTCAAAAAATGACTCAAGGCCTTTTGAAGTTATTGTTCTTCCGAACTGCAGAATCAAATCTGGTTGGTGTGCATCTATAAATTCTTTTGATCGGAAAATCGCATCGTAGTTTGAAATTATGAGAGATTTATCTTGAGAGCCAAAACGAAGTTGAGATGCACCGTCAGCCAGAATTGGATAGCCTATCTGATTCGACAATGAGACAATCCTTTCAATAAAACCTTTGTCAACGTCATTTGGGCCAACGACTATCAATCCCCTTTCTGTTTTAGAAATCAAACTTGCAATTTTTTCGATATCATTGCTTATCTGGCTTTCCAGCAAAATTTTTTTCTTTGCTGGTACAAGAGTATCATTTTTCCCTATCTTCTTTAATATGGCAAGACTTAGTTCATCAGTTATTGCGTCTGGCTCAAATGGTTTACGAAAGGGAAAGTTTATATGAACTGGGCCTGTAGAAGTTATTGAGCTCTTCAAAACTGCAGTTGATGCTATTTCTTTCAGGTTAGATAGGCTCTGTACACTTGTTTCAGGAACACCCGCGTTAAAAAACTCCAGTATATGATTTCGATACATGTTTTCCTGATTAATTGTCTGGTTAGCCCCAACCCCATGGAGTTCAGGGGGTCTGTCGGCAGTGCAGACTATTAGTGGCACCCGCCTCTGGTAGGCTTCAACGATTGCTGGGTAGAGCTCTGCAGTAGCTGTGCCTGATGTGCAAACAATTGCAACTGGTGTTCTGGTTAACTTTGCCAACCCGAGTGCAAAGAAAGCGCTGCTTCTCTCATCTATATGTACGTACGTTTTTATTTTTTTGTTCGATGCAAAAGCGATAGTAAGGGGGGTATTTCTCGATCCGGGTGATAGGCATGCATACCTAACTCCATTTCGTGCGAGTTCATTAACAAATGTCTCTGCCCAGAGTATGCTTCTGTTAATTTTTATTTTCATGTTCAAAGAGTGACAGAATAGGTTTTAGTTTTAGATTTGTTTCATTGAATTCTGACTCAGGTTGCGAGCCTTTGACTATTCCGCATCCTGCAAAAGCTATAACCCTGTTCTTTTTAGCAAGTGCGGAGCGAATTGCCACAGCAAATTCACCATCACCATTAAAGTTAAACCATCCGATAATTCCCGAATACATTCCCCGTGGATATCCTTCTAGTCTTCTGATCAACTCGAGTGCACTATCTCTTGGGTGTCCGCAGACCGCGGGAGTGGGGTGCAGTTGCTCGACTATAGAAAGCATGGAAGAGCTGTGTTTCAATGTTGCCACAATTTTTGAATGTAAATGTTGAATGTTGGCAAGTTTCATTAGCTCTGGCTCTTCCTGAATGGATATTTCATCTACATAATCCATGAGAGAGTTCACTATATGGTCTACAACAAACTTTTGCTCTGCTAAGTTTTTTGGATCGCTTAAGAGTTTTTGGCCTATAGCAATATCCTCTTCTTTCGTTTTTCCTCGAGGCGCCGAACCAGCAAGCGCATCAGTATAAACTTGCTCATTTGAAAATCTTGCAAGGCGTTCTGGAGTTGCGCCAAAGAAAAATGATTCACCAGAATGGAAAACAAATGTATAGCAATCTGGATAATCGTTTTCCAATTGCCTTATCAGAGTAGCAAAATCCAGCTCGGGCGAAACCCTCAGTTCAACCTTGCGCGATACAACGACTTTCTTCACCTTTTGATTCTCGATTGCTTCAAGAGCTTTTTCGACCATATGGACCCAGTGCTGTTTATCGGTAGAACTGTTCCCTTCAATCGAATTAATTGTTCCCCTTTTTAAAGTCGATTGTGGGGCAGAATCAATGCGATTTAGTTCCAGTAAGAGGCTAGAGACGATCTCTTCAGGTTGTAAATTTGCAGCGTCACTTTGAAATGTAAACAATCCTGCTGTTATGTCGTTATATTGCAAAATCATTAGTCTTGGAACAAACCAGTAGGATTCTGGAAAGTCTTCCCAAGTTCCAGAATCTTGTTGTAAAGAAAACTTCTTCCCGCCTACGAATAGTGGAACATGTTTAAGTTTAATCTCTTCGAGATTCGAAATGAAGTTTTCACCTATCTGGCTAATCTTTTCCTTTATTTCATCAAACTGCTCCTCGCGATTTGTTGATACTTCTATTGCTTTTCCGATTGCCAGTAGTTTGAATTTGGATGAATCTCTACTGAGATAAAAAGAAGGGCTTTCGCTTCTCAAAATCGAATCTACTTTCAGCGGGTGAACGAATTCTTCTCTCCTGAAAGCAAACGTTATTAATTTTTTCTTATTATGAAGATATGGATCTTTGTCCGAAATTTCCTTAAGGAAGTTCCTCAGCAGATTTCCTACCTGTTCATAATTATGATTCATACAAGTAGATATTGTGTAACTGTTTGAATAATGTGAGCTATTTTCATTTGTTATCAATGGCACGATTTAGAGTAACGAAAAAATTTCCTAACCTTACAATCTAACAACTCCAACCCCCAAACTCCAGATAGAGATTGGTCTCTCTTCGCCTTGTTTCATCCATTTTACAGGTATTTAACACCTTGAAATTATATTGTGTCGATCTCAATAGAAGTCGATGGTTGTTAAGCTCTTTTTGCCATACACGAATAAATGTAATCTTGAGATTGTGATTTGCTTTTTATAGTACCAGGTGATTGTAAAAACAAGTTTCTAAGGTTCCAGAAAATCTTTTTAGAAAATTTCATTCAAGGACTTGACTTTTTAACTTGTTTTCTGTAAAGTCGGACGTTAGACCTTTATAGCTTGCGGATAGCGGGCTATGGGGTGAGAGTGCATTTGAAAACTGGTTGTTTGTCATTTGCAAAATTAAGCGGGATCTTCGGTTGAGGCTGTTAATCAAAATTAGGCCGCAAAGAGAGGGAATCTCATTGTCGTTTGGTTACCAGTACTGGTTATCTTCTGTAATATATAAGTGGATTGAACAATCTTCCCCTTCCTATTCGGAATTCCTTCATAAAAGCGGCTTCTCTCCTGATGGGCTTGTCCGCCGGTTTAAGCATTTTTGCTTTTCCCAGCTACAGGTTGATGAACGTGAGATTGACAGGATGCGTCGTCGTTTGAAGATCCTGTCCCCTGTTGTAAGGTGGTACATAAGCATGCCGGTGGAGGAGACGCTGAAGCATGTTGTCGTTGGAATTTTTGAGAAACAGGAATTTTATATCGACAGAGAATATAATCGATTTGTAGTGGAACAGGTCGAGATTTTGCCAGAGCCTGAGTGGGAGAGAAAGATGAGCTTTACTATGCTTTCCCCCATGACAGTGTCCTTGCCGGAAGAGCGAAATGGAAAGTTAGTCCCACAGTATTTGCGGGCACATGATTTGAGATTGTCTGATGCTTTGAGGGTCAATATCGTAAATAAATATCGCTCTTTATACAAAAATGAATTGCAAGACATAGAGTTCAGTTGCACTCTTGATCAAGATTACATAGAGAAGCATGGCGGTTATGAAGGAGTAAGCAAGCTCATTGTTATAAAGGAAGGAAAGGAAGATGAGACTAAGGTGAAAGGCATAATGTGTCCCTTGACAATTGAGGG
>Ga0207433_10003786_pt1 | contig 28608 bp, 19 predicted proteins | sample YelNatPaOPGAMG01_FD_187559 | JGI IMG/M metagenome (GOLD analysis project Ga0207433, IMG submission 187559) | Hot spring thermophilic microbial communities from Obsidian Pool, Yellowstone National Park, USA - OP-RAMG-01 (SPAdes) (version 3) | ecosystem: Environmental > Aquatic > Thermal springs... | reverse complement strand
AGAAACAACTCATGATGGAGGCCCTGGAGGCGGGGGTCAAGGACTTCATCACCAAGCCCTTCCAGCCCTCCAAGGTCATGGAGGTGGTGAAAAAGGTCCTCTCCTGAAGCCGGGACGGCGGACGGCTCCCCAAGGCTTTTGACTACCTTGTCCGGGAGGCTCTCCTGGAGCATGACGCGGGCGGATCGAAGGTGCTGGGGTCGGCACGGCGTACGAAATCGATCAACCTCTCACTCACCGGCTCAGTGTACCTCTCCAGCCTCACCATCCCCCTCACCAGGGCTTCCACCAGGGGCAGCAGGGCCTTCATGGCCGGGTTGGCCAACCCGGAGAGGGGCTCCAGCAAGCGGGCGGCGGCGCGGATGAGGGGCCCCGCGGCGCAAAGGGCGAGGTCCATGCTCTTCAGGGCGGCCTTGAAGAGGAACTGGGCGACCACGGGCTCCCGCACTCCCGAGCGGTCCGGGGCCGGCTTTCCCTCGCTGTAGTCGTAGCGCTCGTGGATCCAGTTGTAGTAATAGCGGAAGAACATCCGGATCCAGGAGGTCGGGATGGTGGGATCCTCCTGAAGGGCGCGCAGGATCATCCTCATGAGCGGAGTGCTCATGTGGGTGAAGCCCCCCAGCCCCCAGCCGTTGTGCACGTAGCGCTTCAGTTCCGCCAGGTCGTGGTGTTCCTGGGCGAAGCGCAGGTTGTAACGGTTGGTGGCGGTGATAGACCACTGTATTATCGGATGGTTCTTTATCCGCTCCTCGTAGCGGCGCAGGAAATCCCTGGAAACGTCACCCGCGCGCAGTGCCTCTATGGCCACCTCGGCGGCGATATCCGCGGAGAACCAGGCAGCGGGCACGCCGTCGCAAAGCTCGGTTCCCTCCAGGCCGGCGGCGTCCCCTACCAGGATCATCCCGTCGGTGACGGAGGGCATCTCCCGCAGCCTCCGGTCCAGCCCCACGAAGATCTCGAACCCCTCCCACATGCGCGCCCGCAGCTCGGCGCGGGGGGCCACCTCCTCCCTCCACCAGGGGAGCTTGGTGGTGATGTTGTCGTGGTATTCATTGAAGAGGCGGCGCAGGTTGGGCACCTCGCCCCTGTCCAGGCGCAGGCACTGGTCCTGGCAGAAATGCACGCTCTCCCTGTAGGGCCAGACCATTAGCCCGTTGCCGTGTCCCAGGGGAGGGGCGATGCGCTGCTCGTCCCATCCCCAGCAAAAGCGCAGGGTGTAACCCAGGACGCGGTCCACGTCCTCCTTTTTCATGCGGTAGTCGTAGACATCGGCCAGGGAGATGACCTCCGGGGGATACTTCTCCCGCACCCCGGCCTTGACCGCCAACAACCCCTGGGAGCCCTCGGCGTCGATGACCAGGCGGGCCCTGATCCTCTCCCCGGAATCGGTGACCACCCCCGCCACCCTTCCCTCCTCCATGATGAGGTCGGTCACGGTGGAGGAAGTGCGAAGTTCGGCCCCCGCTCCCATGGCCTTCTCCGCCTCCCACTGGCAGAAGGGCCGGCAGTAGGCGTTGTAACCGAAGGAGATCACGGGGGAGAGGGGTCGGGGTATGCGCAGGGAATCGTCCACCTCGATGTCCCCGGCGTCGATGTCCTTGATGATGTAGTTGATTATGCCGTCCACCGGACGTTCGATGGGAGGGTTGCCGTCGCGGATGAAGTCGGGTCCGAAGAGGAAGCCGTAAAAGGGGATGGTCAGGCCGGAGATGACCTTCTCTCCCACCCGTGCCGACCGTTCCAGCAAGAGGACCCGCAGTCCGGCCCTGGCGCATTTGTAAGCAGCCACCGGCCCTCCGAAGCCGGCTCCCACCACGATGACGTCGTATTCCCTTTCCTTGCCCTCCTCGCCCGCGGTTTCCGCCCCGGCTACGGGCCTCGTCGAGGCCGGCCCCGTGGCTACGGATCGGTCCGTGCCCACCCGCGTTGGAGCGGGCGTGGAAGCAGCCATCTCCCCCTTCGAGGGAGGCGCGCCCTTCTCACCCATTTTCTTCCTCCCCTGGTACCAGGTCCCGCTACCGTCCAGGTATGGGGCGGCCGCGAGGTGGCGAAGCGGCCCTGGGCGCGGGACACCATGTGTGCAGCCCCGGGGAACACCGTGTACGCAGCCCCCAGGAGGAACCCGCTTTCCCCGGGTCCCCAACAATGATAGCCACCTCGAAAAGATGATAGCAAAAGGCCGTGGAAAGTGCTTCCGTTCTAAAGAGGCGGTCTCTCCTGCCGCCAGGTTATTGTATTCAGCGAGCGGGACGCGGAAAATTAGGATGATAGCAGGCTCCCCGCCGTAATTCTGTGCAGGAGCGGGAAGGGAGCGGCTGGGACGGGAAGTCCCGGGCGAGAGGAGTGATGAAGCTGCCGAAGGACACCGAGAAGCGCTGGTACCGGGAATGGTACATCTACCTGGGGGCGGCCCTGCTGGTCTGTTCCGCCGTCCTTTACCTCCTCCACTTCCTCGTTTTCCGGGACGTGCACCACATCTTCATCTACTTGCTGGGGGACCTGGCCTTCATGCCCATCGAGGTCCTCCTGGTGACCATCATCGTCCACCGCCTCCTGGAGGTGCGGGAGAAGAGGAACCGCATGGAAAAGCTTAACATGGTCATAGGGGCGTTCTTCAGCGAGATGGGCATGCAGCTCCTGGGTTACTTCGCCGCCTTCGACGCCAGGTGCCGGGAGATACGGGAATGCCTGGTGGCCGACCCGGACTGGACGGAGGAGGATTTCAGGGAGGCGGAATCCAGGGTGGAAGGGCACGAATGCCGGATCACCGCCCGCGAGGACCTCCTCGACGAGATGCGCCTCTTTCTCCTCTCCCGCCGCGAGTTCCTGCTGACCCTGCTGGAGAACCCCGCCCTCCTGGAGCACGAGACCTTCACCGACCTGTTGTGGGCGGTGTTCCACCTCACCGAGGAGCTCAAGTACCGCGAGGTCCTCGAGGACCTTACGGAGGTGGACACCGAGCACCTGTGCGCGGACATCGCCCGCGCTTACCGACTCCTGATCCGGGAGTGGTTGGTATACCTCGAGCACCTGAAGAAGAATTACCCCTACCTCTACTCCCTGGCCCTGCGCATGAACCCCCTGGGGGAAGAGCCCTCCCCGGTTATAAAGTGAGGGAGGACACGGCCCCCATGCCCACATCTGCCATAAAATGGTAAGTCGTGTATAGAACTCTCCGGTCACAGGGCGATGGATGGTGCCGTAGACGAGGGGAACCGCAAATGTAAACCCCGCTTCCCTGGCCCTGCGCATGAACACCCTGGGGGAAGAGCCCTCCCCGGTTATAAGGTGAGGGAGGACGCGGCCCCCGTGCCCGTGTCTGCCATAAAATGGTAAATGGTGAATAGCCCACCCCGGCCATGAGGCGAGGGGCGCGGTCCCGGCCGGGTAGGCGGGCGAGAAGGTATCGGCCGGTATGGCCCCGGGTCAGGAAACGGCTGCGGGGGCGGATGGCTCCCGCGGGTCACTTCGGGTAGGGAACGCGGGCGGCAACAGGCGCAGCGGTCCGCGTCGCGGTGGGTATCCGGGTTCCCGTGGCCAGGAGAGATCCGCTCGCATAGCAGGGAGGGCCCGAGACGAAGGTCGCCTGTCGCCCGCCTTCCTGTCGGTCCCCCGGCCCATAATTTAACTGAAGCCGGAGCCGGGGATTCGAGGTCCGCGGCGGGGAACGGCAAGCGGGGGATGAAAGTGGAGCTGGAGGAGAAACTGAGGATACTGGGGGCGGCGGCCAGGTTCGACGTGACCTGTTCCTCGAGGAGCTCGCGGGAAGCGGGATTCGCCGGGAGGGAGCCGTTTTTCCCCGGCGTGTACCGCACCTGGTCCGAAGACGGGCGGTGCCTTCCGGTGCTCAAGATACTCCTCAGCAACCGCTGCGTGTACGATTGTGCCTATTGCGTCAACCGCGCCTCCGCCTCCCGGCCCCGTGCATCCTTCACCCCCTCTGAGGTAGCCCGGGTCACGCTGGATTATTACCGGCGGGGGCTGGTCCGCGGCCTGTTCCTGAGCTCAGCGGTATGGGTCAGCCCGGACCACACCATGGAAAAGCTGGTCCTGGCGGCCAGGGAGCTCAGGGTGGGGCACGGGTTCCGGGGCTACATCCACCTCAAGGTCATCCCCGGTGCCTCGCCGGAGTTGGTGCGGGAGGCGGGACTGTACGCCGACCGGCTAAGCGTGAACATCGAGCTTCCCACCGAGGAGAGCCTCCACCGCCTGGCCCCGGATAAGAGGAGGGAGGATATCCTCGCCCCCATGGGGGAGATCCGGCGTCAAGAGGAGGCGTACCGGGAAATGGGGGAATGTCGCGGATGGAGGCGCGGTCCGACTTTCCTGCGCGCCGGCCAGACCACCCAGCTCATCGTGGGGGCCACTCCGGAGAGCGACCTGCAGATCTTGGAGCTGGCCGAGGGGCTGTACCGGGATTTTGGCCTCCGACGGGTCTATTACTCGGCCTTTTTCCCCGTCTCCGACGACCCCCGCCTCCCGGCGCTGCGGGAACCGCCCTTCCTGCGGGAGCACCGCTTGTACCAGGCAGACTGGCTCCTCCGCCGTTACGGGTTCCGGGTGGAGGAACTCCTGGACGGGGAACGACCCCATCTCGACGAGATGCTGGATCCCAAGTCGGCATGGGCCCTCCGCAACCCGGATTTCTTCCCCGTGGAGGTCAACCGGGCCGACTATCACCAACTACTGCGCGTCCCGGGCATCGGGCCGCGTTCCGCCCGGAGGATAATCTCCGCCCGGAGCCGTCATTCCCTGGACCTTCATTCCCTGGCTGGATTGGGAGTGGCCGTAAGGCGGGCGCGGTGGTTCATTACCTGCAATGGCAGGTATTTCCAGAAGAAGGAGCTGGACCCGGAGAGCCTGCGCCGGGAGCTGGGCTCCGGCGGAGAAAGAGAAGGCGGGAGGGCGCCTGCCGGGCAGCCATCCCTCTTCGACGCCTCGGAATACGCTTACCCTTCGCATGGTACCGGTTTACGCTCCCCGGACCGGGTAACGGTTTCCGGCATGAGGATCCCGGTCCCGTCGGAGTTTCTACGTTCCGTGGTGAACGGGGAGATGTGACCCACGTTCGGGAGATGGGGGTCGCCGGGGTAGGCGCTCCAGGCCAGGAACGCGGGATCACGAGATCGAGGTCGTATCTTGCGCCCCGCCCATGACCCCGTTTCGCGGCCGGCGCTCCAGGCCAAGAGCGCGGGGGATCAAGGGCTCGCGTATACCGAGCCGTCGATCCTGCCTTTTCGTGTCGGTAAGCGCTTGGAGGATCGGAAAAGGCCTAGAGCCCGCCCCGTCGTCCCGGCTTTGCTTGACTACACCGCGTGGATGTTAAAATTTTAAGGAGTCGGGAGCAGGGGGTGACGGCGTTGGAGGATGAGGTCTATTCCGCGCTGGCCGGGTACCTGGACGGCATGCCGGTTGGTTTTCCACCCAGCGAGGAGCGGTTGGAGATACTGCGCATCCTCTTCAAGCCCGAGGAGGCACGGCTTGCGGCGCGGCTTCCCTACCAGGACAGGCCCCTCCCGGAAATCGCCGCCAACCTGGGGATAAGCGGAGACGAGCTGCAAGCCACCCTGGAGTCCATGGTTTCCAAGGGCACGGTGTATAGGGGGGTGAAAGACGGCGTCGCCGTGTATCGCCTGTTACCCAGCCTCATGGGCTTGAGGGAAACGGCCTTCTGGGCTGGACGGGATTCCGTGGAGCAGCGGAGGCTCGCAGACCTCTGGCAGAGCTACTTCCGCAAGGCCTGGGGCAGGGAGATAGCGGACCGGGAACTCCCCCTGGTGAGGGTGGTCCCCTTGGAGGAGGACATAGACGAGAGGGCGGAGATACTCCCCTACGAGACGGCCAAGGAGCTGCTGGAGCAAGCCTCCTTCCGGGCCGTTTCCCTCTGCGCTTGCCGAGCCATGGCCTCCTATGCCGGTGGAGGTTGCGAACACGAGAGGGAGAACTGTTTCCACCTCGGTGCCTTCGGCCGTTACCTGGCGGAGCAGGGTATGGGGCGGGAAGTATCCCTCGAGGAAGCGGTTCACAAGCTGGAGGAGGCCCACGAGGCGGGCCTGGTCTTCCTGACCGATAATTTCCAGGGTGAGGTCGCCTCCCTGTGCTGCTGCTGCCCCTGCTGCTGCATATTCCTGCGCGGACAGTTGGAATTGAGGTTCGAAAACTCCGTGAGTACCTCCAGTTATCTGGCCCGCGTGGACCGGGAAGCCTGCGTGGGATGCGGGGAGTGCGAGGAGAGGTGCCCGGTAGGCGCGGCAAGCCTGGACGAGCACGAGCTGGCCCGCGTGGACCGCAGACTGTGCCTGGGATGCGGGGTGTGTGTTCCCAACTGCACGGGAGGGGCTATCACCTTGAGGAGGCGCGAAGAGGCCACCCTCGTGCCCACCCGGGATGAGTTCGAAGCCTCCAACCGCAGGAAATAAAGAAAAAAGGGAGGCCCGATGACCTCCCTTTTTTCGGGCGTCTCAGCCGCAGCTCTTATTGCACTTGCAGGTTCCGCCCTTCTTCCTGGGGATCTTCGTGATCCTCATCTCACCACCTCCTTGGTAGTGGGTTACCTTTTAATATTATACACCCGGCGTGGAAGGGATAAACACGATGCGTGAGGGGACATCACCCTCTCGTCCGCGACTTCACGCTGCCGGGAGATCACCAAATCCTCGGCCAGGGCCGGGAAAGCGTGAACCCTTTCCCCATGCCGAGGGCCCACGATCCCTAACGCCGCGCCCGTAGCCCCCGTCCTCTCGCCGGGCTTAGCGGGAGGCGCCGGCTAGAGGATCGTTTTTCGCTGATAGACGCGCAATTTAATCCAAAGACCGAGGTCGGGATATCCCAGCTCGGCAGGGGCAGGCAGGGGAAGGTCGCGTCGTTTATACCATCATCACGAACCTTAGATGCAAGGTCAGGAAGTTCCTTTTCCCGTCACGGCGGGCCCTTTTCGGTTGGTCCTTCCCAGGCGGGCGCACATGAGGAGGTCCCTCCCCCCTGGTCCCTCCATGAGCTCGGCGCGGAAGCGGCATCCCCCGCCGCATTCCCATAGAGACGGGCAGGAAAGGCAGGGGCCTTCCAGGCGCATCTTGGGGAGGGCTCGCCAGGCGTATCGCAAGCCTTGGGCTACCGAGCCCCCGCTCACCTCCCGGTAGTACCCGCATTTCATGAGGCGTCCCGAGACGTCCACTGCCGCCAGGTGGGCCCCGCACGCGTAACCGCCTTCCCCGCCGTGGGGCCCGGATCCCCATTCCAGGGCGAAGAGGGGGGCCGCTTCGTCCAAGCCGGGCACGAGGTCCGGGTTCTCGGCCAGGCGCCCCCAGGAGACCGGATATTCGAGGGTCCAGGAGGATACCCCCAGGCTCTCCAGGAAGATGCCAAGTTTTTCCAATTCATGCACGTTTTTCCGGTGGATGACCGTGGCCACGGACACCTCCATCCCGGCCCGAAGGGTTTCCTCCAGGGATGCCATGGCCCGGCGGAAGGTGCCCTTCCCGCGCAGGAGGTCGTGGCCCTCCTCCAACCCGTCCAGGGAGAACTGGACCTCCCTGAAGTGCAGGGCAGAGACGGTTTCCCGGTCCAGGAGGGTCCCGTTGGTGATGAGCACGGGGCGGAAGCTGCGGCCCTCGAGGGCCCGGTTGAGGCGGCGGAAATAGGGATACAGGAGGGGTTCACCCCCGGTGATCATCAGGCGCAGGCCTCCCAGGTCGTCGAAATCGTCCAGCAGGCGGAACAGGACTTCGGGGTCCAGGTCCCTTTTCCCCGCTTCGCCCAGGTAACAGTGGCGGCAGCGGAGGTTGCAACGTTCGGTGACCTCCACCATCAAGTAGCGGAGGGACGGTATCTCGTTGATGCCCACCTGGAGAGGAATGGGTTCGGGGTGCGGCAAGAGTTCCAAGAGGCCTTCCTCCAGGCAGTAGGCGAGAAAGCCCTCCTCGGGTCGCAGCTCCTCGAGGGAACGGCTTCCGTCGCACTGGGAGAGGAAGACCATGGCCTCCGGGGAAAGCTCGTAGAGCTCGTCGGTGCGCGTGTCGTAAACGCAGGGCCTCTCCAACTGCTTGAGGAAAACCCCGTCCCTAAGCCTGGGGTAGGTGCCTCTTCCCTCCACGAAATCTCACTCTCCCTCGGGTTCCTTGCTCTCGGGTTGGGGGCCTGGGTTGGGGCCCGCCTTGGTTTTCGCGGTTCAGCGCGGTAGGCGATTCGCAACCTGGCCAGAAGAGGTGCTTGAGGCAGATGGCCCGGATCCATGTGACCCGCAAACACCTTATCCCGGTTATCGAAACCTGATCGATGAAACCCGCTTACGCATCCCAGCGTGATTGCGCCGGCGCGCGTCGTATCCACGGCTGCCCTGCCACGAGTTCCACGGGATGCGTCATCCCAGGGCCTGGAGCAGGTCCTCGAGGTCCAGGGCCCCGGCCTCCAGGAGAGCGCGCAGGAGCCGGTAGCTACCGCACTCCTCGTTCTCCTCCTCGCCGTGGCGGTAAAAGGGACAGTCCCCGCAGAGGAGCTGGCGGTAGTCTTCCTCCTTCTCCAGTCCCGAGACCCCCGCGAGTATCTCCCTAGCCTTGGCCCGGAAAGCCGGAAACCTCTCCTCCAATTCGGCCTCCTTCCTCGTCCTCCCAGGGACATTATGGCAGATGCTCTGCCGGGTTGAACATGCCCGGGCCGGACGGGATGGCGGTGTAACATCGCCCGGTGGCGGGGTTCGGTTCCCGGGGAGCCGGAGGCCAGGGGGCCGGGACGCGGAGAAGGCGAGGAAAGAAAGGGAGGTAAGGAGAGGGGAGAGATGGAAAGCCTCTTCACGTGAGGGGTCCGGGGGGAGTCGCTGTATGGGGGGCAGAGTGGTCTTCGACCTCCGGCTTGGTGGTTGGGAGCGTGGAGCGAAGGGAACGGGCAGGGTGGAGGCGTCCTGTCCCGGGAGGGGCTGGAGGGTGTAAAATCGGGCGGGGAAAATGATCGCCTGGGCGGCCAGGGAGGCGTTCGGGCTGCGGGGCTCCTACCGGCGAAAGTCGGACTGGGAGAGATGATGCGTGATTTGTTTATAATTCCCGTAAAAGCGTTTCAAGCGCCCGGCGGGCCCGGGAGATACTTTTTGTAGTGCGGGATCCCATATCCAACCCCGCGGGGAACCGGGTAAAAGGCGAACGCAAGGCCTATCCGTGGAGGCAGGATGAGCCAGCGTGGTCCCGGAGATGGAAAGAACTTCTTCCGCCTCCTGGTGGAGAGCGCCCAGGACCTCGTCGCCGTCCTGGACGGGGAGGGGAGGATAAAGTACGTCAGCCCCTCCGTCAGGAGGCTGCTGGGCTACGGGGAGGAGGAACTCCTCAATCGGAAAATACTGGAATTTATCCACCCAGAGGACAGAGAGAGGAGCGCCTCCAACCTGGAGCTGGCCGTGAGGCGCCCCGGCGTCACCCGGTATTCCCTGCAGCGCGTCCGCCACCGGGATGGCACCTGGCGGCATCACGAGGCCAGCGCCCTTAACCTCCTGGACGATCCGCGGGTGAGGGGCCTGGTGATCAATTCCCGCGACGTCACCGACCGGGTAGCACTGGAGAACGAGCTGCGGGAAAAACGCAGGGAGATGGACACCCTCCTCAGCAATCTCCCGGGAATGGCCTACCGGTGCCGCAACGACCCCCAGTGGACCATGCTCTTCGTGAGCCAGGGATGCCGGGAGCTCACGGGTTACGAACCCGAGGAGCTCGTGAACAACGCGGTCGTCTCCTACGCCGAGCTCATTCACCCCGATGACCGGGACCGGGTGTGGAGGGAGGTACAGGAGGCCCTGGAAAAGGCGGTGCCTTTCCGGCTCATCTACCGCCTTCATACCGCCTCCGGGGAAAGGAAATGGGTGTGGGAGCAGGGAAGGGGGGTCTTCTCCCGCGGCGGCATGCTTATGCATCTGGAGGGTTTCATCACCGACATCACCGAGAGGGTCTGGGCGGAGAGGGTCACCCGCCTGCAGCGCGACCTGGCCCAGGCGGCGTCGGGGAGCCTGCGCCTCGAGGAGTTCCTGCAGCGCGTAATCGACATAATATTCCAATCCGGCGAGGTGGGGTGCTGCGCAGTGTACCTGGAGGAGGGCGGCGGTGGCTACCGGCTCTTCGGGCATCGCGGTCTTCCGGAAGGTGAGGTCCTGGGGGCGGGATTCATCGGCCGGGGCACGCGTGCGGCGGAAGCGTTGGACGGAGGGGAGACCCTGCGCATCTCCTGGGAGGAGCTCTGCCGGGAGGCCGGGTTTCCGCCGGGAGGGGAGCTGTCCGCGGCGGTGCTGGCCCCCCTGCGGTGGGAGGGGAAAACCACGGGCTGCCTACTTGCGGGCGCCCTGCAGGGGGAGTTCTCCACGGCCGTCGCGGAGTTCCTGGAGGCCGCGGCGGCGCAGGTGGCCCAGGCCTACGCCCGCTACCGGTTGCTGGAGAGGCTGCGGGAGTCGGAGACCAGGTACCGGCTGCTCCTGGAGTTCGCGGGGGAGGCCATCTTCAGCTACGACCGCGACCTCAAGCTCACGGGCGTCAACCGCAAGGCCTGCGAGATGATCGGCTATTCCGCGGAAGAGATGCTGGGGAAGAACATCCTGGAGTTGGGGGTGGTCCACCCCGAGGATCTGGAGAAGGTCCTCCGGGACGTCGGCATCCTCCTGGGCGGAGAGGAGACGGTCAGCGATGAGGTACGCTTGATAACCAGTGAGGGCAGCGAGATCCTCGTCGAATTGACCGGGGCCGTCCTGCGGGACCGGGAAGGTCGGGTAGCGGAGATCGTCAACGTGGGGCGGGATATCAGCCAACGCAGGCGGGCCGAGGAAGCGCTGCGGCGCAGCGAGGAGCGCTACCGGGTGACCTTCGAGGCCACCGGGACGGCTATGTTCCACGTGGACCGCAGGGCGGTGATAACCGACGTCAACCGGGAGGCGGAGAGGCTCTTCGGTTATTCCCGGGAGGAGATGGTGGGCAAGATGCGCTACATGGACCTCATCGCTCCCCCGGACGTGGAAAGGGTCAAGGACATCTCCCGCAAGCTCCTCTCCGGGGAAATGGCCGGCCCTGTGCAACTGGAGATACTGGCCCGCCACCGTTCCGGCCGGCCCGTTCCCGCCCTGATCACCGTGTCCATGCTCCCAGGACTGGAGGAGAGCGTCATATCCCTCCTGGACATCTCGGAGAAGGAGGAGTACGAGCGGGAGCTGGAGAGAAGGGCGGAGGAGATGCGCGACTTCCTGGACATCGCTGCCCACGAGCTGCGCCATCCGGCCACTCTCCTCAAGGGGTACGCCATGACCCTCCTGGAGTACGGGGAGAGAATGGGCGAGGAGTCCCGTTCCGAGGCCCTGCGGGCCATAGACAGGGGGGCGGACCGCCTGGTGGGGGTGGTGGAGGAGCTCCTGGAGGCCGCCCGCGTGGAGAGAGGCCGCCTCAGGCTGGATTTAAGGGACGTGGACCCCGGCGAGCTGGCGCGGCGGGCGGTGGAGGAGATGCGGGCCAGGTTCCCGGACCGGGAGATGAGGTTGAGGTTGGCCAAGGGCCTGGGGACGCTGCGGGCCGACGCCGCACGGCTGGAACGCCTACTGGTCATCCTGCTGGACAACGCGGTGAAATATTCCCCGCGGGGGACGCCCGTGGAACTGGAGGTGAAAAGGGACGACGACGCGATGCTCTTCACCGTCCTGGACCGCGGGAGGGGGGTCCCCGAGGAGGACCGCGAGCGCATCTTCGAGCGCTTCTACCAGGTCGAGGACGTCCTCCACCACGCAGGACCCGGGTTGGGCCTGGGGCTTTACATCGGCAGGAACATCGCCGAGGCCCACGGGGGGAGGATATGGTGCGAGCCGCGCCTCGGCGGAGGGTCGGTCTTCCGTTTCACCATCCCCGTCTCCGGAACTTCCTGAGCCCCGACGCCAGTGGTTCCTTCCGTGATCCCACCTCTTCGCTCCGACATGGGAGTGCGGGAAAAGAGGCCGAGAAGAGGCCGAATGGTGTAAAGCCAGACAAGACGGTACTCCGCACAGGCCCGGGTGTGCAGGGTGCCCAGATCGGCCTTGCAAGCGGTTTTGTCGGTACTCCGCACAGGCCCGGGTGTGCAGCTGCCTCGCGCAGGTTGCCTTGGGGTCCGTGGATGTCACCAGCCGTAGGCGGAACGGAGCCTGCGGAAGACACCCACCCCCGGTTAAGGCTGGACCATGAGGATGCAGACCACGGTGGTGGAATAGTTCCCCGGCGGGTTCTCCCAATCCAGCTGCAGCATGAGGTCCAAGTCCACGTACCTTCCGCCGGGCTGGGGGGTACGGTTGGGAGGCGGGTTGAATACCGGGTTATCGCTCAGGGAAAAGGGGGTCCAGGTTCCCGATCCGCTCGCCCTCCACTGCAGGCTGGAGATGGGTATGACCGCCGGCGGATCCTGGGAGGCGTCGGTGAGGTCGGAATCGGCCCGCAGGAAGAGGTTCCAGCCCGCGGAGCTGAGGACGTTGAGGCGCACCGCATAGGGGGGCGTACCACCGCCGATGACGAAGGGGGAACTCTCCGGGCTGATGTTCCCGAAGCTCACCCCACCTCCGCCGGGCGTTCCGTCCCGGTTGTAGGTCCCCGCCAGGGTTAGGGAGAGGATATCCGCGGTGCGGAAGGACCAGGAATACGAGGCGGATAGCGGGTTACCCGCCAGGTCGGTTATGCCGGTGGTCAGGGTGGCGGTGTAGATGTAGCCGTAAAAGAGGTCCACGTCCGGGTCGAAGGTGGCGGTCATGGTCACCGGATCGTAGGTGACCGTGCCGGGGATGGAAGTCCCCTCCTCGTCCACCAGGGTGAAGGTGGAGGGGCCGATGGAGGAGGGCAGCATCCCGTTGGCGTCGGAGAAGGTAGCGGTTATGGGGGTGTCCACGGGCAGGTTAAGGCTCCCCGGGGCGGGGAACACGGAGGACAGCTGGGGCGGGGTCCAGTCCACCACCACGGTCACGCCCGCCCCGGGCACTTCCCGGTTGTCCACCCGGTCGGTGGCCCGGCTCCGGATGTTGTACATGCCCTCGGAGGGGATGGACCACTGGTAACTCCAGGAAGTGTAATCCCCCGGAGCGGCGGGATCGGCGACATACCAGGTGTTTCCTCCGTCCGTGGACACCTCCACCTGGCGCACCCCGCTGGGATCGGGGGCGGGGTCGGAGGCCACTCCCCGGACGGTGTAGTTGGCGGCGTTGGTGTATTCCATGTCCGCGGGGGCGGTCACGGAGGACACGGGAGGGGTGATGTCGTAGATGAAGACCGCCCGGATGAGGTCGAAGTAGACCCTCGTCCTGGTGGTTTCATAGGTGCCCACGGCGGTCCCGGCGTCGGCGAAGCGGAGCTGGAACTCACCGGACGGGCCCACGAAGCGGCGGGCAAGGGCCGCATCGTTCACGCTGATGGTCAGGGAACCGCTGGGCGAAGTGGGAAAACTTCCCAAAAAATACCAGAAGTTGTACCAGTTCCCAGTGTCGTAGTCGTAGAATTGGACGTACCAGGACTCGTTGGCGTCGCTCTGGTAGCCCGTCAAGTCGACCTGAATGCCCAGGAGCTTCTCCCGGGTCGCCTCGGTGAAGGATTGCCAGGAATTGAACCTTATGTCCAGGCGGGCATTGAAAGATGTGCCCCATCTCTCCCTGTACTGCAGGAAGATATTGTTCAATGTCCAGGTGTCCTGATATCCACCGCTGATCCGTTGCCCAATGGCTATGGTAGGAAGAGCGGTGATGAACTTGGTGGCGGAGTCGGCCACCGCCGCTTGCGGCAAGTAGAGAGCGAAGACGGAAAAAACCAGGGTCATGGTCACCAGTAATGCGGTATACCTTTTCCGGTTCCTCATGCCCAACCTCTTGATCATCCGCATGCTCCCGACACCGATTTTGCGTTTGTCCTTCGTGTGCAAGATGGGCCGTCCATTTTGCCCGCTTTCCATTACGCTGCCGAAGCTTTGCAAGGCTTTCATCATCTTCGCTGAGATCCCTAACCTGCCTTGACCAAGGGGCATTCCGCCTTTTCCCTCCCGTTTATTGGCCGGCGAAGGACCTTCCCAGGAAAGTAATGAACGATTAGGAGTAATATGTACGTTTATACCCTCCTTCCCATGGATGCCTATCTTCAAAAGAGCCTTCCCGGCAAGTCGCCGGACTATTCCCATCCGGCCTGCCGGTCTTATCCTCCGGAATATGTTTCTCCTCCTCCCTTTCCTACACCTTTGGAAGAGATCCCTCGCTCCTTTACGGCATCTTTGGTCATAAGCCATACGAGCACATCACCAGATATTATTTTCGGCCGCCGGGGCTTTATTTTTCATCCTCCGCGGCACGAGGGGCCTTTCCACCGGCGAGCGGTCGAAAAGCGGAGCCGACCGGTTATCTCTGGGACCCGCGACCCCTTTGCCTGGCGCGAGGAAAATCCTTCACTTGTCGTCACCCTTGGCTGAGACAGCCCCATCGCTCTTCGTTCGTTGCCGGCACCGTCACGAATCCGGGTTCGCAAGGGCTGTATACGGCTTCGGGTCTTACCCACTTAATTTACACCTTCCGCATCCACGGAGACCCCCTCACCTGTTTTCCGCATTGTAGAACCGCCGCCGCGGTGACCCCGTCGTTCTGACTTTCCGCATACCGCGGCCCGCATCATGTGGTTTCGGCCGCCAAGGCCGGATCCCATCCGGAAATGGAGGTTTTCACGGAAGCGCGGCATATGCGGTACGCCTGCCCATCCTCCTCCCAGTCCATCCATGTCGCCTTTGCGGGAATGGGCCTGATCTTCAACCCCCGTCTCCTCCCACTTTCCGGCTTCTCCTGATGCGGAGGAAGGCGAAAAGCGAGACCGCCAAAACGAGGCCCAAGGCGAGGATAATGTACGGGGTGAGGGGCTTCTTGGGAGGCGGGGGAGGGAGGACCTCGAGCTCGAGGAGCACGGCCAAGCCCCCGGTGAAGGTTATGGCCCCTGGAAGCTCCTGGTAGGGGATGAAGGCCAGGGCGAAGCGGTAGGTGCCCTCCGGGGAACCAACCGGAGGGCGCACGAGGAAGGAGAATTCCCTCCGGGATTGGGGTTCCAGGGACAACCCCTCACCTTCCGCTTCCACCCAGGAGCACCGCTCGCTGGTCGCGAGGGTGGCCGGATCGTTCTCCCCGCCCAGGACCTCCAGGACCTGGGGTCGCAGGAGGAGTTCCCGCTCCCCCTGGTTGATGATGGTTACCGCAACGGTGGCGGGTTCGCCGGGCCGCAGGCGGAGGGGGACGCGGGTGGGGGTCACCGAGACCATCTCTCCCGCGGCGCAGGAAGGACACAGCGCGAGGAGGAAAAGGAGCGCCAGGTGCGGGAAGTGCCGGGTGGCGAAGCGTCGAAGGGCGGGGGATATGGGCCGGTTGTGCCGTGTGGGGCGGGCATGCGAAGGAAGGCCCAAAGGATTCCTGCCGTCCGGGGCGATCGCCCTCCTCGGGAGATTCATCCGCCTAACCTGTCCCTTTCCCGCCTTCTTTATACTCAGTTCTTGATTTTTCCATGATCTTCCCGTGGCCCGGCTGCTCTTCCGGGCTTGACCTGCCGCTTGAAAGGTTAGGAAAACTCCACCCCTGCCTCGACCCGGCGACCGAATAAATATTCTCCGCGGGGTTTCCCACCGCCTTCCTCGGCCCTGCCTGCCCGGCACTAAAGGGGAAAACAGAGATCGCCGGGGAAGGAGACGGAAGGGGAATATCGCCGGGCGGCGCGCGGGAGCGCGAAGGATGTAAAAAGACCAGGTGAAGGTTATACTCAAAGGGCGATTTTGCCGAAAAAGTCCATGCCGGGCAAGATAAAACGGGCGCAAATATGTGGTTCGCGGATGGCGGGCATACGCGGATAGGGTCCTATTACCGGCTACCTCGGGGTCGCGAACCCGTGTATGCCCAACGGTGGTTTTTAGCTATTCCTTCCAGGAAAGGCATGGAAGTACAGGGCATGGACCGTCGCAAACGCGGGACCCCTCCTTCTCCGCGGTTCGGTGAACGCGGCCTTGGCTTCGTGAAGCGTGGCCCGGGGACCGGGTCTCGGGAGCACGCTTGAGGGGTGGGTGGCATGTTGGGAATAGTCTTCGCCTTCCTGGCCGCCTCCTTCAGCTTTTTCCTCTCCCTCACCGTGTACAGGGCCCGCCCGGGCAGCTTCCTCAACCGTACGCTGGCGGGGGCGTTTTTGTTCTTCGCCCTGTGGATAATGGGTTCCTACTCCCACCTGTTGCTGGCGGAGCCCAGCCCCTATTTCGTCACCAAAATGTACCGGATCTGCTATTTCCTGGTCGTCCTGGCCACGGGGTTCTTCTTCCTCTTCGCCCTGGGTTTCCTGAAAGGGGGCCATCCCGGAAAGCGGAAGACCCTCGTCCTGGAGGTGTTAATCCTGGCCCTGGCGGCGCTCAACCTCACCGGGCTCACCCTGCGGAAGGCCACCTACCACCAGGGAATATACAGCCAGGTGAACGGCCCGCTGTACGCGGTCTTCGTGCTCACGGAGGCGGCCCTGGGGGGAGGGGCCCTGCTGTGCCTGGAGCTGAAGCGGCGCAGGAGCCTGGGGACCGACCGCGCCCGCGCCACCTACATCCTGGCCGGCTTCGCTCTGTACATCCCCCTGGCCATCCTCCTAGCCCTGGTGTTGCCGGGCATGATGGAGAGGGATGTCACCACCGACTACGCCTACTGGCTGACCGTTCTGCCCTTGGGCGCCACCGCTTACGCTATCTTGAGGCACCGGCTGCTGGACGTGCGCCTGGCCTTGCGCTATACCTTCACCTACCTGGCTGCCCTCGTGGTCTTCGGCCTCCCGCTTTTGGCCTTCTACCTCGCGTTCAGCTACCTCTGGAGGTACGATCCACGGGTCTATGCCGCTCTTTCGGCTTCCATACTGGCTCTCGCCGTGGCCCTCACCCCCGCGGCCCTGCGCTGGTCCAGCCGCCTGGCCTCGCGACTTTTCTTTTCCGGGCTCTATGACGAAGTGGAGCTCCTGCACCGGGCCTCCGAGGCGGTGATGCTCAGGGGGGACGTACGCCGGGGCGTGGCGGAGGCCTCGGCGCTGGTGTGCGAGAGGTTAGGGCTCCGGGAGTTGGTGGCCGTGGTCCCCGATTTCATGACCGAGGGTAGGGGCACCTGGCTGATGGGCGCCCATAGGGAAGGCCAAGGGACAAGGAGTTTCGTGGAGGTCACAACCGAGGACTCTCCCCTGTACCAATTCCGCGAGGAGACCCTCCTTCTCGAAGACCGGGAGGCTTGCCCGGAGGGCTCCCGGGAGGCGGCGGCCAGGGCGGCGTTGGCCGCGCGGGGCCTGGTGGCGGCCATTCCGCTGCGGGGACCGGGCGGCGTACAGGGGACCTTGCTGGTGGGGGAGAAACCCAACCGGCTGGCCCTGGATCCCCTGGACCTTGGCTTTCTGGAGGATTTCGCCCGTAGAATAGGGCTCTTCGTGGAGAACCACCTTCTCTCCCTCCGCCTGCTGGCCAGGGTGGAGGAGCTTACCCGGGCCCGGGACCGGCTGGAAGAGTCGGACCGCTTCAAGTCGGACATCATCAACCTCACTTCCCACGAGTTCCGCACCCCCCTCACCGTGCTGCAGGGCTTCACCCGGACCATGGTCGAGCGTTTCGACGAGCTGAGGGAGGAACAGAAAAAGGAATTCCTCGGCTACATGGAGAAGGCCTGCCGGCGCCTGGAGAGGTTGGTGGACGAGTTTCACACCGTGTCCCTCCTCAAGGGCGGGAAGTTAAGCCCTTCGCCCGGTTGGTGTCCCCTTTCCACGATCCTCGAGGAGGCGGTAAACGGGCTGGAGGGTAGTGGCGGAGGACGGGTTGAAGTGGAGCTCCCGGACAGCGGGGTGGAGGTGGTCACCGACCGCCGGTTGCTGGTCATCGTCCTTGTCCACCTCCTGGAGAACGCCCTGCGTTACAGCGAGCCCGGCACCCCGGTCCTGCTCAGGGGCGAGAGGGAAAAGGGCGGAGTGACCATAACCGTGAGGGACTACGGAGAGGGGATACCGGCGGAGGTGGCGGAGAGGATATTCGAACCCTTCATGCGCCTGGAGGAAGTGGACAAGCACGGGGAAGGAGCCGGATTGGGGCTGTACATCGTCCGGCTGGCGGCGGAGATCCTGGGCATGGAGGTCCAGGTGGATTCACGGCCCGGGGAAGGGACCACTTTCCGCCTTCATATCCCGGGGACCTTCATCCCGGAGGGTCATCCGCAGAGCTCCGCCGCCAGGGACGCGAGGAGCGCGAGCAAGCCCCCTTCGGGGATTTCCCGCGGATAACAAGCTTGCTTCGTGCCCTCGCGGGGTGGTAGCGCCGCACCCGTGGATTTTATTCACGGGGATTATACTCGTGAGGATCTTGCTTCATGCCCTCGCGGGGTGGTAGCGCCGCACCCGTTCCGCTCACTCGGAGCTCTCCGCCCTGTGACCGCACACGTTAAGCCCGGGCGGGCAAGAAGCCCGACAGGTTATCGACCCGGCAGGAGGCTGGCGGGGATCTGCTCCGGGGACCTTACCGAGATGAGACCCTCTCCCCCCGGTTCTCAACCGCCTTGGGGCGTCCCCGGTGCCGGCCCTGAAGAGGGCTATCACCCCGGGCCGGGGGCTGATGTTGGTCCGCTGTGGGGCTCCACCGTGTCGCGACCCTCTCCCCCGGTTCTCAACCGCCTTGCGGCGTCCCCGGTGCCGGCCCTGAAGGGAGGGTGATATTTATCTGGTAGGTGCGGGGCTCGACGGGCTTGCCTATTCCTGTGGTAAGAATTTCCAGCAGCCCTTCGACGAAGTCGGGAAGTTCTTCTTGGCGTCCCTTGAGGTGCCAGCGGAAGAAGATGTGCTCGATGGTCCCCAGGATCATGGAGCGCACCAGGTAGGGATCGATGTCCGAACGGAACTCGCCCGATTCCATCCCTTCCTTGATGGCCTCCAACAGAAGGCCGGCGGCTTTCTTGACCGCCTGGTAGCCCTCGGCATCCATGAACTTGCGGTTGTGTTTCAGGTTCAGGAGCACGAGGGAGGAATAGTTGGGGTTATCCTTGTACAGCCGGTAGTATCCGTAGACGATGGCCCGCACCTTGTTTTTAGCGCCCTTTATGAAGGGGGCCATTCCCTCCAGGAAGTCCACCGCCTGGCGGGTGATCTCCCCGGGGATGGCGAAGAGGAGGTCCTCCTTGCTGCCGAAGTACTCGTAGATGGTGGCCTCGGAGACGCCGGCGGCGCGGGCTATCTCGGAAATGGTGGCGTTGTAATAACCTTTTTCCCCGAACACGCCCAGGGCTGCGTCAATAATGGTTGTGAATTTATCCCTGCTTTTAAATTCGTTCCCCATATATTTTCCTTAATTTATAGCCTAATTTTAAAATTGACATAATTATTATAATTGGACTATATTGAAATGGCAATCGGTAAAGCGACGACTTGGGAGGGGATGAAGATGATCCGCACCGGGGCCGAGTATCGGGAGAGCCTGAAGTCCATGAAGCCCAACATCTACATGGGGGGCGAGATACTGGGGAGGGAGAACCTCCCGGGAACGGAGATCCTGGAACTCACCTGCGAGCTGGCCCACAACAAGGACCTGCAACACCTGACCACCGCCAAGTCCCATCTGACCGGCGAGACCATCAATCGCTTCTGCCATATCCACCAGAGCGAGCAGGACCTCATGGCCAAGCAGGAGATGACCCGGGTGGCGGCGCGCATGGTGGGCGGATGCATCGCCCGTTGCATGGGCATCGACGCCATGAACGCCCTCTCGGTGATCACCTACCAGTGCGACCAGGCGCACGGCACGGAATACCACCAGCGCTGGCTGGAATACCTGAAGTACTGGCAGGCCAACGACATCGTGGGCTGCTGCGCCCAGTCCGACGTCAAGGGGCACCGCAAGCGGCGCCCTCACGAGCAGACCGACCCCGACCTCTACCTGCGGGTCATCGAGAAAAGGAAGGACGGCATCGTGGTGCGGGGAGCCAAGGCCCACAACTCCTTCGCCCCCCTGGCCCACGAGATCATCGCCATCCCCACCCGCTTCCTGACCCCCGAGGAGGGCCCCTGGGCGGTGGCCTTCGCCGTCCCCGGTGACTGGCCAGGGGTGAAGCTGGTGTGCCGGGGCGCCCGCTACCGGGACCGCGTGCCGGAGGTGGCCTCGCCCCTCTCCGGGAAGGGGGAGATCGAATCCCTGACCATCTTCGACGACGTCTTCGTACCCTGGGAGAGGGTCTTCCTGTGCGGGGAGACGGAGTTCGGCGGCCAGCTGGCCCTGCTCTTCGCCCTCTACCACCGCCATTCCTACACCGGGTGCAAGCCGGCCATGTCCGACGTCATCATGGGCACCACGGCCCTGGTGGCGGAGTACAACGGCATCGAGCGCGAGCCGCACGTGCGGCACAACCTGGCCGAGCTCATCAGCGTGGCCGAGCTGGTCTACGGGTGCGGCATCGCCGCGGCGGTGAAGTCCTCCAAGGCCCCCTCCGGGACCCAGATCCCCGACGTGGTCTTCTGCAACGTGGCCCGCAAGCACGCCGGGGTGAACCTCTACCACGAGTACGACATCCTGGCCGAGGTAGCGGGAGGCCTCCCGGCCACCCTGCCCTACAGCGAGGAGTTCGCCAGCCCCGAGGTGGGGGAACTGGTCAAGAAGTACCTGGCCCGCAAGGACGGCGTAAGCCCGGAGAACATATACAAGTGCTTCGCCTGGATAAGCGACTTCTCCTGTTCCTCCATGGCCGGGGTCATGCAGTACGCCGGGGTGCACGGCGGAGGCTCCCCCATCATGGAGGACATCGCCATCCTGGGGACCTACAACATCGAGGAGAAGAAGCAGATCGCCAAGTTCCTGGCCGGCATCCAGGATTGACGGACGGGGTTTGCAAAGGTCGGCGCAGGGTCGCTCAGGATCGCTCCTTGCCCCCTTGAGCCCCCAGCCCGGGCGTCTTACCGGCCCGCCCACGGTACGCAGGTCGGCCGATCTCAGCCAAGTGGGGTTTATACGCCTTTTTCAAGCCATGCGTATCGGCGGACGGAAGATAGCCGGAAGGGCTCGTAGCATGAAAGGGTGGTTTGCAGGCGGTTCTATTCCGCCGCCTCTACCTCCGGACGTCAATCCAATCCATTATGTCCGTGCCTCCAGGTATTCTGAAGTCGAAGCCCACAGCGGGTGGAGAGAGATGTCTACCGTTAGGTGCATCCATGGGTTGGGTTTCCACATGGATGGAGACGGTGGAACTGGTTTTGTTCCTGATCATGGGGCGAAAAACCTGGGCCTGGAGGGCCCAGATGCCTATCGTTAGGTGCATCCATGGGTTGGGTTTCCACATGGATGGAGACGGTGGAACTGGTTTTGTTCCTGATCATGGGGCGAAAAACCTGGGCCTGGAGGGAAGAGATCGATACCTGGACATGGGTGCGTGCGCTTGGGATGGCCATGGGTGCGTGCGCTTGGGACGTATCATGGATAGGGTTTTATGAAAACGGGGTCAGGTGCCCTAGTCGCATGTTGGAAATTCAAAGACCTGGAACCGGGATCATTAAAAGGGGAAGGAAAAGGGAAAGGGGCCGAGGAACAGTATACTTGGAAGGTAGGCCGAGGGAGGGAGAGGTTAATTTGTGCAATCTCTTTCCGCGGGGGGAATGCCGGGACTGCCCCTTCCTGAGCTGCAACCAGCACCCGAGGTTTCCCGAGGTCCAGAAACACGTACATGACCTTGTCAGGGCGGGCAAAAAGCGGGCGAGCACGGGGGGCTGAGGCTAAGCCGGGCCTGGCCGTACAGTACATGGGGATGGCTCCGGCGATGGGCGAGGGCGGAGGCTGACGGCGGCTTGGAGGGCGCGGCACGACTGGCGGAACGTTCGATTTATATTTAACCACCTAATGCCCGCCTCCTCCCCTGGGGGAAGGGCCGGCTCAAGCCCTTTCGGCCTTCATTGCGCAGGCCAACACCCCGCCTGGCCACGCGGGATCCGGATTCTCGGCCTGGGGAAAGCCGGGCGGAGTTTTTTGCCCATGCCCGCCTCCTCCCCTGGGGGAAGGGCCGGCTCAAGCCCTTTCGGCCTTCATTGCGCAGGCCAACACCCCGCCTGGCCACGCGGGATCCGGATTCTCGGCCTGGGGAAAGCCGGGCGGAGCGCGTCCATCTTCTGGGCGGGTGGGTAAAATAGAGGATAATGGATAGTCCGCGAAGGGATATTAACCGTGCTCATGCGGTGAGGGCAGCCCACAGGGCCCATCCCGGCAGCGGATGGATGACAGGAGAGGACCCGGGAAAGGCATGTTGTCTTAAAGCTGGGGCGAAGGTCACAACCCCGGAAGGTGTTCGGAAGGGCAAGGGGGACTGGAAATGGCATGTAGTGCCCGGGCTCAGGGGAAAACCATCAACCCCGGAAGGTGGCCGGAATAACAAGGGGAGAGGAAGGGGGCATGGGATCTTGAGTCGGGCAAGTCCAGGCCACCCGGAATACGGAGGTGAGAAATTGGGAGAGGCCAAAGAGGAACGGGAGGCCACCCTGAGGGTGGAAGACCTTCACGTGGAGGTGGAAGGTCGGCAGATCCTCCACGGGGTCAACCTGGAGATCAAGTGCGGGGAGACCCACGTGCTTTTCGGGCCCAACGGTTCGGGGAAGACCACCCTGCTCATGGCGGTGATGGGCTTCCCGCGCTACAAGGTGACCCGTGGGAGGATATTCCTGGGAGGGGAGGACATCACCGCTTTGCCGCCCTACGAGAGGGCCAGGCGGGGCATAGGCATCATGTTCCAGAGGCCGCCGACGGTGAGGGGGGTCTCCCTGGCCCAGATGGCGGCCCTCTGTTCGCGGGATGGGGTGGACGTGGAGAAGCTGGCCGTGGACCTCAACCTGGGCGATTTCCTCTCCCGCGACGTGAACCACGGTTTCTCCGGGGGGGAGATCAAGCGTTCCGAACTCCTGCAGCTCCTGGCGCAGGATCCCCGGGTGGTTCTCCTGGACGAGCCGGAGTCAGGGGTGGACATGGAGAACCTGCAACTGGTGGGCAGGGCCATCCGCAAGCTCCTGCAGAAGGACCTCCGCCGGCGACGCACCCGGTGCGGATTGATCATCACCCACACCGGGTACATCCTGGATTACGTGGAAGCGGACGTGGGGCACGTGCTCTGCGAGGGGACCATAGTCTGTTCCGGCAACCCCCGGGAACAACTGGAAGGGATACGTCGCTACGGGTTCGAGGAGTGTGCACGATGCACGCGTTGAAGGAGATCAGGCAGAGGGCCAGGGCGGCGGCGGAGAAACCCGCCCCGTACGGGAGCGACCTCGACCTCTCAACCTACGTCGACGAGGCCCCGGAGCGATCCTACGTGGAGTCCCTGGAGCAGTTGGAGGAGCTGGGCGAGGAGGAGCTGGCCCGCGCCGGGGTGGAGAAGAGCGGGCGGGGACGTTCCGGTTCCTTCGTCCAGATCGACGGCTCGGTGGTCCACCGCAAGGCATTGGAGAAGGGCCTGGAGATATTGAGCACCCGCGAGGCGCTGGAAAAATATGACTGGCTTTGGGATTACTACTGGAAGGCGGTGGCCGTGGACGCCGACAAGTACACGGCGGCGGTGGAGCTCGGCCCCTTCGAGGGGTACTTCATGCGCGCCCTCCCCGGCTCGCGCACCATCTACCCCCTCCAGGCCTGCCTTTACATCCGGGAACCCCGCTTCGTCCAGAGGGTGCACAACGTGGTCATCGCCGAGGAGGGCTCGGAGCTGCATATCATCACCGGTTGCGCCAGCGAGCACGAGATAAAGGCCGGCCTGCACCTGGGCGTCTCGGAGTTTTACGTGAAGAAGGGCGCCAGGATAACCTTCACCATGGTCCACAACTGGGCGGAGGGCATGGACGTCCGGCCACGCAGCGGCATCGTGGTGGAGGAGGGCGGGCTCTTCATGTCCAACTACGTGGTCATGGAACCCCTGCGCACCCTGCAGCTCTATCCCACGGCCCGGCTGGTGGGGGAGGGGGCGGTGGCCCGCTTCCATTCCATCCTGGTAGCCCAGCCGGGGAGCGAGCTGGACGTAGGATCGCGGGTCATCCTCAGCGCCCCCCGCTGTAGCGCGGAGATAATCTCCCGGGCCATAACCAAGGGAGGTTACATCGCCGCTCGGGGGCACATCCGGGGAGAGGTGGGAGGCGTAAAGGCCCACCTGGAGTGCCGGGGACTCATCCTCGACGGACGGGGGGTGATCCACGCCGTGCCCGAGCTGGAGGGAAGGGCGGAGGACGTGGACATGTCCCACGAGGCGGCGGTGGGGAAGATCGCCCAGGAAGAGGTGGAATACCTCATGGCCCGGGGACTGAGCGAAGAAGAGGCCACCTCCACCATCGTGCGCGGCTTCCTGAACGTGAAAATAGAGGGCCTGCCCCCGTTGCTGGAACGGGAGATGAGGCGCATGATGGAGCTCTCGGAGGAAAAGGCCCTCTGAGGCCCTTCGGCTTCCCATTACCGCCGGGACCGCGGGTCAGGGGCACGTTTCGCCAAACCCACGCCACCCGCCTTCGCCGCCACCGGAGGAAACTACGCTGGCGGAGAGCGGGGCGGGTCACACACGCGTGGACGGCGGGAACGCCCAACCCAGGTATGGCACCCTGCTACTTCCGGCCGGTGTAGAAATCCCCGTACTGCTCCCGGGCGATCCTCTTGGCTATCTTTCCCACCGAGGTCTTGGGTATCTCCTCCACGAAGAGGACCTCGTCGGGAAGTTGCCACTTGGCGAACCTGGGGGCGATGAACTCCAGTATGTCTTCCTTGGATACCTTTCCCTTGTGCTCCTCCCGGAGGACCACCAGGGCCAGCGGCCTCTCCTCCCATTCCGGGTGAGGTATGCCGATCACCCCCGCCTCCAGGACGGCGGGATGGGCCATGATGGCGTTCTCCAGGTCCACGGTGGAGATCCACTCCCCGCCGCTCTTCACCAGGTCCTTGAAGCGGTCCACGATCTTTATGTAGCAGTTGGGATCGATGACCGCCGCGTCGCCGCTCTTCCAGTAGCCGTCCTCGGTGAAGGCCTCGGCGCTTCGCGGGTCGTCGTGGTAGGCACAGGTGACCCAGGGGCCCCTGATGTACAGCTCGCCCACGGACTTGCCGTCGAAGGGCACCTCCTTCCCCTCCTCGTCCACCAGCTTGACGTCGATGCCCACCACGGGGATGCCCTGCCTCCTCTTCATATCCCATTTCTCCTCCTCGGAGAGGTGCTGCAGGGTATCCTTCAGGAAGTTTATGGAAACCAGGGGGGTGGTCTCCGTAGCCCCGTAGGCGTGGATGACGTCGGCCTTTCCCAGTTCCCAGTACTCCTTCATCATGGCCAGGGGCGGCTCGCTGGCCCCGGAGACCATGCGGCATCCTTTGAGGTCGGGCTTGGGGTCCATCTTGCGGATGTATTCCAGCATGGGCATGAAAATGGCCGGCGCCCCGCAGGTCACGGTCACGCCCTCGGAGAGGAGCATATCCACCAGCACGTTGGCCATCTCCAGGGTGTACATGCCGGGGAAGACCAGCTTGGCGCCCACCAGGGGGCCGGTGATGAAGGCCCCCCAGCCAAGGACGTGGAACATGGGGGTGATCTGCATCATCACGTCGTGCCGGCTGAGGTTGAGGTTGATGGCCACCGCCAGGGTGTGCAGGTAAAGGGCGCGGTGGGATACGTAAACCCCCTTGGGTTTCCCGGTGGTCCCGGTGGTATAGCAAGCCGTGCAGGCCGCCTTCTCGTCCACCATGGGCCACTCGATTTCCGGATTCTGCCCCTGCAGCAGCTCCTCGTAGGCGTAAAGGGGTCTCAGCTGGGCCTGGAAGGAATCGACGGGGCGATCGGTTATGACCATGTATCCCTCAACCGCCTTGAGCTCCGGGGCGATGGGCTCGATGAGCGGGATGAGCAGGTCGGATACGCATATCAGTTTGGCCTGGCTGTGGTTCACGACGTAGGCGCGGTCCTCCATGGAGATGCGGGGGTTGATCTGCAGGAGCACCGCTCCCAGCCCGGAAATGGCGTAGAAGAGCTCGGCGAAACGGTGGGTGTTGAACTCCAGGACTCCCACTCGGTCGCCGGGCCCTATGCCCAGGCCCTTGAGGGCGTTGGCCAGTCGGCATACGCGCTCGTAGCATTCCCGGTAGGTATAACGCAGCACGGTTCCGTCGAGGTTGCGGGAGGCGATCTCCACTTCCCCGTAGGACCTGGCGGCATGCCTCAGGATGGTGGGGACGTTAAGTTGGTAGTCGTTGTTGGAGGTGGACGGACAGCCCTGCACGATCTCGTAACCCATGACGCTACCTCCTTTCGATCCCCTCCCCGGACTCCGGGGAAGTACCTGACGATGCCGTTACGCAGCGGCCCCACTCCGCGCGGGCGCAAACCCGGACAAGATTACCTGTGTTTATCGATTCCAGGTAAGCCTCGAGCCGTCGAGACCTCTTCCGATACCATCCGCCGCCGACCGGATAACTCTTCGGGAACGCGCTTCCCTTGCCGAAGACCCTTTTCCTAATATATCACAGCTTTCGAGTCGGCTGGCGGGCCAGGCGGAGGCTTGGCGTGGGCAGCAGGCGTATCCCCGGGTGGGGCGGGCTTCATGGGCGCGGGATGCCCTCAAGCGGTTCCGCCACGGAGGATCTATGCTCCGCGTCCTTTCAGGGAAGCGGGGACCCAGGGTCAAGGTGCGTTCATCGGCGCGGGCCTCTCTTCCCCTTATGTTTCCGGAAGAGGGAGGAGAACCCGCGGCCGCTATCCGCTTCCTGGTGGTAGGAGTAGCGGTAATAGGGGGCGTAATAGTAGCCGTAACCGTAGCGCCCGGCAGCCTCCACGTTGTTGATGACCAGTCCCAGGAGGCGGGCGTTGACCTTGGAGAGGAGCTCCACGGTGCGTCGAGCCGCCTCCCTCTCGGCGATGCCGTGGCTGGCCACCAGTATGACCCCGTCCACCATGGGAGCCATGGCCACGGAGTCGGACACCGAGAGCACGGGCGGCGAGTCCACCAGGACGTAGTCGTATTCCCCGCGCAGGCGCTCCAGGAGGTCGCGCATGGCCTGCGAGGAGACCATCTCCGCGGGATTGGGTGGCTTAACCCCGCAGATCATGAGGTGGAAATCGGGGTTGCCCACGGAGATGACGGCCTCCTCGACCCCCGCGGTACCCGAGAGCACCTCGGTGAGTCCCTTGGAAGGTTTTTCCAACATGTAGTCATCAAGGACCGGGCGCCTCAGGTCGGCCTCCACGACCAGGACCTTTTTTCCCATCTCCGAGAGCGCGGCTCCCAGGTTCACGGCCACCGAGGTCTTGCCCTCCCCGGGACTGGCGGAGGTGACCATGATCAGCCGGGTGTCTCCCTCCAGGTTCAGGAACTGCACGTTGGTGCGCAGGTTGCGGAAACCCTCCGCGGCGGTGCTGTCCGGGGCGGTGAAGTAGATCACCTCGCGCTCCTCCTCGGGAAGTCCCTTGAACTTGGCTATCTCGCCGATGATGGGGATCCCGTAATATTGCTCGAAGTCCTCCCGCGTCTTGAGGCTGACGTCCAGGTAATCCACCAGGAAGGCCACTCCCACGCCCAGTATGAGGCCCAGGAAGAGGGCCAAGATTGCGTTGCGGGTGGTGCGCGGGCTGACCCTTTCTCCCGCCTCCGCAGGTTCGATGATCTCCAGCCCGCGCTGCTCGAGGGCCTCGGCTATGCGCAGGCTCATGTACTTCTCGTAGAGGGTGGCCCAGAGGTTGACCGCCTGGCTGGCCTCCGCTTCCAGTTCGGGGGGGATGGTGTCCTTGGTGTATTGCTTGACCCGCTGGGCGATGTCCTGTATCTGGGTCTCCAGCTCGGTTATGCGGTTCCAGACCTCCTGGCGGGCTTCGCTGATCTGCTTGATGGCCGAGAGCTGGCGGTCCTTGATGTACTCCTCCGCGTAGGCCTGGGCCACGTCCCGGGAGAGCAGGGGATCGTGGTCAGTGAATATGATCTGGAAGACGTTGGTATTCTGGGTGCGGTCCACCTTCACGTTTTCCAGTATCTCCTCGGGGGAGGGAAGGGAGGCCGGTATGTAGACCTCCTTGCCCTCCCGGCGGTCGTATTCCGCTTCCTCGTACTGGTACTCCAAGTGGTCGTACACCGCCCGGGCCATGGTGCGGGTTTTTATGATCTCCGCCTGGGTCTGGATGAAGGTGTTGGGGTCGCCGAAGGCCAGGCTGTAGAGCGCCTGGGTGGTGGATTCCCCGGCCCGGTTGATGTCCGCCAGGATGGTGACCCGCGATTCGTAGAGCGGCTTCTGGAGGAGGGAGAAGATCAGCGCAGCCGCCACCACCAGAAGGGTGACCCCGATGATTATCCACTTGCGCCTGGCTATGACGTTCAGATAATCCCTGAGTTCCATTTCGCGCCCATTATACCAGGTTCCACGCCTTTCCCATGCCCGCTCGGTCCACCCGCATCCCCCGCTTCCTTGCCGGTTCCCGCGGCCTCCTGCCAGGAAGCTCCAGCGCGTACTCATGATAGGGGGTGCCCTTCCGGGCACCCCCGGTGCTTGCTACCAACCACCCCAGCGGATCATCCGCTGGCTCCAGAAGCCTCTCGCGGTTGCGTCCTAAGAGAACCCGCCACGAAAGGTTTACCTGAGGAGTCCTCCCGGTACGCCCACGGAATCGTGTCCGCC
>Ga0207433_10003778_pt1 | contig 28637 bp, 32 predicted proteins | sample YelNatPaOPGAMG01_FD_187559 | JGI IMG/M metagenome (GOLD analysis project Ga0207433, IMG submission 187559) | Hot spring thermophilic microbial communities from Obsidian Pool, Yellowstone National Park, USA - OP-RAMG-01 (SPAdes) (version 3) | ecosystem: Environmental > Aquatic > Thermal springs... | reverse complement strand
AGCTGAGATTTTGGGTATTATTTCTTCTGAAATAAAAAAATGTATAGAGATTGATACAAGCAAAAAAACAGTTGAAGATGTTGTTAAAGAGATAGAGAAAGCCTTAAATAATCTATCATGCAAAAAGAAAAAAAGAATTGATTGGACATATAAATACAGTTTTCTTTTGAAATAGATATCCTGATACAAGTAACAGTTGAAGATGTTGTTAAAGAGATAGAGAAAGCCTTAAATAATCTATCATGCAAAAAGAAAAAAAGAATTGATTGGACATATAAATACAGTTTTTTGATAGATGTCCGGTGAAAGGATGGCAGCATTTAGATCTGCTCTATTACTTGGAATTTTAACGGCAATCTTTCTAGCAATTGGTTTCTTTTTCGGCGGTATTTTTGGAGCAACAGCAGGGTTGATAATTGCATTTATTGTAAATTTTATTTCATATTTCTTTTCCGACAAGATCGTCCTTAAAATGTATAATGCAAAGGAATTGAAAGATGAAAAAATCAATGCAATGGTTGAAAAACTTGCAAAGAAATCAGGATTACCAAAACCAAAAACCTATATAATACAAACCGATATACCAAATGCATTTGCAACAGGGAGAAATAAAAATCATGCGGCAGTTGCAGTTACAAAAGGACTTATTGACAAACTAGATGATGATGAAATAGAAGGGGTTATTGCTCATGAAATCTCTCATATCAAGCACAAGGATACATTGATAAGCACAATGGCAGCAACAATTGCGGGTGCAATCTCTTGGCTTGCTTATATTTTTTGGTTTGGTGATGAGCGAAACAGAAATATAATAAATTATATTTTATTGTTTGTGCTTGCTCCAATTGCTGCAATGCTCATAAGGCTAGCAATATCCCGTAGCAGAGAGTATTATGCAGACAGAGGAGCAGGCGAAATATCTAATCCCCTAAGTCTTGCAAGTGCGTTAGGAAAGATCAGCGATTTTACAAAAAATGTAAAAATAAAAGGAAATCCATCAACAGCGCATTTGTTCATTGTGAATCCTTTCACAGGAATAAATCTGATTAACTTATTCAGTACACATCCTCCAATAGAAGAGAGAATAAAAAGGTTAGAAGAAATGGCAAAGAAAAAATAAGCTTTTAAAACCTGAGTAAAGAAATAATAAAATTTAAATGGTGAAAAAATGGCTCAAAAATTATCAGGAGTTATTGCAGAAAGGTTGTTCAAGAATCAGTTTGTATGTATGAAGTGTAATGCAAAAATTAGGGCAAATCCTTTCAAAGTTAAGAAAGGAAAAATAAAATGTAGAAAATGTGGCTCAAAAAAGCTTCGCTTGAAGGCAAAAGAGAGAAGAGGAGCAAAGGGTTAATTCTTAAATTAGAAGGCTCTCCATAAAAGTTGAATGAAAAACTTATTTTTCTATGATTTCATAATAAGGTGTGGTTATAAAAAATAATTGTAATTCTAGAATAAGCATTATGAATTGCAATCAGAATTCAGGATAGCAGAAATTCCTTCAGTAAATTTTTCAATCATTACAATTCAAGTTTTGTAGACAACCTTAGAATTAAAACATAGAAGTTTTTAAATACCAATCCTATTAATTTATTATTATGCTAAGTGATTATCTGAAACTTATCCGCCCAGTAAATTGTTTCATGTCTGCTGTTGCAGTGCTCATTACACTGATGATAGTATTGCCAAATATTCAAACAATTGGCTTTCTGAGGGCTGGCTTAGCTATGGCTATTGCTTTTGTTATGTGCGGAGCAGGCATGGCAGTTAATGATTACTATGATGTTGAGATTGATAAGATAAACAAACCAAAAAGACCTATTCCTTCAGGTAGAATTAATAAGAAAAATGCAATGATTTTTGCAATCTTTTTGTTTTTAATTGGAATAGTACTGGCATTCTTTATAAATAAATATGCATTTTATATTGCAATAATAAATTCTGTGGTTGAATTTTTATATGCCTGGAAATTGAAAAAAGTTCTTTTATTAGGTCATCTCCTTGTCAGCTATTTAGTTGCATCCTTGTTCATATTTGGTGGTGCAGCAATGTTTGATATCGTCGGATTAACAAAGTTAACATCGATTATTATTTTGTCAGCACTCGCATTCTTTTCTAATATGGGAAGGGAGATTTACAAGAGTGCGGCAGATGTTTTAGGAGACAAGCAATTCAATGTCACTAGTTTTGCAACAAAATTCAAGATTCCGATAGCAAAGAAAGTTGCCTCTGTTTTTCTTATTATAGCAATATTGTTGTCTCCTTTACCATTCCTAATAGGAATATTTGGCATATATTATCTTTCTATTGTAATAATTGCTGATGCAGTTTTTGTGGCAGCAATGGTAGTCAACGTTTCAAATGCAGAAAAATATTGCAAAGCGGCGATGATAATAGCATTGGTTGCATTTCTTTTAGGAGCCCTGTAAGATTTATGTCAATTTAGCATTATTTAAATTAAGAAAATTTTTATAAAAAAATTATGAATGCAATTTTTCAAAAATAATGCAACATTAAAATAAATGAAATCCTTTTGTAACCCGCGAATATTTTCATAGAGCAAAAAGCTTGTTTGCAGCAATTCGTTTCATTTATAAAAGATGGTTTTCAAAGAACTTCAAAATAATATAAAATTTGTTGGAATTGCGATAGGTATCAGGAACTGGCTATAGAATCATCAGATTTTTAATGGATGTAAAATTAATGTAAGAATTATACTATGAAAAAAGTAAATTTGTTCTGAGAATTTTTCTATGCGACCAATAACTGATTTTATATCCATTCACAGGCTTTTTCGTCAGTGAGCAATGTTTCTAATTCTGCTTGAATGAGATTTCACAAAAATTAAAAAGAGATAATTTTATATATTTAAGTGATAATAAATTTAGAATTATAATTGTGAAGTGAAAGAGAAAATGATTCTACCTTCAAAAGTATTTTTTACAAAAGGAGTTGGAAGACATAAGGAAAAATTGGCTAGCTTTGAGCTTGCATTGCGAGATGCTGGCATTGAAAAATTTAATCTTGTCACTGTTTCTTCTATCTTTCCACCTGGTTGTAAAGTGGTTCCAAAAGATAAAGGACTTGCAGAGCTTAAACCAGGGCAAATTGTTTTTTGTGTCATGGCAAGAAATGAAACAAATGAGGCAAATCGCCTTGTGGCGGCATCTGTTGGTTGTGCCATACCATCTGACCCAAATGCTTATGGTTATTTAAGTGAACATCACTCATTTGGTGAAACAGATGAACAGGCAGGTGATTATGCAGAAGACCTTGCTGCTAAAATGCTCGCCACTACTCTGGGCATAGAGTTTGACCCTAATGCAAGCTATGACGAATTAAAACAGATTTGGAAAATTTCTGATAAGATTGTTAAAACAACAAATATAACACAATCTGCCATAGGAAAGAGTGGTCTATGGACTACTGTCATCGCTGTAGCAGTTTTTATCTACGAGCGCAACAATGAAAATAAAATCCTGAATGAAGTTCAAAATGGTGGAGTTCAAAGTGGAGATGTAAAGAAGTGATGATATAAATTATTCTAAAAGCCTTTCTCAAAATAAATAACAATATCATGTTTTAAATATAAAATTATTAAAATATGAAATACAACATTAAATAGAAAGGGCCTGTAGCTCAGCCTGGTAACACCAGCGCATTAGTCAGGAGAGAGCACCTGCCTCTTAATTTCTAGAAGAGAGCAGGGTGTCGCGAGTTCGAAACCATCATGGCGAACATCTCGTCGGGCCCATTGCTCTATAAAAATAGATGAATTAAACGCATGCATCAGTTAGACTATCTGGGCAGAATGCTTTCAGGTCATCACAAGACATCTTAACATCCTTTTCGCTAGCTCCAACTTCAAATAATCCTTCTGAACGACTTGAACGCCAGAAACAATCCGGATTAACAGGCTCGCAACAACCTGTTGCACCAGCATAATCAATTTTTAAACATGCAAATGCAAGTCCATCATCACTTAGTTTTTCATATACAGGATCATTTTGAAAATGAACCTTACATGCAGATAAAAATGTTTTATCTTTTTTTGCTTCCATTACATTACAACCATTTTGCTTATAATATTCACATTTTGAAGCAAATATTCTATCTGCATCTGCCTTGCTCATTGACTTGCCTGACTGAAATATTAAAAAGTACATCAAAACTACAAGAACTATTATTGCAACAGCTGCTATAACTATAATTGTTATAGGGAGTTCAAGTCCTTTCATAACCATCACAATTTACACACGCCAAATTTTTATTGTAAATTTGGCATTTCAAATCTCATCTGTTCAAATTCTTCTTCACGCTTTTTTATAAATTTCTCAAAGATTTTCTTCCTGAAAACTATAATTATAACAACTGCAGCTATTATAATAATTATTATCCACAAGAAAGCAGATGATTGACTATCCTCTACTGGTACAACATCATCTACACATGCATGGTTTACACATGTCTGCCCTGGTCCGCAAGATCTGCATCGTCCACCTACACATTCGCAACCAGTTGTGCAATCATTTCCTGTCTCACATTCTGCTGTCAATGGTAGAACACAGTCTATTAATATAGGCTTTGTACATACAAGGTTATTACCACTATAAACTTCTGTATTTATTGTATTAACTCCTTCTTTACCATTCACAAAGAAAGAAAATGGTGATTGTGAATATACTTGTGTTTTGTTCATAGCTATAACCTTAATGCTGTCACCACCACTCCAGGCAGCTAATATTGTTATTTTTTTATTGTCATTGTATGAACAATTCTGTATTAATGGGGTGACAGAACAGGCACTTCCTTTATAAACAGTAAATTCTCCTCTTGCTAAAGATTTTGCTCCTTTCGAATCTGTTGCCTGAACATAGAAATTATAAAGTCCTTCAGTAAAGTTAACAATGAAATTACATGAATGAGTGTATCTGATTGAACCTGTTGTTGTCATCATACAATATCTGTCTAAGCAATTCTGATCTTTACATGCATAGACAACAAAATTATCGTTTTCAGAGTCATTAACCGCTGCGGATAATGTAATTGTTGAACCAATTGCTACAGTGCTCGGTGTTGCATTCACAAGATAGATATTCGGCGCATTATTTGTCTCTCCAGCAACTTTTAGAGTTAATGTAGATGTCTTAGTTATCATTCCTCTTACAGTTACTGTTAATGTTTTTGTATCATTTATAACAGCATCAAATGGTGCTGTAACATTTATTATAATTGTTTTCATTTCATTTGGTTGTAGCGTTACTATAGATTTTTGCACACCATCAATAATTATCTTTGAATCCCATCCTGCAATTTGCTTTGAAATTGTATATGTGTCAGAAATGCCTTTGTTTTCTAATCTTATTTCATAAAGATAACTTGAACCAGGCCTTATTGATGCTGAATACTCACCAGGTTTCAAATCAAAATCATAGTTCCTCACAAAAATATTTGGATTTGAAGTTATTGCTGTTGTACCATTATATAATGCCTTTACACAAACATAATATGAACCATCTGCAACTGATGTTGTACTCCAAGGTGCCTCATATCTTCTTGATATTCCATTATAATTCATAATAGAGAAATTTTCTCCTGTACATGCAGAACTTCTCTGACTGTATGCAAACTTAACTTCAAGAGGATTTCCTAGGACAGTTGCTTCAATGAGTTTGATTCCTGAGATATATGTATTTGGTTTTGGTTCATCAATTATTATTGATTGGGCTTGAGGTGTTGGAGTGGGAGTTGATGTTGGAGCATAAACTGTGTATTGTCCGGATGCAGATGAACTCAGACCATTTGCATCCTGTGCATTCACGTAATATGTATAGAGACCAGGCTGACTGTTGGCAACAAAGTCACATGAATAAACACTTCCATTTATTGCAGTCATTGTGCATAGTGTTGTTGAGCAATCTGGTGTTGTGCAGACAGAAGCGCTTATTGGAGTTGAACCGGTTATAGATGCACTGACTGTAACACTTCCTCCTGTCTGAACAGGATTTGATGTTGTGGCTGATGAAGTTACAGATGTAATCAGAGGTCCTTGATTGTTCTGATTATTTTGTGCAACATTGACATTGAATTGCACTGTCTTTGTTCCTCCCTTTCCAGTTGCACGGAGTGTGATAACATATGAGCCTACACTATTCCCTGTAACATTCACATTTATAACAGCAATTTGTGCAGCTTCAAGAATAGCATAATTTGCAACAGCACCATTAACGCTCATTCTTGCAGGTAAATCTGACTGCAGAGAAAGATTTATTGTATCTCTTGCTCCTTTGTTCTCAAGGAATGCAGTAAATGAATATGAGCTTCCTAAGTTTATTGTGATATCAGATGAAGGGTACAAATCAAAGTTATAGTTCTTTATCCTGACATTAGAAACAGATGTTACCTTTGTCTGTCCATCACTATATCTTGCCTTTACGCATATGTAATACACATCATCTGTAATACTCCTTGTATCAAATGCTGCTTCATAGTTTCCTGTTATGGGATTATAGCTCATTGATACCCAAGATGTTGCTCCATTGCATGCTGAGCTGTATTTGTCATATGCAAACTTAATCTCAGTTATATTATTTGCCTGAGCCTCTACTAATATAATATTGCTTATTGTTGAGTAAGAAACCGGATTAGTTATGTAAAGAGTTGGTGTAAATGCTGCAGTTGTAATTGTCATTTGAGTTGTTGGACATTGAATAGTTGTTTTTTCACAGCATATTCCACTGAGGCATCCTGTTGCTCCATGCGAAGTCGCTGTGTAACAGTTTGGAGGTACTAAATTGTCTTCGCATGTTGCCGAGCATGTGAATGGGCAAGTTGTTGTGTGCATGCATGTGCATCCATCTGTACAAATATCAATTGTGCTTGAATTATGGTCATCACAATCTGCATCAACTGAACATTCTGCACCACAAAGTCCTTTCACGCAGCTATATTGTAATGGTTCGTATGAGCATGTGCATGTACTAGTACATGTACCTCTTCCGCTGCTTCTCTGACCATACTTTTTACCAGAACAATCAAATGTTGTTGTAGTACAATAAGAATTATTAATTGTATTTGGCAATTCACATTGTTCCTCAGGGTCTTTTATCCCATCACCACATCCTTTGCATCTTATTGTAGCATTTTGTTTAGTTGGTCCTATTGCAATGCATTCAGATGTATTATAAACTGAACCTTCAATTGTATGATTTCCTAACCCAGCACTGCATGAGAATAGCATTGTGTTGTTTTCCAATCCTATTTGTTCGCATTCATTTCCATCAACTTTGCATGAAACGCAACCAGCAGGTCTTGATAATGTGACATGACAATCAAGCTGACCTGCATAACATTGTCCATAAACTTGGCTTACGAATATTTCCTTTGTTGTTGAATTAAATGTATAATCTTTGGTGTCATGTAATATGCTTGAGCAAGTGTTATCCATTGAACCATAAACAGAACATGTTACTCTCCAATTACCTGCAGACGATAATAAAATAGGAATTTCAAATGTATTTGTTGTACTTGCACCTATAAATGTACAATTTGTTCTTTTTGTTATACGGTCATTTTGAGGAGATGTAAATCCACATTCAACATAGGAATAATAATCAGTTGTCCCAAAGTTTTCAACAGTGACATCAAGGTTTATGGTATTTCCTTTTTCTATCTGACCTGAAGTTGAAATAGATTGTATTTTTAACAAGCCGACTGCTCCATAACAGTTTGTATTCACCATTTTTGTGATATTGTATGTTGTAGAATCAATCAAATATCGTGCATAAGTTGTATTTGATACAGCAGGATGTGCTATTACATCCTCTAGATATGGAACAAGTGAATTCAACATTTTTATTATAACATCTGTTGCAGCATAGCATGGCTGCTTGTTTGCCCTTTCTGCTGGATTTGAATTGATTATATATTCCAAACTTGATTTCATATCTGTAAAGCTCTTTATTGAATTTGAAATCATATTCTTTCTGTTTATCAATGAAGCCAAATCTACAATCGGGCACTGATAAGAATAATTGGCGCTTGTTATTATTCTTCCTGTAGAATCCTCTGCTACCATATAATATGCCCCTGATTTGTCAACACATCTTACATCACATTTTGTATCAGGAAATCCTCCGCAAATACAATCCTTATCTATTCCGCAATTCTGATTTGTCGCGCTGAAATCATTTATGCATTTTGTCGGATTAGATCCTTTTTTACATACGACAAATGTAGGAAGCAACATATTAATTGATGGGTCAATCCCTGCAACAAAACGCAGACCGGTATCTGTCTGTTGCTCACACCTTCCCTGGCAGAGTATTCCTCCTGTTGGACAATCTTGGCTGCATGTGTTCTCTTCTCCAGCATCGCAAACATGGTCTCCACAGTAATTTGCACTATATATTATAGTTGATTCTGCTGATGCGCCATACATTGTCGCTGTTATTGTTATGGGATTGTCTCCGGGTTTTGCAGTTGTATTTGAAGTTATATCAATTGTTAAGTCAGCTGAAGCCCCTCCTTTTAGTTGGACCTTTGTTTTGCTTAATTTATAGCTCCATCCAAACGGAATAGATGTAACATTAATATCAATTGTACTTTGCGCAAATTCTGCTGGGTCATTGTTCGTTACTCTAATTGCATATGTCTTCTTTTCTCCTGGAATTCCTGATTGAGCTTGCGGAGCGACATCAATACTTGGTGTCATATGAGAGGAAACAGTATATTTCACAAATCCAGAACCATAAATATTATTTGTTTCATTTCTTGCATAAATCGTAATTATATAGTTGCCATCAGCTGCATCTTCAGGTGATTTTACTTTTAATGTAATCTCGCTAGTTGCTCCTGGACCTGTTGCTGAGGTGTTAGGAGCAGAATATGTCCAGCCATCTGGTACTGAATAGCTTAGCTGATATCTTATGCCAATTGGATTTTGATTAATCAATTGTATTTTATAAGTTGCCTCTTTTCCAGGAAGAGCTGAATATGAATTAGGACTAGCAGTTATTAAGACATTTTGTATCTCATAAACTTCAAATTCCACCGAATCTGTTTTTTCAACTGAGCCAGCAGTAGCAGTGATTTCTGCAGTATATGTGCCGGCTTTTCCAGGAGCAGGGAAGGTATATTTGTATTCTCCCTTGCTGTCTGTAATGACAGTGTAGCTACGGACAACATTTCCATCGCTGTCTTTTATTTTCAATGTCAGTGGTTTTAATGCATAACCGCCGCACTCTGCCTTCGGACATTTATATGTGCAATCAGAATATCCGATTACATATCCTGAGCTGCCAGGAGATGCCACACATTTTGATTTTGTGTCTTTAGCGCAGATTGATTGACAAGAACCATAATCAAAGCAACCGCTGTTTTGAGAATTAATATAGTTTGTATTAGCTGCTGCCTGCGTAAAAATTCTTTCAATATCTGTTTGAGACGGAATGCCCTGTGGGTTTGGACTTGGATTTATAGTATAGCCAGTCAAAGGCATAACTCCCTGCGCCCCAACCACCATGCCTGAAATCAAATCTCGATAATAATATTTGCCTATTACTGCATAAGTAGGAAATGTTCCTCCTGTTTCACTTGCTGTTCCAGATATTAATGTGCCTGCTCCTGTACTGCCAGCTCCAGCTCCTGCAACATTATATACCCCAAAAGCGGCAGATGCTAAACCTCCTAGCATCATTGCTGGGTTACCACATTCAGCACCAGTTATAAATGTTCCTGCACCACCACCAATGCTTGCACCTGCTGCTGCGCCAGGGCCATCTGCAACCATTGTACCGACAATTGCTCCTAATATTGTAAATATCAATCCAAAGTTTGTAACTGAATCTTCTCCAACACATAATATCTGATTAGGTAATCCACTTGGGCAAGAATTGCACTCTAATTTTGTCTCAAAAAGTCCTCTATCTAAATGACATCCAATATTTGCTGACCGTCTGTATTCATAGATATAACCTAAGCAGGTTTCTGAATAGCTTTTCACTATTCCGGTAACAGTAATAGGAGTTCCTGCCTTTACAAGAGGAGTGCTTGTTTTTATATCAACTGTCAAATCACTTATTGCTTCACAATCATGCTCATTAACTTTATATCTAGGAACTTGGTCTGACTCTATTTTTGCAGGATCATCCCAATTAGAATTATAAGTGTATCCAGTCCCTGGATAAGAAGTTGCCTGGCTGCCACTTACGGCAAGTTGAAAAAGATCCCCTGATGTTTGAATTCCAAAACAATAACAATATTCATTTGCATAACATCCAAAGCCCCTGCCAAGTGAGCCAAGATAACCAACTTGAAGTTGTAAATTTCCTAATTTCCATTTTATTGCATTTGCAGCACTGGTTGGGTCACTGCCGCATTGACCATATGCCTGCGTAACTGTGAAAAAGTTTTGCGAATATGTCGGTTGATATCTTTTTTTGCATTCATTGTCACAGTTCATAGTCTGATATTCAGATTCTTCATCGCAGATTGCATTAAATGTTGTTGCATAATTTTTACATTGGGACTTGCACTCATCATAATTATTATATGAATATCTAAGCGAACCAAATTTAGTTCTACAATCTCTTTCAGAATCACAATATACATAAGTTTGACCACTAATGCTTCGTAAACATAAATATTTTCTTGATTGATCAGCTGCACCTGTTTCTCCACCTCCTGTTGTCCCAGATGTCTGGGTTGAAGTGCAATCAGAACTAGACGTTCTATAGTATTGATAGTTATAATTTAAACAATTATCATTATAATCTATGCATTTGCCATTTGCAGTGTTGCCCCACAACGGCGTATCAGTACACCATTTACAACCATTTCCTGTGCATGAATCACAATTAGGAAAAGATGAACAATAATCTGTTCCTTCACCTCCTGTTGCCTCAGATGTCTGACTTGAAGGACAATTCGACATCCATGGACCATTCAGATATTGAGGAGAGCTGTCCCATGTTTCTCTACACTCTCCTGTATAATCACTAGGATTGAAAAAACCTGTCCACCAGTAACAATTATTATGTATACAAGTCCAACAATCTGAGTAATATGAGCAAGATGTTCCTGAAGCTGTTCCTGCAACTCCAGATGTCTGGCTTGAAGGTTTGCAACAAACGCCAGCAGCACCAGCACCCAAATCACATGTACTACCTGAACCTTCATATCCAGCAGGACACACCGGATAACCCATTAACCAAGTAGCAGAAATACAGCTTTCTTCTTCTGGACATTGCCCTTCAGCGATTGCTGTCTGCATAAATACTACTATGGAAAGAAATACAATCAAAAACAAGAAAATTTTCTTTTTCATTTTGACACTTCTCTCTGAAAAATTTTATAGCAATTCTTTTCACATATTTCTTAGTAAAAATATGTATGCGGCGGTATATAAATTTTAGGATTATAAAAATGGGGCTCTCCATAAAAATTGAATGAAAATCTTATTTTTCCATGGATTTCATAATAAGGTGTGGTCATAAAAAATAAAAGCATTATGTGAATCGCAATCAGAATTCAGGACAATTGAACAGGCAGAAAGATTTTTCACAATCTGCTTTCTGCAATTGAAAAATCCATTCAGGCAAGAAAAAAATCCATTCAGCAAAAAATGAGAAAATTACTATTTTTCAATTATTTTTATCAAGTTTTGCAGACAACCGGTTATATATTAAAATATCAATGAAAGTATACGAATGTTGAAATAGGACTTTTAAATTCTATAAAAACATTATTATAAATATTCATTTCAGAAAGATGATATTATGACAAAGGTATCGGTTGATGAAGTAAAGGGAGAATTGACTGACAAAGATTACCAAGCTCTTATGAAAGAGTTTGGCATAGATCCTATTGATAGCTATCTAAAAAAGCTGGCTGAGAAGGTTGAGCTTGCTCCGATGTATAGGCGTGGCATTGTATTTGGACATCGCGACTTTGGCCCTATCTATGAAGCAATAATTCATAAAAAACAATTTGCTGTTCTCACAGGATTCAATCCTTCTGGCAACATTCATTTAGGAAATCTTATGTTCCTAAAACAGGCACTATTTTTCCAAAGTTTAGGGGCAGATGTTTTTATTCCCATATCAAATGATGAAACCTATGTTTTTAGAAAAGGTAATCTTGAAGATGCAACAAAAAATGCTATTGAAAATGTTATTCCAGATATAATTGCTCTTGGTTTTGATGAGAAAAAAACAAAAATTTTTATATCAACAAAACATCCAAAGGTTTATGAGTTAGCAGTTAAATTATCAGCAAAAACAACGATTTCAACTATCAAGGCTATTTTCGGATTCAATGACAGCACAAATCCCGGCCAGCTATTTTACACAATTGTTCAAGCTGCACACATCCTATTTCCTCAATTAGAAGAATTCGACGGACCAAAGCATGTTGTCGTTCCGATAGGAATTGACCAGGACCCATACATGCGTTTGGTTAGAGACATAGCAGAAAAAGTAGGATTAATAAAACCTAGTTCAACCTATCATAAATTTGCACCCGGTATTTTTGGTGGAAAGATGTCAGGCTCAAAACCAGAAACATGCATTTTTCTAAATGAAAGTCCAAACATCGCAAAAAACAAAATAATGAAATCATTTTCAGGTGGAGCGCCAACCCTGAAAGAACATAGGGAAAAGGGAGGAAATCCTGATATCGATGTAGCTTATCAATATTTACGATTCTTTCTGGAAGATGATGACAAAAAATTAAAAGAGTTGTATGATGGTTATAAATCCGGAAACATTACAACAGGAGAGATGAAAAGCATAGCAGCTGAGAAACTTGTTGCTTTTTTGAAAGATCATCAAAAGAAAAAAGAAAAAGCAAAAGATAAGGTTGATAAATTTTTATTGCATTAATTAAAACTGCAACAGAGGGAAAAATTTCTAATAATAATTTGCTATTTTTAAATTTATAATTCATTTCTTTGACTTTGTAGAAAACTTCAATAATCAATTGAATCTATAATGCTGGTAAACTCCTTTCGAGAATTCAGGTTTAATCTTTTGTGACTGAGAAACTTTTTTAAAAAAGAATTATTCAGTAATTCATTTCATGAGGTATTCTTCATTAATTTTTCTACAGAGCCGCTTCTTTTAGAAAAAATAATCTATTTCATAAAATTTTTATAATTAAAATTATTCTCACTTATTTTTTCCTCTTCCTCTTTGCTGCTTGTATAGCTTTTCGATTGTAGCCACTGTATCAATTTCTTCTGGCCTCTTTTCAGACTCTCTGAATCTTAATAACCTGGGAAAGCGCAAGGCATAACCACTAGGATAGTTTGGAGATTTTTGAATCTCTTCATAAGCAACTTCAACAACAATCTCAGGTTTTACTTTTACTTCAATTCCCTTTTCTTCAATAATTATTTTTTTCATCCTTTTTGTTAGTTCCTCTAATTGTTCCTCTGTAAGACCTGAGCCCATCATCCCTGTTGGCACAAATTTATCTCCCATTCTTGCCGCAAGGATTATTGAGCCAATCCACTTTGCACGCTTCCCTGTACCCCATGTACCACCATAGATTACAAGATCAAGAGGTTCCATTATTGGTTTTACCTTTAACCAATAGCCAACCCTTTTTCCTGGCTGATAATGTGCATTAAGATTTTTTACGATAACTCCTTCCTCACCCATAGCAAGCGATCTTTCATAAAATTTTTCTGCTTCTTTGAGATCCTTTGTCTCTATATGCTCGACAAGCTCAAACCTTCTTTTTTCTGGCTCAACTATCTCTTTTAGTTTGTTCCATCTTTTTTTAAGAGGCTCATGCATCCAGTTTTCTCCGTTGATATATATCAATTCAAACAAATTTATCATAACAGGAATTTCCTTGACCATTTTTTCAATATCATATTTTCTCTGTATCCTCCTTGATAAATTCTGAAACGGAAGAGGTTTTCCGTTTTTATCAATAGCCAGAATTTCTCCTTCAACAATGCAGTCTCTGGCTTTCAAATGCTCTCTTGCACTTTTTGCAATCTCTGGAAATTGTTTTGTTACATCTTCTAATCTACGTGAAAATATTGTAATCTTGTTTCCTTCTTTATGTATCTGTGCACGAAAGCCGTCTAATTTTATTTCTATTGCTGGCTCTTCAAATGCTTCCATTGCTTCTTTCAAATTTTTTGCCCTCTCAGCTAACATTACACGAACAGGCCTACCCAGTTGGATATCAACTTTCATTTTTCCTGCTTTTGAAAGCTCAGCAACTCTTCCGAAATCTCCCATAACATCATAAAGGTGCTCAACCTGTTTTGGATCGCGATTGAATGCCTTAGCAATTGCATCTCTTACAACCCCTTCTGCAACTCCGATTCTCATATCTCCCAGTATTGTTCGCACTATGTATCTTGCTTCCTTTCCTTCTGCGTTTGAAAGTAACTCAGAAACAAGATTTATTTTCTTATCCTGACTACCAGGACCAGATATTTTCATTAGAAGTTCAAAATTTTCCAAGATCTTATCAATGGTGAGTTTTTTGCTCGCAAGTGATTTCTGTTTTCTATGCTGAGCAAAAAATTCTGCTACCTTTCCTAAATCACCGATTTCCTTTAATTTTTTTGTAACTTCATTAGTGCTCACACCATATGTCTTTGCAATTATCCTTCTCATCATCTCGTCAGCAATGCCTAAGTCCTCTATTTCTCCTATAGACAATTTAACAACTTTCGCAAGATATTCTTCCGGGCATTTCTTATAAAAATCTGCCAAGATATCTCGCTTTTCAAGTTTTTTTGTTGTTGATTCAAGCTTTTCGTAAATTTCAACAATCTCAGCATATCGCATAAATAATATTACTAGAGAAGAAAATAAAAAAGGATTGGTTATCTGATTTGCAGTTTTTTTATTAAAAATACAGAGATGTTATCATTATAAATTTTGGCTTTGTAGAAAACTTCAATAATCAATCTACTACTAAAAAATTTCTCATGTTTATTGAATATTTCAAACTTTCTCAAAAAATTATTATTGCTTGATAAATATCTTCTAAGAAGGCATTCTTTTGATCTCACTAATTTTTCTATAGAGCTTAAATTTTTCTAAAACATGTTTTTAAAAATTTTATTCTTGTTAGTTAATTCATGAACAAAATGCAAGTATTTGAATATTATTCTCGGCCAGAAATAGTTGAACAATTATTGAAAAATGCAAAGGACAGGGAGGTTGCCGGCCGATTTTTGGATGGAACATATGATTCAAGACCGAATATTCTTCAATATCCAAGTGATGTAATCCAAATGGCAAAAAAAGGAATCACTTCTTTCCACTACTCAGTCGAAAGATGGAGATATCCTATGCAGCTGAGAGAAGGAGTAAATTATGAAAATCTCAGAATAGGATGGGACTTGCTTATTGATATGGACAGCAAAATCGGAATAGAAGGGGCACAGGCAGCAGCACTGCTCATATGTAATGAGATTGAAAGATATGGAATAAAGAATTATGGAATAAAATTTTCTGGATCTCGTGGATTTCATATTATTATTCCATGGGAATGCTTTCCCAAAGAAATAAATTATCTACCATTGGAAAAACAGTTTCCTGCTGTTCCCGAAGCAATAATAGAATTCATAAAATCAAGAATATCAGAAGGGTTGATGAAAGAACTAATAAAATTAAAAGGGGCTAAAGAATTGATTGATATATTAGAAGAGCCACCTGAAAGACTTGACCCATTCTATTTTGTTGACGTTGAGAAATGGGGAAATAGACACATGTTTCGTGCACCATATTCACTCAATGAAAAGACTTGGCTTGCTTCTGTGCCAATCACAAAAGAAGAGTTGAAAGATTTTAAAATAGAAATTGCAAAGCCAGAAAAAATTAAGATAGAAGAATTCTTGAAAGCTGGTGAAGAAAATGAAGCAGCAAATTTGTTGATAGATGCAATGGATTTTATTGCCAAATACAAAAAGGAACCTGAGGAGAAAAAACATAAAATAACATTTGAAAGAAAAATATTAGAAAGTTCTTTTCCTCCATGTATAAAAAATGCTCTCAAAGGATTGAGTGATGGAAGAAAGCGATCAATATTTATATTATCAAATTTTCTAAGATTGATGAACTGGCACCAGGATGAAATTGAAAGCAAGATAAATGAGTGGAATTCAAAGAATAAAGGACCTCTTCCAAAATCAATCATAAACAGCGCTCTCCGTTGGAATATGATGAATCCACGAACAACACCTAACTGTAACGGAGATGGAAGAAACTCTTTATATTATAGCTTCATCTGTCAACCTGATGAGAGATGTAAAAAAATAAAAAATCCTATCTCATATGCATTCAAAGTAGTGCCGAGAATTAAAAAAATAGAATATAAGTGCGAGGTTTGTAATAAGGGTTTTTCAACTATGAGAAGTTTGAATCTTCACAGAAGCAGAATTCATGGCCTAAGTTGATTTTTTAACCTTTAATTGTAATTATATGAGGTGGGCCTATGCTTACTTTTGAAAAAATAAGAGACCTAGAAAGGGCTGAACGGTCATCGCAAATGCTACAAAAACTTCCTGAAAATATTTTAGATGAGTTCAGAGATTATATTAAAAGAAAAGAGCAAATACAAAACAAAACAGATTTTGATATACATGAAATACAAAATGCAAAGAATACTATAAAAAGAATTTTAGAACTTCGCGAACAAAAAATACTTAACCTTGCACTGTATTCAGTAAGAACTGGTATTCCACCTGATGGCCTTCTAAAGCATGAAGAAATAGTTTTTAATAATATATTAAATTCCTTAAAAAAATTTCGTGAAGATTTTTTTAATGAGATTCAAAATGAAAAAGAAGAAAAAAAAGAAATAAAAGATGAACTTGTTGTAATTAAAACAATACCGACAATAGTTGGCCCTGACCTCAAAGAATATTCTTTGAAGGAAGGGGAGGTAGTAAAGGACTTGCCAAAGTCTTTAAATGATTTGTTGTTAAAAAAAGGCATAATAGGAATTAAATCAAGTTAAAGGTTATCAAAATGAAAATCCCAAAAAAACAGAGAAGGTACTGCAAATTTTGTAAAAAGCATACAGAACATGTAGTGGAAGAAGCGAAGAGAAGACCTAGGAGACAAACTACTAAAAGTCAGAGAAGGTTTTTGAGAAAGCTTGCTGGTTACGGTTCTTTTCCTAGAGAGAATCCAAAAGGAAGAGAGAAACCAACAAGAAAATTAGATTTAAGATATAAATGTTCTGTGTGTGGGAAGAAACATCCAGTTGGTCAAGGGTTCAGGGTGAAAAAAATTGAATTCTTTGTTGAAGAAAAGAAAAAATAAATTAAAATTCTGATGATTATATGAACCCGATTGTTGATCTTCTAATCCCATTTGAACCCTTTATAGCAATAGCAATCTTTGCAGCAATTGTATTAATAATAATTAATTTATGTTACAAATTTTTGGTAAACCAAGAAGAAGCGAAGAAAATTAAAGAAAGGGTAAAGGAAATCAATGAAGAAATGAAAAAATATCAAAAAGAAAATAATATGGAAAAAGTCAAGGAATTGATGAACCAATCAATGGCAGAATCATCAAAACTCACAAAAATGTCAATGAAGCCTATGCTGATTTCTCTGTTAATAGTCATTATTTTCTTACCGGGATTAAATAATATCTATGTAAAGGCTACTCCTCTTAACAATAATACTGGAAATGTAACAATAGATGGCGAGCTGTTCACAGTTCAGATAAACTCAAATGAGATGAATATTTCTTCTGTTAATGGAAGTTTTAATTGTGAAATTAACAAAAAATGTGTATTAAATCATAACAATGGCATCTGGTATATAAATTACAGAAGCCCGGGGTTTATGAGCCAAGAAAGGGTTGAATTTGAAAGAGTTGTTTTATTCCTTCCATATAATTTTCCGTGGATAGAAAATGATTTAGGATGGCTAGGTTATTATATATTTGTATCAATACCATTAACAATAATAATAAGAAAATTATTGAAGATTGAATTATGATATCTATGAAAGAAAACATATTAATAAAATCGTATGACATCTCTAATCCTAACTATGGAAAATATCCTGGTTCTCGCTCAATAAGAGAACTTATAAATAACGGATTTCTGTTATTAGACAAGCCACAAGGACCAACATCACATGATGTTGTTGCACAAGTTAAAAAAATTCTCGGTATCAAAAAGGCATGCCACATAGGAACATTAGATCCTCATGTTTCAGGGGTACTCCCAATCCTTCTCGGTGAAGCGAGAAAGGTTATGCCTGCATTTCAAAAATTAAACAAAGAATATGTTGGCGTCATGCACCTACATAAAGATGTTGATACTGAAGAACTAAAAAAAGTAATTTCAAAATTCAGGGGAAATATAATTCAGGTACCTCCTGTAAAATCTGCTGTTGCAAGAAAAGAGCGAGAAAGAAAAATATTCAGCTTTGAAATTCTTGATAGAAAGGAAAAGGATGTTTGCTTCTTTGTAAAATGTGAGTCAGGAACATATATAAGAAAACTGATTGATGATATAGGAAAAGAAATTTGTGGTGCTCACTTGAAGGAACTGAGGAGAATTGCAGTGGGTGATTTCAGAGAGGAGCATTGCCATACTTTAGAAGAAATAGAATCAAAAAAAGATACTGAAGAAATTCGTGAGATAATTTTTCCAATTGAGTATTCAATAAAAACAAAAAAAGTATGGATAAAAGATTCAGCCATATATAATATCTGCAATGGCGCACCATTAATAACAATAGGCATAAGCAGGTTAGATGATGGAATAAAAAAAGGCGATATTGTTTCAATAATGAGTTTAAAAGGAGAATTAGTTGCATTAGGTGTTGCAAAATTGAGCAGCAAAGAGATGCTCAAAGGAAAACATATAGCAGTAAAAACTGACAGGGTGTTAATGAAGAAAGAAACCTATCCTAAATTTTAATTAAAATTCAATTGTCTTCTCTCTGTTTCCTGGAATTAAAAATATATCTTTCACAACAATTCTAGGCAAATAAGAACAACGGGCTTGATATGGTGCTGGGACATATGGCTCTGACAAATCTTTTATTATCACTCCAGTTGATTCCCCTCTTAATTTTCTAACCTCTCTTGAAAAATAACGTAATGCTTTAAATAATTTCTCCATTTTTTCATCTGTAAAAATTTCGCCATTGCTATGTGGAACAAAAAACCCTCCTGGTCTATATCCAAATGTTATAAGCGTGTCTTCAATACCTCCAGGCCCACTTTTCATAAAACCTCTATCAAAATCATCATAATAATCATTATAATAACCATGATAGTCATCTGCCCCTCTTATATAAACTTCGCCATCAAAATCTGAAAGTGCTAAAACTCCATTATTTACACAAAATAATCCGCCTACTCTTTCCTTTTTTACTACATCTCTCTTATTCCAGAAAGCAATCTCCTGCCCGCTTGCTCTTAAAAATCCATATAGAAAAAATTCCCTAACTATTTTTTGTGAGAGTTTATTTGGTAGAGATGCCCTATTTGCATCTATCACTTTATTAATAAAATCTTCCAGAACCTTATGTGTATATGGTGAAAATATTTCATAGTCGTCATTATCTTCATTCAATTTTGTTATGTTGCTCATAATTAAGCATAAAACAGAAATATTTTTAAACTTTCTTTGCTGTCTACTGTTTTATTAACAAAAGAGATAAAAGTATTCTATTCAAGATATATTTATGCTGGGATGGCAGAGTGGTCTAATGCGCCAGCCTCGAATGATAAAATATCATTTGGAGGGCGATTCTGGAGAGCTGGTTCGCCATCAGTAGATAAATCTGTGGATGCGAGCAGGAGTTCGAAAGCCCTTTTTAAAAAAGGTTTGGGTTCAAAAGAAATTTTGAGGGCACGAAAATCTCCTTCCCAGCGCTTTTAAATTGTATTTAAATAATTAATTATTGAAATAAGAAAAATTGTCAATATCAGGTGAGATTATGGCGTTGAGACCAGGACGTTGCTATAGAAAAATTCATAGACCATACACAAGGCAATCACAAAGAAAACCGAGAAAAAGTTATATAAAAGGTGTTCCTAAACCTAAGATAACTCAGTTTGAATTTGGAAAGAAAGGAAACTATGATAGTGCTGTTTATCTTATTTCTAATAATGATGTTCAGATAAGACATAATGCACTTGATGCTGCAAGGGTTACAGCTGTTCAATATCTTGAAAAGCAGATGGGAAAAAATACACAATTTTTTATGAGGGTAAGAGTTTATCCTCATCATGTTCTGAGAGAAAATGCTCTTGCTACAGGAGCAGGAGCAGATAGATTCCAATCAGGCATGCGTCAATCATTTGGCCAGCCAATAGGAACAGCTGCCCAGGTTAGAAAAAATCAAAAAATCATAGAAATTCAAGTAAATAAAAATAATATTAATATTGCGAAGACTGCCCTAAAAAAAGCATCTTACAAGCTCCCGACTACAACAAAAATAAAAGTTGAAGAAATTAAAAAATAATTTATTAAACTTTTAGGTTACATTTCTATTTTTTAATTTCATAACGATGACAAGGCTGGCTATGAAAAAATATTTTATAATGGTATTGAAATTTATCAAAGAGTTTATCATGGAGGGTTAATATTATGACAGAAGGAAAAATAAGCTTAATTGCAGCAGGAATTGTTTTAAATGAAGACAACAATAAAGTTTTACTTATTAAAAGATCAGATTCAATGTGGGGTGATGCTTGGAGTATTCCGGGCGGTCATATAGAATATGGTGAAACTGTTAAAGAATCTTTAATAAGAGAATTGAAAGAAGAACTTAATCTTGATATTTTAGATATAAAATTCCTGGCTTATGAGGAATTTACAGTTCCAACAAAACCAAACAAACAATTCCTTTCTATTAATTTTATTGTTATTGCTAAAGAAAGTATTATTCCAAATAAAGAAATCAGAGAAGCTAAATGGTTTGATTTGTCAAAGCTATCTAAGATTAATCATAAAATTCCAAGGGAGGGAATTGATTATATTAATAAATTTCTCATGAAGTAAAGTTATATGTGGCAATAATAGGCAGACCCAATGTCAGGAAACCTTTCCGTCATGAAAAGAGGAGTATTTCCGGAAGTCTAGTTATTTTATCAAAGTCATGGATGTAGATCATCTAAAAACTAACAAAAATTTATTACATATTAATTTAAATTTTTATTTTTATTTTCTGTTCCCTCTTTTTATAAATCAAATATCCGATCCCTACTATTGCAACTATTATCAAAATTATTCCAATTCCATAGGTCAATGTGTAATCTGTATATGCTATAGAATTATTTGGAGCTGACTGATTAACTGTTGTTGCAATTAATTCTCTGCTGCCTTCTGCTTTTTCAGCTGTTTGTGCTGAGAATGAAGAAGAATGTATTGAAAATATTGAATATAATCCGCCAAATAAACATAACAAAGATAATGACAGAACAACAACCCATGTATAGATGTTGGGCTTGAATAATTTCTCTCCTTTTGTCGTAAGCGCATAATAAACCCATTTATTTTTGCTTTGTTTTCGCTGGATCAATCCTGATTTTTCTAGAATTGAGAGATGCTCTGAAATTGTTGTGACATGCTTATTCATTATCTTCGCCAACTCAGAAGCGGTGTATGGACGTTTGGATAGATGCTTTATTATGTCTTGTCGTGTCTCTGTACTCAATGCCTTCAGTGATTCTCTGTCAAGGACTTCTGTCATGATATAAAAATTCTCTTAATGCTTTTAAAGTATTTTGTTTTATTAGGGCTTTTGACCTAATTTATTCAAACACTATTCCTGCATATCCTACAAAAGAGCTATTTGGAAAAACATCATAGCTTGTCTTATAACTTATAAGTTTTCCTTTTGCGCCTATTTTTTTCATTATTATCATCAGTAGTGTTATCGGAATGTAGCCGCAAACAGTATAATTGTTTTCAATTATTATGTTGTAAAAATCTTCTGCCTTCAATTTGCAGATTAATTTAATTAATTTTTCATCTGTTTTCTTTACCCAATCAACTACATTTTCAGAAACAGGTTCATAGCCATAGGCAGGACCAAAATGTGTGAAATCGCTGCTTGCGATATAAAATGATTCTTTATCAAAAATTTTTTCTGCAAACTTTTCAAGCAGATCATAATCAACATGCTGGAAGGCAATAGGCACTATTGTAAAATCTTTGTATAGTATCTGTAGAAAAGGTAGATTTACCTCTATTGAATGTTCATAACGGTGAGCATCCTCATCAATAAAATTTTTTAATTTTTTCATAAATTCTTTATTAGTTTTTACGATTCCAAGAGGAGTTGACCAATCTTCATAACTAACTGCTATTGGCAATCCATTTCCTGTATGGTTTGGTCCAAGTATAATAAAATTTTTTTTATCTGTTTTCTGTGAAAGAACAGCACCTGCAACTGAACCAGAATAAATATAGCCTGCATGAGGCACTATCGCTCCCAGTGGTTTTATCTCGCTTTTAACAATAAAATTTCTAACCATTTTTTCTAAATCATTTTTATTTTCTGGATAAAAACCAAAAGCAGCAGGGTCTCTCATATCCTTCACGAATATATTTTTAAAGTTTAAAGGATTTATAATTGAAATGAAATACGAAAAAGAGAAAAATCCTTACCCTATCGGAATAAGCTTTGTAATAGAAGCTGAAGATGGCAGAATTATGTATCATGGACGCGCAGATGAAAATTTAGATGAGGTCTTAAATAAAGCATACAGCTTAGTTGAAGATGGATATCCTTTTAGAAAATTAAGAATATTGAGCGTTAAGGTAGGGATTTTCGCAGAAATCATAAAAAATAATCAAAAATGAAGTATGCAATTTTTATTTTTTTAATATTTGTTTATTATCTATTTTTATTGACCCTGATAAGACATAAAAATTCTCCTTTGAAGTTTAAGTTTGTGCAAACCAATAAATGATTATTACTGAACAAACACAAAGCAAAACTTATCAAATCAACAATGAAATTTTTTTGAGAAAGTTTGAAGTATTCAAGAAACTATTCAAACGTGAAATGTTTCTTACTGCATACAACATATATGTAGATTAGCTATTTAATTTTTTCTACAAAACCTTTTTTAAATTCTACTATTTGCACAAAAATTTTTGAGAAAAACATCTAAAAAGATTTTATTCAGGAATAAAATCTTCATATTTCATTGTGAATTCTTTTCCGCGAATTTTATTAATTTCCCTTGCAAGCAACCAATAAACTAATGCTACTGATTGTTTTCCCTTATTGTTGCATGGTAGGACTAAATCAATATAAGATGTGACATTATAAGTATCAGCAAGTGCTATTATTGGAATTCTCATTTGAACTGCCTCTTTTATCACTTGTTTATCTGCATTGGGGTCTGTAACCAAAACTATTTCAGGTTCAAAAAATTCTTTGTATGTCGGATTTGTAAGAGAACCAGGCATGAATCTACCTACTATTGCTTTTGCATCAATTGCCTCTGCAAGCTTTTTTGCAGGCTTCTGTCCATTTTCTTTGCGGGATACTATAAGAATTTTTTTCATGTTTGCAAGCATATTTGCAGCTAACCTTATTCTATTATCTAAAATACCAACATTGAGAACAGCAAGTCCATTCGGGCGAACTTTATAGATAAATCTATTCATATCAGCTGTCCTGAAATTCATACCTATGTGTACACCTGCTGTAAGATATTGCTCCCTTGGAACAAGCATCTCTTTTTTCATAATTTCGCCTTACTCTATTTTTTTTGGATATACCCTCCTAATCGTAATAGGCAAAACACCCCTTTCAAATTCTTCTTTTGCAATCTCTCTTGGTGAATCCAAATTAGTATTTATCAAAACCGGTGCACCCATTGAAATCTGGAGAGCCCTAGCAGATATTATTCTCGTTTTTTCAAATCTAGTGTACTCCATAAACATCCCTCATTTTAAGAAAAATCATCCTATATATTTTAATGATTCTGTATCCTTTTTCTCAGATAATTCTTGTAATTTTCTATGTATCTCTTCAGTCTTTTTTAGTTTTTCCTCCATCTCTTTTACTGCCTTGTCTATTTTTGTGAGATCCATTTTAATATCAAGTATCTTTATCAAAACCATCAGCACTGCTTCAGCCGCCTTCGGATCTGTTATCAATGGATAGCCAACCGTTTCCCCTAATAAACATAAACCATTCATCCCATTCCTTTTTGCCTCTGCGATAAGCAAACCTGATGCACCGACAATGCTCCCAATTGCTGACGGCTGGAATAAAACTCCATAAGTTGAATATTTTTTAATCAGTTCTTTATCATTCACAGCACCGATAACCCTTGGTTTCTGCACCAATCTACCTTCAGCAAATCCACCTATTGTTATAACATCACGAACACCTAAATCTTTTACAAACTTTATTACTTTTTGGGCGAACTCATAATGCCCCTGAGGGTCTGAGCTTTGGCTATCTCCTGTTAAAATGACCAAGTCATTCTTTTCTCCTCTTACATAATAAAATTCGCATTTTAATGGATGAATAACAGAATCTTCTTGAAGAAGAACCAATGGAAGGAAATAAGGGGAATACATCTCTGCAAATTTTTTTGCATTAAGTTCGCTGATTAAATAACCTGCTACAACCCTTCCTACATTACCTACTCCTGGCAATCCTTCTATAAATATAGGCTTCTTTAGCTTCACTTTTTCAATAATATCTATCGAACTCTCCATAACATCACTAAAATATTTACTTTTATAAATTATCTAGCTTTTAAAGGTTTTCTTTTCTGATTTTAGAGGGATGTGGAGTTTTTGTCATTGCTCCACAAAAAGGACATTTTTCTGATAACGAATATTTTCTGCAAGATGTGCACTTTTTTAATAAATTCAAATCTATCACACCATTTTAATAGATTTAAACTTTTTTAATATTAACTTCTATTCCATTTTTCTTTGCATCAGTGGAAATTTTTTCAAGCAATTTATCAAAATCTTTACTGCCTTTTTTTGCATCTTTGGTTTTGAATTTTATCAGATAATTTGGAGCAGAAATATATTTTATATCCAATCCATTTTTTTGTGCCTCCAAGAGCACAGATTTTATTGCTTCTATTCCATCTGGCCTCGTTGTTTTCATTGTAATCTCTGACTTGAACACAAACTCTTTCTGCTCTATATTGTTTTTTGCTACCTCTATAACTATATCTAAAATATTTTTTGGCAAATTAATTTTTTCAGGTTCTGTGAGTGAAATGAGAAATCCATTATAAACCCCACCAAAATTTTCTATAAAATAATCAACAATTTTTTCTACATCAATATCCTTAGGAAACTGTCCAAGCATCTTTTCTGCTTTTTGTTCAAGCTTAAATTCTTTCAATTTTTCTTTTTCTTCTTCTTCACTCACGCGCTTTATTGAAAGGGCAATAAAATTCTTCTCAAGGTCAATATTAATTACCTTTGCAACTATCATCTGGCCTTGTTTGACATGGTGCCGAATATCTCTAATCCAACCACTTGCTACCTCAGAAATATGTATCATACCTTCTTTATCATATTCAACCAGTTTTACAAAAACAGAATTTGGATTTATTTTATCAATTGTACAAATGACAAGTTCGCCTATTTCTGGCATTCCTTTTTTTATCATAAAATCACATTATCTAAAACTATCAAGAACCTCTATTACCTTTGTCTTTATTATTGCTATACCTCCTGTAGGGGTTGCCAACTCTCTTCCGCATACCAAGCACTTGACAGGCATTGCTGCTTTATTAAATATTATCTGTTCATTTCTACAGCCTTCACACTTTACTTTAAGAAATTTGCTTTCTGGTTTTGTTATCATAACTAACCACTTAATCAATTTCATTTATAAAAGTTTATTTGTTTAACTTAATATTTAAATACTTTTAAATTTAAAATGGGAGAGAGTGATATCGATGAACGCAAACAAAATTTTAGAGTTAATTGAAATTGCGAGAGAGACTGGAAAGATAAGAAAAGGAGTGAACGAAGTTACAAAGGCAGTAGAAAGAGGAATCGCAAAATTGGTTGTAATAGCTGACGATGTGGATCCACCAGAAATTGTCATGCATTTACAGCCGCTATGTGAGGAGAAGAAAATAGCAGTGCTAAGGGTACCGAGCAAGATAGAACTCGGAAGAGCTGCTGGAATTGATGTAGGAACAACAGCGATTGCAATTATTGAACCTGGTGAAGCTCAAAAAGATCTTCAGGAATTAATCTCTAAGTAATTCTCGCAATTGTGGTGAAATTTGTGGCAGAAGATGCAAAGGCTGCTGAAGTAATAAAAATATTAGGTAGAAGTGGGATAAAAGGAGTTACAAAAGTTAGATGTAAGATTATTGAAGGGGAAGAGAAGGGAAAGGTGTTGATAAGAAATGTTGTTGGTCCGGTAAAGCTTGGAGATATTGTTATGTTGAGAGAAACTGAAATGGAGGCAGATGTTTCAATAGGATAAATAATCAAATGATTCGTAAAAATTATAATTCCCATAAAAAACGATATAGGATGGATGTTATGAAAAATCATTCTGATAAGGTCATAAAGGAAGATTGCATAGGTTGCATATATGAAAATTCATGCAAAAAAGGTGTTGATGAATTAGATTATTGTGCAGCAATAAAACTTGGTTATGTAAAAACATTGCTGGAAAGCAATAAATTTTGTGCTGAAGTCTATTCACATGTAATGAAAATAAAAGCACGATTTGCAGATTAAAAGAAAATTTGATGTGATTGTATGCCAAAATGTTCATTTTGCTCGAGCAACATAAGTTATGGCTATGGAAAGATGGTAGTTGAAAATAATGGAAAAATTTTATGGTTCTGCTCAAGCAAGTGCGAAAAGAATGCAAATCTTGGTAGAGACCCAAGAAAGTTTAAATGGACCAAGAAAAAATAATTCATATCAAAAAATATATTCATAATATAATTGTTCAGATTTTCTCCAAACCGCAAATTATCTTCATCATCATTTTTCTTCCTAATTTTTGCTCTACATTCTTTGCAATATTCCTTAAAATTCATTATAAAAACTTATTGGAAAAATTTATGTATTCTCTATATAAAAATATTTTTTGAATGGATTGTATTTTTTATATTGAAGAAATAAGGGATGTGGCATTTTATTCCAAGAAACCCATTTCCAGCATTTATGTCTTTCAGGCTCCAAATTCTTGAGAAGCATAATCAGCGAGAACAAAAAGTGTCACATAATGCTTCTTTTTTGAAGAGTTCACTGAGCAGGCCTGATGTTTTTTATTTTGATTCCTGTCTCTTCTGCACAATCTTCAATGCTTTCGTTAAATTCAAGATGCCCGCCAGGAAAACACCAAGTTTCATGGCCATGGGCGTTAATTCTATGACCCATAAGAACCTTATTTTCTTTTCTTACAATTACTCCAATAACTTTGGATCTATCCATTAACATCACAAAAATTGTAATTAAATTTTTTCAAGTGCTTTTACAATGTCGCCGCGGGTTACAATACCAACTATTTTCTTATTTGCATTTAATACTGGCAACCGATTTACTCTGAATTTATTCATGATTTTTGCTGCTTCGTACAAATCATCGTTTTCATTTATTGTGATTATTTTTTTGTGCATGAAATCCTTAACTTTTGTATTGCGAATTTCTTTCATGCTCTTCTTTACATCCTCAAATGTTTCCTCACCTTTTATAAGTTGCAATATAAGAGGGAAAAAACCAGAATCACCATCTTTAATAGATGAGTGGGCATCAATGAGTTTTAATATATCAGTTTCAGAAACAATACCTACAACCCTTCCTGATTTATTAACAACAGGGCAGCCAGTAATATTATTATCAGCAAGAAGTCTTATTGCCTTTTCCAGACTATCATCAGGCGATAGTGTAATAGGATTTTTCGTCATAACCCTTTTGATTTGCATAAAATGAATTTTAGGAGAAAGTATTTAAATTTCTTTCATGAAATGTTTATTATAAAAACTCAAGAACTCGTGTTGATTTCTTGAGAAAGAATTTTAAAAATTTTAAATTTAAAAAGATTGTTCTTGAATAAATGGTAAATATGGCAGAAAAAATAAAAGGAATAGTTAGACTTGTAGCCACTGATATAGATGGTAATCTGTCTGTGGAAAGAGGTCTTAGAAAGATAAAAGGAATTGGATTTGCTTTTTCCAGAGCAATATGTATAGCTACCAACATAGATCCTAAAAAGAAAATAGGTCTGCTCAGCGAAGATGAATTAAAAAATATAGAAAATGCTATACAAAATCCTAATCTTCCAGATTTTCTATTCAACAGAAGGAAGGATATTGAAACTGGTAAAAATCTTCATATAGTTGGCGCATCTAAGCTTGAACTTGTAAAAAGAGAGGACATAAATCTTATGAAAAGAATAAAATGCTATAAAGGCGTAAGGCACTCATATGGATTGCCTGTTCGCGGGCAAAGAACAAGAAGTACCCATCATCATCATAAAACAATTGGAGTTGTGAAAGGAAAAACTGCAAAATCCAAAGGTACAGAAAAGTGATAAAATGGGACACCCAAAAAAACAGAGAAAAAAATATGAAACTCCCTTAAAGCCTTATGACAAAGATAGGATTGAAAAGGAGAAAAAAATAAAAAAAGATTTTGGAAAAAACAAGAGT
>Ga0207433_10003777_pt1 | contig 28642 bp, 36 predicted proteins | sample YelNatPaOPGAMG01_FD_187559 | JGI IMG/M metagenome (GOLD analysis project Ga0207433, IMG submission 187559) | Hot spring thermophilic microbial communities from Obsidian Pool, Yellowstone National Park, USA - OP-RAMG-01 (SPAdes) (version 3) | ecosystem: Environmental > Aquatic > Thermal springs... | reverse complement strand
CCGGGGCTGGAAGAGCCGTGGGTGCGGTGACGGTGCGCCGGCGGTCGGCCATCGTCGCATCCGAGGCCGACGACTACGTCCGCCGGGCCCTGGCCGCCCTGTGGCCGGAGGTAGGCCGCCGCATCCCCGACCTGGCGGGGAGTCGGGCGGAATGGGACGGCTGGGCCGTCTCCGTCCACCCGAAGCGGAAAATCCCGCCGGAGCGGGAGGCCGCGCTGGAAGAGGCGGCGGAGCAGGCGCTGGAAGACCTGGGCCTGGGAGAGGTCCGGGTGTATCTGGAATCCGGGAGGCAGGGATGAGCGAGAAGGAGAGAGCCCCGGGTATCTGGGGGGTGACACAGGAGCAGTTCCTGTGGAATCTGCGAAACCGCAGGGTGACCGTCTGGATATTCTTTGGTGTACGTCTGCCCGGCGCCCCAACAATCCCAATCGGAGGTGTGACATGTGGCATACCGTGCAGGTCATCGGCCATCTGGGGCGGGACCCCGAATCCCGCCAGACGGCAGGCGGTGAGGTCGTCCGCTTCTCCGTAGCGACGACCCGCCGCTGGACGGGTCAGGACGGCCAGCAGCGGGAAGAGACCGTCTGGTTCCAGGTCTCCGCCTTCGGCAAACTGGCGGAGGTCTGCCGCCAGCATCTGAGCCGGGGGCGGCTGGTGCTGGTGGAGGGCCGCCTGCAGCCGGATGAGGCAGGCAACCCCCGTATCTGGACCGGGCAGGACGGCCAGCCCCGCACGGCCTACGACCTGGTCGCGGACAACGTGGTGTTCTTGGACGCGCCCAGGGGGGAAAATGGCTAATCTGGTCATTCTCTCCGGCCCAATTGTCTCGCCCCCGTTCTTTGACTTCGTTGGCGAGAGGAAGAAGCCGTATATGCGCATCTACGTCTCCGTCCCCAGCGATAACGAATCCGGCCCCCGGGAGTGCCACGTCCGGTGCGTGGCATATGGGCAACTGGCCCAGGAGACGTATCCCTTCCTGCGGGAAGGGAGCGTCGTCGCCGTGGAGGGCCACATCCAGGTCCGACTGCTGGGGAAACCCGCCGAGGGGAAGCCCCGCTGGGTGACGGAAGTGGTTGCCCACCGCATCACTTTTATAGATAACGTTGACTACGAGACGGGCAACCGGGTCTTGGAGCAACTGGAGCAACTGCGGGCGGAACGGGATGGCGGATGAGGTCACCGAGCGCCAGTTGCGCTCGCTGCTGGACGCGCAGACGGCGCTGCGGAAGCGGGCGGAGGAGATCGCGCGGCAGGCCCGCGCGGCGCTGGAGCGGGTGGCCGAGGCGCTCTGTCCGGAAGCGGTGGACCGGGCGCGGCAGGTCAATCCGTCCGGTCTGTCATCGCTGTCCCCCGACGACCTGGCCGCGCTGATCATCCGCGAGGTCGGCTCCCGCCTGCGGCGGCTGGAGATCGCGGGCGCCAGCGGGCAGTCGCTGGAGGCGGCCCTGGCCGACGCGCGGGCCCAGGCCGACCGGCTGCGGGACGAGGTGGCGGCCCTGCGGCGGGAACTGGCTTCCGAGCGCGCCGCACGCCAGGCCGCCGAGACGCGCGCGGCGGCGCTGGAGCGGATGGCGGAGAGGGGCGTCACCCCATCGGCTCCACCGCCACCTGCCCCGATGCCGCTTCCGAAGGCACCGTCCCCGCCACCGCCGCCGACGGCGGATGCGGACGAGGAGCGACCCCTGGCCTCTCCGGCCCCGGAGGTCGCCGTCCGGCCCGAACTCCTGCCTGCGTGGATGCAGGAGTGGATGTCCACGAAGTTCTTTGACCGCGACCGGGCGGCCCTCTGGGTTCTGGGCTCCACGGGAGTGGCTCGGCGGATGGACGCGTCGGCTCTGGTCGCCCAGGCCTTCGGCGTGGAGCCGGGAAGCGGAAGCATCTCCAGAACGTTTGAGCGGCTCCGGAAAATGGAATTGATTGAGGCGGTGGAAGCCAACCTTACCACAGAAGAGCGGGGGAGCGCTACCTGGCATCTGTACCGTCTCTCCCCGAAAGGGGAGGATACGTTCCGGCTTCTCTTCGGACAGCCCCCCGCGCCATCGCAGACCACGCTGCTCCTGAACCGCCACAAGAGCCCGGAGCACGTTCTGCTAATCTTGGCCGCCGCCGACCTCTTCACGGCGGCAGGCTGGAAGGCGGACCCGCTTCCGGACCCGGTCCCTCTCCCTGACGGCTCCCGATATGAGCCGGACCTGGTGGTGGTCGGGGAGACGGAGACGCTGTTTGTGGAGTGCGAACGCGCGACCGTTAAGAACGAGGCTGAGCGCGCTGCCAAGTGGCGGCGCTGCTACCAGGCCACGCACGGGGACCTTTGCATCGTTGTTCCCAACGCGAAAGCACTGGAGGCAATCCGCTCGGAGGTGCTGTACTGGCTGAATGCCCAGGGGTTGCAGAAATTCCGTCTGCGGATGGTGGTGCTGTCATCCGCTACCCCGCAGAACCTGTGGTCCTACATCCGCGAGCGGGAATAAAATAGAAAAGACAAACTGAATCCACGCAACAGGTGGATTCAGTACCGGAGTACTGAATCCTGGATTTAGTTGACACATACCTTGTTGGCGACGGTGGATTCAGTACGGGCGCTTTTCCCGGCCCGGTGCATCGGCGGTGGCTGTGGCGTCTGCCTGTCTCCAACCGTGAGGGTTCACCGCCAGCAACAACGCCGGAGGGCGCAATGGTTATCCGGATTTCACGACGCACGTTCCGCATTGTCTTCGGGGTTCTGTTCGGCCTGGGCATCCTGGCCGGGCTGTATGCCCTGGGTCGGGCGCTGACGCCGCGCGACGCGGCGGGAAGGCCCGTGTTTCTCTCCCCGTCGGTCTGGGCGGCGGAGAGGTACCGCCGCGCGGCGCAGGGCTGGCTGGTCCGAATGGAGCGCCTGGACGCGGGCATAGAAGCGGCGCTGGAGCAGACCGACCTGTCCGACCCCGCCGCCCTCTACGCCGCCAGCGACCGGGCGCAGGACCTGGTCGCCGAGGCGGCCCGCCTGGTCCAGGAGACGGAGTTCACCCCCGCGCCCCTGGCCCTGGGCACGCTCCGGGACCTGGCCCGCAACGCGGCGGCGGAGTACTGGAATGCCGCCAGCGCCACGGCCCGCTGGGTCGGCGCGCCGGAAGAGTCCGCGCGGGATGAGGCCCGCGCGGCGCTCGGAAAGGCCCGCCAGGCCCGCAGGGCCTTCGCCCAGAGCCGATGGCTCCGGTGAAAAAATCCCTGGAATAGTCCGAAAGTCCCGCTTGACAGAATTGCAAATGTGTGCTATCATCTGCAATGACGTTTCCGAACGTTTGGCCGAACTTTCCCGGGATACTCTTGCTGGGGAGGTTCGGCCTTTTTCGTTATCCGCCGGACGGATGGACGCGGAAATCATCCTTCAGGCTGTGACCGATTTCTTCATCCTGACGGCCAACGGACTGATGGCCGTCCTGTACTGGCTGTGGGCGCATCTGCCCGTGGCGCTGACCTGGCCGCTGGCCGCGGCAACGGCCCTGCTGCTGGACACCGATGTGTCCCGGCGGGCCGGGCATCGCCCGGCCCGCTACGGGCGCGGGGCCGTCCAACAGGAATCCTGGACGGCGTACGCGGGCACCCCCGCCCTGGCCGCGCTGTGGACCGCCGTCGGCCTGGCCGCCCCGTCCCCCATCCCCTGGATCGGGCTGCTGATGTGGGCCTGCCTCTTCGGAGTCCCCCTGGTCATCCCTCTGGAGCGGGAGCATCTCCTCTCCCGCCTGAAGTGGATGCTGGGTATCTACGCCCTCGCCGTCGGGGGATTCCTGCTTTTCCTGCGGATTCAACTCTCCCCCCAGGCCCTGCTGGCCTGGTCCCGGGAGTTGGGCCAGGCCGGGAGCGGGGAGATTCTGGCCGCTGCCGTGATGTCCTCGGTGACTCCCTATGCGGCCCTGATGCTCTGGTTCATCGGGCCGCTGATGTTCTTCGGCTATGTCGCCCAGCGGTTCGCCGTTCACGCCAAGACGCGCGTGAGCCCCTGGGCGACGGTGGAGGAGCGCATCCGCCAACTGCGGGCGCGCGGGGAGGAGTAGATGGCCCGCCGGTACGACCTGGCGCCGAACGATCTGGACATCTTGGACAACGGCATCCGCTTCGCCGAGGACCAGGACCGGATGGAGTACATCTGGTACCGGGTCCGGGAGCGGGAGGACGGTCGGGAGTACAACCTGTACCGGGTCGTGCGCCTGGGGCTCCTGCGCTATCTCCCGCAGGAGCACCGGCAGGAGCCCGGCATCATTGAGAAGATGCGGGCGGCCCTGGTGGGCCTCTACGGCGCCCGTCGGGCCAACTACGACCTGGTGGAAATCAAGGCGGGAATTTTCAATCCCCCGCTGGGGGTGCTCCAGATGTACGGGGCCATCGGCATCGCTCTGTCGCTGGAGGAGGCTGTCCGCAACGCCGACCTGGGGATGGCCGCCGTGACTGGAGCGGTCGCGAATTTTGAGCAGTCCCGCCTGGTGCCCGTCACGGTCCAGGTCGCGGAGTGGCTGCGGCGGGCGCTGGCGGAGTTCCCCCACGTCCTGGTCGTGGTGGGCCAGCCCCAGCCCCGCAGGGGACGGCGGGGGATGGGCCGGGAGGGGCCCGGGGAGAGCCGCACCGCCACGGGAGTCGGAGTCCAAGATGAGATGGAGCCCCCGCAGCAGGGGGAGATGCTCTGCCGGGCGCTGGCCGCCGTGCAGGAAGAGTTCCTGATGGTCACCCTGGCGTCCCGCGTCGCGCAGCGGGACCTGGCCCGGATGCTGGCCGGGACAGCGGCGGAGGCGTCGGTCCCGGCCTCTATGGTCTCCGGGAGCGAGGCCATTACCGCGGGCATCGTCCTGCCCGTGGCCTGGTCGGATGCTCTGGCCCGGATGGCCGGGATCGGGTACGGCCAGTCCCAGGGGACGGCGGTGTCCGATGCCGTGGCCGACTCCGAAGTGCACAGCCACGTGGAAGGCCACGCCACCACCGTCGGCCACGCGGTGACCGACGGCTGGGCCCACACCGAGGGCGTGGCCACCACGTCGGGGTCGTCGGTGACCACCAGCACGGTGGTGACCGAGGGGACGGCCCACACCGACGGGACGGCCCATACGGAAGGATATGCCCACACCACAGGAACGGCCACCACGTCTGGCGGCGGTTGGGCCACAAGCACGTCGGTTACCCATGTCCCCCAGGTTGTCACCACCAGCGCGGGGACTTCTTGGAGCCACGGCGACAGCACTTCTGCCGAACTCAGCACGGGGCATGCCGTGACGCAGGGCGACCATACGGATATGGCGATCTCCCACTCCTCGGGAACTTCCGGATCAACAACCCAGTCGTTTCAGGACGCGCGGTCTATGTCGGCAAACGGCGGGTTCGGTGTTTCGGGGCTGGGGCTTAGCACACGCTTCGGACTGGGCGGCTCGCGGACGTTCACCGACGGCACGTCCAGCACATCCGGCTGGAATACGTCGGATTCATCCACGACCACCACAGGAAGCAGCCACAGCGAAACCAGTTCGTTGGGGGTGTCCGTCGGGCACTCCGTATCCGGCAGCATCGGGGGGTCCACGGGCGTTACGGTAACCCCTGCACACGATATTGTCTCCACATCCACCACGTACTCCGGCTTCTCATCCACCACGACATCGTCGTCCGACACACATTCCACCGCCGACACGGTGTCCAAAGCGGACACGACCTCTAAGTCCGTCAGCCACGGGGTGTCATACGGATCCTTCTCGTCCACCACGCACTCCGTGGCCGATACGGTTTCCCACGCGGAGACTCGCTCCTGGGCCCGCACCAACTCGGTCGCGGACGGGGTGGCCACCGGAACCACCCGCGCCCACGGCACGGCCCGCACGTCGGGCACCGCCGTGGCCCGGTCCACCGGGCTGGCCCGCTCCGCCGGGCTGGGGCTGTCCGCCGCCCCGTCGTTCGCGCTGGCCCGGGCCTATCAATGGTTCAACGACCAGGCGGCGCAGTTGACCCAGATTCTCCGCGCCCAAGAGGAACTCCTGCGCCAGGCTACGCTGGACGGGGCATTCCTCACCGATGTCTATCTCCTGACCCGAACGGAGCGGGGCGCGGCGGTCGCCGAGACCGCCGTCCGCCAGGCATTCCAGGGCGCCGGGCCTCTGGTGGTCACCCCCGTCCAGTCCCGGGTCCTGCGCCATCCCGAGGAGCAGGCATACATCCGCCGCCACGCGCTGGCCTTCACGCCGTCCACCCGCCGGGAGCGGGTCGCCGGGGCGCTGGAGGCGTACCGGGATTCCACGCTGCTGCTCCCGGCACAACTGGCTGCCTACGTGCAGCCAGTGCTCTTTGAAGAGAGCCTCTCCGTCACCACCCAGGAGCGCATCCCCGCCTTCGCCTTCGTGCCGGATATGCCGGGGGATGTGATCCTCGGCCACCAGTTCTCCACCGAGCGGGGGGAACTCACCGCCGCGCCGCTGCGGATGAGCCAGGACCGCTTCTTCCACACCGTCTTCGCCGCCGACACGGGCTTCGGGAAGACGGTCGCGGCGGAACGGCTGGTGGTGGAGACCACCCGGAAGTGGCACTTCCGCACGGTGGTGCTGGACTTCGGCGCAGGCTGGCGGCGGCTCCTCAACGCCCCCATTGAGCCCGGGCGCGTGGAGGTCTGGCAACTGTTCCCGGGGGCGCTGGTCCCCTTCCGCTGGAACCCCTGGCAGGTGGGGAAGCGCATCCAGCCGGAGCGCCAGTACGTCGCCACCTGCGAGATTTTCAAGAACGCCGGGCGGATGGGGCCCCGGCAACTGGGCTTTATGCGCCGGGCCGCCCGACAACTATATCTGGAGTGTGGCGTCCTGACCTCGGACCGGGAGGTCTGGGCCGATTCCAACTGGAACCGGGTGCGGGACGCCGACGAGGAAGAGGCCATCAATGCCGCCCGCCGGGAGCGGGGGCTTCCGGAACAGGCCCGCATCGGGGTGCATCTGGAAGACCTGGAAGGGTTTGAGCGCCAGGCGCTCGCCGTCCACCGGTCCCGACGGGTGGATATGACGATGTGGGTGGAGCGACTGGCGTCGTACAAGCCGGAACTGGAGAAACGCCGGGACCAGGCATCGCTCCAATCCCTGGAAGGGGTCCTGCTCCGGCTGGAGCCGTTCACCCAGGGCGAGATGGCCCGGATGTACGGCTCCGGAGAGGATACGATTGCGGTGGAGAACCTGGGGCTCCTGGGACCGCCCGACGACCCCTGGGGAATCTCTGTTTTGGAAGGCGGCGCGGAACTGGACGAATATGCCAAGGCCGCCATTCTGGGGCTGGTTGCCTGGCATCTGTACAACGACGCCGTCGTCCGCCGCCGCCAGAACATCGGCAAGAGCGTCCCCGACCCAACGCTGCAGATCGTCTTTGAAGAGGCCAACAAGGTCCTGACGGGTGTGGAGACGGACGCGTCGGAGAACCAGACGGGCGGGGCGACGACGGTGGAATTGTTCCAGGCGATGTGGCGGGACGGGCGGAAGTACCGGATTTTCCTGCATCCGGTGGTGCAGACGGTCTCCGAACTCCCGCCGGGAATTCTCTCGTCCTGCAACAACGGATTCTTCTCCCAGACGAAGAACCCGCGGGACCGGGACCTGATTATGGCGCACCTGGCCTTCTCGGAGAAGGGCTTCACGGATGAGGACTACAAGCGGTTCCTCAGCCGGATGCCCGCGGCGATGGCGGTGGCCAAGCTGGGGTATTCCCAGGACATCGTTCACACGACGCCATTCCTGGTGCGTCCGCTGATGGTCCCGGCCCGCGAGCCGACCGATGAGGAAATCTACGAGGCGATGCGGATGATGGGGAAGGTGCGATGAAGGTCATCCTGGCCGGGGATGAGGGGGAACTCCACCACTCCGCGTATCCGGCCTTCGCCGCTGCCGGGCTGGACGTGGAGGCGGTGGCCGGGACACCGGAGGCGCTGACGGCCTTCGCCGCCGCGTTTCCGGACGCGGTGGTCGTGGCCGACGCGGCGCTGTTCGGCACGCCCGCCGAGGCCCGCTCGGCGCTGGCGGCGCTGCCCAACCTCAAGGTGGTCATCCTGCCCCAGGGGTGGGAGGCGCACCGGGACGGGTTCGCCACGCTCCCCGGCCTGCTGGCCGGATTCTTCGCCCCGGTATCCTGGCCGGAGGTGGTGGCCGAGGTGCGGGCGCGGGCGGTTGCCCTTATGCCCGCGGCGCAGGGAACGGGGACCGGGGCGGCGGCGGGGCCTGCGGCCCCGCCGCCGCCCCCACCGCCACCTAACCCGACCGCACCGGGGGCAGGGGGCCCGCGTCCGGCGCCAGCCCCCGCCGCGCCGACTCCGGCCCGCGCGGGGGAACCCGCCCGGTCCGGACGCCCCGTCCGCGTCGGCTTCTGGGGGTCCCGGGGCGGGGTCGGGACGTCCACCGCCGCCCTCACCGCCGCCCGGATGCTGGCCGGGCGGGGACGGCCCGTGCTCCTCTGCGACGCGACCCGCCGGGGAGACCTGCATCTGATGCTGGGCGTGGAGCCCACCGAGACCCCCGTCCGGGTCGGGGGGGTCGTTGTCCGGATGGGCCTGCCGGAGGATGATACCCCCAACAGCGCCGACATCGTCATTGACGGCGGAAGGGCCCGCCGCAATTTCAACGCCGAGTGGGTGGAGGTCTCTCGCCCCCTCTCCGAGGAGCGCATCCGCCGTATCCTCGGCCTGCCGCCGGAAGAGCGGGGAGGGGACGGAGATTCCGGGCCCCGCCCCACACCGACGGCCCGCCGTCGGACGGGGCCCCGCCTGGGATTCGTCCGGGTGGAGTGGACGGAATGATTCTGGTCGTCGGAGCCAAGGGGGGAGTCGGAACGACCACGGTTGCCGCGGCGCTGGTCCGGGCCCTGCGCGGGGTCGGGCTGGATGCCGCCGACGGGCAACTGGCCGCCCGCCTGGAGCGGCCTGCGCTGCTCTTGTCGGAGGCCGCGATGGAGAGGCGGACGCAGGACCTGGTGGACCGCATCACCCGCAGGCATCTTTCGCTGGTCTGGTCGCCGGAATGCGCCTTTCTCTCCGACCTGGCCCTGCGGCTGCTGCGGGCGCTGGACGAGCGGGTGGACGTGGTCGTGGACGGCGGTATAGAGCCGCCTCCGGAACTGAACGGCCTGTGTCGGCAGGTCGTCATTGTCTCCGACAGCGAAAATCCCGTTGCCCGGTACCACGAACAGCGCCTGGCACAAAAATACCCCGGCGCCCATATCATCCACGGCGCCGGGAAGGAACAGTTAGAATCCCTGCTGACCGCCATCGCGCGATAAAGCGACGCGCGGTCGGCGATACGCGATGTGCGATACGCGATATGCGATACGCGATAACCGAACGGAGGTGCAGAGATGCGGAAAATCCAGATTGCCGTCGGTGTGCTGCTGGCCGCCATGGCCGTGGTCGCGGTCCTGGTCCTGGGTCGGCTTTCGCAGCCACCCCTGTATGAGGTCGTCATCGCGGTGAAGGAAATCCCGGCGTTCACCCCGCTGACCCGGGATATGGTCGCGGTGGATTCCTGGGGGATGTCCCCGGCGGTCGCGGCGAAGTACGTCCTGTCTGCCGACTGGGAGAAGATGCTGGCCGAGGGAGCAGTGGCCGTAGAGAATCTGCACGTCGGCCAGCCGCTCCTGCGCGCCCAGGTCGCTTCCGGCGCCGCCGCCGAGAAGGTCTCTCGCCTGTCGGTCGCCCTGGCCGACCCGAATCGGGTCATCGTCTCCGTCCCGGTGAACGAGGAGAATCTCCCCGCGCTGGTGCCGGGGGATGTGGTGGCGCTGTTCTACGCGGCCGGGAACATCAACGCCCAGGCCCTGGTCACCCAGGCGGTGACCGGGCCGCTCGCCACGCCGACGCCGCAGGTGGTCACCCCGACGGAGACCACGACCGAGACGGTGGAACTCCAACTCCCGGTGGCCAAGTGGATCGCGAACGGCATTGTCTATCGGCTCAACCGGGAGAAGCGAGAGAACCCCAACTACGGCGCCCCCGGGATGGAGAACGAGCCCCGCTACATAGAGGGCGCGGTGAAGTCCCTGGACGTGGTCGTCGCCCGGGCCGACGCGGAGTGGGTTGCTTTTGCCCTGGCCCACGGGAAGGTCCAGTTGGCCGTCCTGCCAGCGGTCACCCGCGACCTGGTGGAGAAGGGCACGTTCCCCCCGTCGGCGGGGGTGACCTGGAGCGACTTTGAGGACCGCTTCTTCCGGGAGCGGGAGGAGGGGCAATGACGGAGCAAATCTCCGTTGTGGTCGGCCATACGGCCTGGAACGACCTGCAACTTATTGGCCAGGTCCTGGAGCGGGAGGGCATCGGGCTCCTCTCGGTGCTCTCCGACGCGGTGACCCTGGCCGACCAGGCCCGCGCGCTGGGCGCCGACTGCATTCTCTTCTCCCCCACCCTGCCGGGGATGACCCCGGGGCTGGTCCAGGAATTGCTCCTCTACGAAGATCACCCCATCGCGGCCGTCGGCCTCATCCCCGCCGGGAGCGCCTACGCTGCCGAGTATCAGCGGTTCGGGATGAAGGGATTCGTCACCACGCCGCTGGACCCGGTGCAGGTCGGGCGACTGCCCGCCATCATCCGGGACGCCGTGCGGACGGCGCGGGAGGAGCGGGCTGCCCGCTCCTTCGCCCCGGTCACCGCGCAGGAGGCCCTGGAGATTCTGGACCGGGGCGGCTGGCAGCAGCAGACCATCGCCGTATACAGTCCAAAAGGCGGCGTGGGGAAGACCACCATCGCCGTCAACCTGGCCTGCGCCCTGGGCGGAATGGCCCTGCAGCCCACCCTGCTCATAGACGCCGATATGAGCCGGGCCAACGCGCACATCCCGCTGGGAGTGGATATAGAGCAGGAGCCGAAAAATCTCTTCGCCCTGTACGAGCGGGTGTTGTCAGAGGGGAGCCGCAGCGGGCGGTACATCGTTCGCGCGCAAACGCTTCAGGCCAACGTCGTCCCCCGCGCGGGGAAACTCCACTTTCTCCCCGGCATCCCGAAGATGCATATGGCGGGGCTGCCGGAGTTCGTGGAGGACCCGCAGCGCACGATGGACATCTTCGCCGACATCCTGCGAGAGGCCCGGGGGTACTATGTCTTCCGGGTCGTGGATACCGGGCCGGACTTCAATCTCCCCATCCACTGGTCCGCGCTGACGGAGGCGGATACGGTGCTGGTCATCCTGACCCCCGAACTCACGGCGATCCACGATGTCCGCAACGCGCTTCCGGCGCTGGAGCGAGCCTTCGGGTCCCTGCAGCGGTTCAAACTGGTCCTGAACGGCTTTGACGAGCAGTTCGGGATCAGCCCTAAGGAGGTGGTGAAGGCGCTGGGGGGGAAATGCCCGGTGGTGGCCACGCTCCCCTACGACCCCACCGGGGCACGGCTCTCCATCAACCTGGCCCGCCCGCTGACGCTGGAGAAGAAACTGTCGCCGCTGGGGGAGGCGCTGGTGCGTCTGGCGGCAATGTTCTACCCACCGCTGGAAGCGGTGCTCCGCCGCCGCCCGGTGGCCGCAAAGCCCGGCCTGTTCCGCCGGGCCCGGGCAGTGGTGGCGGAATAGAGAGAGGGGGAAGGATGATCGGACCGACAACCCCGCGCAGAATCTCCCCGGCAGCTGCCGTCATCGCCGCCGCATCCCAGGCCGCGCGCGCCTCGGGCGAGGAGGAATTCGCCGCACTCCTGGCCGAGGCCCGGGAGCGCATCCGGGCCCAGATGACCCCGTCCCAGATTGAGGACCCGGGGGACGAGGACATCCGCCTGGCCGAGGGGATCATCCGCACGCTGGTGGACGCCGCCAGCGCCGCCGCGGTGCGGGAAGGGAGACCCGCCATCCCCGACCCCGATGCCGTCGTCTGCCAGATTATGGACGAGATTTTCGGGTTCGGCCCCCTGGCCCCCTACCTCTCCGACCCGGAGGTGGAGGAGATCATCTGCAACGGCCCTACCGATGTCTACATCATCCACGCCGCCCGGGGCAAGGAGCGGGTCGGCGCCCGCTTCCGGTCGGACCGGGAGTTGATCAACTTCGTCAACCGGGTCGCCGCGACCGATGGCCGGCGGCTGGACCGGGCCAGCCCGAAGATCGACACCCGGATGCGGGACGGCTCCCGGCTCCACGCGGTAATGAAGCCCCTGACGGTCAACGTCCCCGTGGCCGTGACCATCCGCAAGCACCGGCTGGTGGCCCGGACCCTCAAGGACCTCATCGCTCTGGGGACCATCACGCCCCAGGTCGGCGAGTTCCTGCGCATCGCCGTCCAGGGGCGGCTCAACATCGTGGTCGCTGGTGGGACGGCATCCGGCAAGACCAATTTCCTCAATGCCCTCTGCGCCGAGTGCAGCGACGAGGACCGCTTCGTGGTCATCGAGGATACGCCGGAACTCCAGATTCAGAAGCCGGACGTGGTCCAGATGACCACCCGCGCGGCGGCAGAGGAGGCGCGGGCCTTCACCATGGCCGACCTGATCATTGAGGCCCTGCGGATGCGGCCCGACCGCATCATCACGGGCGAGGCCCGGGGGCCGGAGATTGTGGACATCCTGATGGCCGCCAACACCGGGCACGACGGCCAGATGCTCTCCGTCCACGCCAACTCCACCCGCGACGTCATCCAGCGGATGGAGACGATGTATCTCCTGCGCGGCGTGGACGTGCCACTCCTGGCCATCCGCCGCCAGATCGCCGACGCATTTCAACTGGTCATATTCCTGCGGCGGGTCTTCGTCGGCAAGCAGCAACGCCGGTTCGTAACCGAAATAGCAGAAATACAGCCATCGCAGTTTATGGAGGGCGATAAGGTCGTTGTCCAGAACATCTTTGAGGACCGGGGGTCCGGCCTGACCTGGACAGGGTACTATCCGGAGCGCCTGGCAGGCCGGCTGAAGGACCGGGGAATTGTTCTGCAACCACAGTTCTTCAGAGACGGAGGTGGAAGATGAGCATGAGCGTGAACCCCAACGCGCTGGGGGTCGGATCGGCCATCTGCGGGGCGCTGGCCGTCGTCGCCGCCGCGCTGCGGGTCGGCGGCGCGGCGGGCGTGCTCTTCGCCGCAGCGGGCCTGCTTCTGGCCTTCGCGGGGGCGTTGCTGGGCCGGAAGCAGGGCTCCATCCCCGTGACGGTGCTCCTGGGCCTGGGCCTGGGCGCCGTCGGGCTGGTCCTGGGAGTGGTGCTGTGATGGCGCCGCAGGTGATTCTGGCCCTGCTGGCCGGGGCCGGGGTGTTTCTGGTCTTTTCGGCCTTCGCCATTCCCCGGCAGGTGCGGCTGGCCCGCCCTGCCGGGGGCGGGCCCTTGTCCGCACTCCAGGCCCGCCTGGACGCTGCCGAACTCCCGGTAACGGCCCGGGAGTTCCTGGCCGTCTGCGGGGCGGTGGCCGTTCTCGGGGCGGTGGCCGCCGTTCTCCTGGGGGCTCCGGCCCTGGCCCTGGCCGGGGTGGTCATCGGCCCGGCGCTGGTCTGGCAGCGGTATGAAAGCCAGCGGGACCGCTTCCGCCAAGACTATGACAACTCCCTGGCGGAATGCGTCCAGTTGCTCCGGGAAGGCTTCTCGGCCACCGGGGCCCTGCGGGACGCCTTTGACCATGCCGTCCGCAACGGGCCCGACCCCGCGGCCGCCGACTTCCGCGAGGTCTGGCACGCCCACGCCACCGGGGCCGACCTGGAGGAGGCCTTCGGGCCAGTCCTGGAGCGCCGGCGCAACCCGTTCCTGCAGATGGTTGCCGAGGCGCTGACGCTGAAGGCGACCGAGGGCGGAAGCGTCGGCGAGGTGCTCCTGGGGCTGGAGACGATGATCCGGGAGCAGGTGGCCCTGCGGCGGGAGATCGCCGCCAAGCAGGCCCAGGCTCGCCTGGAGGCCACCATCGTCTCCCTGGCCCCGGTGGGGTTTTTCCTGCTCCTGAAGATTGCCCCTTGGATGCGGGAGTATGAGGGCGGCTTCTACCGCTCCTTCCTGGGCCAGATTGCGCTGACCGTCGCCCTGATCTTCTCCATGGTCGCCTACTTCTTCTCCCGCCGCCTGGCGACCCGGGGGCTGACGCTGGAGGTCAAGGAGGCGCGATGACGGGAATCCTGGCCATCATTGCCGGAGTGGGGATGTTCCTGTTCGTGGACGGCCTCTTCCCGCGCCCGGTGCGGGTGCGGCTGACGGCCCCGGACCGGCGCCCGCTGGGCCAGCGGCTGATGGATGCTTTCTTCGTCCCCGCCGCCGAGCGGGTCTCGTCTCTGGGGCGGGCGGGGCTGGAGCGGCAGAAGGCGGACCTCCGAATCCGCCTGGCCCGGGCCGGATACCCGTTCGCCACGCCGGAGGCGGTGCTGGGCTACCGCCTCTTCACCGCCGTCCTCTTCGCCGTCTTTGGCGGCATCTTCGCGCTGGTGGTCCGCCTGGGCAGTCTGGCTCTGCCGCTGGCCCTGGGGCTGGCCGCCTTCGGATGGATGGTGCCCGACCGGACGATTGCCAACGCGGAGCGGGAGCGGCGGGAGCAGCTGACGCTGGACGCCGCATCCACCCTGGACCGCCTGGCCATCCACGTGGCGGCGGGGCAGGCCCTGCCCGCTGCCGTCCGCTCCGTCGCCGAACGGCCGGGCGGCGCGTGGGTGGCGGAATTCCGGAAGATCGCCGCCGCCTACGCCGTCGGCGGCGATTTCCCCGCCGCGCTGGAGGAGGCGGTGGAGCGGAGCGGGCGGCTGCCGGAAATCGCCCGCGTCTGCGAGCGGCTCCGGGCCGCCTACGAGATGGGCGGCGGGGGGGTCGCCCAGAGCCTGCGCCGGATGGCACAGGACGCGCGCGTCAGCATCCGCCTGCTCATCACCGAGCGGGGCTACCGCAATGCCGTGATGATGGTCATCCCTGCATTCTTCGCCATCATCGCCATCGCCATCATCCTCATCGGACCCGGCGCCGTCCGGATGGCCGCCGTGATGGGAGGGTAGCCGCGCGGGGCCGGGGGCGGGGACGCCGTCCCGCGCGGCCCGGTTCGGTCCAATTCCAATCCATTCTATCAGGAGGTGAACGATGCTCTGGAACAACCGTGGTCAGGGGTATACGGAGTATGTGGTGATCCTTGCAGCGGTGCTGGCCATCGCTGCGATCGTGGTCGGGACGATCCAGTTGATCGGCAGCGTGTACCAGCGCCAGCAAGGGCGCATCCAGGCCTTGCCGTGACCATGTCCAACCGTCACCACAGTCGGGGACAGGCATATACCGAGTTCGTGATCGTGCTCCCCGGGGTCCTGCTCCTCACGCTTTTGGCGTGGGAGTTTGCCTACTTCTGGTGGGGCCGGATCATCGTGTCGTCCGCCACCTTTGAGGCCGCGCGGGTGGTGGCGGCAGGGGAGCCTGCCGCGACCGGATATGCCCTCTATAACGGTATCCTGGATACCGGGATGGGGCGGATGGCCGGGGAGCACCGGGGACGGTTCTCCCTGGCCGTCCAGCCTGCCTTCCGCTCCGTCCGCGCCCGGGCCGACGTCCCGTACCGCTGGCCCTCGGGCCTGGGCGCGCTGATGGGCGGGGGGATGAATCTGTCGCTCCGGGCCTCGGCCTTCTTCCGCCTGGAGCGGTTCTGGCCGGGGCCGCCGGAGCAGATGGAGTGACGGCGATGAAAAGAGCGACCGCATTCGTCCTGCTGACGGGGGCGGCGCTGGCCCTGGCGCTGGCCCTGGGGCTGGCCCTCTCCCCCCCTGTCGCCTGCCAGGGGGACGACTGCCTGCCCGGAACCGGTCCGACCCCGCCGCCGCCGACGCCGCCCGGCCCGCCCCGGTGCTTTCTCCCGCTGGTCATCCGGAGCGAGGGGGGCACGCCCCCGCCGCCGACCTGCGAGGGGGCGGAGCGGGAACCCAATGACACCCACACCGACGCCACCCCCTTCGTCTTCTCCTGCGCGCGGGGGACGGCGGAGTGGGACGGGGACTCCGACTGGTACCGGGTCCACCTCTGCTCCGGGCCGTTCACCCTCTCCGCCGCCCTGGACGGCCCCGACGGTGCCAACCTGGACCTGTACCTCTACGGGGACCCGCCCGGCTGGCCCATCGCCGCATCGGAGTCGGGCGGCCCGGATGAGTCCCTCTCCGCCCCCGGCCTGGTCACCGGGACCTACTACATCTTGGTCCAGCCCGCCTGGGGGAGCGGGGCCTATACGCTGACCGTGGGGGTGAGGAGATGAGCAGGGTCGCGGGTCGCAGGTCGCAGGGGCAGGCATACGTGGAGTTCATCATCGTCCTGCCGCTGCTGCTGCTCCTCATCGCGGGGATCATCGGGTTCGGGCAGATGATCTACGTGAAACTGGCGACGGAGGCAGCAGCCTGGGCTGCCGCCCGCCACGCCGTCTCCACCCTCAACATAGACCGGGGGCCCGCGCAGGCATTCGTCGCCAGCCGGTACGCCCTTCAGGGGTTCGGACTCAATCCCGATTCGGCTTGGGTAACCCTCTGGGCCTACGGCGGCTGGAACCGGGGCAGTCGCATCCAGGTGCGGGTCTGCTACGACGTCCCGCCGCCGCCCGTCCCCTACGGCGACTACCTGCTCCCGTCCCGCATTTGCTCCACCCAGACGATGCCCGTCTATCGGTGGAAGTCCAGGTGGTAGGAGGTCGTCCGTGGTCCGTGGTCTGTGGTCCGTCGTCCGTCGTCTGTGGTCTGTCGTCCGTCGTCCGTCGTCCGTCGTCCGGTCCGAACAGGGCCAGGTTCTGCTGTGGGTCGTCATCCTGCTGCCGCTTCTGCTGGCGCTGACGGGGCTGGTGTTTGACGGCGGCCTGCTCTGGGCCCAGTACCGCCGGGCCCGCTGGGCCGCCGACGGCGCCGCCGTTGCCGCCGCCAGCGAGATAGAGCCCGGGCTGTTCCTGGAATCGGGAAAGGTGCGGCTGGGGCCCGACGCCGTCCCCGCCGCCGTCTGGTACGCCCGGCAGAACGACCCCGACCTCCACGTCACCGCCGTCTACGTCCAGAACAACACCGTCTACGTCCGGGGGTGGGTTCAGGCCCAGACCGTCTTCCTGTCCCTGTTCGGCATCGGGAGCGTACGGCTGGATGTGCGCGGGTACGAGCGGCCCGCCTGGGGAGCAGTACGGGAGGGGCAATGAAAGGCGGAGTTCCCTATCGGCGCGTGGTCGTCCAGTTGCACGAAGAGGACCTCGCGGCGGTCCAGCGGCTGCGGGAGCGGTGGGGGCTGCCGTCCGACGCGGCGGCGGTCCGCTTCGCGCTGCGGATCGCCCGCGACGCCGTCCCGACGGTTCGCGCCGACGAAGCCAACAAAATCCAAACGGAGGTGGAGAGATGAAAGACATTCGCGTGGAAGTTCCGCAGCAGATGCCGCCGCAGCGGAAAGGGCTGCGGCTCAAGCCCGCCGGATGGCTGGCGGTGGGAGTGCTGGCGTTCTTCGTGCTGGTTCTGCTGGCCTACGCGGGCCAGCAAATCTACTGGGCCACGCACGGCATTGAGACGCTGCCGACCCTGCCGCCCGTGCCGACGTACACCCCTGCGCCGACGCCTGTTCCGCCGACGCCCACTCCGGGCCCGACGCCGACCCCCGAGGGGTGGAGCCGGGGCTGGGACCCGGTGACGAAGCGGGAGTACTTGGTCCCACCACCGGAGGTGGGGCGGGAAGTCCGGGAGGCGTTCAATGCAGTTCTGGCAGCGGTTGTCGTAGAGGACCAGAGCGACGAGGCTCTGCGGAGGTATGACTTGGAGGAAGTCCACCGTCGCCTGGCGCAATACGTCCTGCCGGAGATTGCCGACTGGTATGACTCTGTCCCCTTCGTGGAAATCCGGCCTCTGGCTCCGGAGGGCCCCGTGCAATGTTCTAACTACGACACCTGCACGGTGACCCGCGCTGCGCTGGAGTTTCGCGGGTACGCCATATATGACCAGAAGAACTGCCCGGAGGGCTATACTGCGCCCTGCGTGGTGCGGACGACAGAAACAAAGTTCAGAGTTTTCTCCGATGCTCCCTATGGGCGTGCGTTTCTGGCTGTAGTGGAAAATCGGGAGGGAAAATGGGTCGTGGTCAACTGGCGCGTAGAATCCTTGCCGCAGCCACCCTCATCACCCTGATTGGCACGGTGGCAATTTCAGCGTGGCGTCCGAGCGTCACCTGTGCACAGGAAGGATGCGGCTGTCCGCCCAACTCTTGCTGTACGCCTGCGGGCGGCGTATTCTGTTGCAACACAGGCGGCCCCCCTGGCGGCGGTGGTGGGGGCGGTTCCACCCCGCAGCCGACGCCGCCGGGCGGTCCGCCGCCCGGGGGTACACCCCCGCCGGGAAGCACCCCGCCGCCGGGGGGCACGCCCGCGCCAACTCTCCCGCCCGCACCGACCCCGACGCCGTACCGCGGCTTGCCGGGGTATTACATCTGGGTCAACTGTGTACCGGATACTGCCTGCGGGTCGGGGTATGCGAATTATCTATACTATGCCGTGCTGAGTCCTACAGGCGAGGTCCGAGAAACCATCTTGGTTCTGAAAGTCTGCACGTCCTCTTCCGCCTGCCAGCCCGCGACGCCGCCCCCGCCGCCGCCTCCGCAGACCTGGCCCTGCGACGAGCCGCCGCAGGTCTCCGGCGGGGTCATCGTCCAGCCCTGCGAGCACTGGCCCGGATTCTTCATCCAGGCCCAGGTGGTGATTCCGCCCGCACAGGCCCGGGTCAACCCCTGGCCCCGGTCCCTGAACGGCCTGCGGACGCTCTTCGTCGCCACCGCGCCGACACGGGTGGAGCAGTTCTCCGACTCCCGCGCCATCCCCTGCGACGGGATTGACTACAATACCGAATACACATCGGATACGTTCACCTGCTCCAACGGCACCCAGGTCACCGAGGGGGGACGGGTGAACTGGCGGATCGGCGTGGCCTGGCAGCGGTGGACCCGGGGCACGGGCGTGGTGTTCGGCCAGGCCCCCGGCGACGAATTCACCTGGGTCATCCCCGACCGGGCCTGGAACGGGGGCGAGAAGGTGTACACCAGCGGGCCCAACGAGCCGCTGCAGTACACCTTTGAAACCTCATCCTGGGGGCTCCCCCAGAACGGGCCCCTCTGGAATCCGGAATGCCAGGAGCGGGACTGCTCCTGCGACGAGCGGGTCCAGTCCTATACCGGAATGGAAGCCTACCAGGTCCGCCTCCAGACCTGGTGGTGGCCGGAGTGGTCGTTCAACTTTGACCAGTACGTCTGCGCGCGGCGGGAGTGGTCCGACTGCTTCTGCCGCCCGGAGGGGGAGCCGGTGGGAATCCCCCACCAGTCCTGCGGCAACAAACCCCCGTCGTGCACGGGCTGGTGGGGGCAGGTGGAGACCTGCCAGGCCTGGAAGTGGGAGAATAAGACCGATGCCACGGTGCTGGGGTTCGGGTGCGATGCTCCGGGAGCGGTCGGCGGCTGGTGCAAGTACGACCTGCGGCGGCTGGGCCTTCAGCCGCTGGTCGGCTGGAACGGTGTGCAGACCGCCGGGGCCAATCCGGACGGGAGCCTCTGCGGGTCGTACCACGACTACGGCGGCATCGTCCCCGTACCCGTCATTGAGATTCAGCCCGTGAAATACCCGTAGAGACCTCGTGTCCTGGTGGTGAAAGCCCGTGCGACAGGTGTTTCTGTTCCGATATGGGACTCGCATCCTGTGCAGGTTCGGCCTGCACAGGTGGCAGGTCACGGACTGGGCATACGTCCGGGGCCGGAAGGCCATCGCCACCTGCGTCTGTCGGTGGTGCGGGGCCGTCCGGCGGGAATGGATGCCCGACGGGCGCCGCCTGCGCGGAGGGGTGATGCGGTGATGCTCTCCCCGGCTTTTCTGGGACTTTTAGGGGCGGCCGTGGTGTCCGACCTGCGGGCGCGGGCCGTGCCCCGGGCCGTGCTGGCCCTGCTGACCCTGCTGGCTCTCTGGGGGCGCCCCTGGCCCTGGTGGATGGCCACCGCCGCGGCGTTCCTGGTCCCCCGGCGGGAGTGGGCTGTCTACCTGCTCCCGCTGCCCCTGGTGGCCGGAGTCCTCACGGGGGACGCGGCCCCGACGGTGGCGCTGGTGGTGGGCCTGCTGGCCTGGTACCTCTGCTGGTGGGGCGGGGCGGATTCGGCGCTGCTGGTCGTCCTGGCCCTGCGGTACGGGGTCCCGGGCCTGTGGGCTTCCGCCGCCGCACTCCTGGTCGGCGGGCTGGCTGTCTTGGCCCTGCGGCGGCGCTCCCTGCGCTCGGTCGCCGCCGTCGGCCTGACCCTGATGGTGCGGGGGGCTTCCCCGGAGGACGGGGAGATTCCCGCCGGGTCGGAGATTCCGGCGGCGGCGGTGCTGGGCACGGCGGGCATCGCGCTGGAAATCCTGCGGCTGTCGGGAGGGATGCCGTGAGTGCGGTATGGGGCCCTCCGGCGCGCCTTCCGCGCCTGCTGGCGGCGCTGGCCTGCGAGGACGCTGCCGTGTCCTCGGGCCTGGCCGACGGGCGCGTCACGATGCAGCGGGTCTTCTTTGACCTCTACGCCGCCCGGTTTCCGGCGGCGTTTGACCGGCTGGTCGTGTGCGTTCTGTGGATGGGCGGGGAGGGGACGCACACCGTGACCGTCTCCCTGAAGGCCCCGGACGGGGCCGTCGTGGGGCGGGGGGAGGCATCGCTGGAATGCCGTCCGGAGCCCGCGACGGTGGCGCAGATCGTCTACTTCCCCGGTCTGGTCCTGCCCGCGCCGGGGAAATACACGGTGGAGGTGGCGCTGAACGGCGCCCCCGTCCACGCTTTTGCCATCCACGTCGTGCAGACGGGAACGCAGGAGGAGAAATGAGCAGAGGGGAGCGCATCGCGCTGTGGGTGCTGGTGGGAATGGCATTTCTCTGGTTGAGTGTCCTGTCCGTCGTCACCCTGGGGGAGATCGCCTACATCCGGCAGGCGCTCCGGGAGGAGACGGCGGCCGCGGGGCCGGGGCCGGTTCCGACGGCCCCGGCCGCGTCCGGAGAGGAGCGGGGGTCATCCGCATCTGGAGTCCAGACGGAGAAATTCACCGTCGGGGTCGGGGGCGTGGAGGTCGTCTCCGACACCCTGGTCCTGACGGTGACCGTCCGGTCGGCGGGCGGGGTCGGGGAACTCCTCTACGAGCCACCCGTGGTGACCGACGGTCGGCAGGAGTACCCGGTGGACGGAGAGAGCCTGGCCCAGGCCCGGTTCGCCTTCCTGGACCTGGTGACGAAGGGAACGGCGACGGCCCGACTGGTGTTCTCCCCGGCGCCTGCTCCGGGTGCCCGGCTGACGCTGGTTTTCAATCCCCGGCAGCAGCCCGATGACGCGCTGACGCCCCGGGTTGAGGTCCCGGTGCCCGCAGTGCCGTGAAGGATGCGGTCTATGAAGGGAAACCGGTGCAGGCCGGGCCGGATGCGCCGCCCAGGGCTACCTGTCCGTCCTGCGGGGCGGAGGTCGTTCTGCGGCGGCGCGGGGACACCTGGTTCTACCGCCACACGGACGGGGGCGGGGAAGACTGCCCCCGGCGAGCCCGGGTCGGAGAGTGAGCGGTCGGGGCTGTATCGCCCCGTCGCGGTGGCCTGGGGCGAGGAGGCGTTCTGCCCGGTCTGCGGCCATCCCCTTCCAGTCGGCATCAGCGCCTTCTGCGACCGGTGCGGCGCCCCGCTGGGATGATGGACGAATCCGCCTGGATTATCCGTGAGATCCGCGGCCTGAGGCCGTTCTGGCAGGAACGGTTCTGTGCGTTTCTGGCCAAAGTCGCGGCGGCGGACGGTCGGGAGGCGACCGACGAGGACATCCGGGTCTGGCTGGAGGACCCCAATTTGCATCTCTTTGTTAGAGACCTCGTCCGGGCCGTGCCGGAATCTTGGAAGGAGCGAAATGAGCATCGCCGATAGCGGGTGGTTTCGCGGAGTTCTGCTGGCCCTGCTGGGGCTGGCTGCCATCTGGGACTTCCGCACGCGGCGGGTCCCGCCCGCGGTCTCCGTCCCGCTCCTGGCGCTGGGGGCCGGGCGGTGTCTGGCCGAGGGGAACGTCCCCGCGGTCCTGGCGCTGTCCTTGGCGCTCTGGAACGTGCGCCGGGGCGAACCGTGGACGCACGGGGCGCTGGCGCTGGCCGGGCTGGGGCTGTCCGCCGCCACAGGGCGGGCGTCCTTCGCCGTTCCGGTGCTTCTGGTCCTGGCCGTGTACCGGATGTGGCGGTCGGGGTGGATCGGCGGCGGAGACGGGAAGTTGATGATGGCCGTCGGGATGATCCACCCGGAGCCCGGGGCCGTCTTGGCCCTGGCGGGTGGGTGGTTCCTCTGGGGGCTGGTCTGGCTGGTCATCCGCTACCGCCGCGCCGCCCTCACCGCGGCGGCCCTCAGCGCGGCGGGGCAACTGCGGCCCTCGGGGACGCTGGACGAAGCGGGCGTTCCCGGTGCCGCAGGTATCGCATTGGGCTATGCCATTTTTCTGATCGGCAGCGCCCTTTGAGACCTGCGACCCTGCGACATGCAACAAACGGAGGTGGAGAACGGTGGGCAAGGCAGTGGTTGTGGCGACCCGGCGGGCCCGGGAGATTCTGCCGCTGCTGCGGGGGTGGGACGTCCGCGAGGCGCTCACCACCGACGGCGTGCAGCGGGCCCTGCGGGGGGCCGTGCTGGTGATTCTGGATGAGGCCCTGCCGGAGGGGACCCTCTCCCGCTCCGGCCTGGATGCCCTGCTGGAGCGGGCCGGGGTGGTGGTGGTCTCACCGGATGAATTTCTAGCCTCTCCGGATTCGGTGCTGGCCCGGGCCCGGCGGCAGGGGAAAGGAGAAGCAGCAGCGCTCTCTCCGCTGAAGGTCGGCATCGCAGCCCTCTCCGGGGGGACCGGATGCACGACGCTGGCGCTGGAGTTGGCCCGCTGGACGGCGCGGCGGGCGACGGTGGCGGTGCTGGAAATCCCTTGGGGAATGGGTGCCCTGGGCCCCCGGCTCAATCTCAACGGGAGTTTCCCCGACCTGTATCAGGTGGGGATGGGCCTGAGGGAGCCGGGGAGGGCCGAAGGGATGACCGTGGTGCCCGCCGGGGGGCCGACCCTGCGGCTGATGCTGGGGAACCCCGATGCCGTCGCGGGGGTGGTGGAGCGGCTGGCCCGGGAGCACGTCCTGGTGGTGGTGGATGCGCACGCCGCACATCCCCTCTGGTCCGCCGTGCGGGGGGTGCTGGACCGGGTGCTGGTGGTGGCGGACCCCCGCCCGGACGCGGTGGCCAACGCGCGGGCGCTGCTGGACGAACTGGGCGGCCAGGCCGACCTGTTGCTGAACCGCGCCGGGGTGACCGACCGGGCGGCCCTGCTCCTGGCCGGGGAGCGGGCGCTGATCATCCCGGACGGGGCCCGGGACATCGGGGAGCGCCTGGGCCGGTTTCTGTGGGGTGGAAAATGAAGCGGCGGCTGAACCTCTTTCTCTTCCTGTCGGGCATTCTGGCCCTGGTGGCGGGCGGCGGGATGTTTCGCTACGCGTACTCTGCCTACGACTCCATCGTCGCTACCCGCCCCATCGTCGTGGCGGCGGTGGACATTCCGCCGTACACCATTCTCACGGAGCAACACCTGACCGTGAAGGACCTGCCCCGCGCGCTGGAGTCCGAGCCGATTTTCCTGTCGCCCGAGGAGGCGGTGGGGCGGATCACGGTCGGGCCGATCCCCGCCGGGGCGGTCTTGTACCGTTCGCTGATCGTGCCCCCGGCGTCGTTCCGGTTCGTCGCCGACCCGACGCTGGAGGTGGTGTCCATCCCGGTGGACCCGGCCCGCGCGGTGGGCGGGCAGGTGCGGGTCGGCCAGCGGGTCAACGTGTATCGGGTCGCCCTGGCCCGCGCGGCGGGCCAAGAGCGGAATCCCCTGGATGTGCTGGCCCGGCGGGGGGCCGAGGCGCAACTCCTGGTCGCCAGCGCCCCGGTCGTGGACGTCCGCTCCGGGGGCGGGGAGCCCGTCTCCGCTGCACTGCCGCCGTCGGAGGTGGAGCGGTCGGCGATGACGTCCGGGGGGACGCGCCCGCTGCAGATCGTCACCCTGGCTGTGCCGCCTGCGGTGGCGCAGGACCTGATCCGCCTGGCGGTGGAGCAGGACACGGGGGAGTATAAGTTATGGATCACGCTGGCGCCCGTGCCGTAATCGCCACGCCGGAGCGGGTCCGGCGGGTGCGGGAAGCGCTGGAGCGGGCCGGGGAGCCCGTCCCGCCCTGGCGGGCAACGGAGTCGGAACTGGGCCGGTTCCGCGCGGCCGTCGCCCGCGCCCTGGTGGAGTCCGGGGACGGCATCCCCGATGCCCTCATCCCCCAGGCCGCCGCAGAGGTGGCGGCCTGGATTTGCGGCCTGGGCCCCCTCCAGGCCCTCATCAACGAAGAGGATGTGGAAGAGGTGATGGTCCGCAACGGTTTCGTCCTGGTGGAGCGTCGGGGGCGGGTGGAGGCCGTGGGGCCGCTGGGCCCGGACGACCTCTTCCGGGACCTGGCCGCCCGCGCCGCCGACCTGGGGGGGCGGGCCATCTGGGGGACCCGGCCCTACGTCCTGGTGGACCTGCCCGACGGCCACCGCTTCTCCGCGATGGTCCCACCTCTGTCGGTGGAGGGGACCGCCATCAACATCCGGGTCTTCCGGAAGCGGATGACCCTGGGGGACCTGGTCCGCCTCGGCACGTTTGATCCTGCGGTGGGACCGGAGGACGAGTGGGACGACGGCCTGGCGGCGGACGCCGTCGTGAGCATGCTGCGAGATGAGGAGGTGGACGTATACCCGGAGGTACTCCTCTCCCTTGCCACCATCGTCCGGCTCAACGAAGCATCTATACTGATCGCCGGGGAGTTCTCCAGCGGGAAGACCACGCTGTTGAACGCCCTGCTGCAGGTGCTCCCGCCGGAGCGGGTGGTGGCCGTCGTGGAAACCTTCCGCGAACTTCAGGTCCCGTCCCACCTTCATCCCCTCCGGGCTGTGGTGCCGGAGGTGCTGGAGGAGGGAGGGGGCCTGCCGCCGATGCGGGAGGTCGTCAACGTTCTGTACAAGCGGATGCGGCCCGACCTCATCGTATTCGGCGAGGTGGTCGGCGAGGAGGCCGTCCCCCTGCTGGACGCGATGAACCTGGGCAAGCGGGTGATCACCACCATTCACGGAGAGGACGCCTATGCCGCCCTGCTCCAGTTGGAGATGCTGGCGATGGCCTCGGGCCTGCCCCTGGCGGCGGTGCGGGAGCGGGTGGCGCGCGGCGTCAACCTGGTCGTCCATATGGCCCGCGCGGGGCGCAGGCGCTTCCTGCGCCAGGTGGTTCTGGTGGAAGGGTACGACCACGAGACCGGTCATTACCGTCTCTCCACCCTCTACGATGCCGCCCCGTGGATGTCGGAGCGGGTGTCTTCCCTGAAGCGGTGGCAGTGGGGGGGATGATGGACATCCTGGGAGTGGCCGTTTCCGGCCTTCTCGGCCTGGGGTCTGCGCTGACCGTTCTGGCCCTGGCGGGCGGGCTGGCCGGGCTGGGGCGCGCGGTCGTCCGCTGGCGCACGCCCGTCTGGGTGCGGTACCTGAGCAGACAGGGAGCAGAGGAGCAGAAGGGCAGGGGAACGGAGAAGAGGGCCGGGCGGGAAGGAATGGGGTGGGTTCTGGGGGGCGTGGTGCTGGGCGTTCTGGCCCGGGACCCGATTCTTTCCCCCTGGTTTCCGGCCCTCGGCCTGGCGCTGGCCCGGTGGCAGCGGGGGTTTGCCCGACGGCGTCGGGCGGCGCAGGAGTCCACCCCGCACGCGCTGGCGCTGACGCGCGGGGTGGCGAACTTCCTGCGCGGTGCGGTCGGCCCGGCGCTATCCGATGCCGCGCAGAGGCTCCCCGACGGCCCGGTGCGGGAGCGGGCGCTCCGGGCCTGCCGCCGTTATGCGGCGGGCACTCCTTGGGACGAGGCCCTGCGCGACCTGACGGGCCTCAATCCCCTCTTGGACCGGCTGGCCCTGCTCCTGGCCGCCGCCCCCCGGATGGGGGAGGCGGCGGTGCGGAAGGCGCTGGATGACCTGGCGCAGGAGGCCGCCGCGCGGGAGGCGCTGGCGGCGGAGACCGGGGCGGAACTGGTACTTCTCAAACTGACGGTGCGGTTTTTGCTGGTCGCGAACCTGGTCGCGCTGGCGGCCAGCCTTCTCGTCCCCGCCTGGCACGATTTCTTCACATCCACCATCGCCCGGCGGGGGACGGTGATGGCGGCGAACCTGCTGGTCGCCGGGGCGTATGTGTATTTTTCCGAGGAGATCGCCGCCCTGCGGGAGGCGATATGAGCGAGCGGGCGCTGGGCCTCGTGATCGCGGCGCTGCTGGCAGCGGGGACGGCCAACCTGGTCCTGGGCCTGGGGGACGGCATCGGGAACATCGTGGAGCGGGTGCTCCTCTTTTCCCGGCGCGGGCGCGTGCGCCTGCGGGCGGAGAAAGAGCGGCCCTTTGACCCATACGGGCTGGACGACGTGCCCTGGGACGGCCTGCGCCTGCTGGCGGCGCTGGCCGGTGTGGGACTGGCCGGGCTACTATTTTGGGAGCGGAGCCCGTATCTGGCTGTGCTGGGGCTGGCGGCGGGGTACGGGCCGTCGCTGGTCCGGGCCTACCTGCTGCGGCGGCGCCGGGAGGAAACGGACGCCCGAATCCGTCACCTGATCCAGGCCCTGGGCGGGATTCTCCCCGCCTACGGCGGCCTGGTTCCGGCCCTCTGGGCAGTGGCCTCGCTGATGGACGACCCCGTCGGGCGGCGGCTGAACGCCCACCTGGGAGCGGGGAAAAGCGGGCAGGAGGCCCTGGAGGCGCTGGCCGCCGACTTCCGGTCGGAGCGGCTGGCCGACCTGGCCCGCGCGCTGGGCGAGGCAGGGGAAGGCGTGCAGGCTCCGGAGCAGGTCCTGGCGGAGATGTTGGACCGGATGCAGCGCGACCGCCTGGCCCGGGCGCGCGAGGCCATCGGCGGCGCCCCGGTGCGGTTGCTCATCCCGATGCTGTTCCTGCTGGTGCCGCCGATTCTGATTCTGGCCCTGTATCCGCCCGTTGCCCGCCTCATCGCTCTGGTCTCCGGCGCGGGGACCGGGACGGTGGGGTGGTGAGGATTTCACACAAGGAGGTGCAGAATGTTGAGAGACGATCGGGGACTCTCCATCATGGAGTACATCCTGGGCGGCGCTCTGGTGCTGGCCATCCTGGGGCTGTCGGCCTACGGGATCGCCCGCTCTGCCCAGGGGCAGGGCACAGCGGTGAAGAACTCCATCGACGCAATGCCCGCCCAACCGACCTGGCCGTGATGCTGAAAGATCAGAGCGGGCTGACCCAGATGGAGTACATCATCCTGGCCGCCATCGTGCTGGCGGTGGTGGGGCTGTCGGCGTGGCAACTGGCCCAGGCCATCGCCGCGCGGCTGGACGCGTACCGGGACTCGCTATGAGGGCTATGAGGGAACGGGGGAGCGCCAGTACGGAACTGATGCTTCTCCTTCCCGTGCTGCTGCTCCTGCTCTTCGGCGCGCTGGAGATGGCGCGGGCCGCCTCGCTGCGCATGGCGCTGGGCGACGGGGCGTGGCGGGCGGCCCGCTACCTCTCCGTCGTTGCTCCCGCCGACGATGCGGGGGCCGTGCAGATCGTCCGGGATGCGGTGGCGGTGGGTGCGCTGGGCGGAGACCCTTCGTCCGTCGTCGTGGTGGTGACCGACGATGGCGGGCGGAGTTTCGGCCATGTCGTCACCGTGCGGGCGGAGGCGGAGTTCTGTCCGGCGGTCCCATTCCTGGCGCCGGGGTGCGTGACCCTGCGCGCGGCCCATTCCCTGATGGTGGAGGCGTGGCCGTGAGGGGGCAGATGACCCTTTCGGCAGTCGTGGCTGTCCTGCTCTTGATGCTGGTGGCCGGGGTGCTGGTGGACGGTCTGTCGTGGACGGTCGTTCGCCACGAGGCCCTGCGGATTGCGCAGGACGCGGCGCTCCAGGCCGTCCGCGCGGGGATGGACTACGACGCCTACATCTCCGGCGGGGCGGTGCGGCTGGACGAGGCCGCGGCCCGGGACCGGGCGCTGGAGGTGGTCGCGCAGGAGGCGGGGGCCCGCTGGGCCGTGTACGAAGTTCGGGTTGCCGTGCTGCCGGAGCCGGGCGGGGGGACGGCGGCGGGGTTCCCGCCCCACCCCAATGCGGGTCCGGCTCCGTGGACGTCCGACGGTCCGGCGGTGGGCGTGTACCTGGCCGTCCCGGTGGATTCGTTTCTCTTGGGTTTTCTGGGGGGAGCGGAGGTCCACGTCTTTGCGGCGGCGGAGGCGGAGACGCAGTGTAGTTATGTAACAAACACAGGACACGCCGTTTGCGCGCAAACGGGAGGAAGAGCAATGCGCCAATGGCCGATGTGGCTGTGCCGACTGGGAATCCACCGCTGGCTTTGCCGACTGGGAATCCACCGCTGGCTTTGCCTCGGCGATGACGCCTGGCTCTGCGCCCGCTGCGGCGCCCGCCGATGGCGGATCGTCCTGCGCTCCGGAGAATCCGCGCCCCTTCCCCCGGAGGAGGGCTGACGGGATGCGGAATCGCGTCCTTCTGCTCGCCGCCCTGCTGGTTCTGGCCCTGGTGCTGGCATGGCCTCGCCGTCCAGCAACGCCGGAGACGGGACAGGCCCTCTCTCCGCTCTCTGTGGCCATCTCCACCCCGGAGACGCCGCTGCCCCCTCCGGAAGAAACCGTGCTGGACGTTTCCCCCGGGCTCTCCCTTACCATCCAGATTTGCGCCGGGGATACCGTGCGCTGGCGCAACCGCGACCCCGGACC
>Ga0207433_10003771_pt1 | contig 28659 bp, 23 predicted proteins | sample YelNatPaOPGAMG01_FD_187559 | JGI IMG/M metagenome (GOLD analysis project Ga0207433, IMG submission 187559) | Hot spring thermophilic microbial communities from Obsidian Pool, Yellowstone National Park, USA - OP-RAMG-01 (SPAdes) (version 3) | ecosystem: Environmental > Aquatic > Thermal springs... | reverse complement strand
GCACAGCCTTCTACGGGAAGGTCTAGACGTGATGTTGTGGGATTGGGAGGAGTCACATAATGACGTATTGTACCTGACCGGTATTCCGCTATGCTCAATAGCCGAAGGTGAGCTTTACCGTTAGTGTGATGGAGGCACCATGCTCGAGCTCTTCGCCAACGAAACCACAAGACTAGACAAGCAGGCTGTCGTGGTAGGTCAAATGATCAGTAGTCTTAATTAAACCCTCGAAGACATCAAGGATGAGATCGTCGATCCCATATAAGAGTGCAGGGAGATCTACCCGGTCGATTACGAGAAGCTCGGAAAAATGCTCGACGCCCGACGCATCAAGATGCGCACCGAGTATGAACTGGAGATGAAGGAAGAAATGGGTTACTGCTGCGGCATCGAGAATTACTCGTGGCACATTGCGGGGCGACCGCTCGCGCAAGCGTGCTCTGCTGTATCTCGCCAATTGATTAGCGGCAGAGAACTGCGCCAGCTGAGCGGCCGACTGAAAAGGCTGCTCGACAGTATGATGATAGCGAAGGGCAGGCGTATTCAGGATTAACATGACATGAGGGAAGAATCACCTCATTTGGGAGGGACTCCGCTAATCCAGAGATTACGGTGAGGTTCGTTGTCATTATTCCAGCGGCGAGCTGCGGTTTCATTGAACTCGACCCACTTGCTTTGCTTTTGCCATTCTACATGGCCGTCGCAAAAAACAATGTTTGCCCCGTTCTTATGTCTTGTGCCCGGCGGCCAAATAACGAACGTCAAATACCTATGAAAGCTGATTTCGCCACGTCCATTGCTATCGCCGATGGCAATCATTTCCGATGGTTTGACGACTCGTGAGACTGGGATTGCAATGGACGGGTCAATTCCCAATCCAAGTCCGTCCACCGCTGCGACGCCCCAGCCATTATAGCCATAACTAAATGGGACGTTCCAATCCACGTTGTAGGGAAAGTCAAAGCCACGTGAAGATTTGTTCGTTGGCCAGGCGAAATCGGCGGGGGTGGATGGGCATTTGAACACGGCAGTGTTCCCGGATACGTACGCAAGAAGCTGAGCAGGCCAAGCATAAGTAACCTTCAGGTTGACAGCTATCTCATGCCGTTCCAGCGCGGGATAGAATTCTGTCTCGACGCCATAAAGAAGGGCGGCGATGCCGAGCTGTCGGAGATTAGTCTTACACGCGGTGGAACGAGAGGATTCTTTACTGCGGGAGAGCATTGGCAGGAGCAGAGCTGCCAAAATCGCTATGACTGCGATGACCACCAGTAATTCCACCAACGTAAAAGCACGATTGGGTTTCATGTCTAGAGATTACCTTTTAAACATATAGCACATTCCAAATACTGCGACTACCACGGCAATAATCCAACCGAGCACCTTGAATACGGGTTTCCCCGTCTTCAGGCTGCAAGCGTAACCCAGCCCCCAAATGCCAATCGCGATTATCAGCATTGAATAATCAACTGCTTCCTTGCCAAACAGCTCTTTTCGCATCCTCCACGCTGGGACATGCTGGTTTCGTATGCAGATGAGGCCATAAATGATAGTCATCACTGGAACGAAGCAGACAATAACCCAGAGCAGCAATTCGCCAATAGCGTGGATGAGTCGCTGCACTAGCGTCTTGGGACGATCCTGGGAACCAAGAATTACAGGCTGGTTATCGTCTTCGCTAAATTTGTGAATGCGCCTCTTCATAGGGGGAAGTGGATAGGCCGAGTGGCCTCTCCACTATCTGAACATTACCAACACTGGCAGTCGTAACCGTCGAATATTGACAACTGATTCCAATAGACGAGCCAAAAGTTACCGAGCATAAACCCGCTTGCAAACTCGTTTGCGAAATTCCCCAAAGCCACCGCCAAATCCGCGGCAGTGTCCATATTGTTGTCGCAACGTCGGCGAACGTCATAAATATAAGGTTGTGCGGCGGTCCAAACATCAAGTCCTGCACAGGCTACACTGAAAATGGTGGCAATTCTGCCGCCGACAGAAACCCAATGCCCGGCCCGCGTCCACCAATTTTGTCCCTGGTAACGGGCAATCTTGAACGAGGTCTCCCGGAAAAGCGTGGTCTCCGTGTAGATTTCACTCAAGGCTGTTCGCACCCGCATCTGTGTTCCCGTGGAGGCGTCAGTCACGTCAACTGTCAGTTGCAACTCGCGCAGCCGGATAACCGTCCGCAACATTGATCGCTGCTGAAGGACAAAGATGGTCTTGATGTTCAGTTGGTCTATTGCATCGGAGACTTTGGCTTCTTCCCAGATATCCGCAATCAGGCTGGTGGTAGTCAAAAGTAGGTAGCTCCACGGAATATAAGCGTCTGCGTGTTCAACGCCGTTACTCAGCATGTCCATGGACATGCCTCTTGGCGGGGAAAGGAAGCTGCCGCCAAAAAGAATCGTATCATAGCCGGGTAGCGGATTACCGTAGGCATCCTCATTTCGGCGCACCTCCAAATGCAGGTAAGTGCCCAGCGTTCCTGCAGTGTCATAAATCAGGTTGTTCGTGCTCGCCGGGTTGGTGGAAGCAATGTGCCTGATAGTAATCGGTGTCAGAGTGAACGATCTGCGTGCGTCTGGCAGGGTATAGAAGTTACAATAGCCATAGACTGCGTCCGGCAATGACGGGTCGGTAAACAAGGCCAGTTCCGTGTAATTGTCCACGCCATCGCCGTCGGAGTCATCACGCAGCTCAGGATTCAGGATGCCCTGGTAAATCCAGATCAGATTCTCCGCCCAATCCGGCAGGCCGTCGTGGTCGCTGTCGGTTACATAATCTTGCGCAACCAGCGGGTCAGTGCCCATCGCTAATTCCTTGATATTGCTAATACCGTCGCCATCAAAGTCTTCGTCGCCATCCACGATCCAGTTTCCGCCACAGTTTGGGAAGTCTGGCTGCCCATCACCATCGGCATCCCGTTGGAAGCTCGAATCAGGGTCGTTTGGATTGCTTTTGAAAACGGCGATCTCCATTCCGTCAGTCAGGCCGTCACCGTCCGAATCCTGGAACGGAAACATCCGGAAAAAGCCCTGCTGAGGATGGCCAGGAGCAGTGATAACATAACACTGCGAGGATGTTCCCCATCCTCCTTCTGGCTGACCGATATGGGCCAGAACCCATCGATTCGGATTTAACTCGTCGGCAAAATACAGCTCAAACCACTTGTCCTCAGGCGCATCTGTAACCCACAATTCGTATATTGTGTAATCACCGTAAACCCCATTTGTGAACGCTACATTTACCAAGTGCAGGGTCGGAATTCGGCCGCCATTTTCCTCCGGGCCATTCATGCCCCCACCGCCCATTGGTATCGCTCCATTGCTGCCCCCGGACTTTGTCAGTTCCGCCGGTTTTTTCTTCAGCTTTTTCGTTTCGGCCAGAAGCATTGCTGGATCAACCTTAGGAACGAATCCATTCTTGAACGTTGCCCGGCGTTGTGCGATTTCCAGCGCTGGTGTTTTTTCTGGCACTGCCCGCAACTGCTCCTCTGTCATCCATGGTGCGAGTTTGCGCTTGATTTCGACCCATTGCTTCTGCGGATCGATTGGTTTAGGTGGTTGTGGATTCTTAGGTCGCTTGACTGCGATCGGCTTGGGCTTTGGCAATGGCCCAAATGCCTTTTCCCAGGTCATCCACTTACCATCTTGGAATACCGGCGGATACGGTGGTGTTTCCGGCGTGATCCACTCGATATCAGCGACTTTGTCCTTGATGCTTGACGTTTGCGCTTGGGCCTGGCACAGGATCCCCAAGCCGATGAAAACAGCGGCGCAAGCGGCCCACTTCTTATGGCATGTTCTTTGCTTTTTCATTTTGTCCTCGTCCCTGGTTGCTTTGCTGTTCCCCGGAAAGGAAAGGGCTCGAACCTGCACACTTTCCTTCGAGGGACAGCCACGTGCCTACCGAAACTAGCACACAGTTCGCGCTGACTGGCGAGGGCCTGGCAGTCGTCTTGGGTGCAAAAAGTGGCTGTTTCCGAAGGAGACTGGTAGCCGGAGTCACCGCAAAGTTGTTGGTTTTTGTTTGCATAACATGCACCTCGATACACATTCATTTTACAATTTCGGAGCCAAAGCGCAAGTATTTTTATTCAGCTTTTGCTACTAAAACATGACGGTGTAGCGTAGTTGGTTCATTGTGCAACAGCTTTTACGATGCACACGATGATCGAGCTTGTTTAGCTGTTCAAAACCACCGGGGATCGGTCGCGAGTAACTGGGCGAGCGCATCGTGTGGTTCGAGAAGCTCGGAAAAATGCTCGACGCCAGACGCATCAATATGCGCACCGAGTATGAACTGGAGATGAAGGAAGAAATGGGTTACTGCTGCGGCATCGAGAATTACTCGTGGCACATTGCGGGGCGACCGCTCGCGCAAGCGTGCTCTGCTGTATCTCGCCAATTGATTAGCGGCAGAGAACTGCGCCAGCTGAGCGGCCGACTGAAAAGGCTGCTCGACAGTATGATGATAGCGAAGGGCAGGCGTATTCAGGATTAACATGACATGAGGGAAGAATCACCTCATTTGGGAGGGACTCCGCTAATCCAGAGATTACGGTGAGGTTCGTTGTCATTATTCCAGCGGCGAGCTGCGGTTTCATTGAACTCGACCCACTTGCTTTGCTTTTGCCATTCTACATGGCCGTCGCAAAAAACAATGTTTGCCCCGTTCTTATGTCTTGTGCCCGGCGGCCAAATAACGAACGTCAAATACCTATGAAAGCTGATTTCGCCACGTCCATTGCTATCGCCGATGGCAATCATTTCCGATGGTTTGACGACTCGTGAGACTGGGATTGCAATGGACGGGTCAATTCCCAATCCAAGTCCGTCCACCGCTGCGACGCCCCAGCCATTATAGCCATAACTAAATGGGACGTTCCAATCCACGTTGTAGGGAAAGTCAAAGCCACGTGAAGATTTGTTCGTTGGCCAGGCGAAATCGGCGGGGGTGGATGGGCATTTGAACACGGCAGTGTTCCCGGATACGTACGCAAGAAGCTGAGCAGGCCAAGCATAAGTAACCTTCAGGTTGACAGCTATCTCATGCCGTTCCAGCGCGGGATAGAATTCTGTCTCGACGCCATAAAGAAGGGCGGCGATGCCGAGCTGTCGGAGATTAGTCTTACACGCGGTGGAACGAGAGGATTCTTTACTGCGGGAGAGCATTGGCAGGAGCAGAGCTGCCAAAATCGCTATGACTGCGATGACCACCAGCAGTTCAATCAAGGTGAAACCTCTAGCTCTGCACTTTTTCATCGCTCGAAAAGTCTAAACAAGGCTGTTGAAAAGGCGTTCAACAGCCTGGTAAGTCAATCTGCTCGAGATTTGAGCTTTTTATGTTCTTTGCTGATGTTGTATCAGTAACGGTATGAGGCATTTGAAGATTAGTTAACCTGTTCAATGCTAGGGGCAATGGAAGCTTTCTAACAATCATTTTTTGATGCTAATTGTCAGTGATTGGTTTTGGGTTATAGTAATCGAATTTATGAGCCGTATATAAACCTGTTCATTCATGTAACTGAAAGTAGATTTGATTGTTTTGCCATTCAAATCAACGGTTACATTCGATGGCAGGAAACTTGAGTCCAGCGATAGACTTGATAGTTTTAGGCGGCCAAATTTTACAAGGATTTTAGCTGAGATTTCGGATGGGTTTATATTTTGTGAGAAAGTTCCCCAGCCTTCTGCAGCAGTAAAAGCGCATTTAAAGTTATGTGGATTTATACGTGGATGGAAGCCGATGAATCCTTTTGGACCGTGGTACTCGTATCCGCAAGCTGATATGAACACACCGTAGCTAGCCATTGCTCTAGCGTAATGGTCTCCGCACTCGACTTCATTCCATGGGTTACGTTTTAGTGGGTGGTATCGGTCATGTATCATGCGGGTAACAGCCAGGCCTTCCATGACCAGGCCTTCGGCAATCATATGAGCTGCTACTTGGTATTCGAAGCCGGTCATACATTCGTTGAAATAGCCAGCGGCCCAATCAGGTCCTTTACCCTTAGCGTTTTCGTAGTCCCAATCTGCATATGGGAAAGTGCACATTAGTAAGCCGCCTTCTCCTGGCATGGCGTACCATCTGCCAGGTTTATAAATGGAGCGATAAGGTCCAACGTCAGTGGTGAAATTATAGCGCCATAGTGATTTTAGTGCCGACATGGTCTCATTTTTTGGTAGGATTCGACCTAATCCTATTTGAAAGGCCCAGCTTTGGCCCAGGACCTGGTCAATAAAACAGCCAGTTCCGGAGTTAATAGCTTCTGGGTGTTTAGGGTCGGGCTTGTTTATGAAATACTCTCCGTTAAATAGTTGTTCGACGATATTTTTTTGTCCTGCGGTAAATATGGCCTGACATTTTTCCAGGAACTGAGGGTCTTGCATTTCTTTGGCCATTTCCATACCTGCTTTTAGGGCACATAGGTACAAGCCACTTAGCCAAGCAACAGAGCCGTACCAATCGGTATCAAGAGTGTTATGTTGGTTGCCGTCGATGATTCCGTCTTTGTTTTCATCTTTATCTATGAGCCATTGCAAAGCTTTTTTAATCTTTGGCCAATTATCTTTGAGCCAGTTTGAGTCGGGGCACATTTGGTGTTCACGAAAGGCTCTTAGTACTACGCCGGCCTGGGCGTCTATAGCAGGGAAGTTATTAAATTCTCCTCTAAAGAAGATGGCGCCATTTGGTTGCATAGCCAGTCCTAAGTCTACTCGGGTACGCGTATCTCTTTCCAATTCCGGGAATAAGCGTGCGACTGCCTGGGCATATTGCCAGACATGTGCACATGTGCCTGCGCAGCAGCCTACACCTTCCCAGGCCCAAAATCTGCCATTTGAGAATCTGAGGCAGGTAGAGCTGGCTAAGATGGAAGTGTTAAGAAACGTTCTATCCAGGAACCAATAAGGGAGGGAGGAGTCATACCAGGTATCGTGCCACAGCAGAGTTTGTTCACGTAATCGGTTAAAATTAAGACTAATGTATTTAACAACATTGCGTGCAGATGTGAACAATGTACTGTAATATCGCTGGCCGTCTAATTTATCTATTTTTATGTTTGGAAAGAACCATGATATAACAAAATCTACTGATTCGGATTTTCCCGGTTGGAGTTTTATTTTTCTTGTTAAGCCGCCACAAAGAGTTTTAGAAGGCCGTTGAGAAATATAGTTCAGAGGCTTGGTTGACCGATCAAATATTGCCTTGCAGATATCCGAATCTGGCAAGGAGGCCGACGCGAAGTCCCGGGTGTGAGTTGGTAAATTATTTTGTAGCAGGGCCAATCCCATATTTCCAAAGTCTGGTTCAGATGTAAGTGATGCTGATTGAGTCTGAGGTTGGTCTGAGAACACGATATAATCGACGCCGATATTCCCCCAACCACCTTTTTCCTGGTCAACGATTTGGATTTGAGCAGTTTTACCAGCCCACTGTGACACATTCCAGCTTACGGGTGTCATTTTATTATTATTTTGGCCGGTGGATGAGAGGACTACCTTGTTATCAATGATCAAATTCACACAAGTTTTGTTTTTATGTGCACCACCACCGATGAGGAAATTGATATAATCCCGGACTATTTTAAAAGGCTGGCTAAGTAGGCTACCTGTCTGTGAATCTTTTTCTTCAATAGAGTTTCCTGGAGCTGAGCTGTGGGAATTAACTGCATGTTGTCCATGCATATTAAGATCGCCCTGATAAGGAGGTACTTTTTCATGTGAAATTGGTCCTGAACCAAAAGCAGAACCATCAACTTGCCAGTTGCGATAGTAATTATCTTCAAAGTCGTCGAAGACTATATCTGGTCTTCGATTGTTTTTATTTTCTAAGAGTTCCTCGGCAGAGCATTCCAGGAAAGTGAAATATTTCGTTCTAACAATCCGGTTGCATCTTTGAATATTGTGGTGATCGTGAGATTTGATGCAGACAGCGTTTTCGAGCCAACCGCCAACTTCGATTTCAAGCGGTTTTGAGCTGGTATTTGTTATTGTGAAGCGCATGATGGTTGCTGGTATTGATGAGTCATTTACATTCAGCGGTATAAAAGGAGAAAATGCTTCTAGCGATACTCTAACAGGTATTTGCGGGTCACTGTATTCAACCCTCCCCAACGGGTATTCGCCATTAAAAGTAATGTTTTTCCAGCCTGATCTGGTCATTGGTAAGATACAGCTCTGATTTTGATCGTTGATCTTTATAGCGAATCCTTGCTTTAGCGGTGATGATGGGGACATAGGGTGCGCATAATGATCTGCTCCGGTCACAAGCTGTTGATTAAAAATGTCCCAGTGCCATAGAGTTCCGTCACCGCCCAGGTACAACTGGCCGGCACAGATGCCACCTATTGGCATTCCAATTTTTTCCAGTTCGGTGCCCTGGTATATGGTTTTGTGCCCGCGCTCGAATAATGAGTTTATCCAGGCTTGTGACAGTTTTTTGTCTTCTGGTATCAACTTTTTGAATGAATCTTTGACAACTGCCCCGGCAATAATATTTTGATTTAGGCCTATGCCAGTAGTAAGCGCAGTGATAAATGCCGAACGTAAGAATTCTCTACGTGTCCATAAGTCATTAACCAATACCGTGTTTTTGGGATCGGATTTCAGGGAATGGTGGTTTTTATTTTTGTTCATAACCAAAAATTTTAACAGTATCGGGAGTTTATTCAAAATTAAATTTATGCTAAAAAATTATCCGGGCTAGCATTTAGATTTTAGGATTCAATTATGCAACTGATGGATTTTGTTCAAAGCCGAGATATGGTCAAAAAAACAGGAACGAATGGGGCAGTCCAAATCCTTATGACTGAATTTTTGTTGAAAAAATATTTCAAAGTTATTTTCTGGAGGGTGGGGACACCCGACCGAATTTCGGGTCATTCTTTGGTGGTCGGGGTTTCACCTCTACCTACGGAGGGTGTGGAGAACCTTCCTCCAATTTCATGGACGTGGTGGAGCGCGTCCATCCAAAAAACAAAGATGTCAAACATTGTTTTTCTAATTTCACGCAAAATTGGAATACAAATTATTCATCGAGGTTTGCAAGATATTCCAGGATTATAACGATGCATGGATTCAGGAGGCCTGAGCAAAGAGTTGATCTATTAGCGGGATTGTTAATAGTTGACGATATTAACCTTGTTTATTTACAGGGGAGAGCGGCTGATTTTTAAGGGCCATGAGTTTCATCCTTTTTGAAATTAATTCTTTTTGTTCTGGGTCTGGCAGATCATTTTTGTTTGCAAGAGCAAGTATTTGATTTAATTGACGTTCTATTTCGAGATTTCGGAGGTACAAAACAAGCTCCTGAATCTGTTTTTGGGGTTCTGGGATTTCGCGATTATCTGCCAGGACGCTAGCTAACAAAGCTTGAGATTCATGGTCTTGAAAGATGGAGATCAACCCGGGCAATCCTGACCATTGATTTGAATGGTGCGCCTGGATTACTGCAGCAACAATATGGCGCACTGTAGCATTTTGAATCCAGCTTGTGTCTAAGTATTTAGCAAGCCAATCGATCTCAATTTTATCAGAACCTATCAATTTTAAGAGCCAAATTTCTTTTTCTGGTATTTTTTTTATGAAGTCATCAGATGATGGTGTTTCATTGGTTAACTGTAAGTTTGGGGCAGTTTTTTTTCTAAATTTATTACGTTTGAATTCTTTCAGGAGTGTTGAATGTGAGATGCCGAGCTTGATTGCGGTTTTTTGGAGGTAAGTCTCGAATAGGATTGGGTGGCCGGTTATTTCTAAAGCTTGGGCCATTGATCTAGCGATAGTGATCTTTCCAAGATCTGAACTTACGTCGTTTTGTGCACATAAATAATCGAGATAAAAATCAAAGAATGCGCGTGCATTTTTGACTAAAGTCTGGAATTGTTCAGGCCCAAATGACTGTATATAGCTATCCGGGTCATGTGGCGATGGGATTGATAAGACTTTGATGGATAATCCTGATTCTATTAACTCGTCTAATGCACGAATGGTGGCTTTTTGTCCGGCGCTGTCGGCATCGAAACAGAGAATGACTTCGTCTGTGTAGCGTTTAATGATTCTGGCATGGTCAGCGGTGAGAGCAGTACCCAGTGGTGCGACCACATTTTTTATTCCGGCCATGAAGCAAGAGATCATATCCAATTGTCCTTCACAGACGATTGCCGATTTATTTTCGAGGATAAATTTTTTGCTTTTATCGAGGCCGAAGATGACTTTACCTTTGGTAAAAATAGGAGTTTCAGGGGAGTTGATGTATTTGGCTGTTTTTTCGTCACCTGTAATTATGCGTCCACTAAACCCGATGACTCTGCCCAGTTCGTCGCATATAGGGAACATCAATCGGCCTCTGAATCTGTCGTAATAGCCATCGCCGTTTTCTTTTTTGATTATTAAGCCAGCTAATTCGAGTAGATTTAAGGGGATATCCTTTTTTGTCGCCCATTGCAATGTGGCGTCCCATGAATCTATGGCATAGCCGATTCTGAATAGATGCAGGGCGTCATTGCTAATATTTCGTTTTTTAACATATTCGCGGGCAAGGGCAGCAGCGCTTGACTCTATCAGGTTGGTTTGCCAGAGTTTTGTAATTTCTTCATGGATCTGTAAAAGAGCGTCTTTAGTATTTTTGGATTGTTGGTCCTGGGTATTGGATGAGAACTCTACCTGTATCCCAGCGCGTTTAGCCAGAATAATTGCAGCTTCGGTGAATGAGACATGTTCAAACTCCCGAACAAACATGAAGACATCACCGCCTTTTCCGCAACCAAAACAATGAAAAATTTGTTTTTGAGGACTGACTGAGAAGCTAGGAGTTTTTTCTTTATGGAATGGGCATAGAGCCATGTAATTTGCGCCCGAACGTTTCAACGGTATGTAACTCCCTATGACTTCAACTATGTCGTTTGAATTGCGGATCTGTTCTAAAATGCTCGGCGGAATCATGGTTGCTAACTTAATCGATATTGATTTCCCGTTTTCTCCAGGTTGGAGCTGGGCCTTCATTTATACTAGCGGGCTCGATTAGTAAGAATGGAGCTTTGCTCTTTATAGTTTTGCCTGTCCAGGAAGATAAAAAGACATCCGACTGGATCGATGAAATTGTTGGGAAGGAAATGGAGCCGAAGTTTTGTTGTTGGAGTTGCTGCCATTTGGTGAGTTCTTCTTGTGAGTAGTAAGGCGCATTAAGAATGGCCATCGCGAAAATCAAAATGCAAGAAAAGCGAAGCCCCCCGGCGATCATGCCTAAATAATATTCAAAGAATCCAAAAATATCGCCTTCGACAATCTTGCCGCCGATGGTATTTTTGCTTATGGTTACCATGAGTTTTATGAACGATGCTATGAGGAGGTAGCTTATTATTCGCAGAGTCATAGTACCGAAAGGAACAATATTAGCTATCACATAGGAAAGGCTTTTATAAGTGGCTGCACCTAAAAAGATTATCAGGAGCCATTGTCCGAGGTCCAGAAGCTCCAGAGACATGCCTCTTTTTTTCCCTCGCCAGATTCCAATAATAATAACCACAATCACGACAAGATCGAACCAACCAATGACCTTATTTATTTCGTCGAATAAGGCGGTTATACTGGAAAGAAAGGGTTTTTCGGTTAAGCATTTTGTTAAATTTGAAAACACTTCTGCACTCATATGTTTGGCAAATATAATTCCTTAATGTGTGTTTAGCCAATATCTAACAGCTGCTGCCTGGGAATGGTGTGGTTCTAGTGCTAAAAATATTCTGTAATGTTCTGCTGCGAGTCTTGGAAAACCCAGTTGCTGAGCGTAAAGGTTTGCCAAAGCCAGATGCGCGTTCGCATTCGACTTGTCGACGCTCAGCACTTGAATCAACTCATTGGCAGCGTCGTTATAATATTTACCCTGCTGCAATGCCAGGGCGAAGTTATATCTTGCACTTGTAGATGCTGGTTCAATGGCCAAAGCGGTTTCGAAAGCAAGGAGCGATGCATCTGTTTTACCTAAGTCGTAGCATACTAACCCTAAATTATAATAAGCCTCAAAAAAAGAAGGATCGGCTTTAATAGCTTTTTTGTACAAATCCATTGCAGCCAGCAGGTCTCCGCGCCTATGGTTTTGTACGGCCTGCTTGAAGTATTTATCTGCTTCTGTCCTATCGCCTTTTGGCGGCAGAGACGGTCTTAGATAAGAATATCTTGCAATTACTTTTTCTTGAATTGGTGTTTGTTGGGTTTGTTGAGTCTGTTGATTTTGTGTTGCTGTCGTTTGATTTGTTTTTGTTGATGTAATGTCGGTTATATTAGTTTGTACGGTATTGGTAATAAAGTTTTGGCTGGAATCAGTTATTTTGTTTGTTTGAGGAATAGGTGTATTTAACGGAGTTGGACCGAGTGGCTTGTGTGACCGAGAGAACCAGCTTACCGGGTTTAATTTGTTCCAGAAAGATTTAGACTCTGTTGTTTGTGTCGTTTGAGTTGTTGCGGTTTGTTGTGGCTGAGGTTTTGTTTCTTTTTCAGGCTTGGGTGGTGTTGGCTGAGCTGGCTGTTGAATCGCAATAGTTTTCAATGGCGGCAACGTGGCAGTGTTTGGTGGTGTTTGTTGTTTTGTCGTTAGCAAGTTATCAAGTAAAATGGCCGGGTTTGGTTCTTGATCGAGTTTTGATTTTGTTGGTTGGTTACTTGCGATTATGAGGTTTGTGGTCTTTTCAGGAGGTGGTTTAATAGTGTCTGGTGTTTCAATGTTTTGGGAAATTGTCGCAGGGGCTGCCTTTTGAGCCTGGGTAACAGTAATGACCTGTTGAGTTGCGACCATTTTTAAGATCAATTCATGAGTATTGGTTTTTGGGATATCCTGGGTTGCATTTGTCAGATTGGGTTGAAGGTTTGTCATTGAAGGTTGAATGGATATTATGGTCTGGGTAGCAAGGTTTGGTTCTTTAGGTTGTGCCATGGCAAGATTTGTAATGCCGGGCTTCGTTTGTTCGGTTATGAGTTGGGTTTTAGCTGCATTGGTTTGAGGTGTTAAAGAATTATATAGCGCCATTGCTGTAGCAAAGACCTCATTATAGTCGGCTGGTTGCGGTTTTAACGAGAGGTATTTCTGATATTTTTGTAAAGCGTGGATATAGTTAGTCAGGACCGTATGGTATAAGATTGCCTGGTTTAAAATTGCCGGACCGAAATTTGGATCAACAGTTTCAGCATGAGCAAACCATTGTAACGCGTTTCTGGGTTTATTAAGGAGACATTCGGCCAGGCCTAATCCGTTCATAGCGGGAAGATTCTTAGGGTCAATATTTAACACATTTCTGAAGCAGATTATCGCATTTTGAGGTTGCTTGAGGGACAGGTAGGTATTACCGAGCAAAGTCCAGCCTTCTATAGAACTTTTTTCTAGTAATAGAAACGAACGCAGCTCTGAGATGGCACTATTATAATTGCTAGTTTCGATGTATAGTTTTGCCAGGTTAAGATGTGCAGGAGCGAAGTTGTGGTTAAGGGATATTGCCGTTTGATAGGCCCGGGCGGCTTCTACATAATTTTGGTTATAATGATAAGCGAGCCCGAGATAATTCCAGGATCGATGATCATTTGGAAGGAGCTCGACAGCTTTTTTTAATCTGTTGATAGCTTTTTGGTAATTACCCTGATTTATAAGCTTTTCACCTTCGAGCAAATTTCTGGGACCGGATGGTGTGCAACCGGTCAATGAGCCGAAGATGAACCAGCTTAGAACCATCGGGGTAAGGCATTTAAACCAATTTTTGATGGTTTCCATTAGAGACTTTGGTAGCATTCATAACCGATAGTGTCAAGAAACGCTGATATCAAAAATGAAATCAGCCGACAAAAAGATGATTGTTTTAATAATTTTGATGGTTTTGGTCTGGTTCCAGGCTATAGCTGATGACATCAGTCAGAAAGCTATGGCGCGGGTTGTTCAAGTCAAATGCCCCGGGGCAATAGATAATTACTTAGCTGACCCCAACAAAGTAAGATTGATGGTTCAAACTGGGCTGGTTCAGTTAACAGGTGCTAGTTCTGTAAGCCGGGCATGGGCGACTTTAGTATCTACTAATGATATGATTGGAATAAAGGTCTGGGCACGTCCCGGGACACTTACTGGCACACGCACAGCAGTGGTTGAATCAGTGATACTCGATCTTATAAACCTTGGGGTTCCTAAAGACCGCATAATAATTTGGGATAAACGGATGTCTGATTTAAAAGTAAGTGGGTTTGATAAAGTGGCTAGCCGAACTGGAGTAAGGCTGGCGGGCGCTGCCGAGTCGGGTTATTCAGACACTGCATCTTATGAGAACTCATTGGTAGGTAATTTGGCGTGGGGTGACAAAGAATTTGGATCTAAAAGTGCGAATCCAGCAAAGAAATCTTATGTAACCAAACTTATGACTTCTGAAATTACTAAAGTCATAAGTATCGTGCCATTGCTCAATCATCCGCGGATTGATTGTGTTGGTCATTTGTATAGTATGGCTATTGGTAGTGTAGATAACACTGGGCGGTTTGAATCAGATAAGGAAAAACTTGTCGTAGCTGTTCCTGAAATCTTTGCTCTGGAAGAGATTTCAAATAAAACGGTCCTTTTTATTACCGATGCTCTGATTTGCCAGTATGAAGGATATTACGAAGAGATGCTTCATTATTCTGATGTATTGAATCAACTATGGTTTAGTAAAGACCCGGTTGCTCTGGACTTAATTGCAACAGAAGAAATTGGCAGACATAAGAAAAATAAGGGCGACTTACTCGACAAAAATATGCTTATTTATAACGCCAGTCTTCTTGAGCTTGGAGTAGGCTCAAAAAGCCAGATTCAGATCGAGAATATTAAGCTGGAATAACCATGTTTTGAGCCATGTTAAAATCTGGAAAGCTGGAATTAAATGTTGTTTGAAATGGTTTTGATCATTTAGTGGCTATATTGATAGTCCGCTTTCAAGCCCAGGCAACAAAAGCAAAATTGGTTGGCATAGATCTTGCCAACCTTTCAATTTTGTTTGAGTATAGAGCCGATATTGAGGGTGAACCTTAAATTTTATGTCATATGAAAACAAAACTTAGTGTAGTCTTTGTGCTGATTATTTTTGGTTTCTGTGTTTTTTCGTTTAACCTTAAAAGTGAAGTTAAGTTAAACGAGGTGCTTGCAATAAATCATACGATTTATGAAGTAAACGGTAAGACTCCGAATTGGGTTGAGTTGATAAATACTGGGTCGACAGTGGTTAATCTGAGTGGATGGAAACTTTCAGTGACATCGGCTGTTCCTGCTGCTGAGTGGGTATTCCCGGAAGGTTCAAAAATTGAGGCCAACGGTTTTTTGGTTATTTACTTTGACAAGACCGAGCCGGTGTCTGCTATAAACACTGGGTTTGGCATCAACGGACGAGGCGATTCCATTACTCTTTATGATCAAAGCGGTAGTATTGTAGACTCTGTTACATTTGGCATGCAAGTTCCTGATTATTCGATAGGCAGGAACCCAACCAACTTACAATGGGTTTTAACGACTCCTACTAAAATGGCTCAAAACACACCAGCCGCACTCGGCAATGTTGCCTTGCTTAAAGTAAATGAATGGATGGCATCTCCGTCAACTGGCAGTGACTGGTTCGAGATTTATAATCCGGATACTAAGCCTGTTGATTTGGGTGGGTTACTATTAACGGACGATATCACCAAGCCCAATCAGCCGCGCGTACCATCATTGACTTTTATTGGAACAGGTAAGAATGCGTTTCTTGTTTTTTATGCTGATGGCAAGCCTGAAAGTGGAGCTGATCATGTGCATTTCAAGCTCTCAGCCTCAGGGGATGGGATTGGGATTTTTAGTCCTTCTGGAGTTAAGATTGACTCTATAACGTTTGGCCCTCAGACAACCGATGTTTCAGAGGGTAGATTGCCTGATGGTTCATCCAGGGTCGTAAAATTTTCTACTACATCAACACCCGGTTCAAGTAACTATTTGCCACTGACCAATGTTGTTGTTAATGAGGTTCTTGCTCATACAGATCTGCCATACGAGGATGCAATTGAGCTAATTAACTTAACCTCGACCGAAATTGATATCGGGAATTGGTATATCAGTGATTCTGATGAAAACTTCAAAAAATTTAAAATCCCAGGTGGCACTAAAATTGCCGCTAACGGTTTTAAAGTTTTCTACCAGTATCAATTTGGTAATTCTAATTCACCAACAGCTTTTGAATTAAACTCATCCGAAGGCGATGTTTTATATTTATCAGAGGCCGATGCAAGCGGTAATCTTACTGGTTATCGGTTTGTTTTAAAATTTGGGGCCACAGCTAATTCAGTCTCATATGGGCGGATTATGACAAGCATCGGACCAGATTATACCATGCTTGAAAGGCCTACTTTTGGTGTTAATAATCCAGCGACAGTGGAGGAGTTCAGAACTGGTCAGGGAGCTGCTAATTCAGCGCCTTTAATTGGTCCTGTAGTCATTACAGAAATCCATTATCAACCCGCACCAACAACCCCTGGTGTGGATAATACATCGGATGAATTTGTTGAAATTCGAAACATAACCGGTAAGGTTCAGCCCCTGTATGATACAGAGGCAGTAACCAACACATGGAAGCTGAGTGGTGGTGTTAATTTCTCTTTTCCTGAGGGTAGTGTGCTTCTTCCCGGAGAGTATGCGATAATAGTTAGTTTCAATCCAGCTACTGATATTGCTAGAGTCCAGGATTTTAGATCGAAATTTAATGTTCCTGCTCCTACAAAAATCTTTGGGCCATACAGCGGAAAATTAAGTAATTCAGGCGAAAAACTTAAATTGGAAAAGCCAGATCCTGTCCAGGGGATAGGTCATATAAATATGGGCTTTGTTCCGTATGTTGAAGTTGATGTTGTTAAGTATTTACCCGGGAGTCCGTGGCCTGTTGGAGCGTCAGGCACGGGGATGTCAATCCAGCGCAAGCTACATACTGGTTACGGGAACGACCCGATTAACTGGGTTGTTGCTCAACCCACGCCAGGGTATTACATCAGTGGAGTGACCCTTGATTCAGACAATGATGGAATGCCAGATGATTGGGAGCTCAGTTTTGGGCTAAATCCGTTTGATGCTTCTGATGCTAATAAAGATTTAGATAACGACGGCTTAACCAACCTTCAAGAGTACATAGCTGGGACAAATCCAAATGATAAGTCAGATAACCTTGCGGTTTCGATATCACAAAGCCAGGCTGGGATTGTGCTTAAATTCCAGGTTAAGCCTAATCGAAGTTACAGTATCCAGCAGACCGATGATTTAGCTACAGGTCAATGGTCAGAATTAGTCAATATACCCGCAGCTAGTGAGGCGTCGTATTATGTTCAAAAATTCAATTTTCCTGAATCTCGTAAGCTTTTCTTTCGGGTCAAGGCTTTTAGACCATAAGATCTGAATGCGCCCAGCTGTCTTAAGTAATTTTTATTCGCACGTAGTGGAGCGAATAATGAGCCATTTTGATCAAATTGGTTTGCTGGCGGGTTAGGGAACAATATCAGAAGGCTATTGGGAGTTTATAAATTTCCAAATCATCGAACCAGCACAAATCATTTTCATTGATTTGGTTTCTTACGACTAATAATACAACCATAAAGTTGACTCCAGAGGGTATTTGAACGTGGCCAGTGGCTTGTTGCCAGTCATTAGAGTTTCCCGAAAAAGTGAAAACCTTATCATTATTTTCGAGACACCATCGTTCATTAGAATCTTGCCAGCGTATTAACAGTAGTGGGATTGAGTTTCCTTTTGGCAGTGCTTTTACCCTGATGTAATAATAATCGGTTTCAGATACTCTGTGTTTTTGTATCAGGCAACCATTTTGTACTTTTCTTGCCAGGATGCTACCGTTGCCAGTTGTTTTGTCATACAGGAACTCGCCCTTGCTGAGTTTGGGATCTTGCCAGGCCGAGTATCCGACCGGCAAATTGTTTTTTTCTGGTGGTATTAAAAACTCCGGATTTATGGCGAGATTGGTTAATTTATTATCGTGTAATTCTTTTTTGAAAAGTGACTCCGGGTCTTTGATAAGCATTATCGTGCGTGTGAGTCCTGGAATTGCTTCTTCCCAGGGTCTACCTTTTCCGACAGAGTTTGACAGGCTTGTTAACCAGGAGTCATTTGGTAGTTGTTTCCACCATCTACATTGTTCCCCGTAAATCCAGATATATTGATCTGATGCATTGGCTGCAGCGCTTAAGTTTCTCCAGAGTCGTTTTAATCGTGAATTATCAAGTGGAGGAAAATAATATCTGCTTCCTGGATTGTTTAGATACATATCCAGATAGAAACCGAAGCCTACCTGTACCTGAGCTCTGTATTTAGATTGGTTTTCCTGGGACACGAGCTGGATAGCAGGGCCAGTCCATGATCGTATATCATTTGCAGCCTGAAGAAATTCTTGATAACTGTCCATGTAGTAGCCGTTTTCACAACCGTCTATTAGGGTCATAGATGGTGGAAGCGAATCGAGCATCCCATCGATAAATGCGGGAAGCAGGCCGTACGTTTCGTTGATAAGAATTGAGTCAGGGTTACCTGAGTTTGGGGCTTTGAAGTTGATACTGTTCAGCCATAGTGCAAGTATTACAGCGTCAGGTTTAGCACTTGCTATGGCATTAATGAATCCGCGTCCACGTTTTCTTGCCAGTGTTTTTGCCTTTTCAAAAGATAGGTCTCCGGTGGGGTCATATTTAAATTGGTTTTTGCCGTAAGATTCAAAGTCCAACGCCAAGCCTTTTGAGGATACTTCCTCGCAGATTCGGGCACACATGTGTACTTTTTCAAAAAGATTTTGCCAGCCGATATCGTCAGCCCAATCGATGTCACCAGGTGTGGCGTTGAATCTGATAAAGTTATCTGTGAACTTTTTAAACTTGCATTGCTTGAGATCATCTATTGTTTTTGCAAACCAGGAGATATCCCATTTATTAGTGTCCCAGGCGGCTTGCGAGTCCACCATGCGTCCTGAGTCGTTTATTCCAGCTATATAATAAATTACACCATCGAATGGTGTCGTCTTTTCCATGTCTTCCCAATTTTGTCGTAAAAAGCTTGGACTCGGGATGTCCCATCCGAGTTCTATAAATTTTTTCAATGGCTTAATCTTCGGAACATGGTCCGATGCGAATGTGGAAATAATAAAACTGATAATCGAAATGGAAATAAAAAGGAATCTTTTCATCATAAGTCCTTGATTAAAAACTAATTGTTTTCCTTAACGCGCTATGGAGGACTTAATTAGCCAAGTCTCAGAGCAACTAATTCAATTCCGTCGGCTGCATTAAGGTTTTTCGAATATTTTTTCTCTTTTACATTATTCCAATGCTCATGGACTCCAAGGCTCGCTAGACGCTCTCTGGCTTCAGAGTGATTTGGGTCATAAAAAGTTTTTGATGGCGGATCATTAGCCAATGCTGCTTCGTGCAAATAATCGTCTACGCCGGTAGCGCGTGCTGGATTGGCCCATTCTGAAGGTTCATTTTTTAGAAAATCAATGGCTACTGAGTCAATGGCTACTGGGTCCTGAGATACAAAAATACTACTGCTCCAGTGATTGTTAAAAGGTTCCATTGCGAATTTTTGAGGAAGTTCGTCTCTTGGGTGTTGTCCGCTAAACAAGCCGTCGATTAAATAAAGCACAGTTTTTTGTCCTAAATGCTGGTGGCCAATAAGGTCCACGAGCGGTCTATAGATACCAGCATTTTTTGAGAAACAATTTGGGTGCAGATCATAGTATTCTGATTGTGCAGGCCAGCGGACGAGTGAGCCATAATGGTTTTTTGCACACAAGGTTACACCACTGCCACCATGGGATTTTAAATTTGCAAAATTAACCAGATAATCTGCATCTGCTATGGACTTAGGAACAAAATCTTGTTGTTTAAGAGTCGGCCTGCAACTCCAAAAGATGGGAATGTTTGAACTCTGGGCTTTGACTCTGCCGAATTTGCCAAATTGATCTTCTATTGAAATGCCTGAGTAGTTCTTGGTTATTATATCAAAAAACTCGTTTACCGCACATGCCAGTGTGTCTGTCACAGTTATATCAGAGGGCTTAACACCGATACTTTCAAGTTGCCGTATTAGCGCAACAATCAATTGAGGCGCTGTGTTCATATAATTTTGCCTGCGAATAAAGACGTATTTTTCTGTGTCCACATGACCTTCTCTATAAATCATGCCGACCCAGTTTGGTTTAATGACGATTTTTTGTCCGGCTTTATATCCAACCTCGCCTTTGCCGTGAAGCTTGTTGAAATACTTGAATATCTTGTCCCACCCATCGGTGACCTTTGTTGTGCCTGTTAATTCGCAAATTGCACGGTCCATCATCGAATTTATCCGAGCTTCATTGATGTGATTATTTAACCACCAGTATCCATCGCCGGGGCCAGACCATTTAATAACTTCCTGGTCATATACCCAAACCACACGTCCAGGGTAAACCCCTTTTCCAACTCCAATTGGGCCAGATGCAGGTTTTTTATCTTCAGAAATTATGTTGAAATTTAACAGTGACGTGCCACAGCCGCTAGCTATCAGCAACGACGTCTTTAAAAACCTTCGTCTGTTCAAAGTTAGGGCTTTTTGAAAATTATAATATTTCGGAGAAATCTTATTGGTGGATAGCTGATTTTTCATAAGTGTACTATACGATTGTGCTTGTGGGAATTCAATCTCTAAAATAAAAGATTGTGATCAGCAAAATGTTGAGATGTAGTTTGAAGATATTCTTAAGGAAGCTGTTAAAACAACGAATTGATTAGCTAGCCTTGAGAGATGGGATGCCTGACATGATACAAATTTGTTAATCTTAGACTTTACACGCATATTTGTATCTAACATAGTCGGAATATGTATATGAATTTTTTGAAAATTAAATCAGCATGGATAGCTGTATTAATTGTTTGTTTTGGATTTGTAATTCACGCAGGCGAAGATTCAACGCATTCTAATCTGATTAATATTCTCAGAATAGCAGTTGTTTCAGATACGCATGTAAATTTTGGAACAAATCAGCAAATCTATGCATCGAACTTTAAAAAAGTAATATCTCAGGTTAACACGGCTGATGTAGATGTTGTGGCTATTACAGGAGATTTAACCGAAAACGGGACCAGGCAGGAATATTCAGAATTTCAAAATCTTGTTAAAAATTTTAAAGCCCCCGTACTCGTGTTGCCCGGTAACCATGATATAGGCAACAAAAAACAAGGTAAAACCACGAATGAAGTATCAACTGAACGACTTGCAATTTATCACGCGGTATTTGGTAAGTCCTGGTTTGCGTTTAAAGTTAATGGCTTCAAATTGATTGGGCTGAATTCATGTCTTTTTGGCTCAGGCCTTGATACAGAAACGGAAATGTGGGAGTTCCTAAGATTTACCTTTGAAGAACAGGATCCTGGCCGTGTGTTGGTGTTTGCACATTATCCTCTTTTTGTAGATCGGGTAGACGAGCCGGGGAGCTATTCGAACATCGATCCAGCTTATAGATCTGAATTATTAGCGTTGTTTCAGAGGCATAAGGTATTATGTTATTGTAGTGGGCATTTACATCGGTCAATAACAAATAATTATGAGGGGATTTTATGTTATTCAGCGCCACCGGTGTCATACGGCCTGTCTGGACAAAAGGTGGGCTGGGCTCTCATTACCGTTTCAAACATGGTTGTCAGGATTGAGCAAAAGTTCATTGCCCCGTAATCAAGCTCGGGCACAGGCCTATGCAAGCAAGCTGTAAAGTGGAGAAGTATTACCCCAAAATGCGGGGGTCTTAAAGATTTCTATCATCCATGGCATCTGGCATTTGATGTTATCCTAAAGTGAATTTACAAATTTTTGCATTTTATCTTCCTGTTTTTCAATTGATTCCACGAGCTTGAATTGGGTGCGGCATCTATCGAGATTGTGGTTTGGCCTATGGACTCGGAAGTATGTATCGCCACTGAGGAAGTCTGTGAGGAATCTGATTCCTATGGTGAAGGTAATTAGCTTGCCAGAGAAGGCAAGGTATGACTTTTCGGTTTTGGTGAGGAAGCTTTGTGTGGCCTCGACATAGCCTCTGGCCAGGGCCTGGAACATGTTCATTCGCATATGGACTTTTGACAGGTCGAGTTCATCTTCAACTGTGGGGCTGGTAGTTGTCCGAACCATATCTCCGAAATCGTAAAGGACCAATCCTGGCATGACTGTGTCCAGGTCCACTATGCACATCGGTTCGCCCGTCTGTGTGTCGAGCATGACGTTGTTAAATTTTGTGTCGTTATGCGTAATACGTTCAGGGATTTTATTATCGGCATGGGCTTTTAAGAGGACATCGACCATGGATTCATGTTTTAGAGCGAATTCGATTTCTTTTTCGGCTGTCTTAGCTCTATTGAAGTGATCTAATTCTATGGCTTTTTGCAAGGCTGTGAATCGTTTCCTTGAATTGTGAAAATCTGGTATTGTTTCATGCAATCTATTGCCCGGTAGGTCACTTAATTGCTGTTGAAACGTGCCAAAGGCTTTGCCTGCCTGATAAGCCTGCTTCGGTGTTGTTGCAGTTTCATAAGTGCGCGCGCCTTCGACAAAGATAAAGGCGCGCCAACATTCGTCTTTGCTGTTTCTGTAATATGACTTGCCATCCCTTGTTGGTACCACGATCAAGGTACGGCGAGTAACGTCTTTTAGGCCCTGTGCTTCGAGTTTCTTTCTAATGTGCGTGGTTATACGCATTATGTTATCCATGACTGCATCAGGATCCTTGAAAACAGATAAGTTGATTTTTTGGTGAATGTACCGAACCAGTGTTCCTCCCTGATTGTATGTAACAGTATAAGTTTCATTAATGTGACCAATCTTGCATGGCTCGGCATGAAGAAATTCTCCGTAAATTTGGAACTTATGCGAAAGTTCCATCAGACGTTCTTCTTGGTAATATACAGCCATAAATTTTAAAGCGGTTTAGGTCAAATATACTAAATTTAAAACCTTTGAGTTGCAATTATTTTATATGACTTCTTAAAATATTTTCGAAAATCACCAGTTTAGCTGTGAAAAAAATAAACATTTAACCTCTGTGAAGAAACTAGCCGGATAAAGATTTACTCGATCTAATATAACCGGTCCGAGTTTGGACACTCTATTATCACCTAAGAGTTAAAAGGCAGTGTAGGGTTGAACTAGCCCACAATAAGTCGTTTGTCAAACTGGTCAAAGCAATATATGTGTGGATTACTGAATAAAAATCGAACACTCATTTCCTGAGGTACCCGAGCATTATTCTAATAGTCATAAAGGCCGGGGTCATGTGAATAACCAGTGTAACCAGAGTCTTCATCCAAACCGCCTAAAAATTGCCCCAACTCTTCGCCCATGTCTTCTTCAATTTTTTCCGGGTCTTCACCCGATTCAAGGCGCTTGATTGCAACGTCAATAGCCGGGGGCACAGCGCCTTGAGGCAGCACATCCTTCATTTTCTTGATCATGTAAGCAAGGTGTCTTGGGTTGTTTTCATCCAGATGATCTATATCATGTTCGAGCTCGTGCATAACCCTTTGCACTTTAGGATCATCGAAATCGGGCATCGGAAGATTATTTTCTTCAGAAAGATTATCGCTGGATGTTGGCTCTTTGACTTTTCTTGGAGTGGCAAACCGGCTAACAACTTTTTTCATGTTGGTATTTCCACAAGCTGGACAAGTCGGAAGATGATCTGGATTAACTCTTTTAGATAAGAAATTAAAAATTTTTCGGCAATTATCACAAGCAAACTCGTATATCGGCATAACCTGATCACCCCTTTTTGGAATTTATTTTTATAAACATTGGTGCCGGCGGAGGGGGTCGAACCCACACGGCCTTTCGGCCACCAGATTTTGAGTCTAGCGCGTCTGCCAATTCCGCCACGCCGGCGTTTCTATGGATATATGTTATTGCGACCGCTCATATATCCCGGATGTTAAAATTATCATAGGTTTCCTTTAAAACGCAAGTAGTCAGTATAAGAGAATTTTCAAACCCAAATCGTTATGATTAAATTTTTATTGAAAAATATTCCAGAGTTATTTTCTGGATGGTCGGGATTAACCACGACCGAATTTCAGCTCATTCTTTGATAGTCGGGTTCAATCCCAGCCAAATGGACGGCGTGGAATCCGTCCCTCTAATTTATGGACGCGATGAAACGCGTACAACCAATAAACATAAATCGAATTCTTTGTTTTCTATTTTCATACAGGATTAGAATACAGATAATTCGTCAAGATTTGCAAAATATTCAAACATCGTAACGATTCGGGGTTTTCCATATTGTTGGATGTTTTATTGTTGACTTAGAAGAGCCTAAACTTAGCCGGTTCCATACAACATGGCATTTTTATTTGTATGATACTTTCTGATTGAGCGAAACGGGATGGGGTGAATCGCGCTTTTTAGGACAAATCGGTTAAAAATTTTGGGTTTATCCCCACCAATTGCGGTCCAATGATCGGTATTGGATAGCTTCAGATAGATGTTCAAGCTTTATTTTTTCATCGCCTTCAAGGTCTGCGATTGTGCGAGCGACCTTTAAAATTCTGTCATAAGCCCGAGCGCTCATACCTGTTTGATGTATTGCATGTTTAAGGAACTCCAGGCAATTCTGATCAAGCGAACACCAGATTTTTAGCTCACGCGAGGTCATTCTGGCGTTACAGGTTATTTTGGGTCTGGATTTAAAGCGTTGTTGCTGAATTTTTCTGGCTGCAATAACGCGCTCACGAATTTGCGCCGATGTCTCAGATGTACGCTCTGATGTCATGTCTTTGAATGGCACAGCCGGTACTTCTACATGTAAGTCTATTCTGTCTAATAACGGTCCTGAGACCCGATTCAGATAATTTTTGATCTCTCTGGGTGAACATCGGGACTCACTTATCATTTTTCCGTCAGGTGTCGGATTCATGGCGGCAACAAGCATGAACTGTGAAGGATATGTGACACTGCCAGAGGCCCGGGATATAGTTACCTTGCCGTCTTCCAGTGGTTGTCTGAGAGTTTCGAGCACGGATCTTTTAAACTCTGGCAGTTCGTCGAGAAATAGCACACCATTATGTGCCAGAGAAATTTCCCCGGGCATCGGATTAGCTGTGCCACCGAGTAACCCGGCGTCACTTACTGTATGATGTGGAGCTCTGAATGGCCTGCGAGTTACCAGTGCCTGGCCGGGCTTTAATAAACCAACGATACTGTGAATCTTTGTGGTTTCCAGAGCTTCTTCTAAAGTCAATGGCGGTAGGATAGTTGGAAGCCTTTTAGAAAGCATTGATTTTCCGGTGCCTGGTGGCCCGATTAACAGGATATTATGCCCACCTGCTGCTGCAATCTCCAATGCTCGTTTGACTGATTCTTGACCTTTAACATCGGCAAAATCCACATCGTCGTCCCACGAACAATTAAATATTTGTTGAAAATCTACACGTGTGGGCTGGATCTGTATCTTGCCTTCTAAAAAATCAACTACTTCCCTAAGATTTTTAATGCCAATAACCTCTAGTCCGTCTACAACTGCCGCTTCTGCTGAGTTTTCTATAGGAACTATGATGCCTTTTTTTCTATCCTCACGCGCTTTTATAGCCATTGGTAAAATACCTTTGGCGGGACGGACTGAGCCAGTAAGTGCGAGTTCACCAGCTATCACATAATCATCAAGTAAATCCGACTTCATTTGTTCTGTTGCTGCAAGAATACCAAGAGCAATAGGCAGATCGTAAATTGGGCCCTCTTTTCGTAAATCGGCAGGTGCCAGATTGATTGTTGTTCGGCCTAACGGAAATTTAAATCCTGAATTCGAGATTGCAGTGCTTACCCTATCACGGGATTCTTTTACCGCTGTGTCAGGTAAACCAACAATAACAATTGTAGTATCACCCCAGCCAGTATTTACTTCAACCTCTACAGCATGTGCCTCTATGCCATTTACAGCTGATGAACAAATCCTTGCAAGCATACAATGTTAACTACCAGACAACAGAATTATGTTCAATCATTTTATTATCCTGACATTTATAAGAACATAATATCTGAAAACATGATGTTAATATATTTCAGTCAGAACCATGTGTATATAGAAAATGTTCAGCACTGTAAATTTAAAATAGTCAGAAACAGCAGAAATATATCAATCAAACGCAGCCTCTGGATTTATGCAAATATATGATCTATGGTCTGATTAAAACGTTTGCTGGGAGTCGTTTACAGAAAGATAATTCCAATAACCTGTTGATGATTCAAGGTGCCTGAGGATTAATCATGGTTTGAGTGAGTTTGATGTGTGTTATAAGCGCGACCTTTGATTTACAAAATAGACCTTTCATAAGATAGCAAATTTTTTTATATTCATTTATCGATAAGCAGTTTATAAGGTAAATACATGGCTTTTAAATTTAACTATTTAATTTGCCGGATCGTGTCGGGATTAGGTTTTATTGTGGCCATCCAGATGGTTGTGACAGCGTTAGCGGCTGATCTTCCATCAGGCTTTGGTATTGCTTCTAAACACCCGGGTGATGTTGGAATTGAGTCTGAGCCAGATGTGTTAATAGCCGAAGACTTTGAAAAAGGTGATTTAGCAGATCTGGAAAATCTATGGGATAATGTAAGTAATAAAAACAAAAAGGTTTTATTTTTGATTAACGATAGCCCGCCAGGTACATGCGGTAAGAAATCGTTACAAATGTCAGCAGTTTTGGGTGAGAATACAGGAGGGCATTTGTACAAGCGGCTTCCACGAGAAGTCGAGAAAGTTTATGCCAGATTTTATGTGAAGTTTTTAGATCCAGCTGCATATGTGCATCACTTTGTCCACCTGGGCGGGTATAACCCATCAACCCCTTGGCCACAGGGTGGCGCAGGGGAGCGGCCGCGCGGCGATGAAAGAATTACTGTCGGAATCGAGCCTTACGGCGATCATGGTAAGTATAAGCCTCCCGGGATTTGGAATTTTTATTGTTATTGGTGGCAAATGGCAGGATCATCCGACGGTAAATATTGGGGGAACTCAATTGCGCCAGAGACTCCGCAAGTAATTCAGCTAAATAAATGGCAGTGTGTTGAGGTGATGCTAAAGCTAAATAGCACACCTCAATCTGCTGACGGAGAATTGGTACTCTGGATAGATGGAGAACCTAAATTATATGTTAAAAAAGGTGTCTTGCGTAGCAAATGGACTGGCATGGGATTTAAAGTTGTCGAGAATAATGGTGAGGAATTTGAAGGTTTCCGTTGGCGTAAGAATAATAACTTAAAAATCAATTTTTTCTGGCTGCTGCATTATGTGACTGACAATGTGTACCGCCAAAATTTTGTCTCGAACCCACCTCGCACAAATAGTGTTGTCTTTGATAATATTGTTGTGGCTACAGATTATATCGGACCTGTTAAAGCCGTAAGCTCTGATTCCAAATAATCATAGAAAATAAAACATTTTATTCATAAAAAAGACCAAGCCTGTTTATGGAAAGAACTATTTTTTGTTATTCGCATGATAATTTGCCAAAATTGAATATTTAGTCGCATGAGCTTTTAATCCTTGTATCTCAGCTTCATTAAGTTTTCTTACAACCTTCGCCGGTATACCTAAAGCTAAAGAACCATCCGGGATTTTAGCCCCTGGTGGAATTAATGCATTTGCTCCAATAATACAATTTTTTCCAATTTCTGCATTGTCCAGGACTGTGGCATTCATGCCTATAAGAACCTCATTCTTAATAGTACAGGAATGAATAACAGCATGATGCCCGATGGTAACATAATCGCCAATAATACATGGAATGTTTTCACTAATATGTATTATTGAGCCGTCTTGTATATTTGTAAAACTACCGATACTAATCTTACCTACATCGCCTCGGATTACTGCATTAAACCAGATGCTTGAATTATCACCTATTGTTACATCACCCAGGATTATGGCTCCATCTGCAACATAGACATTTTGTCCAATTACGGGAGCCTTCCCTAAATGAGACGATATTAATTTTTCGATCTCTTCCATAATTAATTAATCATGTTTATATGAAAAAGGAAAGTCCAGGTATTTTTGCTTTATTTAATCAGTATGACTTTTTGACGCACTACTAAGCAAAAGCAAAGATGTTTAAAGAGCCTGGGTCAAAACTGTGTTTGAAATTAGCATGGTTTTTATAATTTATCGGGGCTTTTTTCTAAGTTTTGTTGCATGTCTTGAATTTTTTGGTTTAAATTTAAAAAAATTACTTGCACTGGTTCATTTTGTCTGCAATCTTAAATGACTTTTGAAATGGAGATTTGTTATGGCAAGAGTTTGTGAAATAACAGGTAAACACCCGACAACGGGTAGTATAATTTGGAGAAGTGGTAAAGCCAAGAAAAAGGGCGGTATTGGTATGCACGTTACCAGCATTACAAAAAGGCGGTTTTTACCAAATATCCAAAAGGTTAAGGCAGTTGTAGATGGCAAAGTAACGCATATCCGAGTTTCTACAAGGGCATTAAAAAGAGGCCTGATTGTTAAGCCACCAAAACGCGATTGGAAAAAGACTGAAGCCCCGGATGAAACCACGAAAAAGAATTAGTTCTTCTCGGGGTATATAGAGATATACAGAGTCTTCATTCGTTCAAACCCGGGTCTTTGCTTGT
>Ga0207433_10003769_pt1:5000-28682 | contig 28682 bp, 24 predicted proteins | sample YelNatPaOPGAMG01_FD_187559 | JGI IMG/M metagenome (GOLD analysis project Ga0207433, IMG submission 187559) | Hot spring thermophilic microbial communities from Obsidian Pool, Yellowstone National Park, USA - OP-RAMG-01 (SPAdes) (version 3) | ecosystem: Environmental > Aquatic >... | reverse complement strand
GGTCCTTGGGCCAGGCGGCCAAATCCAGATCGCTTTTGCGCAGGCCGCGCGGCCACAAGCGCTCAGCCAGGACCCGGTAGCCGGTCGGCAATGGTCGATCATACACGCGCCGGACCTCGATCTTTGTCGTCTCCACTCCCGTCTCCTTGCTCAGGAATTCTGAGCGATGATTTGCGCTGCCAAGGCCTTGGCCTTGGCGAGCTCACCGTTATACAGGTTGGTCTGGTATCCCTCTAAGGGCGTTTGCGTCAGGGGCTGCAAAACGCTACGAGAGTGCTGCTTTGCCATGTCAATGTAAACCTGCATCGACAGCCCCGGACGCAAGGGATGTCGCGCGAGCTCTCGCGCCGACAAAGAGATTCGCACCGGCACCCGTTCGACGATGTGAATATAGTTACCGGTGGCATTCTCGGGCGGCAGGATGGCAAAGGCACTACCCGCTCCAGGCAGCAGTCCCTGTACGACCCCATGGAAAACGACGCGACTGCCATAATAGTAGCTGGTAAGTCGCACCGCTTGCCCAGGATGCAGATGGGCCATGTCTGTTTCCTTGATGTTGGCCACCACCCAGAGATCCTGCAAGGGAACGATGGTAAAGAGTCGTTCGCCCGGATGGATCATCAAGGCAGGATAGGCAGCACGCTGTGCGACATAGCCGCTGACCGGGGCCCGGAAATCGCGTCGCGCCCAAGCCACGTAGGCCTGCTCCAGCGCCACAACGGCGGCGCGCACTTTGGGGTTGTTCTGCAGGGTCGTACCGCCAACCAGGGCCCTGGCAGCAGCCAGTTGCGCGCGGGTGGCACCGATCTGCGCCTCGGCCGCGCGGATGTCCGCCTCGGTATTGCTGATCTGAATGCTGGATACCGCATCACCCTGCCGTGCCATCTGGTACCGGGCCAGATCGCCCTGCAGTTTTGCCAACTGTGCCTCCTCAGCCTGCAGGATTTGCTGACTTTTGCGCACTTCAGAAAATTCCTGGCGCAAGGCGCGCACCGTTCGTCCCAGCACCGCTTCTGCCCGGTGCAAGGCCAAAGTGCTGCGATCTCCCTGTACCGTTGCGAGAATCTGTCCGGCATGGACATATTCGGTGTTTTCTGCGAAGACCCGACGAATGGTCCCAGCAGTCTGGGCCTGAACGGGAATGAGGTTTCCCGTCACATAGGCATCGTTGCTACTGATGCGGCGACTACCGACAAAAAACCACCATGCGCCCCAAGCTCCCAGAGCCAAGAGCAGGAACAGGAAAAAAATCAGAAAATTCCGCCGACTGCGCGCCGACGCTGGCGAATAATCACTTTTTTCTTTCGTCATGAGAACTCTGCTTTTTGTCCGTCAAATAGCCACCCCCCAGGGCGGACTCCAGTAGCGCCCAGTTCTGCCAGGCGGCTATGCGCAGGGAAATCCGTTGCTCCTCCAGTTGCAGAATTTTTACCCGTGCAGCAATTCTCGGCGCGCCATCGCTCAGGCCAGCTTGCCAGGATGCCTCCTGCAAACGCCATTGCGCCTGCTGCTCCTGCAATGCCTGTTTCAGCGCCGCCTCCCGCGTCTGCAGATGCTTGCGAACGCTCAGGAGATCGGCAATCTGACGCAGGGCGGTGAGGATCTGCTCCTGATATTGGTCCTGGGCAGCCAGGAATCGGGCATTCTCGGCACGCAGATTTCCTCGCAAGGCGCCCCCCTCGAAAATGGGCAGGGTGATGGCTGGCCCGAAGGCATGGGCAAAATTCCCGGGGGCGAAGAGGTCGGCCAGATGAATACTGTTCCAGCCCGCCAGCAGATTCAGGTTGATATCGGGATAGAAGGCCGCGTGCGCCGCCCGCACCTGCGCCGCCGCAGCTTCCACCGCCCAGCGTCGGGCGACGATATCCGGGCGATGACCCAACAGACTCATGGGCAAATCGGCGGGCAGCGCCGGTACTGGGGTCGAGTCCCGCAGCTGGCCCGTCGCTGCGGTACTACGGCTATCCGGCCCAAGGCCACAAAGGGCGGCCAGGGCATGCCGTTCGGCAGCGATAGTCGACTGGATTTGTGCGATCCGCTCCGCCGACTGCTGCACGCTGATGCGGCTCTCCTGGACCGCAGTTGCTGGCTGCAAGCCACTGGCGAAGGCCGCCTGTGCAATCGCCACACCGCCCTTCTGCCATTTCTGCAAAGAGACTTCTCTCTGCAGCAGGGCTTCCTCTCCCTGTAAGGCGAAGTAGTGGACGGCCACGGCGGTACTCAGCAACAAGCGGGCATCGGCTTCCTGGGCCTGAGTCATGGCCAGTTCGCCGCGGGCGGCTTCCACCAGATCCCGATCCCGTCCCCAGAGATCCACGTGATCATGGACCAGCAGGGGATCGACTTCGCCGTAGAGGTTACTCGTGCCGTTGGCCTGCAGATGCAGGCCGTTGGCAGAAAAATACTGCTGGGTAAGGGACAGGCCCGCGGCAAAATGCGGTAGCAATCCGGCATGGATGCGCAGGACTTGGGCCTGGGCATACAGCACACGCGCTGCCGTTGCACGCAAGCCGGGACTGCGCTGCAACGCCATCGTCTCGAGACGGTCGAGCTGCCGAGCATGGGCCGCCTGCCACCAATCCTGCCGCGGCCAGGGCGACGGATGCCGGGCAGCGGCAAATGCCAGCTTTTGCGGCTGGAATGTGGGGTTCTGCGGCAAATGCTCCGGCAGGCGGGCACAGGCCGCAAGAAGCGCTGCCGAAAGGCCCAAAACCAAGATCGATACGCCGCGCCTCATGGCTCCACCAACTCCACGGCGGCCAACTTTTCGATACGACTCTCGCCGCTGGGACGAGGTCTCTTCGCCAGGAGGCTCCAGCAAGCGAGCCCGGCAAAGATCCAGCCCGCCCAATAAAAAACTTCGTTGAAGGCGAGCATGGCGGCATGCAGATGTACCTGTTCCGCCAGATCCTTCTGGGCCGCAGACTCTCCCAGAACGATGCGAAATTGCGCCAGATTTGCGTGCCAAGCTGCCAGATTGCTCCCCTGATCCTCCACCAGAAAATGGCGAAACAAATCCATGCGCCGCTCCCAGAGGGCGGCCACCAGAGGGATTCCCAGGGCCTGGCCACTGCTACGCAGTAAATTGAGCAGCATGGCCGCTTCCTGTTCACTCGTACCCGCAAGCCCCCAGACACCGATGCGTGCCCAAGAGCCGAAAACACCCCCGAGCCCCAGCCCGACCAAGGTCGGTGGACCCGCGAGAGCCGATGGGGAAACGGGAAGATCGTAGGAGGAGAGCCAAAAAGCACCGACCGCAAGCAACAGCATGCTCAATACCGCCCAGGGACGCGGATCGAAGCGTCCGAGAATCCAGTGACTCAACCAGGCACTGAGTGGCGCAAACAGAGCCAAGCTCAGGAGAACCTGGCCAATGGCACGAGCACTGTACGCAAAACTCAACTGATACTGCACAATGAGCAAGGCTAGGCTCCCCTGAAAGGCCAGAGCCGTCAGAAAAATGCCCAGACTTGCCAGCAGGACGTTTCGTTGGCGAAACAATCGGTAATCGACAACAGGTTTCTCCGCCAGCGGCAGCCACTGAAAGAAGGCGCCCAGCAACACAACCCCCGCCACAAACAAGAAACGGAACTCTCCCGAACGCCACCAGTCGTCTTTGCTGCTTAGGTTGCAGGCCATCAGCAACGCCAAAAGACCGAAGCACAGGAGTCCGTATCCCGGCCAATCCATGCGGGCCGCGCCCCGCTGCGAGGGGGCTTCCCAGAAGAGAATTCCCAAAATACTGGCCCAAAGCACCGGGAGGTTGAGATAAAAGAGCCAACGCCATCCCCATGCATCGGCAATCCAGCCACCAATGAATGGACCCAAGGCAAAGGGGGTAATCGCCGCAAATCCCCAGAGAAAGAGCCCGCTACTGCGATGATCTTCATGGTAATGACGCAGCAGCAACTGTAGCGAGAGAGGGATGCTGAGCCCGCCGGCTAATCCCGAAAAGATGCGCGCCAACAGGAAGAAGTTGTAATTGGAGGTACTGGCATTGATCGCAGAGCTGATCAGTAGGACGGCCAGACAGGCCAGCAGGCCATCCCGCGCCCCCCAGCGGCCGCTGACCCAGCGTGCCAAAGGCAGCCCCAGCCCCAGGAACAGAAAATACAGATCCTGGGTCCAGTCACCATACATCGGCGCACGCCCCAGACTCCCGGCAATATAGGGAATCATCGGCAAATAGGCACCAGCGTTGAAGAGCACCAAAAAATGCGCAAGGCCAACCGCCAGATTCGTCGCAAGAAACGGCGCCGCTTGACCTTGGCTACTGCGGGCGCGCAGGACGTAGAGCATCGTATTCCCGGTTTCGTGAAAAACCGGGCAATCCTAGCAACGCCAGAGTTATCGAACAAATCGATTAGATTGATAGAATATATCTAAGTTAACGATAACAGATGACTATCGGCAATTTTGGGCCCGGATGAACGGGCCTCTTTAAAAGTTTCCGATTTCGACAATCTGCAGGTCTCCCATGACGTTGCCCTTGGCCTGTTCGTCGCTTTCGCAGGCCGAAGCGAGGACGTTATTGTCATGTCTAGACAGGTCAGATTCATACAGCCCAGGACCTTATCAGGAGCGCAAAACCTCCGCGACCCGCTCGCGCAGTGCCGGGAGGACCTCTTCCGCAAACCACGGATTGCGCCGTAACCAAAGGATATTGCGTGGGCTAGGATGCGGCAGCGGGAAAACAAAGGGAGCATAGTGCCGCCAGTTACGCACCAGTTGCTGCAAGGATCCTGGACTGTCTGGTAGATGATATCGACGTGCGTACTGACCGATGACCAAGGTGAGTTGCACCTGCCGCAACTGTGCCAGAAGGGAAGCACGCCAACGGGAAGCGCATTCCGGTCGCGGCGGTAGATCACCAGAACGGCCTTTACCGGGATAGCAAAATCCCATGGGCAGCAGGGCAAACAGGTGGGAATCATAGAATTCCTCCCGGCTGACCCCCAGCCAATCCCGCAGACGGTCGCCGCTTTGGTCGGCAAAAGGTAGAGCATGGGCATGGGCGTAGCGACCAGGGGCCTGAGCGGCAATCAGGATTTTGGCCTGGGGATGAACTTGCAATACTGGGCGAGGTGCGTTGGGCAAGCTAGCAGCGCAGAGCGAACAAGATTTCAGCTCCTGCAATAGCCTCGCCAGATCGGGATCAGACATCTGTGTGCTGCTCTACACCGATCTGCCGTAAAAAAGCCGCCAAGGTACGGGACTGATAAGCGGGTTCCGGCACGGCCAGATAGAGCGTCCAGTGGATGCCTTGGGGCATTGGCAGACGCCGGGAAACGACCTGCCAATCGGGTCGATGACGCAGTGCAGTGCGGGTGATGAAGCCGACACCGAGGCCTGCGGCGACGGCGTTACCCATCGCTTCGACGCCGTTCACTTCCAGCCGGATCGGGACTTGCAGACCCAGCCGCGCAAACTCCTGTAGCACCCTGGCGCGCACCCCGGATTGCAGCTCGCGCCAGACGATGGGAAATGCCAAGAGATCTTCCAACGTCAGCTCTAGCCGGCTCGCCAGAGGGTGATCGGACGGGAAGATGGTCAGAATCTCATCCTGCAACCAGGGGTGTAGCTGGTAGGTCCGGGGTAGAGGAACTTCTTCGCTGCCCTCCTCGATGAAAAGCAGATCCCAATCGAGTAGAGCGTTTTGCGACCAGTCACTAATCCCGCCCTTCATGATGATTTCCACTTCCGGGTGGTCACGGCGGAAGGCCACCAGATGCTGGGGTAAAAAATAGTTGGCGATGGTGTTGGTCGCTGCGATCCGCAAGGCACCCTCCTGCAGGTGAGATCGTCGGTAGGCGATTTCCGCGACTTCCACTTTCAGTTCCATCAGACGTTGCGCGGATGCCAGATAGGCCTTGCCGGCAGCAGTCAGACGCACGCCGCGACCATTGGGCAGATAGAGGGCCTCGCCAAGAATCTCGTTCAGCCGCTGCAGGCGCTCACTAATCGCCGGCTGACTGCGATGCAACAACCTTGCGGCAGCACTGACACTACCGGTTTCGGCCACGGCCCAGAAGGTTTCCAAGAGTTCGAGAGAGGGCGTCGGGATTGGCATAGCAGCATTACCTTAGCACAGAAATCCGCGGTTCGGATCGCCCCCAACCAAACGCATCACCCTATACAGCCCGGGAATCTGCCTTTATCATTCGCCCTTTGACGGCATTCCTCAGATTATGGCGCTCATCGTACAAAAATTCGGCGGCACTTCCGTCGGCAGCATTGAACGGATTCAGGCTGTAGCAGATCGGGTATTGGCGGCGCGAGCCGCTGGCCACGATGTGGTAGTGGTCGTGTCGGCGATGTCGGGCGAGACCGACCGCCTGCTCAAGCTCGCGCGCGAGATCGATTCGCAGCCGCATCCCCGCGAGCTCGATACCCTGCTCAGTACCGGCGAGCAGGTCACCATCGCGCTGCTGGCGATGGCCTTGCACAGCAAGGGGCAGGCGGCGGTTTCGCTCACCGGCAGCCAGGTACCCATCGAGACCGACAGCGCGCACAACAAGGCGCGTATCGAACGCATCGACGGCACCCGCCTGCGCTCAGCCCTGGCCGCCGGGCAGGTGGTGATTGTCGCCGGGTTTCAGGGCATCAATCCGCACGGTGACATCACCACCCTCGGGCGGGGCGGTTCGGATACCACCGCCGTGGCACTGGCCGCTGCTCTACAGGCCGATGAATGCGCCATCTACACCGACGTCGACGGCATCTACACCACCGATCCGCGGGTGGAAAGCAAGGCCCGCCGCCTGGACCGCATCACCTACGAGGAAATGCTGGAAATGGCGAGTCTAGGCGCCAAGGTCCTGCAGACCCGTTCGGTAGAATTTGCCATGAATTACCGGGTGCCGGTGCGCGTGCTTTCTTCGTTTGCCGATGGCCCCGGCACCCTTGTTACCAGTGAGGAAAACTGTATGGAAGCCCCCCGCGTATCGGGTATCGCCTTCTCCCGCAATGAGGCCAAGATCACCGTCGTCGCCGTTCCCGATCGTCCGGGCATCGCCTCTGCCATCCTCGGTCCGATCTCAGCGGCCAACATCAACGTTGATGTCATTCTGCAAAACATCTCTGAGGATGGGAAAACCGACTTCACCTTTACCGTCGAGCGCAACGACTTCGAGCGCGCCATGGGCATCCTGCGCGACGTTGCCCACGAACTGGGCGCCGAAGATGTGCGCGGCGACACCGGCATCGTCAAGGTGTCGGCGGTGGGGGTAGGCATGCGCTCCCACGCCGGCATCGCCGCCAGCATGTTTGCTGCCCTGGCCCGGGAAAACATCAACATTCAGATGATTTCCACCTCGGAAATCAAGATCTCGGTGGTCATCGCCGAAAAATATCTGGAGCTCGCCGTGCGCGCCTTGCACAGTGCATTCGGTTTGGAAAAGGCGGCATCCTGATGGCATTGATGAATAACTACGCTCGCCTGCCCGTCGCCTTCGTACGCGGCGAGGGGGTGTGGCTCTACGATGAATCCGGGCGCAAGTATCTCGATGCCCTAGCGGGGATTGCGGTCTGCGGCCTGGGCCATAGTCATCCGGCGGTAACCACTGCCTTGCAGGAACAGGCCGGCAAACTCCTGCACACCTCCAATCTGTATCAGATCCCCGAACAGGCGGCCCTGAGCGATGATCTGTGTCGCCTGAGTGGCCTTGATGCCGTCTTCTTCTGCAACAGTGGCGCCGAGGCCAACGAAGCCGCCATCAAGCTCGCCCGCCTGCATGGCCATGCGCGCGGTATTGCCGAACCCAAGATCCTGGTCTTTACCCAGTCTTTCCATGGTCGCACCCTGGCGGCGCTCACCGCTACCGGCAATCGCAAGATTCAGGAAGGCTTTACTCCGTTGGTGGCGGGGTTCGTGCGCGCCCCGTACGGCGATCTGGCAACGGTGCGGGGTATGCTCAGCGCCGATCCCGATATCGTCGCCGTACTCGTCGAACCGGTACAGGGCGAAGGCGGGGTACGCCCTGCTCCTGCCGGTTTTTTGCGTGGGCTGCGCGCGCTCTGCGACGAACACCAAGCCCTCCTTCTCTGCGACGAAGTGCAGACCGGCATCGGCCGCAGCGGGCGTTATTTCGCCTTTCAGCATGAGGAAGACCTGCTGCCCGATGTACTCTGCCTGGCCAAGGGCTTAGGCAACGGCGTTCCCATTGGCGCTATCGTCGCCCGCCAAGCGGCCGCCGATCTCTTCGGTCCGGGCAAGCATGGCAGTACCTTTGGCGGCGGCCCCTTGGTCTGCGCCGCCGCCCGCGCGGTGTTACGGACCATGGAAGCGGAAGACCTCCCCGCGCATGCCGCCGCCATGGGGGAGCTCCTACAAGGCCGATTGCGCGAGCGTTTCCGTGGACACCCGGCGGTGGAGGAAGTACGCGGCCTGGGTCTGATGGTCGGCATCGTCCTGCGCCAGGAACCCAAGGATTTCGTGCGCCGGGCCCTGGGTGCAGGTGTCCTGCTCAATGTGACGGCCGGACGGGTGATCCGCCTGCTGCCGCCCCTCATCTTCGGACCTGCCGAGATCGATCTGCTCGTCGATACCCTGGCCAAGCTTCTGCAGGAGGAAGCATGAAATCAGTGCGCCACTTCCTGCGCCTGCAGGATCTCTCCCGTACGGAACTCCAGGGCCTGCTCGCGCGCGCCATCGAGCTAAAGCGTATGCTACGCGCTGGCGAGCATTACACCCCCTTCGCCCAGCGCACCCTGGCGATGATTTTTGAAAAATCCTCCACCCGCACCCGGGTTTCCTTTGAAACCGGCATGGCGCAGTTGGGGGGGCATGCCCTGTTCCTCTCCCCCCGCGACACGCAACTGGGGCGCGGCGAGAGCATCGAAGACACCGCTCGGGTGCTGTCGCGCATGGTCGATCTGGTCATGATCCGCACCTTCTCCCATGCTGGTCTCGAGACCTTCGCCAGCGCCAGCCGGGTACCAGTCATCAACGGCTTGTCGGACGACCATCATCCCTGCCAGCTCCTCGCCGACCTGATGACGGCGCAGGAGCTCTGGGGCGGATTGTCCGGACGGAAGGTCGCCTTCATTGGTGATGGTGCCAACAACATGGCACGCTCGTGGATGGAGGCAGCACAGCTTCTCGACTTCGAATTACGGATTGCCGCGCCCGAGGGTTTCCAGCCCAGTGCCGACGCAGAACGGGAAAATGGCAGTCATACGCAAATTTTCTGCGATGCGCGCGCCGCCGTCGCCGGGGTCGATCTGGTCGTGACCGACGTCTGGACCAGCATGGGACAGGAGGCCGAAAATGCCGAGCGGCGCGCCCTCTTTGCGCCCTTCCAGGTCAATGCCGCGCTCTTTTCTCAGGCGCGGAGCGGGGCCGTGTTCATGCACTGCCTGCCCGCCCACCGCGGCGAGGAAGTCACGGCGGAGGTCATCGATGGGCCGCACTCTCTGGTCTGGGAGGAGGCGGAGAATCGCCTGCACGCGCAAAAGGCACTGATGGAATTTTTGGCGGGCTTTGGGCCCCTGGCCGAACAAGGAGTCTGATTATGGTAAAGAAAGTCGTACTCGCCTATTCCGGTGGACTGGATACTTCCGTCATCCTCAAGTGGTTGCAGGATCACTACCAGTGCGATGTCGTCACCTTCACCGCCGATATCGGCCAGGGCGAAGAGCTGGAGCCGGCGCGTGCCAAAGCAACCCGGCTCGGTGCGAAGGAGATATTCATCGACGATCTGCGACAGGAGTTCGTGCGTGACTATGTCTTTCCCATGTTTCGCGCCAACACGATCTACGAAGGAGAATACCTGCTCGGCACCTCCATTGCGCGCCCGCTGATCGCCAAGCGGATGGTGGAGATCGCCGCCGAAGTGGGTGCCGATGCCGTCGCCCACGGCGCCACTGGCAAGGGCAACGATCAGGTACGTTTCGAGCTCGGCGCCTACGCCCTCGACCCCAAGATCAAAGTCATTGCCCCGTGGCGAGAGTGGGACCTAAACTCCCGGGAAAAACTTCTGGCCTATGCCGAGCAACATGGTATTCCCATCGAACGCCACGGCAAGAAATCACCCTATTCCATGGACGCCAATCTGCTGCACATCTCTTACGAGGGCGGGATTCTGGAAGACCCCTGGGCCGAGGCCGAGGAATCCATGTGGCGCTGGACCACGGCACCGGAGAAGGCCCCGGACCAGCCGCGCTATATCGAAATCCAGTTTGCCCACGGCGATCCGATCGCCATCGATAGCGAGGCCCTGCCGCCCGCCGCCCTCCTCGCCCACCTCAACACCATTGGTGGTGAACATGGCATCGGTCGTCTCGACATCGTCGAGAACCGCTATGTGGGCATGAAGTCTCGCGGCTGCTACGAAACCCCCGGCGGCACCATTCTGCTCCGTGCGCACCGTGCCATCGAATCCATTACTCTGGATCGGGAAGCCGCACATCTCAAGGACGAGCTCATGCCACGCTATGCCAGCATCATCTATAATGGCTACTGGTGGAGCCCGGAGCGCCGCGCCTTGCAATCCCTCATCGACCAGACCCAGCGCCTGGTCTCCGGCGTAGTGCGCCTTAAGCTTTACAAGGGTACTTGCACCGTTGTCGGCCGCAAATCCGAGCAAAGTCTCTTCGATCCGCGTATTGCCACCTTCGAGGACGATGCCGGTGCCTATCACCAGCAGGATGCCGAGGGCTTCATCAAGCTCAACGCCCTGCGCCTGCGCATTGAAAAACGCCTGCAAGGCTAGGAGGATCCCATGCGCATTTTGCATACCATGTTACGGGTTGGCGATCTCGACCGCTCTCTGGCCTTCTACACCGAAGTGTTGGGAATGCGCGTTCTGCGTCGCAAGGATTACCCCGAGGGCAAGTTCACTCTCGCCTTTGTCGGTTACGAAGAAGAAGACCGGGGTGCCGTCATCGAACTCACCTACAACTGGGGCGTCGACAGCTACGAGCTTGGCGATGCCTTTGGGCATATCGCCATCGCGGTGGACGATGCTGCCGCTGCCTGCGCACAAATTCGGGCACGCGGTGGCAAGGTGGTGCGCGAGGCTGGCCCGATGAAACATGGCACGACGGTCATCGCCTTTGTCGAGGACCCCGACGGCTACCGTATCGAACTCATCGAGCGCAAGTGAGAGAGCACTAGACCTTCTCCCACAGGGCGTTGCCCATCCCCGCCAAATAGGCATCGTGCGCCGCTTTTTCCTCGGGCGAGGCGGAGATGACCCGCAGCCGCCCTTGCGGCCGAACCGCGGGGAGAGTGCGGACCCTGCTTTTGCCCGTCGCGTCGGTTGGCGCAGCATCCACCAGGCCCATATCCACCTGACCACCGCTCATGGCCAGATACACCTTCGCCAACAATTCACAGTCCAGCAGGGCACCATGCAGGCTGCGCTGGCTGTTGTCGATAAAGTAACGTCGGCAAAGGGTATCGAGGTCATTTTTCTGCCCTGGGAAGCGGCGTCGAGCCTCTACGAGGGTGTCGATGACCGGATTCCGCAATTTCCCCCGTTGCAGCAGTCCCAACTCCGCAGACAAAAAGCCGATATCAAAAGGCGCATTGTGGATGATCAGCTCATCGCTCCCCAGATAGGCCAGAAATTCCTCCGCCAGATCGGCAAAGAGCGGCTTGTCCTGCAAAAACTCATCGGTCAAACCGTGAATACGCACCGCATCGGGATCACAGGGACGCTCGGGATTCAGATACACATGAAAGTTGTTGCCAGTGAGACGACGGTCGATGATCTCCACAGCACCAATCTCGATGACACGATGCCCTTTGCTGGGATCCAGGCCCGTGGTTTCCGTATCCAAGACGATCTGCCTCATAGCCAACCCTCCCCACTCGCTTCTTGTATAGCGCCGGCGAAGCGATCCAATACCCGATTGATCAGGGCATCGACCGCCTCATTTTCCACGTCACCCGCATGCCCCCGCACCCATTCCCAGCGTATCTGGTGGGCCTGCGCCAAACTCGCGAGCGCCTGCCAGAGTTCCTGATTCTTCACTGCTGCGCCCCCTGCGGAACGCCAGCCCCGCTTTTGCCAGCCCGCCAGCCACTCGGTCATACCCTTGATCAGGTACTGCGAATCCGAGCGCACCAGAATCCGGCTCGGTCGTTTCAGCGCCTGCAGGCCCTGCACTACCGCGTCCAGCTCCATGCGATTGTTGGTGGTCTGCGGCGCATAGCCCCACAACACGCGCTCATGCTCGCCTTGGCGCAGCCAGGCACCCCAGGCACCGGGACCCGGGTTCCCACGGCAGGCGCCATCGGTAATCAGGCGCAGGGTGGATTCAGTCACCATCAGACTCCCCAGAACATTGTAGATTGGCCGTTGCCGTTGCCAGCTTCGGCCGCCGCTTCTTTTGGCGCGCGGGCAGCAGGCCCACCAGAGTGGGGCTATTCTCGCGCTTCTGCGCCAGCAGGATATAAGCATTGGCTCCCGCCGGCCACCAGCGATCGCCGACCAACTCCAGCCATTGGGCGCTATGGCCAAATCCTGGAACGGTATACTGGAAATAGCGCCCTTGGCGCAGACCGAAACCCATTTCCTCCAGCAAGCGACGCAGTTGCGTCAATGGCAAAAAGGGCTCGCGCCAGGGCCAGCTGCGATCGCGACGCCAGAGGTGCCAGCGCCGCAGCATCCCAAGGCTCCCGCTGGGATTGAAATCCATGATCAGAACGTGGCCTTCGGGCCGCAACACGCGCCAGCACTCCTCCAGAATGCGTCGGGTATCGGGCATGCGGGTCAGACAAAAAGGAACCAGCACCAGGTCGAAACGCAGATCAGCGAAAGGTAGTGCATCACAACGGCCATAAACCTGGACATAGCCTTCTGCTGCACAAACAAAGCCGTCATTGAGCAAAATCCAGGATCTGTCTGTCTCCAGAGGATTCCAGAAGACCGGCTGCCCCAGCTGCAGTACGGTATCCGCGTGCAAACGCTCGATCCAGGGCGGTAGGATTTCGCTAGCACGCTCCAGCAAAAGGCGCCCACTGCGGCCCGTCCACCAGCGCGCTGCCCGCCGTTGTCGCAGGGAAGAAGGAACGACCCCCCTAGGCATGAGGAACGGGCTGTGTTCTGATCATGGCTGCATGTTACCTTGATCAGGAGCAGGAGCCTATATGCTGACCCTCATTCCCGCTTTCCAGGACAATTACATCTATCTGGTGCACACGGCTCGTGGCTTGTGGATCGTCGACCCCGGCGACGCGCGGCCGGTTCTAGACTACCTGGAATCCCAGCAGCTCCGCGCTACGGCCATCCTTTGCACCCACCACCATGCCGATCATGTCGGCGGCGTCGGGGCCCTGGTAGAACGCTATGACCTTCCCGTCTTCGGCCACGGTTCGCGGATTCCCCAGCTCAGTCATCCCGTCGCCGAGGGTTCACTCGAGATCGATGGCGAGAAGATACAGGTGCTGGAAGTACCCGGGCATACCCTGGACCACATCGCCTATCTCTGGCAGGACCATGCCTTTTGTGGCGACACACTCTTTGCGGCGGGCTGCGGAAGAATCTTTGAAGGCGATCCACAGATGATGTATACAAGCCTGCAGAAGCTCGCCGCCCTGCCTGACAGCACACGGATCTGCTGTGCCCACGAATATACCGAGAGCAACCTGCGCTTCGCCACAGCGGTCGAGCCGGAAAACCCAACGATCGCGGAACGGAAAAAGCAGGTAGCGCAGCTACGCGCACAAAATCGCCCGAGCCTGCCCTCCACGCTAAAAGAAGAACGACAAAGTAATCCCTTTCTCCGCTGCCGGGAAACTGACGTGATCCGCGCCGCACGCGCGCACGGCGCCCGGAATGACTCCGACGTCGAGGTATTTGCCGCCTTACGCCGCTGGAAAGATGGATTTCGCTAGTCAGGCAGGGACTATGGTCCATTCCAGGCGCTGTGCCCAGGTGCGCGCAAAAACTTCCTGTACCTGCACTGCGGAAACCTGTTGAATCGAGTCGAGGATTTCTTCTTCACTTTTCAAACTTCCACCCTGGGCAAGCTGGCGCACCCGTCGCGCCATCCGCGTTTCCAGATCCTCCTGACCCAACAGCCATTGCTTGCGCAGGCCGGCGCGACTCCAATCCATTTCCTCAGTGCTAGGTCCATCCTGCATCAGAGCCTTGAGAATTCCGGCGATGGCCTTCTCGGTACTACGACACTTATCCGCTGGCACCGCCGCATAGAGAGTCCACTCCGCGGTATCGCTAAGGGCTTCGAGCTGGGAATAGGTCTGGTAGGCGAGTCCGCGCCGCTCCCGGAGCTCCTGAAAGAGACGCGACGCCATCCCCGCGCCGAGGATGTGATTGGCGAAAAGCTCTATCAGGTGATTCCGATCTGCGAAGGCGCTCGCCTGGGCCATCCACAGCAGGTGGGCCTGACGGGCATGAGCGGAGCGTCGTTGCCGCGTCGCAAAATTCGCCATGGGCAGCGCCAGCGCATTGACGTTAGGGCGCGCTGGCAGATGCGCAAACCTGCTTTCCACCTGCCTTGCCAGGGAATCCGTATCCACCGCGCCCACCGCGACGATCACAATTGGTGCGGTCGCCAGATAATGCTGATGAAAGGCGCGCAAGCGCCGGGCACTGACTCTACGCACCAGACTCGCCTTACCTAGGACCGGCCAGCCCAACGGATCCTCTCCCCAGAAAGATTGGGTCGCGAGTTCCTGCAAATGATCCTCAAGGTCCTCCTGCGCCATGGCAATTTCCTGCGCCACCACGGTCCGCTCGAGGGCGAGGTCTGCTGCCGTCAAACTGGGTTCCAGCAGCAGGTCGGCAAGCAGATCGAGACCCGCCACCTGATCCTCTGCCAATACTGTCAGGTGTAGGGTGACCGTTTCGCGATCGGTGAAGGCATTGAGCGTACCGCCCAGGCGTTCACCCAGACGGTTGATGGCCGAGGCGTCGCTCCCCTTCGCTCCTTTGAACAGCATATGCTCGAGGAGATGGGCAAAACCATTTTCCTCCGGTCTTTGATGACGGCTGCCGCGCAGGGCGGTGACGGAGATCGCTACTTGCCGCCGACCCGGAACCCTCTCACTCAGAAAGCATATGCCATTGGGCAACTGCTGCAGGGATAGGGAAGAGTCATCCATCGACTCCCGACACTCCAGCGGCAGTCGCTGCGACAAGGGGTGCTGGCTCAGGATTGGGGGATATCCTTCATGCTCAGCTTGATCTTGCCCTGGCGGTCCACCTCCAGAACCTTGACGCGCACTGTTTGTCCTTCCTTGACGTAATCGTGCACGTCATTGACGCGTTCGGCGCTGATTTGCGAGATATGCAACAGACCATCGCGACCAGGCAGAATCGTGACAAAGGCACCGAAGTCCATAATCTTCGCCACCTTACCGTCATAGATCACGCCAACCTCGACATCGGCGGTAAGCAGTTGAATGCGCCGCTTGGCCTCTTCTCCGGAAGCTCCGTCGATGGATGCGATGGTCACCAGTCCATCGTCCTGAATGTCGACGGTAGCTCCCGTTTCTTCCGTCAGCGCGCGAATGATCTTGCCACCAGGGCCAATCACGTCGCGGATGCGATCCGGATTGATACGGATATTGATGATACGCGGCGCATGCTGGGACAGGGTTTCCCGCCCGTGCTCCAGCACGTTCTTCATCAGCCCGAGAATATGCAAACGCCCAGCCAGGGCCTGCTCCAGGGCCTGCGCCATGATCTCGCGGGTAATGCCCTGGATCTTGATGTCCATCTGCAAGGCCGTAACGCCGGTTTCCGTGCCTGCGACCTTGAAATCCATGTCTCCCAGATGATCTTCGTCGCCGAGAATATCGGTCAAGACCGCAAAACGTTCGCCTTCCTTGATCAAGCCCATGGCCACACCGGCTACCGGCGCCTGCAGAGGAACACCGGCATCCATCAGCGCCAGAGAGGCGCCGCAGACCGATGCCATGCTGGAAGAACCGTTGGATTCCAGGATTTCCGAAACCACCCGAAGACTATAGGGAAACTCCGATTCGGGCGGCAGAACCGCAGCGATGGCACGCTTGGCCAGGCGTCCATGACCAATTTCCCGCCGCTTGGGCGAACCCACCATACCCGTTTCACCGGTGGAGAAGGGCGGAAAATTGTAGTGCAGCAGGAAACGATCGCGACTTTCACCGTGCAGGGCATCGACGATCTGTTCGTCGCTCTTGGTGCCGAGGGTGGCTGTCACCAAGGCCTGGGTTTCGCCGCGCGTGAAGAGTGCCGAACCATGCGTGCGGGGCAACACGCCAACTTCGATACTGATGGGACGCACAGTAAAGCGATCGCGCCCATCGATGCGCGGGGCACCATCGAGAACTCGACCGCGGACGATCTCGGTCTCGATCGATTTCAGTGCAGCGCGCACGGCATCGGCGCGGCTGGCGTCCTCTGCTGCAAGAGCAGCGACTGTGGCCGTACGGACTTCTTCCAGGCGCTTGCTGCGTGCCTGCTTTTCCATCAGCTGATAGGCCGCTTGCAGCGCATCGCGCGCCTCGGCGACCACAGCGGCGTGCAACTCCGCGTCCTTGCTGGGCGCCTGCCAATCCCAGCGCTCCTTACTGGTGGCCGCCACCAGCTCATTGATGGCAGCGATGACGGGCTGAAAGCTGGCGTGGCCAAACATGACAGCTTCGAGCATGATCTTTTCGGACAAACCCTTGGCCTCGGACTCCACCATCAGCACCGCCGACTCCGTGCCGGCCACCACCAGATCCAGCTCCGAGCCCTGCAGCTCCGCAAAGCTCGGATTGAGCAGATACTCGCCGTTCCGATAGCCGACGCGTGCGGCGCCGATGGGACCGTCAAAGGGAATGCCGGAAACAGCCAAAGCCGCCGAGCTGCCAATCATGGCCAGGATATCGGGATCCTGTTCGCCATCGACCGAGAGGACCGTAGCAATCACCTGCACTTCGTGCATAAATCCCTTGGGAAAGAGCGGACGAATCGGGCGGTCGATAAGACGGGAAGTCAGCGTTTCTTTTTCGGAGGGGCGCCCTTCTCGCTTGAAAAAGCCGCCAGGGATCTTCCCTGCAGCGTAGGTCTTTTCCTGATAATTCACCGTCAGCGGAAAGAAATCCTGACCTGGCTTCAAGTCGCGCCGACCTACCGCAGTGACCAGCACCACACTATCGCCGCTGCTGACCAACACCGCGCCATCGGCCTGGCGAGCCATCCGTCCCGTTTCCAGGACCAGCGTCCGGCCCCCAAATTGCACTTCCTTCCGCACGATGCTCAAGAGACTCTCCCCGAAGTTGGTGAATTACTTACGCAGACCCAGACGTTCGATCAAAGAGCGATAGCGCTCGTAGTCATTTTTCTTGAGATAGTCCAGCAGCTTGCGACGCTGCCCGACCATCTTCAACAGGCCCTGGCGGGAATGGTGATCATGGTGGTGCGCCTTGAAGTGCTCAGAAAGACCTTCAATGCGGGTAGTCAACAAGGCGACTTGTACTTCCGGCGAGCCGGTGTCGCTGGGATGCGTGGCATAGGCCTTCACCACATCGGACTTCACTTCACGAGTCAGGGACATCTTGTACTTCTCCTACGCAATCAATCTGGAAAATATTCCTAGTTTACGCCCATCAGGCGACGCGGCGCCACCTTGCCATCCTCCATCACCTCTCCTAGACCCAAAAACTGTGCCTGCGGTCCATAGAGGCGAATCCGGCCCGGAGCTGGGGCATGGGCAATCACCACCCCCTGGCCTTGTCGAACATAGTATGCAGTGTTTTCCGTCAAGGTCACCGCCGGCAAATCCTGCAGCGCCAGATCCATCGCCTGCAACGGGCACTGATCGGCCTCTCGTGCCGCCGCGAGGCGGTCAAGATCGTAGGCAGCATCGATAGAAAAACTGCCGGAGCTGAGCCGTCGCAATTCACGAATATGCGCACCGCAGCCGAGCAGACGCCCGAGATCCTGGGCTAGGCTGCGCACATAGGTACCCTTGGAACAATGGATGTCGAGTACCAGTTCGTCACCAGCCCAAGAGAGCAAATCAAGGGAGTAGATTTCGACGCTACGCGCCTCGCGCTCTATTTCCACCCCTTTGCGCGCCAGACGGTAGAGCGGCTGACCATCGCGCTTGATGGCAGAAAACATGGGGGGAATCTGGGAGATTCGCCCGCGGAACCGGGAAAGGGCGACATCCAGTTGCGTCTGATCAAAATCCACGCTGCCACTCGCCACGACCTCTCCTTCGCGATCTCCGGTGTTCGTCTCTTGCCCTAGCTGCAAAGTAGCCCGGTAGCGTTTGTCGGCATTGAGCAAATAATCAGAGACCTTGGTTGCCTGTCCAAACAGGAGGATCAGCAACCCGGTAGCGAAGGGGTCGAGAGTGCCCGTGTGCCCGGCCTTGCGCACGCCCATGATCCGCTTGGCACGCTGCAGGGCCGCGTTGGAGCTGATCCCCGCGGGCTTATCGAGCAGAAGAATCCCGTCGCTGCAGGCGCTCATGCCTCATCCTCCGGCGCCGGCGGCAGATGCGCAAGGAGTTCTGCCATCTCGGCGTCACGATCGAAGCGCACATCATAGGCGAAATGCAATGGCGGGATACGCCGCAAATGCAATTTTTTGCCAAGAATCTGGCGAATTTCCCCCGCTTCCTCTTGCAAGTGCGCGCGCACCAGATCCGCACGCCCTGGGCCGTCCATCAGCGAAAACATCACCGTTGCCTGGCGCAAGTCCGGCGCCAAGTGTATTTCGGTAATGCTCGGCAGCAAGCCGACGCCCGCCAGACCGTGCAGCCGGGGCAGCAGGGCGGCAATCTCCGTCTGCAGGAGTTGGGCGATGCGATCGCTGCGCGGATAGCTGCGCTGATGCGGGGTGTTCATCCGTAGTGCCTCAGAGAGTACGCGCCACTTCAATCGTCTCAAAGGCCTCGATCACGTCGCCGACCTTGATATCGTTGAAATTACGCACGCCAATACCGCACTCGAAACCCTCCCGGACTTCCCGCGCGTCGTCCTTGAAGCGGCGCAACGAATCCATTTCCCCAGTGTGGATCACCACCGCTTGACGGATCACCCGCACCTTGGCGTTACGCCGGACGATACCATCCGTCACCATACAACCAGCGATGGTACCCACGCGCGGCACGCGGAAGGTCTCGCGCACCTCGGCATGACCGATGATCTGCTCGCGAATCTCGGGAGCCAGCATACCGGTCATCGCCGCCTTCACTTCATCCACTGCATCGTAGATGACGCTGTGGTAGCGCACATCCACTCCGCTTTGCTCGATCAGGCGTCGTGCCTGCGCTTCGGCGCGCACATTGAAGCCGATGATGACGGCACCGGAGGCATGCGCCAGATTGACGTCAGACTCGGTAATGCCGCCAACCGCAGAATGGATGATCCGCACCCGGACATCGTTGGTGCTGAGCCCCTCGAGGGTGCTGCGCAGGGCCTCGGCAGAACCCTGAACATCGGTCTTGATGAGCAGGTTGAGCTGCTGCAATTCGCCCTCGCTGGCGGCCTCGAAGAGGCTCTCCAAACTGCCTTTGGCACTCTTCGCCAAGCGCACATCGCGGAACTTGCCCTGCCGGAACAGGGCAACCTCACGTGCCTTGCGCTCGTCGGTCATCACCAGCACTTCGTCCCCTGCTTGCGGCACATCACTCAGTCCGAGAATCTCCGCCGGCAGGCCAGGCCCGATCTCCTCTACCTGCGCACCGCCGTCATCGATCAGGGCGCGCACGCGACCATACTGGGCACCGGCGAGCACGATATCACCGGCATGCAGGGTTCCCTGGCGCACGAGGACCGTTGCCACCGCGCCGCGCCCGCGATCGAGCCGAGATTCGATGACCAGGCCCTTGGCCGGACCATTACTCTGCACCTCCAGATCGAGAAGCTCCGCCTGCAACAGGATGGCATCCAGAAGGGCATCGATGTGGAGCCCTTGCTTGGCCGAGACATTGACGAACTGCGTATCTCCGCCCCACTCTTCTGGCAGCACGTCTTGCTGCGCCAGTTCCTGGCGAATCCGGTCCGGGTCCACACCTGCTTTGTCGATCTTGTTCACCGCCACCACCATCGGCACGTTTGCCGCCTTGGCGTGGTGGATCGCTTCGATGGTCTGCGGCTTGACACCATCGTCGGCCGCCACGACCAGGACCACGATATCCGTTGCCTGTGCACCGCGAGCACGCATCGCGGTGAAAGCCTCATGGCCGGGAGTGTCAAGAAAAGTAATCATGCCCTTGGCGGTCTGGACATGATAGGCGCCGATGTGTTGCGTGATCCCTCCCGCCTCGCCACTGGCCACCTGCGTCGAACGGATCCGGTCGAGCAGCGAGGTCTTGCCATGGTCGACATGACCCATGACTGTCACCACGGGCGGTCGGCGTACCATCACTGCTTCCTCGACGGCGCCATCTTCTTCCAACAGGGCCTCGGGACTGGCAATCGTCACCATCTTCACCTTATGCCCCATCTCCTCGACAACGATGGCTGCCGTATCCTGATCGATCACCTGGTTGATGGTCGCCACCACCCCCATCTTGAACATTACCTTGATCAACTCGCTGGCCTTGACCGCCATGCGGCTGGCCAGTTCGCCCACAGTAATGGTCTCGGGGATGGGTACCTCGCGCACTACCGGTGCGGCACTGAAATCGCTGGCCGCAGCCGAGCCCGTCTTCTTCTCATTGCGCCGGCGGCGCATGGCGGCGTCGGAACCGCGCTCCTCGCGTCGCCCACCCCGCTTGCTACGCCAGTCATCATCGTCGCGTCGACCAGGAGCCGCCTTCTTCTTGCCGGCAGGTGTGGCATTGGGCGCCGGCGCTGGCGTCACCGGACGCGTAGCACCCGCGGCGCCGCGCGGAGCAGCAGTACTTTTTTCGCTGGGCGGTCGCCGGCGCTCGGGAGCGCTATCCCTCGTTCCCTCCGAACGTCGCAGCGCTGCGCTCGGCTCCGCCTTGGCAGGGGGAACCGCAGGAGGAACCGTAGGGGGCGTTTCCGCCGCAGGCGCCTCTGGGGCCTCTGCATCTGCGCCTGCCGACTCCAGCTCCGGCTCTGTGATTTCGGGCTCTACCTGCGGCTCCTGCACCCTCTCCGGCGTCGCTTCGGCCACCGGCGCTGGCTGTTCTGCTGGCGCCGTCGCCGTTCCACTGGCGGGCTCCTCAGCCGCTGCTTCCGGATGCAAGGCCTCCCGCTTCACGTAAGTGCGTTTACGCCGCACTTCCACCTGCACCGTCCGGGACTTGCCCGCTCCGACGTTTTGTTTGATTTCGCTGGTGCTCGTGCGGTTGAGGGTAATGCGTTGCGGGGAGGCCTTCTCCGGCGAGCCACGCAAGAAGCCGAGCAGTCTCTGCTTATCCTCCTCCGTCACCTTGTCCTGCGCAGTTTTTTTGGCAATACCTGCCGCCTGGAACTGCTCCAGAAGGCGCTCACTGGTCAATTGTAGCTCTTTCGCAAAACCCGCAACTGTAACCGTCATACTGTCTTATCCCTCCACTCGCTGTCGCGCCAACCCGGCTTTGCCCCTTTCTGCATTCAGGAAAACCAGGGCGCGCGCGCCGCCATGATCAGGGATTTGGCGCGCTCAACATCGATCGTCACCAATTCCTCGAGCTCATCCACCGCCAGTTCCGCCAAGTCTTCCGCTGTGGCAATGCCCTTAGCGGCTAATTGACGCGCTAGGGCCTCATCCATCCCCGGCAACTGCAATAGGTCTTCCGCCGGCTCACTAAGATGTACCTGCTCCTCCTGCGCGATCGCCTTGATCAGTAGTCGATCGCGAGCACGGCGCCGCAACTCGGTCACCAGCTCCTCATCCAGCCCCTCGATTTCCAACATTTCGGCGACGGGAACGTAGGCGACTTCCTCCAGCGAGGTAAATCCCTCCTCCACCAGAAGCCGCGCCAGATCAGCTTCAATATCCAATTCGGAAATGAACTCCGCCTGAAAACGCGCATCCTCTTCCTCGCGCTTCTGGCGCGCCTCCTCTTGCGTCAGAATATTGATGGTCCAGCCAGTCAGCTGGCTGGCCAGCCGTACATTCTGACCACCGCGGCCGATGGCAAGCGAAAGTTGATCTTCATCTACCACAACGTCCATGCTGTGGGTGTTTTCATCGACGATGATACTCGATACTTCGGCGGGAGAGAGGGCGTTGATCACAAAAGAGGCGGGATCAGCGGACCAGACGATGATGTCGACACGCTCGCCGCGCAACTCATTGACCACGGTCTGTACACGATTGCCGCGCATACCTACACAGGCACCGACCGGATCGACGCGGGGGTCATTCGAACGCACGGCCATTTTAGCACGCAAACCGGGATCGCGGGCGGCGCCCACGAGATCGATCATGCCGTTGGCGATTTCCGGCACTTCCTGGGAAAACAGCTTCAGCAACAACTCCGGCGCCGTGCGCGACAGAAAAAGCTGCGGCCCTTTTTGTACGCGCCGGACATCCTTGAGGTAGGCGCGGATCCGGTCACCCGGCCGAATCGCTTCACGCGGAATCATCTCATCGCGCGGCAGGATGGCCTCGGCGCGTCCCATATCGACGATGGCACTGCCCTTGTCCATACGCTTGACAAGTCCGCTGATGATTTCGCCCTTGCGAAAGGCATAATCAGAAACGATGCGATCCCGCTCTGCGTCCCGCACCCGCTGAAAGATGACCTGTTTCGCGCTCTGCGCCGCAATTCGGCCAAACTCCACCGCCGGAAGATCTTCATAGATTTTTTCACCGACTACCGCCCCGGGATCCCTTTCCAAGGCCTCCCGCAAGTGCAGCTGCTGATCGGGAATCGTCATTTCCTCATCGTCGGCGATGACTGTCCACCAGCGTTTGGTGAGATAATCGCCGGTCTTTCGATCCAACTCAACGCTGATATCCCAGTCCTGCCCGTATTTTTTCTTCGAAGCCGAAACCAGAGAAGCCTCGAGGGCCTGAAAAATGACCTCCCGATCGACTTCCTTTTCATGCGCGACCGCATCAGCCAGATATAGAAGTTCCCGACTCATCCTGTGATTCCCTCAAGCAAAACGCTTACCATTGCGGTACCAATTTGGCGCGATGGATCGCGCTGTACAAAAACCTACGCTCACCAGCTTCGGTAAGAAGGGTTACAGACTCTTCGTCTGCCGCTGCCAGGGTTCCGCGCCAACGGCGACGACCATCGACCAAGGTATGCAGCTCAACTTCCGCTACGCTGCCCAGAAAACGCTGATAATCTGCAGCCTTGGTCAGAGGACGATCGAGCCCAGGACTGGAGACCTCGAGCCGATATGCCCCCTGTATGGGATTTTCGACGTCAAGCCAAACGCTGAGCTGGCGACTCACTGCTGCGCAGTCATCAATATCCACACCACCGTCTTTGTCAATGAAGACCTGCAGAGTGATCTGGCGCCCAGTACGCAACAAGCGTGTGTCCACCAGCTCGCAGCCCATAGCTGCCACCTGCATTCCAATTCCTTCCAAAAGTCGATTATCCAAGACAGCAACCTTCCAGAAACAAAAAGTGGGCACCTGGCCCACTTTTTGCGTGATTGTACGCAGCACTTTGCAAAAACACAACCCCAGGGTTTAGCTGGGGTTGTTGGGTATAGGTGTCTGGCGGTGACCGACTTTCGCGGGGGGAGGCCCCCCACTATCATAGGCGCGGCAGCGTTTCACGGTCCTGTTCGGGATGGGAAGGGGTGGTTCCACTGCGCTATGGCCGCCAGACAAAGGGAACTTTGCCGTTAGGCGTGAAGAAGGGAAG